>WNEZ01000611.1_pt1 | contig 38511 bp, 24 predicted proteins | sample 5400521 | NCBI WGS metagenome assembly WNEZ01 (sample SAMN13153339, study PRJNA577476) | soil metagenome | isolation source: 120 cm saprolite under Douglas fir tree site 2 hole 1 replicate 1 | place: USA:California | collected 2015-04-18 | reverse complement strand
GCACGTAGCCTTGTTAGTTAAATATTTGATTATATTTTAAATAATTTTATATTTAAACTAAAATTAAAATTAATTTTATTTTTAAAGCTACTACTAACTTTTTTTAATTAAATATTTAATTAAAAAAAGTTATAAATTAATTTATTTAATTAATTTAATTTGTAATAAGAAACTGCTTAAGTATAAAAAAAATAATTAATCGTTTTTAATTACCAAAATATAAAAAAAAATTTGAATAAAGGTGTAGTAGTGTCATAGTTTAGGTTTTCATTTAGCTTGCTGCAAATTTAGAGCTAAGAAGGAATTGAACCTTAAAAAAAGATTTTGCAGATCTTCTACAGAAACCATCTGTAAACTTAACTCCTATTTATTTCATTCTTAAAGTCTTTAAGAATGAAATAATAAAATCGTTAAAAACCTTGAAAAAATTATTTATTTTTTTAATTAAAGTTTAAAGTTTCATTTATTAAGGGAGGGGGGTGGATTAAAAAGTAAAAACCAAAGCCTTTTAAAATAATTATGATTAATAATATAAATGTTTTATTAAAAATATTATATAAAGAATTAATATGTTAAATAATAACTATTTTAAAAGTAAATAAATTAAAATGTCGAAAAGCAGAGTTGAACTGTTATTAACTTATTACAAGTAAGTCGTTTTACCATTAAACTATTTCGGCTTAAATAATAAAATTTTATTATAACTTTTTTTTATATTTAGTTAAATTTATTAATTGATAATTTTTTTAAAAAAGGGGGTAATAAAAATTATTAAAAATATACTTATAAAATATAGTTTTAGTTAAATATTTTTTGTTTTTAACGTGAACAATTTAAATTTTTATACATATAATATTAACCATTCATAAATTTATTTAATTTTTTAATTATATGCTGAAGTAATTATATTATTTTTTTAAAGGATCAGTTGCATTGGGTTTTGAAATAATTATAGTAGCAAACATAGCTAACAGTAATATAATACTTAAAGAAATTAATAAAACAGCACCATAAGTATATAAATCTTGACCTAAAGTTTCTATTTGTGTTAAATCTAAAAGTGAAACATCGGCACGACTTAAATTAAAATTATAATTATTTAAATTATTAATTTCATTTTTTAAAATATTATTTATATATTTATAGTTAATATTATATAAATTTGAATAATCCTTAAACCCTAAATATTCTAATGCAACAGTGTTTTTAATGTTTAAAGATACTGTAGTCAATAAGCCTATAATAAAGGCAAAAAAAATTACAATTATAAAACTATAAATACCATTATTTAAAGAAACTGACGAAGGTTCTATTAAATCTCTATCTTTTAAATTAAGCATCATAATTACAAATAAAAATAGTACAGCAATAGCTCCAACATATAATATAATATATGTAATACCAATAAAATTAATACCCATTAAAATTAAATAAATAGCAGACAATACAAAAGTAGCAATTAAGAAAACAACGGCTAAAACTGGATTATTACCTAAACTAATAACACTAATACTAGTGAATAAAATACCAAAACTAAATAAAAAATGAGTTATTGTTTTCATATTGTTAAAAAAATAATATCTTTAGCCTACGTTTTCAAATTAATTTATAATTTATAATTTATTATGCTAGCATATTATAAATTATAAATTATTCTACATAATTTTATTAACATTTACCTAAAAGTTTAATTAGATCTGTTAATCTTTAGTTTAAAATTTAAATATAAAGTATTTACTAATTTTATTAGTATAATAAAAAAATAATTCTTAAATATAGTTTTTAATTAAAATATAAAGTCAAGATTCTAAAAAAACAATATACTCTTTTTAGGTAAATTAAATAATTAATATAGTTATAGTTATTTAATTTTAAATTATTTATTAATAACTAAAACTAATTAAAAAATAAGGCTTTAAACTCAAATTACTATTTTTTTATATTAAATTAAAAATAGCAGAATAATTATACACTTATTAAAATTAGAAATATCAGAAAAATAGTTATTATTATAACTTTTTTTTTCTAATTTTAATAATTTAATTGAATTTGTTTCTAATTTTTAATTTGGTAAGTTAAACTTAAAAAAATTTAATTTTTTTTTAAATTATTTAAAAAATAAATAATTTAAAGAAAAAAGGGATGACTAAGCATTCAAGTAGTAAATTAAATTATTATCGTGTAGTTTTTACCTCATTTTTATTTTTTTTTATTAACGTTAGTAAGAGTTTTTAATTGTAATTTTTTTATGTTAATAATTAAACCTTTGCGTTTACTTGTTTTATTTTTATTAAGTTTTTAAATTTTTCTTTCTGTTAATTTTTTTTTAACCGGTTAAATTTAAGCCAGAAAAATTTATTTTTATTTAATTCAAGTTAAATATTTAGGTGTTAAATTTTACTAATTATTTAATAATACTAAGTATAAGTATTACCTCTTTTAGGCTGTAGGCAGGTTTAAAAGAAGTTTATTTGTTAGAAACGTAACATATAATATAAGAATATTAAACTACGGATCTCTAATTATACAAAACATTTTTGTTTTTTTTGCATAGTAATATTGTTCTAAATTTTACCTTAATATTAATAAAATTAATTTTTTTATAGTTTTAATTTATTTTTTTTTAATAATATTATTAGTTATAGTATTTTTTAGCTGAATATAGTATAAACTATGTTTTTTTTAGAAGTGGCCAATATATTTAAAGTAAATTAATTAGCAAATATATAATAGAACAATTATTTAATATTTGCTGCGCAGTTGCTGTGTGTTTATTTTAATAAATAAATATTATTTTAAGTTGTATTATTAAAAAAAAAGTGAGAATATTTAAAACTAATGTTTTATTAAGATTTGTTAATTCCTACATAATTGATTCACCTCAACCTGCTAATTTATCATATTTATGAAATTTTGGTTCACTTTTAGCTCTTTGTTTAATTATACAAATATTAACTGGTTGTTTTTTAGCAATGCATTATATCCCTAATGTAGATTTAGCATTTGATAGTATAGAGCATATCATGAGAGATGTAGATAACGGATATATTTTAAGATATACACACGCAAATGTTGCTTCATTTTTCTTTATTTTCATATATGTTCACATCGGTAGAGGATTATGATATGGTTCATATAGAGCTCCAAGAGTATTATTATGATCTATCGGAGTTATTATATTGGTACTAATGATGGCTAAATTAAATTTATGGCCAAATTGTAAGTATGAATTTAATAATATTTCAGAGCTAACAAGTACTATGCTTCCTATTAATAAACCTAGAACTAAAGCTATTTTAAGGATAGGACCTCATAATAAAGAAGTATTAGATATTATTATTTGTGGTATGCTTGGTGATTTTTGGGCTGATTCAATACCAGGTAAATCTGTAAATAGTACTCGATTTCAAATAGAACAAGGTATAATTAATGTTGCTTATATTCATTATTTAAGTTTATATTTTTATAAGTCAGGTTATTGTGCTCGACCTGTTCCTATTTTAGTTAAAAAATCTAAGTTTTTAACTTCAAATTCAAATACTTTTATTAATAGCGATTATTCTGATGATTTTAATAATAATAGTAAAGATAAAATAGAAAATCGTTTTAATTATAGATTAACTCTTTTTTCCTTTACTAGTTTTAATTGAATATACGAATCTTTTTATACAAAAGTAGAAGGTAAAAATGTTGTTAAAAAGATTCCATTATTTATATCGGAATATTTAACTCCTATCGGATTAGCAAATTGAATCATGCAGGATGGATCGTATCAAAAAGGCCAAGGTATAAAAATAGCTACCAACAGTTTTACTTATGATGAATGTAAATTTTTAGCCTTGACATTAACAAATAAGTATAATTTAAAGACTAGCGTAGTTAAATCTGGTAAACCTAATCAGTGGTGTATTGCTATTTGAAAAATATCTATGCCTAAGTTAGCTGAATTAGTTGACCCTTATTTTATACCTGAAATGAAATATAAGTTAAAAGGCTATTTATAATTTAAGCCTTTTTTTTTAAATAACGTATTATACAAAGTCTAGATATTAGGGCAAATCATAAATTGTTTTTATTAAGATTTGGTATTGAAATATCTAAATGCCTTGACAGAGGTATTGGTTTTTTAAACTGGCAATGCTAGTGAAAACGGTTAAAGAAATAAAATCTGTTTCCAGACCGTCGGTTGAAAAACACAATCGCTACAGACTGGGTCACTAGTGGGTGTCTGCGATGATGCTTAATGTACAGTCGAAAGGTTTTAATTAATTATTTAATTACACAAGGCTCTAATTGAGGATTATTAGAAAGATCTATTTTTCTAAAATAGGATTGGGGATTAATAATTTGATAGAGTACAGGATCATTAATACGAGATTTTATTTTATTATGCTAATATTAAAGTATGGTTAATGATAAACCTTTGATCGGATTCCTGGGTTGTTTTGAATATAGCCCAATATGATATAAAAATATAAATTTTTATAACTATAACTATTCATGTTTACTTTTTTGTAAGTTAAGGTTTTCAACACATAATTTAACTATATACAAAGTTAGTAGTAACAGTAATCTGAAAGGTACAAAAAAATTTAATAGTACAGAATCTAATAATGGTATAAGTCTTATTATTCAAAGTTTTTTAAGAGAAAAAAATTTAAATCCTGTTTTTATTTATGAAAATCTTAATAATCAAAATATTAAAAATAAAATAAAAATAGACAGTAACAAAATTAGTGGTATTTATTTAATTTTAAATAAAATTACAGGGGATTACTATGTAGGATCAGCATCTACTAATAAAATATATAGTAGATTTTACAGACATTTAATTAATTTTACTGGTAGTAAGATAGTTAAGTTAGCCGTGAAGAAATACAATTTAGCCAATTTTTCTTTTATTATATTAGAGTTATTTCCACAAGAAGTTAATGTAAAAAATAATAAACAATTATTAGACTTAGAAGACTTTTATTTGAAAACTTTATTACCAAATTATAATATATTAACTGAGGCTGGTTCAAATTTTGGTTATAAACATACTGAAATAACTCGGATAAAAATGAAAACAAACTATAGTGAACAACGACGTGAAGCTATAGGAAATTTAAATAGAGATAAAACCTTAAGTGAAGGGATTAAAGCTAAAATGAAAGAAAAAGCTTTAGCTAGAACAAAACCTCGAATATTATCTAAAGAATTCTTAACAACTATGAAAAAGAATTCAAAGGGTATTATATTATATAATATAAATAATAATACGGTATATGGCGAATATGATAGTATCTTAGAAGCTTCTAAGAATTTAAATTGTAGTGACAAAACTATTAGAAGAGCTCTAAAAACAGAGAAAAAAGTATTATTAAGACGCTGAAGAATAGAATATAAAAGATTTTACTCTTCTTATTCAAACTTAGATTATAGTCCTCTGGTAGAAATTGATCCTTATTTTATTACAGGGTTTACTGATGGCGAAGGTTGCTTCCATTTAGCTTTTTCTAAAAATAATAAATATTATACAGGCTGATCTGTTAAACTAGTATTTAAAATTACTTTACATACAAAAGATTTGGTTATTTTAGAAAATATAAAATGTTTCTTTAAATTAGGAAATATAAATAAATGAGAAAATAGTGTTTCTTTTGTAGTTTCTTCCATCCCGGATTTAGAAATAATTATTAACCATTTCGATAATTATCCGTTAATTACTAAAAAATACGCGGATTTTATCTTGTTTAAACAAGCTTTTGAATTAGTAAAAAATAAGGAGCATTTGACTAAGGAAGGTATCCAAAAGTTAGTCAGTATCAGAGCCTCTATGAATTTTAAATTATCTGATAATTTAAAAAATTCTTTCACTTCTGTTATACCTGCTGCAAGAGTTGAGGTTTTATCTCCTAGTTTAATAGCACAACAATGAATAGCTGGTTTTAGTTCAGCTGAAGGTTGCTTCTTAATTAAACTATGAGATTCTAAGGCATATTCCACAGGTGTAGGAATTAGATTAGCTTTCACTATCACTCAACATATTCGTGATATTGAACTATTACGTTGTCTTATAAAAGAACTTCGTTGTGGAAGAATCGTTACTCGTTCTGGATCGTCCACGGTAGAATTAGAAGTAACTAAATTATCTCATATTATTGAAATAATTATTCCACTATTTTCTAAATATTGTATTCAAGGAAATAAAGTTCATGATTTTAATGATTTTTCAAAAGTAGCTATGCTAATGGAAAACAAATCTCACTTAACGTTAGAAGGGATAGAAGAAATTAAACTAATAAAATCAGGAATGAATAAAGGAAGAAAATAAAATATCAATAATTTAAACATAGTAAATTTTCTAGTTATAGAGGCAAATTAATGGTAGCAGGGTGTAACCCTTTTTACAATAGCACTACCAGCAGAAGTTTATATTATTTAAGAAATATCTTAATTGAATAGTTGAATATAAATAATTATATATTTTATCATAGTCCCACAAGTTCAATATTTTTATGCAACTTCTAGAAGAAAATAAAAATTAAAGTGGAATAACCTGACAGGGTTATTGAAGAAATAAATAATTTCTTTGGCGACATAAGTGAAAACGATCAAAAAATTAGATTAGGTTGACTGAATTAAATAATTATATTTTAAAGTCAATAAACTAATAATAGATCGTCGGTTATCTAGATAATCGCGACAGACTGGGTCACTTATGGGTGGCTGAAATGCTGCTTAATGCACAGGCGGAACTTTTAGTTTTAATTATTTAACTAATAGAATATACGAATTCTAAGTTATTCTAGCTTATTATGATTGTTTTCAAATAAATTAATATAATAAGTAAGTTTGTATGTTTTACCTTTTGGTCAAATGTCATTATGAGGTGACGAGATACCAGTAGTTAAACTTTGTATTTTTCCTGTTTCTGTTATTAAGCCAGATAAAAAATTTATGGCTATGTTTATTGGATTTTTGGACGGTGATGGTTATTTTGATATAGGTGAACAAAAACAGTATAACAAAAAAACTAAAACTTTAGTTAAAAGTACTATTAGACTTCGTTTAGCTAGTAATGTCAATGTTAGAGATACTTACTTATTAGAATATTTTGTAAAAGTTCTAGGAGTAGGAAAAATATCCAACATGTCAGGCGAAAGAGAACAAGTTAGAATAATATTTTCAAAAAAGGATTTAATTTCGGTAATACTGCCTTTGATAAAAGAATATAACCTTAAATTTTTAACTTCTCAACGTGTAAAACAGTTTGCTATATTTAATTATATAATAGAAAATTCTATTACACATTGAGAGAATGTTCTAATTAAAGAGTCCAAGTTCTTAAGTATACCTGCTCATGATCTAGTTAATATAGATTTCTTTGGTGATTGATTAGTAGGTTTTACAATGGCAGAAGGTTCTTTTGGTATGAAAACAGCTGGTTCTGCTTTTTATCAAATTAGACAGACAGGAGCTGATAATCTAAATCTTCTTAAAGCTACTTGTTTAAAAATTACAGGAAGAGAAGCAAATACTATGAAGGCTGATTCTGTTAATAGTTATCAATTAAGTTTAACTTCTAAATCTGATATAGAAAAAGTGGTTAATTTCTTTTCATCTTCAAATTACCATCCAATGGTTGGCTATAAAATGAGTCAATATAAACTATGACTTATAGCACTTAAAAATAGTAGCAGATATTCTAGCTGCCTTAGCAGTGAGATTAATGATACTTTTCTTTAACACAAAAATTCTAATGAATAATTTACTATTTAATTTAAAAAATACAATGTATGATACTGTTTGCCTCAAATGCTGAGTTTTTATTTTATTAAAAATTTTATTTTTTATTTGGTTTCTTAATAATTACCAACCATTATTAGAATATTACTTAAACTTAGAAATGTTATTTGATAGTACTTATGTTACTTTATTTTGTCATACCTTGTTAATTAAAGAAAATAAAAAAATTAAAGGTTATAATAGAATGGGTCCACATAATAATGAAATACTATCTATAATTTTTGGTTCTTTATTAGGTAAAGGTATTATTGAAAAAAAAAAAGATGGTACCCGTTTAATTTTAAATCAGGAAGCAATACATGTAAAATATTTACTTTATTTACACAATCTATTAGCTAATGCGGGTTATTGCAACCAGTCTGTACCAAAAATAGGAAATAAGTTAAGTAAAAAAGGTAAAGTTTATAGAACTATAAAATTTGCAACTTGAACTTATACTAGTTTTGATTGGATATATAATCTTTGATATGTTAATGGTATAAAAGCAGTTCCTAATTCTATTAGTGATTATTTTACGCCTTTAGCTTTAGCTATATGAATAATGGATAGTGGTGTAAAATCCTCAGGAGGATTAAAATTTATTAGTTGCTTTTCTTATTCGGATTCTTTATTAATAATTAAAGTTTTACAAAAAAATTTTGGATTAAAAGCTATTATGCAGCCTGGCGAAACACACCTAACAGTAGACAAGGAAGGTCTTTCATCTCAATATTATATATATATTCCAAAAGAACATATGATTGATTTAAAAAATAAAGTGAGTGATTTCATTATTCCGGAAATGAAATATAAATTACTACCATAAAAAAATAATTTCTTTAAAAATTTATTACTTTAGCATAGTCATGTATTAAAAATAGGAGTTAATTTTTACTAATAATTCTATGATATATAAATAATACAAGGCAATACTGATGAATACAGGTCAAAAATGTTTGTTTAGCATTAAGACCGTCGGTAGAGTAAACTATCGCTACAGACTGGATCATCGGTGGGTGGCTGAAATGCTGCTTAATGTACAGTCGAATTCTTTTTTCCAATATTAAAAAATATTGAAACACAAGGCATTATACAGTATTAAATTACAATTATTTTTTTAAGATAAGTATAATGTACAGGGTTTACTAGTTTTAAACACTAAGAGCTTAAACATAAGCTAGAATAAGTAAATTAAAGACTTGGCTACCGTAATTACTAATCTATTATCAGCTATTCCAATTTTTGGTCAAGATATTGTTGAGTCGAATAACGCCACTGAATTTAGTACTTGCTATTTTAAGGATGCTTTTATTTTTAAGGATACATTACTATCAGTGTTACCAACAGTAGGAACAGTTAGTCCTCAAGCATTAAAAAAAGGAAAAAAATTAAGAGTAGAGGCGGAATCAAAAATAAAATATCTTTCTATTCCTTATCAATTTATAGCTTTTTTGGCAGGTTTTATTGACGGTGATGGTTATATTCAAATAACTAGAACAACAAAAGGATTTATAGCTATCAGATTAGCAATAATCTTAAGTTTAGAAGATCTTTCTACTTTAGTTTATATTCATTCTGTACTTAAATTGGGTAGATTAACAATAAGCCGAGATATAAAAAATCCAACTTGTAGTATAATAATTAATAGAACAGATTTACAAGAAATTGTTTTTCCATTATTGATACATCATGGTATATTCTTTTTGACTGAAACTAGTAGAGCTCAATTTGATAAAGCTCTGTTTATCTTTAAAAATGATATTAAATTATATGATCTAGTACCAAATATTAAAGAAATACCTACAGAATATAAATTACCTATAACACCTTTTGATTACCTTGAATTAGCTTTTTTTAAAAATTGATTAGTAGGGTTTACCAACGCCGAGGGCTATTTTTTTATAAAAAATAATATCGATGGCTGTTTTCAAATAAAACAAAGAATTCATTATCAGTTATTTGAAGCCTTTAAATTAATTTTTGATACTAATCGAAAGATTCCCATTAAAAAAGAAAAGTATGCTCAATTTTCCGTCAGTTCTAAATCTAATATACAAAAAGTAGTTTACTTTTTTTCGTTTTCAGGTTTACACCCTTTAACAGGGAAAAATTTTATTCAATACTTAAAATGAATAACGAATTTAAAAAACAGTAATCGTTATAGAAATATTAATTTGCCTCAATAATTATTTTTTTCTTTTTTAATTTTTTTAATAGGATGCTACTACTGCTCTATAAAAGATGTCTTTTCCAGCTTTAGCAGGAAAACTTATGCAATAAAGCTGTGTTTCTATCTACTTTTTCTTAAACAGGTAAATAGCAATCTAAAAAAGTACTTAATTGGTGATAATTAAATTGGCTCCTTAAAACAGTAATGTTTTAGAGGCAAAATGGGGAGAATTGCAAGAAAAATATAATTATTACTTTTGTAATAATTATTTATTATTTGCAGCGGAGCTTAACTCGGTATTTTTTTAGGGTTTTAAATATAAATTTCTAAATTTAAGGGTTAAGAACGTTCAACGACTAATGAGTGAGTAATACCGACAATAAGCTCGACACGAGAACCCCGCATCCTATTTTTATTTACTAGCGCTCGCCTTTATATAATTTTACTAATAAAAGGCAAGAAAAGTTCTGGTACCTCAAAAAAAAATAAATAGGATGATGACATAGTCTAAACACCGTTAACGGTGAAAATAGAGGTTAAATACTCTATTATAATAGTTTGTAATTTGAGGAGGCTTTTCTGTAAGTAATGCTACATTAAATAGATTTTTCTCACTTCATTATATTTTACCTTTTGTATTAGCGGCATTAGCAGTAGCACATATGATTGCTCAATTTGAAGGGCAAGAGGTAATGTAAATTACCTAATAATTATAAAGCCAAATGCTGAAAAATCTTAAGAACTTAAATACTTTTTTTAGTAAAGAAGTAAAAATTTTAAGTAGACGCTAACGCCTCTATAGATTATCAGCAGGAAATTTTTTTTAATCTTTTTAAGCATTACCCCGTAAGGGCTAAAAATTATAAATTAAAAATCCTATTCCTCAGAGATTATGTGCTTTAATTCTATCACCTTTATAATTAATTTAAGTTTTAGGAATAAGATATAGTCCATTTATTTTAATAATATTGTTAATTTATTAACCTTATTCACTTTCTGTCCCTCGCTTACGAGACAGGAGGAGAGGAGTAACAAATTTTTACTTTTACTCGCTTAATAACTACTATTCTGCGCAAACACACCTAGATTAACTATTAGAAATTCAACCCATATAAATAGATATAAAAAAAAAAAGAGAGATAAATTTGAAAGGGAGCTATTTACAGCGTAAGCTACAGCGATGCAGGGGTAGAAAATATATAAAATATATTAATTAATAATATTAAAATTTTTGCTTTATAGATTGCCTTTTACAATTAATTTTAGTAAAATAAATACAATTGTTAATTTCGTTTTTACGAAATAAAATTTCTTTCAATCAAGTACCTTTAAATTAAAAAGATTATCGAATAAAGAAAGGTCTGAAATTCAATTAGAAGATAAACTTAAAGAAATATTAATAGATACTATTTTAGGTGATGCTTACATACGTAAATTTTCAAATAAATCGAATACTAGAATTGTATTTAGACAGGGGTTAAAAAATGCTGAGTATCTAAATTACTTATATTTATTATTTCAGAACTATGTATTAGCTCTTCCTATTAAATCAACGATTGTTGATAAAAAAACTAAATTACCTAGATATAATTTAAGTTTTGCTACTTTGTCTATTCCTTGTTTTAATGAATATTTTGAATTATTTTACTCAGATAGAGTAAAAATAGTACCTAAAAATATTTCTAATTTGCTGCGCAGCAACTCCAATTAGTTTAGCTTATTGAATTATGGACGACGGAAATTTTACTGGTAACGGTTTAAAACTTAACACTAATGCTTTTAAAATTAAAGAAATACTCTTATTAAAGGAAGCTTTAGAAAAAAATTTTACTTTTAAAAATTTTACTCTTAATGCCTCAATTAATAAAACTTCTATTAAAGATCAATTTACTATATATGTTCCTAAAAATAATTTACCTCAGGCAGTGTAACTAGTTAAAGAGCATATGCACCCATCTATGCTATCTAAATTAAATATCAAATAAATATTCTCCCTTTATCTTTTCTTATTTTTTTAGGTCTCCTTAATATTATAATTGAATGATCTAATATAAATAAATTAAAATATATTAAAATAAACTGCTTCATACTCACGGATCAAGTAATCCTAATGGTTTAACTTCAAATGGTGATAGATATGCAATGTACCCATATTTTATCTTTAAGGATTTAGTAACAATTTTTGCTTTCTTCTTAGTTTTATCTATTATAGTATTCTTTTACCCTAATTTAATGGGGCACAGTGATAATTATATACCAGCTAATCCTATGGTTACACCAAGTAGTATTGTTCCTGAATGATAAGTAATAAATGTCATGCCTAAGAGTAATCTTTTGAAAAATTTAACTTCACTATATGCTGAAAACTCCTAAAGCTTTAATGATCAAGAATTTAAATTTTAATAAAGTCTTAAAGATAATTTTAAAATGTTTCTTTGGTTCTACTCTAACTATAATTAATATTTATAATTTTGTGAGGAACTTTTAATATAATGGATAATCAGCAGGAAATCAATAATATATTAAAATATTGGAAGTTAGGGCTAGCTATTGAGCTGTCCTACTACTGCTCCACCTAATATTAATATGATCCTTAGAGGCTATACGTGAAGCTTTCTTAAGTAAAATAAATAAATTTTGTTTTTTAAGGAAGAAGAACTAGTCCAACCCTAATTAAAAAATTAGGGACTATAAATATAACTATATTTATATAATTTGATTTAACAACTTCTTGAAGTTTAACGCGTAGCGCTTGTAATTATAAAAAAAATTACACGACTATGGTTACAGTTAAAAAAAGATTAACTAAAATCGAAAGATCGAAAATCAATATAAATCCACCCTTAAATGATATTATAATTGGTCTATTATTAGGAGATGGTTACTTACAAAGTAGAAATATTAATAGTAGATTTATTTATGGTCAAAGTAGTTTAAGACAACATCATTTAAATTATTTTTATCATGTTTTTGATTTATTTAAGCCTTTTATATCAAATGATTTTAGTCCTAAATCAAGAACATTTGTAAATAAAAAAACTAACATCACTTATAAATCTATTTATTTTGCTACATTAACTTTACCCTGTTTTAACTATTATCGAAGTTTATTTTATAACAAAGATAATAAAAAAAATAGTTCCTTTAAATATAAATCAGTTATTAACTCCTAAAGGGCTTGCTTATTGAATTATAATAATTTTTATATTTATTATTAAAAAAAATGATTTTTATTATTTCTTACAATATATTAAGTTTTATAATATGAATATTTAGAATCTTAACCGTTTAGCGTTTATACTTGTTGTTACTTATAATAATGCTATTTCTAGTAAAAATATTTTAGATAACAAAGAAAAAGCAGGTGTGTATTGCTGAACTCTTTTATCTTCCAATAAGTCTTATATAGGTAGTAGTATAAATTTAGGCAGAAGATTAAGAAATTATTTTAAGGCCTCCGGCACTGCTTATATTTCACAGATTACTCGTAAGAATATGATTATTAACAAAGCTCTTTTAAAACATGGTTATTCAAAATTTAAATTAGAGATTATTGAGTATTGTAATCCTAAAGATTTAGTTGAAAGAGAGCAACATTATATAGATATTATAAAACCTGAATATAATATCTTAAGTACTGCTTATTCATCCCTGGGTTATAAACAAATTAAAGATTCTTTAGTAAAAATAAAAAACTTGCTATATTAAATAAAATTAAATCTATTTCAATTAAGGTTACTAATTTAGAAACAAATATTTCATATAAATATAACTCTTTAACTGCCGCAGCTAAAAGTCTTAAGACAACTAGGAGTACCTTACAAAGATATATTCTAAATTCTAAACTTTTTAAAGGAATATAAATTAGATTCTAATTTACATGTTTCAAATTTTGATTCTAATTATTTAAATCAGTCTAATTCAATAAAAATAGTTGTAACTGATTTAGAGTTAAAAACTGTAACAAGATATACATCTATACTATCAGCAGCTAGAGTCTTAGGATTAAAAGGGACAACTATTTCTAATTATTTATTACGTAACCAAACCTTATAAATAACCAAACCTTATAAAGGAAGATTTATATTCAAAAAATTATAACTTTACTTACAGAAGGCTTTTTTCAAATTAAAGGATTTATGTTTATAAGATTTTTAAAACTGATTCACCTGGCTTTACGGTTTGTAAAATTTAGAGGCGTACCAAGCCGGGGTAAATTAGATAAATTTAAAAACATATTGATGGTTCTCTTCAGAATAAAGGATTGCATCTAAGTGTTTACGGGTTTACATTAGAAGATGTTAATCTATTAAAAATTACTTTAGAAAATTTATTTGCACCTGAATTCCTTATTAAATGCACAATACATAATCATAAAAAAAGGATATAGATTATATATTTGAGAAGAGAGCATGAATAAGATAAGAGACCAAATATCTCTTTATATGCATAAAGCGCGTACGCGTATGCTATACAAGATAACTCCAAAATAGTTAATATATATTATAACGATTTATTACCTTTCTATGCTATTTTAAGATCAATTCCTAACAAACTACTTTAATCCCTAGCGGTTTGTATAAATTTTACTATAAGCTAGAAGTATTGTAATTCTAGTACTGTATAGAGCAGTAAAAATTTTTAGAATTTGTTTAGTATAACTAGCTAGTAATAATAATCTTAATAAAATTAAATATTAAGGTTTTTAAACTTCATCGACTATACGTAAATAGGTTAATATACATATTTAATTTTATTTTATAAATTAACTTAAGACATAGTCAATTAAAGACTAGGTTTAAATATTGAAATAGTATTTCTTGTTTTAACCTTTATTTATTTTTTAATTTTTAAGTGTTTGCAGACAGCTACAAAAACTGTTGCTAATTCGCAATTACTACTATTGAAGGAAGCTTTGTTGCAGTTGATTTCTGCACTAGCTAAGTATCAAGGAAGTTTTGCTGAAGAAGAGCTAGGTAATATAAGCTCTAATAGTGAAAATTTTTCTATTAATTTAAATTTAGCCCGTAAACAATTAAAAGAACGTCAAAAAAATTTTCAGTTACCTCTAAATTATAATCACGAAGAATTTCGTCTTGTAGCCAATGGTTTTTTTCAAGCAGAAGGACATATTTCTTGTAGAATTAGGGGAAAGAATTTTTCACCTGTATTAAGTATTAACCAAATTTATAACCCTAAAAGTTTAGAATTTTTTTTAACTCTTTGATATGTTCTTGGACGTAATGCTACATTGAGTTTAAGTTTTAAAAAACAACAAGAGTTACGCGAGAAAAATCAACTAGTTATACGTTTATCTACTGAAAATTGGGATATTATTCTTAATTCATATATTAAATATTTTGATAGTATTTATGGTGAAAAATATATTGCTTTTCAAAAATTGTTAGATATACGTAGACTAACTTATTATAAAAACGGAAGATCCTACCTGAACAAAGGTCAGGAAGAAGTAAAATTTTCAAATTTATGTGAAAGGAGTGCTGTGCTAGACTCTACTACTTTTACTGAATTAGCTATACAGCTTGTTTATAGTTTATCTTTAGATGGTAAAAATAGAAAATTAGCTTTATCTGATCAATTAGAATTATTAGGCTATAAATTTAGTAAAATAGAAATACCTGATTATAAAGATAATTATAAAAAAATACATATTCTTTTTATAATAGGTTTTATATTAGGAGACGGCACTTTGTACTTAAGATTAAGAAATTCAGCAGTCCAAACTACCCTGCCCGTACAAAAGGGGGGCTGGGCCTGCTGAATAAAGGTTCTATTTGGTTAATACCTACTTTATTTTTACCTCAGATTAAAAATAAATATAGTGCTCATTTTTACTCTATTTTAGAAGAATTTTTTAAATCTAACTATATAAATTATTATATTATAAATAATAGTAAGGATTATGAAACTTTAGATATTTTAAAGGAAAGTTTTTTTAATATGCGTAACAACCCTTTAAACAGTAATAATAATGATAATGAAACAACCGGTGTAGTAAGCGAAGCATTTAAAAATTTTAATTCTTCATCTTTTCAACCAAAATATTCAGCACCCTCACAGCAGTGAAACTCGGGACTTGATCATCAATTGAAAAGGGTGACAGGAGATATGACAGTACTAACAGTAGAAAGTATTAATTCAGTATTTAATCAATTATTACCTTTGATTGAGCCTTATTCTCATTATATGTATTGAAAATATGATCAATACGAATTATTAGATCGTGTGGCTAAGTTAGTTAAAGCTAAAACACACTATACTTTGTACGGTTTTTTAACTATTATTGAAATTATATATAATTATACTAATAATCGTCATCAACCTAAAGAATTTTGAATAAAAATTATAAATTCAAAATTAAAAGCTGAAAATAATTTATCTGGAAATAATAACATTCAGGTTGTATATGGTAGAGATAGTTTAAGAGAATACATTATAGCTTGAAAGTGTGTATTTCCTTTAGAATCTAAAATAAATTCTAAACAATTTGGATTTAATCCTGCGATAGCTAAGAAACAAACTGAAATTTTACTGTCCAGCAATAATACTGTAGGGATAAATCGCTACGCTGATAACCTTTCAAGTATTGAAGCATTAAATTTAGCTATTCAATACCGAGATTCCTCTATTAAAACTTGAGTAGATTCTATAAAATAGCCTTAGTTTATTTTTTTTTTTTAATGGTTAGGAGTTTTAGCAATGTTCGGTTCATTATTAATTTTATTGATAATGCCTTTTGTAGATTTTTCTAGAACTAGAGGTAATAAAACTTTAAATCCTATTAATATGGTTTTTTTTACTATTTTTGTATGTAATTTTATTACACTAGGACTAGTTGGAGCTAATCACGCTACAGAACCTTTTATTTTTTTAGGACAAGTTTGTACTACTATTTATTTTGCATACTTCTTTGTTATTGTACCAGTAACTAGTATTCTTCAAAATACATTTTTAGATATTGCTACAATCATAAATAAATCAGCTTAAATAAAATTATTCTTATTTAAAAGAAGTTTAATTGTTAAGATGTTTTTTAGTAGTCTTTTAATTGTTTAAAAATAAACTAATTTTAGTTTATTTTTAAACAATTAAAAATATGACCCCCTCTTTTTTTAGAATATAGACATTATATTTAAGCCTGTAATTTAAAGGTAGAATAATTCCTTGATACGGGATAAGTAGAAGTTCAATTCTTCTTAGGCTTAATTAAAAAAAAAAGTAATATTGTAGTATAAAAAAATTATTAATTTTTTTATACTCCTTTAATAATAAAGTAATTAAATAGATTAAATATACTAATTTGGTTATTATAAGTAAATATTTAACTTATTTAATAAACTTTAATTATATTATTAATCTCTGACTAGTTTAGTTCATTTTTCAGTTTTAAATAATTATAAATAAATTTTTATAATATTTTATTTTATATTAATCGCGATTATTTTTTTTGTAAATTAAAAAAAAAATAATCGCGACAATATTTTTACTAATACGTTAACTAATAGTTCATCTGTTTTTATTAATTAGACAATTATTAATGTTTTTACCCTTACTTTATCAAACAGATTAAAAAAGGGTAAATAATAAAAATTGAATATGGCATATTAAATTTAACAATTAAAGGTAAAATTAATAAAGTAAATATCATTAAAAAAAATATATTTATTTATATTTAATAATTAAGTTTTAATAATTTTAATATTTTATATAAATTATAACTATATCTTGATATGTTATTTATTTCAAATCAAAATATAGGCTAATAATAAAAGTTATAATTATTAGTTAATAATCCTTTATTTTTTTATATTAAGATGAATAATAATTTTACAATTTTAAATTTAGTAAATGTTTTAGTTATAGTTGTTCCTATGCTTTTAGCTGTTGCTTTCATGACCATTATTGAACGTAAACAATTAGCAGCTCATCAAAGAAGAGTTGGTCCTCAAGTTACCGGATATTTTGGTATTTTACAACCGTTCGCAGATGCTCTTAAGTTAATACTTAAAGAAAATGTAGTGCCTACACATGCCAATAAAGTATTATTTTTTGTAGCTCCAATTTCTACTTTAATACTTAGTTTATTAGGTTGAGCAATTATACCTTTTGGACAAGGTATTTGTTTAACTGATTTTAATTTAGGGATTTTATACACACTTGCACTTTCTTCACTTGGAGTAACAGGGATATCAAATTTAGTATTTACACTTAAAAAAATTTCACTAGTACCAGCTCTACCATACCTAGCTTTAAATATAAATGGCTCTGGCTTTGTTAATGAACAGCTCTGTTTAAAAAATACTGCTATTGTTAATCCAAATTTTAGGCTAGGGTATCAGTTAAGAAAATATTCTACTAATATTTTTACTCTGCCTAATTTAAACAATACTACTTCTAATATAATTGGGCCTGTTTCTAATCTTGAGCGTTTCGCAGAAAAGGTTAAGATAGAAGAAGAAGAATTTGCACATTGATTTTCAGGGTTTTGTGACGCTGAGTCTTATTTTTATATAGGAGATAATAAGACTAGCTTTAGTTTTGTATTTGGTATTAGATTACATATAGATGATATTAAAGTTCTACAACATATTAGTAATAAACTAAAAATAGGAAAAATTTATAAAGAAAAAAATATAGCTATTTTTAGAGTCAATAACTTTGAAGAACTACAAATAATATTTAATATTTTAGAAATTAAATCTTTAAATACTACTAAATATTTAAATTTTTCTGTTTTTAAAGAGTGTTCTATTTTATATTATAATCACTATATACCGAGTAAAGGTTGAAATCTATCTTTAACTGAAAGATCTTTATTACTTAATAAGATTAGAGAGCTTAAGAAAACAATGAATACCTTAAGAACTAATTTTATATTACCTGAATCACATAAAATCTTAATAACACCATATTGATTATTAGGATTTGTTGAAGGTGACGGTTCATTTTCTGTTTCAACTTATGATAGTTTTCCTTTAAGATTTAATATAGTTCAATCAATTACTGAAAAAAATGTACTTGAAGCTATTAAATTATTTTTATTAGATATGCTTGTTAATTATAAAAAAAAAACTATTAAAGGTAATCCAGTTCAAATTATAGAAGAAAAAGAATCTAATAGATCTCAAAATAGAAAGTTAAAACTTAATTTAAATATTAACGATCATTTTATTTTAAGTAAAATTTTAGTACCTTTTTTTGATAATTTACGCTTTCTAACAAAAAAAGAATTAGATTTCAAAGATTGAAAGAATATTTTAGAATTAAAAACACAAGGATGACATTTGTCTAAAGAGGGTGCTAACCTAATTATGGAAATTTCTAAAAATATGAATAATTACAGATTAAGTACTTATAATTTAGCAAATGATCCTACTTTGAATAATAAAGAAACAGAATTAAAACCTGTTTTAAATTTTGAACATTTGGATATTAAAAATAAAATTTTATTAGAAAAAGTAAATTATTTATTAAGTAGACCTTCTAATTTTGAATTAACTCCGAATGGTAAAAATTTTATAAAATCTGAGCAGAAGTTTTTTAAAGGAAGAGGTAATGTAGAAATCGAAGTTTTTGATAAAAAAGGTGTGTTAATAAATTCTTTTGGTAATATGGAAAGCGCTGCAAATTTTTTTAATGTAAAAAAACATATTGTAAAATATAGATTAGATACTGGTAGCCCTTTAATTTTAAATGATACATGCGAAATTAAAGAAGTTTATTTTAAAAGGTCTATAAATACTTTAATATAATTAATATGTTTTTTTAATAATACTTATTTATACATTATGTAATTATTTTACACTTCCCTTTTTAAACATTAAGCCTGTTTAAAATAACTCTATAATAATCAAACTCCGGGTAAATCCTAAAGCTTATAATACCAAGCTCTAATCAAAAGATTAATAGTGGCTGAACTAATTACTCAGGTACGGTAACAAATTATGAGATAAGATGAAAATCTAAATGGAAGTTCGCGGATCTAAACCACCTCTATTTTTATTAAGATGTGTTAAAAGAGCAACGAGCAGATGGTTATTAGTTATGTTTTAGTTTATCTGTTTTTTTTTTAATACTTTTTGATTTAATCCAAACTTTGGAGTGCAGCGCTCTTACTTTACCTTAATACTAGACTATTAGGCTCCCTAATGAAATAATAAAATTCAATTATAAACCCTTATTTACCCTGCTGCGGGTTAGACCTAACCCAAGGAAGAGATGGTAGTAAATTTTACGATGTAAGTTAAGGCAGGGTAACATCACGAGTGCTAAATAATAAATTACCTAGTGCAGGTATAGTTATTTTTATTAGCGGCCTTTAAATATTTAAGGGACAACGAGCAAAGCCTTTAAATTAAAAAAAAATATAAAGTATAGAATAAATTTGAATACCTCTTGAATAATAGAGTATAGAAACATAATGTAAAGTATGCTCTAATAGCCAAAGAAATGAGGCGTTAAACACTCAGCTTATATCTAAAAAAAAATATTAATAATATTACTTTATTATTTTCATGGTAGAAGAGTGCTTAAATTGTTTATGGTATTTTGTTAAGTGGTTGAAGTGCTAACTCAAAATATGCTTTTCTTGGTTCATTAAGATCAACTAGTGCTATGATATCTTATGAATTAATTTTATCTTCTGCTATTTTTGTTGTAATTATTTTATCTGGTTCATTAAATTTTACCGCTACAATTGAAAACCAAGAAGCTATTTGAAATATAATTCCACTATTACCCGTTTTTATTTATTTCTTTATTTCTGTTCTTGCTGAAACGAGTCGTACTCCATTTGATCTACAAGAGGCTCAACTAATTCTAAAGATTTGGCCTCTATAAAGTTTGCTGTTTACTGGAAGTATCTAAAGCTTTAAGTACTATAAAGTTTAGTTAAAATCTTAAAGATGAAACAATGGTTAATCAGTAGGCTATTAATATTTTTTTTATAAATTAAAAGTCCTCAGAGAATATACGCAAACATAAAATAAATTTTAATATATTTAAATATATGAAATATTCCGTCTTTTTTTAAAAAATTAAAGGTTAAATGAAAAAATACCCTATCTGCGAGCTCTGCTACTGTATTATTATTAATATCTTTTTATATTTATTAATAGATCACTATATTTCTAATAAAACTATTATAGAAGATATGTCTACATTGTTAACTGGTTTTTTACCCTTAAAGATTTATGAAGACTTAACAAACGCAACCGCGACTGATAAAATTAAAACTGATCTTCATAGAGTAGGTGGTGTTTATGGTTTAGTTAATATTTCTGATCCTAAAAATATTAAATTATATATAGGTTCAAGCAAAGATTTATATCAACGATTATCTGATCATTTAAAGGGTAGAGATTCTAATAGTAGATTACAAAGAAGTATATCTAAATATGGTATAGAGAATTTTCATTTTGTTATATATTATTTACATTCTGATACTACCGTAATATTGACTGATATAGAAACTGAAGTTATAAAAAGTTTTCCCTTTGAAAATCTATATAATTATAAAAGGGAGGCTACTTCATCACTAGGCTATAAACATACTATTGAAGCTATAAAAAAAATGAAAAAAAGATTTTTAATTAAAGCTAATCATCCTATGTATGGAAAAAAGCACGATGAATTTGCTCTAGCTAAAATAAGTAAACCCGCTGAATTAAATCCTATGTTTGGAAAAAAACACACTATTATTACTAAACAAAAAATGTCTTTAGCTAAAAGTAAAATTAATTTAGGATTATATGATATTGATAATAATCTAATTAAAACTTTTATAAATCAAGTAGAGTTAGCTAAATACATAAATCTACATAAATCAACTATCGGTAGATATTTAAAATCAGGCAATTTATTATTAGAAAAATATTTTATACGAAAAATAAATTAATATATACAAAAATAAAATAAGATTTTATTTTAATTTTTTACGGAATCTGAATTAGTTGCTGGTTTTTTTACAGAACACTCTGCTACTTTATTTGTTTTTTTCTTTTTAGGAGAGTACAGTTCTATTGTTTTATTCAGTACTATTTCTGCTATCTTTTTTTTGGGTGGTTACAATTTACCTGAACTTTTTGTAAACGAATCTTTAATAAATTTGCAAGCCATAGTTTTGGGGTTGAAGACCAGCCTATTCTGTTTTTTGTTTGTATGGTTCCGGGCTACTTTACCTCGGTTAAAGTACGATCAATTAATCGAATTCTGTTGGCTGGGTTTGCTTCCGGTAGCGGTAGCTTTCATTGTTTTAGTACCTTGTATTTTAATTGCTTTTGATATTGCACCTTATTAAGTAGAGGAGGGTTATCTGACCTCTCTCTGCGTAGCCGTAGCAGCCGTACCTTTATCAGTACAGGGGCGAGGGCTAATAATAGTAAAAACAATCAAAAAAAACCTAAATGGTTTTTTTGATTGATCACTTTTTTAATTGTTTTTTCATTTTTTTGTATTATTTTTTTTATTTTTATTTTTTTATCTTTTTTATTTTTGAGAGAACCTTGAAGTCCTCAATCTGAAATATCAGCTTATGAATATTATACTAAAAACGGTGATTTTTCTTTAATACTAATAGTGGCTATAATTTTAGGGTATTGATTTATTATACCTAAAATTTATAATTGATTCGGCTTATTAGATTTTTTTAAATCAACTTATATTTATAATATTTTTTATCCTGATTCTAATAAAAATTTTATTCTAGCATCTTCCTTATTGAAATTACTTTCCGGTAGCGACTCGACTTCGACTGAAAATAACGACAGTAATGACAATAATAGTAATATTACTGAATCTAATTCAGAGTCTGCTACTACTTCTGCAATAGACGAACAAACTTCTTCTACTCCAGTTAATACTAAGGAGAAAATAAAAGTAATAGACTTCGGTTATGAACCTCGTAGAGAATTTGAGGCTAGTCCGAAGGATCCTGAACCGTTTTATGGAGTAATGGATCCAAGTATAAAAGCTGAAATGCTGGAGAACCAAAAAAAGGCTCAAAAGGAGAAGGAGCTTTATGATAATATTGAGGATGATGATAGATGACTGTATGGAGAGCCTACACCAGGACCTTCTAGTGAAGCTAAAAAACCGGAAACTGAAATTAAACCATCAAATATTCCGAAAAATAGTAAAAGTAGAAGTAAAGCTAAGTTTTCACTATGAGATTAAAGCTTCTTTGTAAATATTGAGGAGGATTCAAGCCCTAAAAGTGGACTTTAAAAGATCCTAATAAAAAATTTAAATTTGAAAATGAAAACTCGTATCAGTATAATGAAGTATCAAATTTATTAGATGCCTCAAGTAAATTAATATACTTGTAGTGGTTGATATATTTAGGTAAGCTTGGCCTAGACCGAGCTAGGCTGCTAGGCATAAGCCTCCCTGCCTGCTCTAATTTTATTTAGAATAACTTAAGTTATTCTAAATAAAGGCCAAGTCAACATTTAAAAATATTTTTATTAGCGCCGAGTTATTTTATGCTAAAATATTTACGAAGCAACAGAAAAATATAAAAAGTCAAATAAAGTTTCTAATTAAAAATCTAGCTGCAAAAGTTTATCCTGTTTTATAAAAACAGGAACACCCGAAACCAGGAGAAACCTATTACTCAAGGCAATTTAATCTTTCTTCTTCTCCATCTAATAGATATTATGACTCAAGGGTATTAAACCTAAAAATATAAAAATTTTCAATTACCCCCTCTTTTGGCTGCTCAGGCCGTATGCAAGAGAGCGTCACCTTATTTTATAAAAAAAAATGAATAAAGGAATTAGAAACTATTTCTACAAATAATAAGAGTTCTCAATAAAACAAAAAAAATAGTTCTTACTATAAAAATATTAAAATAGTTACTAATAACTTTTTATTTAGCAGTATATTATAAACTCATTTATTAAATAAAAATATAAAAATTTTAATGACCCCCTCTTTTTTAATAAAAAAAGAGAACTTATAAAAATATTATTAAAAATATAAAAGAATATTAATACTAATATAGTTCTAGTGTGAACCTAAGCTAAAAGAGATTTAACTAATAATAATTTTGATTAATTATTTTAATCAAATAAAATATTATATTTTTTAGATTAATTATGTTTAAGTAAATTATTTATTAGCCAAACTAACTAATGAAATTTAATAATAAGTATAAAGTAAAAAAAAACTAAAACTTTATTTATTATCACGCTAGTTCATTAATATAAATATAAAAAGTTGTACTCTTACAACAAACTGACAATATAAAATTTAAAAAAAAAATATAAAAATATCTAATAATTTATAATAAAAATTTTTTTTACTTTAAAATGACCTTAATTTCACAACCTATTTTTTTTTTAATTTTTATTCCGCTAATTGGAGTTTTTGTAATTTTATTTACTAACAATGACTATGTTAAAAATGAGGTGAAAAAATCTAAATTTTCACAATTAATTGCTACAAAGAATTCAGATTCGATTTTATACAATATTGCTTTAATTTTTTCTTTATTAAATTTACTAATTTCTATTGTTATGTGGTACTTTTTTAATACTAATCTTTCTAAAATTTTTAAAGATTTTTCCCTTTATGGTGATAATTCTTATAAAGTTGTACCTACTTTTGAATTTGAAACTAATTTTCAATTTATTTTTGAAGTTAATCATTTTAGCTTTGGTGTAGATGGTATTTCTATTTTTTTTGTTTTATTAACAACCTTTATTACACCTATTGCAATATTTTCTAGTTATGAATTATACACTAGTACTAAAACTATCAATAGTTCACAAACTACAGTTAAAAATCCAGCAGAACAAAATAAAGATTTTGATACTAATAATTTAATAGTAAATAAAGAACAAAAAGATTCTATTAAAATTAAAATTTTTTTAATTTCACTTTTACTTTTGGAATCTTTACAAATTTGTGCTTTTGTTTCTTTAGATTTATTACTTTTTTACGTTTTCTTTGAAAGTGTTCTTCCTATCTTATTTATTTTAATTGTAGTATTTGGTCACGGTGAAAATAGATTTAGATCAGCATTCTTATTATTTTTATATACTTTAGCCGGTAGTCTTCCAATGTTACTTTCAATTTTAACTATTTATAGTTATTTAGATTCAACTGATTATCAATTAATATCATTTAATGAAATTAGTTTAGAAAGTCAAAAATGATTATGGGTGTTACTTCCCTTTAGCAAGGAAAATTTGCCCAACAGATGTTTAAACAAAAATAAGTTTACTATTACAGCTCCTTTTCAAACAGTGCGTAGCATTGCTACACTTATAAGCATTACAAAGCAGCATAAAAGTATAAGTAGACCGAAGGTAGAAGCTGGCAGCATAAATAAGCTTAGCACAGGTAGTTTTATAAAACTAAATAGAAAGAAATGATTACCTGAAAATAAGGAATGTAAAAGTTTAGTAATTTATGGTACAAATTTAAGTTCTACAGTAAATTATGTTTATTTAAATAGAATTATAAGACAAATGGTAAAAATACCTAATAATTTAAACAGTATTATTTTAGGTATTATTCTATCAGATGGTCATTTACGTAAAAATAATTTAGGAAATACTCATTTAGTTTTCAAACAAAGTATAAATAGATTTGAATTAACCTGAATATTATTTTTAAAACTTTCTCATTATTGTCAAGCTTATCCTAGATTAGATTACGCTAATCTTAAAGGTAAAAGATTTATAGCTATTTTTTTTTGCAACTAGAGTTTATCCCTGTTTTACAGAATGACATGACATGTTTTATGTTAATAAAAAAAAAATAGTTCCTTTAGAACTATATAGCCTGTTAGATTATGAAGCTCTAGCTTATTGGATTATGGGTGATGGAGCTAAAACCGGTAATGGTATGGTTTTACAAACTCAATCTTTTACTGTTAAAGAATGTGTATTTATTATAAGTGTTTTGATGCATAAATTTGATCTAAAATGTAGTTTATATGATCAAAGAGGTCTACCTACTATTTATATACATAGTGTATCTATGAGAAAAATAAGGAATAAGTTAATTCCTTATTTTCCAATCTCTATGCAATATAAGTTATAAAATAGATTTTTATCAAATATTGTTCTAGGCTGCTGCTTAAAAAAAAGGGGTAACATTTGTTTAAATTAGACTGAGTGGCAAACTCGAGAGACCTCTAAAAATTTAGAATAAGTAATTATTTTTAGAATATCGTCGAACTAAGTCAAATACGGGAAACTGTTTTTGTAAAAGCGTAGAGGCCAGATGCTACACGATAAACTAAGTGTAAACTTTTTTTTTAAAAGTACATATGTTGTTGTAAGGAATGGTCCAGTTCACCGGTGACGGTTTTTAGGTTAAACCTTAAATAAAATATAAAAAAGTATTTTTTATATTGAGAATATAAGCCAGCTAAACCTGAAATGGTTGAAGGCCCAACCCTGAGGATTTTTCATTGCTTTAGCTGTTAAAACTCCTCTAGTGCCTTTTAGTATTTGGTTACCTAAAGCTCATGGAGATAGTCCTTTAGCAGGGTCAATTATATTGGCTGCTACAATTTTAAAGTTAGCCACATATTTTTATCTTAGAGTTTTAATTAATTATTTACCTGATGCTTCTAATTATTTTAGTCCAATGGTGCAAACTATAGCGGTAATTTCTATTATTTATGCTAGTTTTGCTACTATTGTTCAAGAAGATACTAAAAGACTAATTGCTTATTCCTCAATTGCTCCCATTGGGCCTTTAAATATTTATTATTTATTGTCACAATTCATATGCGTGAAACCTAACGGTTTAAATCGATTTTTTTTAGGTACTAATAAGACTATTTATTATTTAAATAAAGAAATTCAATTAAAAAATAGAAATAGTTATATATTAGTAAAAATCTTAAATAATTATTTAGGTAATACGCAGATAACCAATACATGTTTAAAAAATTATATAATTTTTAATTTATTTAAAAATAATTTATTTATCGCACTTGTAGGTATCTCAGAGACTATACGTTTGTTATTTACAAATATAATTATACTTTTTAACTGTCACTCTACTTTTTTTAACTTTAATTTTAATTATATAAATTATAGTAAATTTTCCAATTCTAACTTGATACTAGCTATTTCTGATTCTAATTCTTATTCTGAAAATAATAAAAAAGAATCCGCCCTTGCCCCTGTAACGGGAGAGAGCCTCGTGGATAAACATTTTTATGAATGGTTAGCTGGATTAATCGATGGAGATGGTTATTTCTGATTGAGAAAAATAAACCGTTTATCTTCTTTAGTTATAACTTTAGATATTAGAGATATACAAACAGCTCAAATGATTAAAGATCGTTTAGGTGGAAATTTAAATATATTACGTGGAAATAATGCAGTTAGATTTAAATTACATAAACATGATGCTATAGTATCGCTAGTTAATAATATTAATGGATTAATTCGTACTCCAAATAGAATTGAACAATTAAAATTAGTTTGTTTAAATTATGGAATTGGATATAAAGATCCAATAAAATTAGAATTTAATAATGCTTGATTTTCAGGCTTCTTTGACTCTGACGGCCACGTGTCTTATAATAAATCTCATGGAAGTGTTAATATATGTATAACTCAAAAAAATGAAAACTTATTATTAGAATTAGCTAGTATATATAATGGAAAAGTTTACAATCATTCTAAAAATAGTAACAATTATCGTTTTATAATTAGTAATAAAAGCAATGTTTTAACTATACTAAATTATTATTTCAGTAAATATCCTTCTAGATCTATGAAACAAAATAGATTAATGTTAATTAAAAAATATTATGAATTAAGAATTATGAAAAGTCATTTAGCTCCAAAAGGTAGTTCACTACATAAAGCTTGAGTAGAATTTAATCAAAATTGATTAAATTATAATTATTATTAAAGTAAGTAAAGATATTGTCCGATCCTCATTGTAAAATGAGTAAAAAATTTTGCATATGGGTGTAGTAGTTCTAGGTTTATTCTCTAATACACTTCATGGTATAGAAGGTGCAATTTTATTATCTCTAGCTCATGGATGAGTTAGTCCTGCATTATTTATTTGTGTAGGAGGTATTATTTACGAAAGAATTGGTACTAGAATTGTTTACTATATTAGAGGATTAGTTAATATGATGCCTATTTTTACAATTATGTTTTTTGTATTTACGCTTGCCAATACGGGAATTCCTTTATCACTGAATTTTTTAGGAGAACAATTAGCATTAATGGGAATTTGAGAAGTAAACCCTATTGTAGCTGCTTTAGGTGCTACAGGTATTTTATTAAGTGCATGTTATAGTTTATTTTTATATAATAGATTATCTTATGGTGATTATTCTCCTTATATACATCCTGTTAAAGATTTGAATAGAAGAGAGTTTCATTTATTATTATCTTTAATAATACCTACTTATTTTTTTGGAATATTTCCAAACATTATTTTAGATGGTTTACACACAATAAGTACAAGTATGTTGTATAGTTGATAATTAGTTTTGTTCAGCATATAGACTAAATTTATTAATTTTTATTATTTATTTTTATTAAATTAAAAATAATTTATAATTGATAATTTAGTAAAGTATTTTTATAATGTAGTTCTTCTTCAAATAATAATTTTTTTTTATGTTGTTAATACCTTAACAATTTTTTTAAGTATAAAGGTTAATTTATAAAGCCTTATTATATTGCAATTACTTCTATCTAAGGCCATCATAAAATAATAGGGTACACTCTCTATTAAAATATAAAAAAATAAATTAATTTAAATTATAAATATACGAATAAAAGCACAAAACTTATTATAAATAGGCTATTATAAAAAGGCTATTAAAGTTTATTACGCTCTTTAATAATTAAAGTTTCTTGCGTTCTTTAATAATTAAAAGACTATTAAAAAAAAAACTAAAATTAGGTTAAATATACCTCCTAATTCTTTATTAATAGAGGCAAGGTAACATGAGATTAGCTCCACGTGCTGTTACTGGATACATAAAAATAAAACTAAAATCTCAATATATAATCATTACTAAATTACAGCGATTATTGAAAAACATTAAGATAAGAGAAGTAATTTATTTAAAATATAAAAAATATTTAGTAAAAAAAAAGGAATGTTTAAGTACTTTTAAAAAAACTAATTTCAAAATGTCTCGCATACGAGGGAAACGCCCACAAAGTAAAAACCAAAAATCCTTTCTCTCTAAGATATATGGACAGTGATAATCGAATATAACCCTGAATCTTTAGAAACTTTGGATTATATAATAATTAATTATAGGTAGGTATTGTGAGGTAAATGACTATAAGACTGAAACATTAGAAAACAAATAGGTTTAAAGGAGGGAAAAAAGTAGAGTTATTACAATAAGTGGTTATTACAATTTGCGAATATTAAAAATAAGAAAATAGCTTTTCTTTTTTACCTTTCTCAAATATTTTGAGTGGGCTTTTTTTTAATAAGATACATATTTTTAATTATCATTGAAGTTTTATATGTAGATGGAATATATTTGTGTAGTTTGGGATATTAATTAAAAAGGATAGTAAAAAAAAAAATCCGGTAATTGTTTATATTACTGTTTTCTTTTTAAATATAAAGTGCAGCTCTCTATAAAATACAAATTACTTTTTTTCATCTAATTAAATTTAATTTAATAATTACTGTTGCTCGCTCACGTCCAACTTTTTAGGAAGGAGTTTGGAGGAAGGCGAAGAATAAATCGTAATAAACTTTTATGTGTGCCTCAAGCTAATTATTTACCTCTGTTGATTGGTTCTATAACTGATTTGACTCCAAACCACTCGGATCGGCTCGTGGAGCGATGGAATGGCAAAGTTTAATTTGTAATTTGGTTTAATAAAATGATTAAGCTGTGACTAAGACATAAATTATAGTTTAAAAACTATACAATATATAATATAAAAACATGACAATAAAAAACACAAATATTAAAAATAAAATTTATTTAAATAAATTAGCATGATCATATTTTCATACTTATGCAGTCCCTTTAGGTGCTTTAAAAAATATGTTAATTAAAAAACTGTATGATGATTTTAGTAATGAGGAGGAGAATTTTGGAACTAATAATAAAATTGTTTTATTTAAAGATCCTGTATTTTTTCTCTTAAAACCGATTTTATTAAGTAATAAAATATTTACTCCTTTATCCCTTAAGAATAATAATGTAAGAGTAGAAGAGGGTATTTCAAATACTATAAAAATATATAACGATTTACTTTATTTTTATTATGATAAAAAAAAATTTAATTTAATTTAATATTTTATTTTCTAAATTGGATATTAGATAAACCTATTATAATTAGTGATGGAATAATAAGTGCTTATTTAAATAAAGATAATAAAATATCGCTGCTTAATAATACCTTAAAGAATCAAAACAACCCTTATCAAACTTATGATTTAAAAAATAAGTCAGGTATTTATGCTTTCATACATGAGAATAATAAAGATTGTTATATTGGTTCTTCTATTAATATTTATAATAGATTTAATAGTCATAAAAATAGTAATAATAATACAACTTTTGCTAAATATTTATTTAATAATGGGTTAAATGATATTAATTTTGGTGTTATATGTTTAACTACTAATTATTTCTTAAAATTTAATACTTTATTCCCTAATTATAATTTAAGTAAAGGTGAAGGCTTTTTTTTAATAAATCTAACTGATTTACACTTAAAATTATTAGAACAAACTATGATTACTAATTTTAAACCTAATTTAAATAGTACAGATAAAGTTAATTTTATACTTGATTGGAGGAAAAATGATTAAATACTTATTTTAATCTAGAAGGCAAGGATGTGATCACGCAGCAACCAAACCCACAACCTTGTATGACTTACCTGAACCCTAAAATTAGTCCAGCAGAAAAAGGTTTACGCACCGTCACTTCTTATGCTAAACAAACTAAAGTAATGTTATTTTTTTAAATAACAGATGATAAAATTGAATTATTACCTATTGATATACAGAATAAATTGTCCAGTGGTAACAACGCTGGAAAAGTAGAATGAGTTTTTAAAGATAAAAGCAGAGCTTTAAGTGTAACTGAGGTTTCTCAAAAATATAAAATTAGTAAAGAAATTATTTATGAGAATCTTGATACTTTAAATTATATAGAAAGTCCAATATTAAGACATAAAATAAGATTACAAGATACTAGTACTACTCTACCTTTAAAGAATCAACCAATAATAATAAGTGCAGATGATTATATAAAATATATACGTTAGAATGTATTTACTTTAAAAAAAAATTTTTATCCATATAATAATTAATAAGGATAAAGTAAAAAACTTAATTTAATAAGTTTATTTTTTTGAATAGTAATTTGAGAGAAGGCACATCACCACCTTGTAATTATAAAATTAGTGTCGCAATTTTTTTTATAAGATGTTGTTTGTAATACCAAGATTGGAATAGCCTTAAAATATCAGACTAATAGTAAGGGGTGGCTTTATATTTAACTTTTTAATTGATGTTAAATAATAATTAACATCTATGAAGCCTATTATAAATGGTAAGAGAGTGTAATGATATAAATAATATTATTCCTGAATTTCACCTTCAATAATATGAAAAGGTATACTATCAAAATCTACCCCTGAACTTCCGGTAATAGATTTTCTGTTACTAATCTCTGGCTTAATAGATATTTTAGCTAATTTATTACCTATATATTTAGGGTCTAAAGAAAATTTACAAAAAAATAGTACTCTCAGTATAGTAACAGGGATTATTAGCATCATTTAAAAATGGATAAGGTTTATCTTGCAAGATTAATCTTATCTTTTTAGATTACACTAAACTTATGTACAAGACTATTAAAGTTTATTATAATAAATTTTAACTAGGCTAACTATAACCTCTAATTCTTTATTAATAGTGATGTGGTAACATAAGATTAGCTAAAAATGCTGTTACAGGATATATAAAAATAAAAATATAACTAAAATTTCAAAAGAGCTGAAAAAAGTTAAGTGCTAAAAAAAAGTAATATTATTCTTTATGTTTTTAAATTAAAATAATTACAAGTCCGTCATTGCGAAGCGCCACCAAAAAAAAATTGTAGATTGGTTTTTTTTAATTAAATCTGTTTTTTTTTAAGTTAGACCTAATTTAATTTTTTATAAAAAAAATTATTATTTATAAATTTAGGTTTTTTTAAACATTTAGTTCTAGTTATTTTTATTTATCTTTTTTAAAAAAAGCTATTTAGTTGGTTTTTTTTTAAAAGAATCGATGACAATATTGTTTAAACATTAAAAAAGAAAAAAGTAATTTAAAGGGGTTATTATGGATAGCTACAGCAAATTTATAAAAAAAAGGAGGTAATTATAGCCAAAAGCTCTTTAAATGAAAAAATAAAGATATCATTAATTTATTAATAAGTATCTACTGTTTTTCATTTTCCCTTATGGGAAAATTAAATTAAAGATTAAAGATTTTTATAAGGTTTGTTATTTTAGTTTTTTTTAATATTAATAAAAATTAGTAAGGCAGGCTTTTTTAATTTCAACTTTAATTTAATTTTTATAAGAGAGCGATCCTAAGGAAAACCTTATATTTAAACTTCCTGAAGTAAAACATTTCATTAAGGAAAGGAAAGGAAATCAACCGAGACTCCGAAAGTAATGGCGAGTGAAATCGGATTAGCCATATAATTGTATTTAAATTTGAATAAACTTAAATTTCTATTCTTAACTTTTTTTTGTTTATTTATTTTATACCTCTAATATCTTTGAAAACAAAAAAAAAGTCCAGGTTAGAATAGAATCCCTAGCCTGATTAGTATTTAATAAAAAAATATGTTATAATATTTAATAATAAACCTAAAGTTTAGAAAAGTTTAACACGAACTTACAAAAAGAATTAAAATTTTAATTCTTTTTTGTATTTAATAGTGTTCCAAAGAAGCGTAAAAAAAAAGCAGATAGCTTAATTAAAGTCCTGTAAACTTTAAATATCAATTGAAAGAATAGTAGACAGCAATTCTTAGTCTTAAAAATTTTTTTTTTAAGCAAATTGTTTATTGTTTTTATATTTTTAAAAACAAGATTGCATTATTATTAATGTTGGGTCTAAAAAAGTACGATGAGAGATAACTTGTCGGAATATGGGGGAACCATCCTCCAAGGCTAAGTATTATAAATTTAGCGATATCGAACAAGTACTGTAAAGGAAAGTTAAGAGCCATAAATAGCAACACAGAAAAGTAATATATATTTTATTTTAATTAATAATTAATAGTATGAATTAAAACTGTGATAAATTTTAATGAAATAGTAATCCTATAAGCAGTCGAAGTTTTATTTAAAAATGACGGCGTACCTTTTGCATAATGGGTCAGCAAGTTAATAGGAGTAGCAAGGTTTAAAGCCCTAGCGAAAGCGACTGGACTATTTTTTATTTTACCCTTTTCATACTATATTCAGATTATGAAAATAATTTAATTAATTTTAGTAGGACAAGTGAATAAATAAACTAATATAGTAGCGGGTTAGTTACTTCTATTAGACCCGAAGCCAGAGTGATCTTACCAAGACCAGATTATAATGGATCGAACGGTTGAATGTTGCAGTATTCTCCGAAGAGTTTTGGTAAGCGGTAGAGCATTTTGCCGCTTTGAAAATAAGTAAAACTAGCTCATAACGGTGGAAACCTTAATTTAAGATAATACCGTGGGAAGTTATATCTTTCTAGAAGCACATATATTTATATTAACAATTATTTAAAGTTAGTATAAGTAGCTAGATATTAACCCCGTAACGACTTTAATAGAAATATTAAGGCTTTTATACATTTATAATTGCAACACGCTAGCTCTCTATAGTTTCAATTGACCATGGAAAAATTAAATAAAAATTATTTAAAAATTATTTGTAAGACTGCTGCTAACGTACTTATTTTTAAAATTTAAATCAAAAAAAAAATAAAAAAAATGAAAAATATGAACAAAAATTTTAATATTACACCAGATTGAATATCTGGTTTTACGCAATCCGATGGTAGTTTCGTTGTTAGTTGAATAAAAACTGACAGTGGTATACCCATTAGACCGGTACCGGTTTTTAATCTAACTCAGTCTAATTTAGAATCTGATTTATTTATAGAAATTCAAAAAGAGTTAGGTATAGGAAAAATATACAATAACAGAGAAAATGTAATTTTCGTCGTAAAATCTATAAATGAATTAATTGATGTACTATTACCTTTATTTGATAAATATCCATTAAGAGGAAGTAAGTTAACAGGATATAATATATTTAAAACTGTAGTTTTAATGATTAAAGAAAAAAAACATTTAACCTTAGAAGGATTAATTCAAATATTAAACTTATCTTATTTTATGAATAAAGATACATCTTTACGAACTGAAGAATCCAAAGAAACATTGATTAACATATTAATAAAAAAATATGGAGATAATGTTTTGAAAATTATGCGTGATCAGATTTCTTTATCTGATACTAATGTTGTAGGCTTTGATAATTTAAATCTTTCAAGAATAAATGATAATAAAGAAATGTTAACTTTAGAATTTGTTAGAGGTTTAATTGATGGTGATGGTAGTTTTAATGTATCTTTTGCTACTACTAGAAAAAGAATTAGTGTCAACTTTACGGTAGTATGTGAATTATCTTCAATATCAGTTTTAAATGATTTGGTTGATTACTTTTGCTGCGGTACAGTTTATAAATTACAAACTAAGGCAGCAAGATATCAAGTACAAAATGTTAACGATATAATAGATAAAATATACCCTAAACTTAGAGATATTAAATTTAATACTATTAAACAAAATCACTTTGAAAAAACAATTAAAGTAGCTGAACTTATAAGATCTAATGGTTATAAATCAAATGAAGATTTAAAAACAATAGTAGATTTAGCTTGAGATATGAACAAAGAAGGTAAAAGTCGAAAAATTAGTAAATCTGAATATTTACTAAAATTCTGTATTTAATTATGACCCCCCTTTTTATATAGACGGATAAAAATAAATATTAAAATCGTGTAGCAGCATACACTCGTACAAGAATATAAGCGAGTACAAACAAAAATTAATTTAAATATTCCTAAAGTCAAACTAGAGATGAAGGTATAGTCTGAACTATATTGTAAAATATAGAATAACATAAAAAAAAAATTGGAAATGCCAATCTGACCTGGTGCTAGCTGGTTTTCTACGAAACATATTTAAGTATGACATCTACACTAAATTTATGGAGGTACAGCACGGCAATTCCCAACAATTTTAAGGTAAATGTTAATAAATATTAATTTATTTTTGCGTTAGCATTAGCATTATTAATCTTTTAGGCGTTTAGGTTGAGGGGACGTGGAAATCCTACCTTTGGAAGCGAATCTCGGAATTACATAAATTAATGGTAGATATTCAGACTGCTCATGCTAAGTTGGGTAGTCAAGACGGAAACAGCCGAGAATACAGATCAAGGTCCCAAATGATTGTTAAGTGAATTTAAGGACGTAGCAAACTCAGATACAGCTGTAATGTTAGCCTGGTAGTCGCTACATTTAAAGAACGTAAGTAACAACGCAGCAGCAGGTTAGACTGTGGCGCCGATAATTAACCGGGTCTTAAACAATCAACCGACATCGTATTGTTTTAGAATTAATTAAAAAAATTTTTTTATGACCGCAAGAATCTTTAAATTAATAATCTTCAAATTAATAAATTAATAATATTCAAATTAATAAATTAATAATCTTCAAATTAATAAACTTTATAGTAAATAATTATTATCTTTAGAAAAAGAATCTTCAAAATTAAAAAAATATTAATTCTTTAATTAGGTAGTAGAACATTCAGTATATACTTAAGACTAAACAGTGTTTCATTGTTTATATTGTAAAACTGAAAAGAGAATGCTGACATGAGTAACGTAAAGAAAGTATTAATCTTTCTCGCCGAATGCGAAAGGGTTTCAACAAAACGATTGACGATGTTGAGTTATACGGTCTCTAAGGACTTAAAACTAAAGTTTTAGCTGATGAGTGTAGAATCTAAGTAATTATTTTGTCATGTGGTTTTTATCTAAAAACTTAAGTTAATTTAAGAACGGGAAAGATATAAACTGATATTGATCAGGAAATTTTAATTACTATTATGTTTAAATATTTTTTTACTTTTTATCCTTAATTTTATTTTTAAGTGTGGTTAGGCTTACAAAATAACCTGATGATAAATTATAAAATGTGGGAGGATTTTTATTAAAACTTTACTACAAAAATTGAAAATTGTAGAGGAATAAAACATTTTCAGTTATATTGGCAATTATATATAAAATTTCCATATATTACATAATTGTTATACTAAAGTTAATTAAAAAAAGTAGTTAAGATTAATATATCTTTTTAGCAAAAATAAATTATTATCGCTAAAAAAAAGTAGTAATAAAATTTATAAACATTTTTTTTATATTTAATCTTTTTTAAAGTGTAAAAGCTGATATTAAAATTAAATATTTTTTTAATATATGCTCTAGCAGTAAAATTTAATTGTAAATTAAGTGTAAATATACACGTTTGCTGAGCGAATAAAAAAGTAAATATAAAAATATTAAATTTTTATTTAATTTATTAAATAAAAATTTAAAAACCGTACCCCAAACCGACACTGGTTCGTAGGTAGAGTATACTAAGGCGAAGAGCTAAAAGTTGTTAAGGAACTCGGCAAATTCACCTCATACGTTTGACAAAAAGAGGGGCCGGGTTTAAACCTTAGTGATAAAGCTTGCTTCTCTATGATTGTGTAATAATACTATCATTGTGCTTAATAAAGTGTCCTTGAATATATAAGGCAACTTTAGTTTATCTAAGTTGTACAAGGAAGAAGATTTAGTAAATTATCTCTAAATTAATCTCAGGCGACATGAAATAGGAGGCCCCGACTGTTTACTAAAAACACAGGCTTCAGCAATTACGAAAGTAGTAGAATTGGAGTCGAATTTTGCCCGATGCCATTAACATAAGTGCGATCATGGGTAACTGTGTTCAAACGAAAGTCTGGTTAATAGCGGTCTTAACTATGAGGATCCTAAGGTAGCGTAATCATTTGGCCATTAAATGTGGTCCGGTATCAATAAAGTAACGATGGTCTCACTGTCTCTACAACTTGCTCAGTGAAATTGAATTAGCCGTGCAGATGCGGTTTGCCTTCAGATAGACGGGAAGACCCTATGCAGCTTTACTGTAGTTAGTTATCACGATTATCTAGAACAGTCTTTTTTTCTAGAAAATAGGAAATCATCGATAGATGTATTAGTATAAGCATGCAAATATTTAAACTAAATTTGGAAACCTTATAATTAAGACTGGGTAATTGTTTACCTTCTGAAAATTTTTTCTTTTAATTATTTAAAAAATAAATTCAAAGGGAGAGTTGACTAATTGGCAGTTTGACTGGGGCGGTCGTCTTTAATATAGTAGCAAAGTACAACCAAATATTCCAGCGAATTTTAACAATTCAAAAACCAAAAAAAAAAACCATAATAAAAAAAGAATATCATATTATATCTTCAGATTTTTACAAATTCTCTACCTAGAGTTCTAAAGATGTGCGATTAAATTAAGTGAGAATTATTTTTATAACAGAATAACCTTACTCTTTATTTTTATCGAATTTGTACCTTAAGGTGTATTTATTTAAATAAAGAGGGAGAGTATAAATTATAATTTGCTGTGTGCGGCTGATAACAGCCACACTAAAGAGTCCTTTTTTTTTTCTTAAATTAAAAAAATTAAAAAATTAAAAAAATAAAAAAATAAAATGACTAATCTAATTACAGTAAATAAATTATTAAAAAAATAAATTTAACTTTTTAACTGTCTTAATTAAAAAAAATAATAAGAAGTATTATTTTAAAATAAGATATACTTTTATAAGATATTCTATAATTTTATTTATCTTAACTTAATAGAAATAGAATAATTTCTCTCTATCTAGACTATTTATTTATAATAGAATTAAATAAAATAAGGTCTCTCGCGTAGCGCTTGTACCTTGTTATTTAAATAAAATTTAACTTTTATATAACGTTGCGTTAATTAAATTTTAATTTTTTTAAACGTATTATTATCTCAGTTTTACAACCTACTTTATTAATTTATGTACTTTTTTAGTATACTTTATATTATTATATATTTTAATAAAGAATTTAAATACGAGTTTAATTTCGATTTATAAATTTGTTAGTGATTTAAATATAATGTATAATTATTTATAATAAAATTATAGGAGAGTATCAGTTAATTAGAAAAAAAAATCTAAATTTAAATCCTTTGTCTTTATAAAAATAATAAAAAAAAAAAAAGCTATCATATTAAAAACAAAAAAACAAAAAAATAAAAATAATTAATAAAAAAAACAAAAAACAAAAAAAAAAGACTACGTTTCTTTTTTAAATAGCTAAATAAAGGACTAAATATAAAACATAGTTAATTTATTGCATTATTTTTTTTAATACCTTAAAAAAATTAGCGCCTTAATTAAAAAAATACAAACAAAT
>WNEZ01000314.1_pt1 | contig 38536 bp, 28 predicted proteins | sample 5400521 | NCBI WGS metagenome assembly WNEZ01 (sample SAMN13153339, study PRJNA577476) | soil metagenome | isolation source: 120 cm saprolite under Douglas fir tree site 2 hole 1 replicate 1 | place: USA:California | collected 2015-04-18 | reverse complement strand
CAGGTTCTCGAGCACGGCGCGCAGCTTCAGCGCCGCCCCCCACCCCATCGACACGTGGTCCTCCTGCATGCCCGATGTCGGCACCGAGTCCACGCTCGCCGGCGCCGCCAGCCGGCGGTTCTCGGCCACCAATGCGGCGGCGGTGTACTGGGCAACCATGAGGCCAGAGTTCACGCCGGGCTCCACGGCGAGGAAGGGCGGCAGGCCGGCGGAGCGGTGCGGGTCGAGAAGCCGGTCGACGCGGCGCTCGGCGATCGCCCCCACCTCGGAGGCGGCGATGGCGAGGAAGTCGGCCGCAAACGCCAACGGTTCGCCATGAAAGTTGCCGGTCGACTCCACCTCGCCGTTTTCCAGGACGACCGGGTTATCAATGGCGGACGCGAGCTCGACAGCCGCCGTCCGGCGCGCGAAGTCGAGGGTGTCGCGCGCGGCGCCGGCCACCTGGGGGCTGCAGCGAACCGAATAGGAGTCCTGCACCGCATGCGCGGAGTGGCGATGCGATGCGACGATGCCCGACCCGCGCAGCATGCGCGCGAGGTTTGCCGCGCTCGCGACCTGACCTGGATGCGGGCGGATCTCGTGAAGGTGCGGCTGGAACGGACGGTCGGTACCCAGAAGGCCCTCGGCCGACATCGCTGCGGTGATGTCCGCGACGCGAAAGCAAAGCTCGGCGTCGCTGCACGCGAGGGTCAGCATGCCCAGCATGCCGTCAGTCCCGTTGATCAGCGACAGACCCTCTTTTGTCTCGAGCTTCAGCGGCTTGAGCTTCGCGGCCCGCAACGCCTGGGCGGCAGGCTGTTTGACCCCGTCCGCGCTCACAACTTCACCCTCGCCTACCAATGCCAGCGCGATGTGCGCGAGCGGCGCCAGGTCTCCGCTGCACCCGACTGATCCATAACGCGGTACCAGCGGGGTGATCTGTGCGTTAAGCGCCGAGACCAGCGCTTCGGCCACCACCGGCCGTACGCCCGACAGACCCATGGCGAGAGTGCGCGCCCGAAGCAGCATTGTGGCCCGCACCACCTCTTCGTCGACCGGGGGGCCGACTCCCGCCGCGTGGGAACGGATGAGCGCAAGCTGCAGCTCGGGCTGGCGCAGCGGCGCGATCCGCGTGCCGGCAAGAGCCCCGAACCCTGTCGACACGCCGTAGACAGGCTCGCGTGATCCCGCCGCACGCTGGACCCGGGCTCGGCTCTTCTCCATCTTGGCGCGGGCGGCGGCAGAGAGCACGACCTTCTCCCCATGCCGCGCCACAGCTACGACCTGCTCCTCGTCGAGTGAGGCGCCCCGCAGCGTGACGGTCACAAGCGCAATTTAACCGATGTTCTTGAGCGCCTCGCGCCGGCTCAGACCGCTGAGCTGAGCCTCGTGGGCGCGCACGTAGCGCGCAACCTCGTCGGGATCCGTCCAGGCATATGCGCGCAGCGCCCAGCCGATGGCCTTGCGGATGAAGAAATCGCGGTCGGCCAGGTTCGGCTTGATGTTCGCGTAGAGCAGCGTGAGGTCCGTGTCCCTCTTGAACGAGATCTGACAGGTGATCGACACGCGACGCTTCCAAAGGTTCTCGTCCGTGCTCCACGCGCGCATCACCGGGCGCATCTGCTTGCGATTGGCTCGGAGCAGCTGTCCGACGAGATGGGCCACCTCGTCGACGTAGTCCCACCACGCGCCGGTCACGATCATCTCCTCGAACATCGGCATCACGTTCGGCGTGCGGTACTCGGCGTAGCGTTTCTGACCCGCGAGCTCCATGGCCGCGTAGCGCTCCTCTCGAAACTTCGCGCCACGCCAGAGCTCGAGCACCGCGGCCTGCCACTCTTCGCACGATGCCAGCGCGTGCTCCGCGAACACGCGCTTGCAGATGGCGCGGAGCTGGGGCATTTTCACGCCGCGGTACGGCATGACGGACTTCATGTACGCCTGCATCCCAGGCGCTTTTTCGGGATTCGCCGCGCCAGCCAGCTCTCTGCGGATGGCGTTGGCGAGCTTGCTCACGGAGCCGGGATGAAGCGCGCTCGAACCGGCTTGCCTTTGTCGACCTCGACCACCCAGGTCGACCCTTTCTCATAGCCGCCCTCACCGGGCTTGATCACGCGGCGATCGACGAGGTCTTCGACCAGCTCCCACACGAGGTCACCGTGCGTGCTCAGAAGCACGTTGTCCAGATTCGGGTCGCTCATGAACTCGTAGGCGCCTCGCAGCCCACGGCCCTCGGCAAGCGCGGGCGTCTCCTGGATCTCGAGACCTCGGTCGCTTGCCAACGGCTCCACGGTCTGGACGCAGCGCAGGAATGGGCTCGAGTAGATGGCCGAGATCTTGAAAGGCTTGAAGAGGTCGATGAGAGCCTCGGCCTGCTTGGCGCCCTTCTTGCTGAGCGGGCGGAGGCGGTCATCTCCTTGCCAGTGGCCGCGACTCCCCGCCTTCGCGTGACGGGCGAAGTAGAAGAGACCCATGGCTACTGGCGATGAGAGCAAGCCGGCAGGTTTTCTCTCATATCTATGGCATCCATTTCCGCAATGACTTGCGGTCGAGGGCTTTCCAGACCTCTGGCCAATCCTTGCGCGCTTTCTGCGCCGCTAGATGTTCCATTGCGATCAGCTCGCCTGCGACGAACGCTCGCCGACCGGTCACGCGCACGCTGCGCAACCAGGCCTGCGCGGTGACGCTGTCCTGGTGCTCGCCAAGGATCGTTTGCAGCTTGGCCGCCGCTCGGGCGAATGCTGTGGCGCCTGGTCCGACGACCGGGGCCACCGCCTCTGCCGCATAACGAGCGCGCTTGGCGAGGATGCGGATGCGATGCAGCTCTGGGTCCGTCGGCTGCTCGGGCAGTTGCTTGACCGCACTGCGCAGGCGGCGCCATGGACCGGTCGCCAGCGGGGACAGCACTACGGACGCTTGTTGGTCTGCATCGAGAGTGGTCATTGGCGCATGCGCCGCGGCCACAAGCCTCTCGAGCAGGTCGATGTAGCGCTGCGAATCGAGGTCCGACTGCAGCTTCTTTCGCAATGACTCGATCTCCAGCTCGAGTATGCGCAGAAGGGACGCCGCCGACCTCGCGTCGCTCTCCGGCAGGGATTTGGCACGCTCACGGAGCCGCTCCAGCAGCACCTCGCGGTCGCGCACTGCGCCCAGCGCCATCCCCAGCCAACCGAGCTCCGAACGCAGCGGTTCGGTCCACTCGGGTTCGAGCAACGGACCAAACGTGCGGAGGTGTGACCTCAACTTGCGCGTCGCCACGCGCTCCTGGTGCACCGCTTCGGGATCCGTGCCCAAGCGCACGAGTGGGTCGTTGCGCAAAATCGCGGCGACTGCTTCAGCCAGGACGCTGCGGATGACTTCGCGCGCGGGAGAGTCGGGGGTGACCGGAAGGGGGGCGACCTCGGGGGGCTCCATCGCGCGGGGTCCAAGTGCGCGGATGTGCTTGGGGGTCGGATCTGGGGCGCCAGCTCCCGCCGCCCGCAGGCGCTCGACCAGCGGCGCGACGAGGGCTTCATTCCCCTCAGCGCCGGCCACCTCGATCTCGATCTCGCGAAACCGGGCCGCGACACGGCGGCCGTCGCGCACCGAGACCTCGTCGTCGACGACCTCCGCGACGCGGCTTCCGTCGGCGCCGACCAGCCGAACGCGCCTGCGTATCGTCGACAGGCGGGCGACCGGAACCAGCTCCGATGTGCGCACGTACGCGCGGACCAGCGCGACCGCGGCGGCAGGTGGTTTCTTGGGCCCGCCCGGGAACGTGATCTCGTCGCGCTCGAGGAGCCCTGTTGACGGTTGAGCCTCCCCACCCCTTCCCTCCCCGCGCGGTGGGGAGGGCGAAAGCCTCGAGGTTCTCTCCACCGGAGGTAGCTTCAGAGTCCAGCCCTCTCCGGCTCGATAACGCAATGAAACGCCCCAACGCGCAAGGCGGAGGTCGGGGGTGTCGTCGTAGACCGTCTCGAGCCGGACCGCCTCAGGCGGGGTGATGGTGACGCCGTCGATGACTCCGTTGAGGTCGGGGAGGTGGAACGCGGGTCCCGCCCCGAGCTTCACCTCACGCTCTTTAATGGCGTCCCCGCGAATTCAAGCCGGCGGCTCTGAATTCGTGGGGCTCAAGCATGCTTGATGAGGCTTACCACTCCATTGCCACGCGCACGCTCGAGGGCGAGCTCCTGGAAGCGCCTTTGCGAATTGAGGCCCTGCACTGTGGTGACCTTCTGCCATGAGCCGTCTGGTCCGAGCTCCCATGCCAGGACATCGTCGGCGAGCGCGACCTCGAAGATCTCCGCGAGCCGGCCGCAGAGTTTTGGATCGGTGACCGGCACTACCGCTTCGACGCGGCGGTCGAGGTTGCGCTGCATGATGTCCGACGACCCAAGTAGGTATTCGGGCTGGCTGCCGCCGAAACGGAAGATGCGCGAGTGCTCGAGGAAGCGACCGACGATCGAGCGAACTCTGATCCGCTCTGACAGGCCTGGGACTCCAGGCCGAAGCGAGCACATGCTGCGGACGATGAGGTCTATCTCCGCGCCGGCCTGAGATGCCGCGTACAGCGCGTCGATGATGTCGGGGTCGATGAGGTTGTTGACCTTGATCGCGATTCGACCGCCAGGCTTCGCCTCTCGTTCGATGAGCTGCGTGATCCCGGAGCGCAGGCTCGACGGCGCAACCAGCAGCTTGCGGTACCGATGCTGACGGCTGTAGCCGGTGAGGAGATTGAACATCTCGGTGACATCGGCGCCAATGTCGGGGTCCGCCGTGAGAAGACTCACATCCTCATAGCCATGAGCGGTGCTCGGGTTGTAGTTGCCGGTGCCGACATGGACGTAGTTCTGGATGCGGTTGCCTTCGCGGCGCACGACCAGCGTCACCTTGGCGTGGGTCTTCAACCCGACCAGCCCATAGACCACATGGACGTTCGCTTCTTCGAGCGCTCTCGCCCACGCGATGTTGGCCTGCTCGTCACCACGAGCTTTGAGCTCGACCAGCGCCGCCACCTGTTTCCCGCTCTCGGCCGCCCCGATCAACGCACGCACGATTGGGCTGCCGGGGCCAGAGGTTCGGTACAGGGTCTGTTTGATGGCAAGCACGTTGGGATCGCCCGCTGCGTGATCGATGAACGCCTCGACCGAGGTCGCGAATGAGTCATAGGGATGATGAGCCAGGACGTCGCCTGCCCTCAAAACCGCGAACAGATCGGGAACCTCGGCGCCAATCCCTCGCAGGCGCGGCTGCGTCGCGGGCGTCCACGGCTCTTCCTTGAGGTCGGGACGGTCCAGCTGCCATAGCGCACTCAAGCTGCCAAGGTCGAGCAGGCCCTCGGACTGATACACATCCGCAGGCCCTAGCTCGAGCTCGCGAGTGAGCAGGTCGAGCACCTCTGTCGACATGCCAGGGTCGACTTCGAGACGCACCACCCTCGCATGGCGGCGGCGACGGCGCAGCTCGGTCTGGATGGCGGCGAGAAGATCCTCCGCGTCGCTGTCCACGTCATCGAGATCTCCATCACGCGTGACGCGGAACGGGTAATGCGCGATCACGTCCATACCCGGGAATAGCGCCTGCAGGTGCAGCGCGATCACGTCCTCGAGAGGCACGAACCTGGTTTCTTCCGCGAGCGGAATGAAGCGCGGCAGCACCGGCGGCACCTTGACGCGAGCAAATCGCTGCTGGCGGCGCTGCGGATCCCGCACGGTGACGGCGAGGTTGAGCGAAAGGTGAGAGATGTATGGGAATGGGTGGCCCGGGTCGACCGCGAGCGGCGTCAAGACCGGAAAGATCTGCTGCCTGAACACTGAGTGGAGCTGGCTGAGCTCTTTCTTGCTCACCTCATCGGCGCGGAGGATGGCGATGCCCGCTTCCGCGAGCGCGGGAATGACGCCTGTGTTGTAGAGGCGCAGCTGTCGCTCGACCAGGCCCTCGACGCGTCCGCGGATGGCCTTGAGCTGCTCCTGAGGGGACATTCCGTCGGGCGATGAAACCGCAACCGCGGCCAGCACCTGCTCCTTCAGACCTGCCACGCGCACCTGGAAGAAGTCATCCAGGTTCTGGCTGAAGATGGCGAGGAATCGCACCCGCTCCAGGACGGGGAGACGGGGGTCTTCCGCCATGGCCAGGACCCGTTCGTCGAAGTCCAGCCGCGACAGCTCCCGGTTCAGGAATCGAGGCGCGTCGGGCAGGGCCAGGGGGCCTTGCTGCAAGCCTGCTTGCGGTCCCGCGTCTGGGCCTACCGGCTCCGAATCTGTATGCGCCCCAACCGCCACGGAGCAACTGTAGCGGTTGCGGCCGAACTGCTTGGTTAGGTTCAGGTTAAGGGTTCGTGCAACCTAAGCCGGGCGGTCGAGCCTGGCCTGAACTACCGAAATTGACCGGTCCGACCAACTCCTTTTAACCATTTCCAGCCCGGGTTTTAACCCACTGCCGATAGCCTGGCTACGTCACGGCCTGAGTTCAAAAAGAAGGCGGGAGACAGTGATGGAAGCGATTGACGATCCGGGACAATCGAGCGTCAGCTGGGTGGCCAGGCTGGTCGAGGTGCGGCAGCCCTTCAGCCTTCGAGCGGACCGGCTGGCCGGGATGCCACTTCTTTTGCCGGCTTGCGGTGGTCGGACCTCGAGTTGGCGGCCGATCTCCTGCGTGAAACCGAGGTCGAGCGGGGCACGCGGATGACGGTGCAGCGCCGCCCCAGCTCCCGGCTCTGGCTGATCACGCAGGGCGAAGCTTTGGTCTCGGCTGACGCCCGCCCGCTGCGGGTGGTCGGTTATGGAGACGCGATCGGCATCGCATCCCTGCTGCACGGAGGGGGCGCACCGGACACAACGATCGCCCTGACCCCGATTCGGGCACTCGCGGCCGGGGGGATCAGTTTCGAGAGCTGGAGGAACGGCCGGCCATCCGCGAGCGGCTGATGGCGTTTGCGCCCGTTAGCCGGCCCACACGGCGTCGAGCCAGGCGGCCGAGTTCGACGGCAGCGTCAGCCATCCGTCGCTGAGCCTGGCCAGCGGTTCGCTCGCGAGCACGAGCCGTCCGGCTGCAGGGATGCTGACTGGACGGCTGAGGAAGTTACAAGCGACCGTCAGCCGCTCCCTGCGATAGACCAGGACTCCATCCAGGGCCGGCCGCCAGGCTATCGAGAGCGACAGCCATGGCGACAGCCGCCGTCGAAGCGCGAGCGCACGTTTATAGAAGGTCAGCATCGATGAGCCCGATGCTTCTTCAGCGTCGGCGGCGAAACGATCCCATCCCGGCGGCATCGGCAGCCACGGCGGCGTTATCGAAAAGCCCGAGTTGGGCTCGCCCTTCTTCCAGGGCAGGGGCACGCGGCAGCCATCTCGTCCGGGGTGGTGACCCTCGGAATGTATGAAGAGCGGATCCAGACGCGCCTCGGGAGGGAGGTCGACCTCTTCGAGCCCGAGCTCCTCCCCGTTGTACAGAAAGACCTGGCCTGGTAAGCCGAGGAGGAGCAACAGAGCGGCACGCGCGCGTTCGCGTCCGATCGCGCCGCCGCCCAACCGCGTGACGTGGCGGACCACATCGTGGTTTGACAGGGTCCAGCTTGGCGCCACCCCAGGTCCGCGAAGGGCCTGCATGTCGATGTCGATCGACCGCCGCCACAGAGTCGCCTCCCAGCGCACGCGAATGAGCGCGAATGCCATGTTGAGCTGGTCCGAAAGGATGTAGCGCGTCTGCCGCTGCGGCTCGAAGATCTCCCCAACCAGCACTCGGTCGGGCTTGTATTCGTTGAGGATTTGCCGCCACCTTCGATACACCCCGTGCACTTGCGGCTGGTCGACGATGAGGAACGCGGGGTCGGGACGGGCCATGCCGCTCAGCGGATCCTTGATCATCGGCACATCGGCGAGGTCCTTGCGTTTGAAGAGCGCTGAAGCCACGTCGATGCGATACCCGTCAGCTCCGCGGTCGAGCCAGAACCTGATGATTCGCTCGAACTCCGCCGGCACCTCGGGATTCCACCAGTTCAAATCGGGTTGTTCGGGCGCGAAAAGATGCAGATACCACTGGCCGCTGCGCTCATCTCGCGTCCAGGCCGGGCCGCCGAACGCGGAACGCCAGTTGTTCGGCGGTGATCCGTCGGGCTTGCCGTCGGCGAAGTGGTAGTACGCGCGGTGCGGATCGTCGGGCGAGCTCAGCGCGGCCTGAAACCACGGATGCTGGTCGGACGTGTGGTTCGGCACGATGTCGCACAAGACCTTGAGTCGAAGCTCGTGCGCGCGGGCCACGAGCTGGTCGAAATCGGCGAGAGTGCCGTACTCCGGATTGACTTCGTAGTAGTCGGCGACGTCGTAGCCCTGGTCCTTTTGCGGCGACGGATAGAAAGGGGTGAGCCACACCGCGTCGACGCCCAGCCGCTTGAGGTAATCGAACCTGGAGGTGATGCCGGGCAGGTCACCGATTCCGTCGTCGTTGGAGTCAGCGAAGCTGCGAACGAAGATCTCGTAGAAGACCGCGCCGTGCCACCAAAGGCTCAACCGACGTTTCGCTTCATCCAGTCGTTGAGTGGGCCCGCGTCGTCGAACACTTTGATGATTTGCTTGCGTGCCCCCGCAGACCCGAGCCACGGCTTGAGCCCGAAGTTCTTGTAGATGTAGAGGAGCTTGCGCCTCAGCAGGCGTTCGCGTGGATGGTCTTGCGGAAAACCTGGCGGCACCCGCTTGAGCTCCTCACCACCGATCTGGTATCCGGCCCGCTCCAGCTTGGCCACGATCGCGGCCAATTTCGTCCCGCTGGCCTCGGCGGCCACCTTCTTGCGATATTTGTTGAGCTCCTCCGGCGTGAACTCGTAGCGGCCTGATGCGACTGTCAGACCACGTGCGTCCAACGAGAGGTAGCCTCCGTGGCCCTCCATTCCGGCATAGCCCGCGATATTCGTCTTGTACGGCGACTTGTCTTTTGAGAATCGAATGTCGCGGTTGGCGCGGAACACTTTGCCCGGTCCGTACGCGTCTTCAAGGGAAGCGATGAGCGCGACCATCGGGCCCTTGACAGCCTCTTCGTAGATGGTGCGGTTGGCGTCGAAGTACTTCTTGGAGTTGTCGAGCTCGAGCCCGATGAAGAAGCGCTGGCACTCTTCGGGCCAGCCACGAAATGCGTTCGTCATCGGTGGGCCAAGGATATCGCCTGCCGGGAACCACGAAAATAGCCCAACTCCCTCTCCCCTTCAGGGGAGAGGGCTGGGGAGAGGGGCGCGAGTTGCCGTTAGCGTTCGAAAGGAAGCAGGAACTCGCGCTCCGCGTCCCACATCTCGTCGAAGAGCCGATCGATCTCCTCGAGCGAGCACACCGCGGCGGTTAGCGGATCGAGCATCAAAGCGTACTTGGCCTTCTGCCGATCGCGCTCGAGCAGCGCCTCCACGACCAGCTCGTGCACGGCCATGTGCGCGCGGTTCAAAGCGGCCAGCGGCTCAGGCAGGCTGCCGAATCGGACGGGCTGAATGCCCTCCGGGCTGACTCGGCATTCGACCTCCACGCAGCCGTCGCTCGGCAGGTTGTCGATGGCGCCGTCATTGGTCACGTTCCCGTGGATGCTCGTCGCGCGCCCGCACTCCATGGCTTCGATGATCCACGACGCATATTCGTGACGCGTGGCCTTTGGGACCTCCGCCTCGCCGCTGAGCATTGCGTGGATTCGCTCGTCGTTCTCGCGCCGCCAACGCGGCCAGTTATTGGCGTAGAAGCCGCTCTCGCCGAGATACCCGGGGCGCGCATATTTTGCGACCAGGTCCGGACGCTTGCGGAAATATGGGACGTACTCGGAGAAGTGCCCACTAGACTCCGTAACGAATGCGCCGAGGTGGAGCATCACCTCGAAGCGAATGGGATCCTGTTCGTAGATCTCGGGATCGGAGGCGCGCCGGCGAAGCAGCGGATACATGTCCTCGCCGTTGTGCTCCAGCTTCATGAACCAGGCGTTGTGGTTGATCCCCGCGCACTTCCAGTCGAGCTCTTCGTAGGGAACCTGCAGATAGTCCGCCAGCAGCCTGGACGTGCCCTGGACGCTGTGGCAGAGGCCGATGACCGGCAGCGAGGTGGACCTTGCCGCCGCCAGGGTGAGGATCGACATCGGGTTCGTGTAGTTGAGGACGACCGCATCAGGCGCGATTCGGAAGACATCGGTGACGATATCCAGCCAGGCCGGGCCTGTGCGCAATGCCTTGAAGATTCCGCCTGGACCGATGGTGTCCCCGATGCACTGGTCCACGCCATATCGAAGCGGTATGTCGTAGTCGGCGCGAACGTTCTGCAGGCCGGCGACCTCGATCGAGTTGATGACGTAGTCGGTGTCCTCAAGGACCTCACGCCGGTCGGTCGAGGCCTCGACGGTCCATTGCTTACCCGACAAATCGACGAGTCTTTCAGCGATCTGTCGAGCGAGCTCCAGCCGCACGGCGTCGATGTCGACGAGGGCGAAAACGCCCGAATCCAGTCCGTCGATCGCGAGGGTGTCGGTCATGACCGTGCGGGCGAAGACCGCGCTGCCCGCACCGATCAGGGTCACCTTCGGCATGACACCGAATTCTAACTGCGGGTCGTGAAGCTCCTGATCGCATCGGCCAGGATCGGGAGGGCTCGATCGACCATCGCGTCTTTTGCTGTCAGCGAGATCCGGAAATCGCCAGGTCATTGGAACGCTTCACCCCGCAGCGTGTAGACCCTGCGTATTGACAAGGCTCCGAAGAGGGGCTGCAATACCGGCAGACGTACTTTGTGCGTCGTACGGGGATGAGTCCCCGGGGGGAGGGAGTTACATGTCACAGGTCGTCAGCGCAGATATCCAAGACCTGCGTAGAGGGTTTGGCGGGCGGGTGTTCGTCCCGGACGATCCTGGCTATGACGAGGCTCGCATCGTCTGGAATGCCGCCATCGACAGACGTCCGGCGGTCATCGCACGGTGCGCGAACCCTGCCGATGTCAGCGCCGCGGTCAGCTTTGCGCGAAGCCGAAATCTCGAGATCGCCGTGCGTGGAGGAGCACACAGCACAGCTGGAACTTGCACCGTCGACGGCGGCCTCCAGATCGATCTCAGTGCGATGCGAAGCGTGACGATTGATCCAGCGGCCAGACGTGCAAGCGTCGCCGGTGGAGCTCTGTTGGGCGACGTCGATGCGGCTGCCCAAGCGCACGGGTTGGCGGTCCCCGCCGGCCTCATCAGTCACACGGGCGTTGGCGGGCTGACTCTCGGAGGAGGAATGGGCTGGCTGACGAAGAAGGGTGGGCTGAGCATCGACAACCTCATGTCTGCCGAAGTCGTCACCGCTGATGGCAGTGTCGTGCGCGCATCTGACCGCGACAACCCCGACCTGTACTGGGGGATTCGCGGTGGCGGCGGCAACTTCGGCGTGGTCACCAACTTCGAATTCAAACTTCACCCGGTTGGGCCCTTAGTGCAGTTCGGGCTCTTCTTCTGGCCGGTCGAGAATGCGTCCGACGCGCTCCGCCTGGCCGAGGACCTCGCTCACACACTGCCGCCCGACGTGAGCATGATCATCGCGGGAATCAACGCGCCGCCCGCGCCCTTCGTCCCGGAGCAGCATCGGTTTCGCCCGGGCATCGCTCTGTTGCTTGTCGGATTCGGTTCGGCGGACCAGCATGCAACGGTCGCGGAGCGGGTGCGAAAGGAGTTGCCCCCGCTATTCGACCTGGTGACTCCAATGCCGTTCGTGGAGCTTCAAAAGATGTTCGACGAGGCCAACGCATTTGGGTCATTCGCTTACGACAAAGCCCTGTACCTGTCGGAGCTGTCCGAAGATGCGATCAAGGTGGTCGCTGAGCATCTGCCGCGCAAGACGTCCCCGCTTTCGCCTCTGTTCTTTTATCGTCTCGACGGCGCCTACTGTGAGGTGGACGACGAAGGAACCGCGTTTAGTGGGGGGCGCTCGCCGCGCTACGCGGTCTTCATCATCGCCGTTACCGACGGCTCAGAGAAGCTCGTAGCTGAAACACGATACGTGCGTTCGTTCTGGGACGCCCTGCAGCCACACGCGATGGGAGTTGGCAGCTACGTCAACGGCGAGGCCGAGTACGTGGACGACCGGATTCGTAAAAGCTATGGGCTTGAGAAGTACGCGCGTCTGGCGCGGATCAAGGCTACCTACGACCCAGATAATGTCTTCCACCTCAACGCCAACATTCAGCCCGCGATGTAGTCCTTCAGGTCCGGCTCGGTAAGGTGTCCAGAATGTCCGGCACGATGACCACGGCGGTCCTGTACGCGCCGCGCGATTTACGAATTGAACAACGTCCAGTTCCAACTCCTTCGGACGGCGAGGTACTGGTCCGGATTCTGTCGGTCGGAGTTTGCGGAACCGATGTCCACTATTACGAGCACGGGCGCATCGGCGATTTCGTGGTCCGCAGCCCGTTGGTCCTGGGACACGAATCGTCCGGCCAGATAGTGGAAGTCGGCAAGGGAGTCTCGCCGGCGCGAGTGGGTGAACGTGTCGCCATCGAACCGGGGGCGCCATGCGGCCGCTGCGACGAGTGTCGGAGCGGCAGATACAACCTGTGTCCGAACATCAGATTCCACGGCACGCCTCCCGTCGATGGCACGCTGTCGGAATTCGTCACTGTGAAGTCGGAGCTCGCTTTCGCGGTGCCAGACGAGATCAGCGATAACGCAGCCGCGCTGATCGAGCCCCTTTCTGTTGGCATCTGGGCAAATCGCAAAGCCGGCACCCAGCTCGGGACTTCGTTGCTCATCGCAGGGGCGGGGCCAATCGGCCTCGTAACAACCAAGGTTGCCCATGCCGTGGGCGTGAACCGAATCGTGGTGACCGACGTCAACCGCAACCGATTGTCGGCGGCCTTGGCAAGCGGTGCTACGGAGATCGCGGTTGCAGGCTCCGATGACATCGCCGGCGAGTTCGATGCTTTCATCGACTGTTCGGGTTCCTCAGCCGCAATTGATGCAGGAGTCCGTTCGGTTCGGCCGGCGGGGTCAGCGGTCCTCGTCGGGATGGGCGCAGATGAGTTGAGGCTGTCTCTTGGGGTCATCCAACGACGCGAGCTGCTGATTACTGGCACCTTCCGCTACGCCAACACATGGCCGACCGCAATTGCACTCGTTGCCTCTGGGCGAGTTGTTCTCGACGACCTCGTAACCGGCGAGTATGGCCTTGCGAACGTCGAGCAGGCTCTGACCGCCGGCCGCGATCCGCACAGCATCAAGGCCGTCGTGCGACCAGCCATTAGTCCTGCCGATACGGCCAAAGGCGACAAGAAGGGCGAACTCCAAGCGACAGGCTAGCCCGCATGGTCGGTGGCCCAAATTTAAGAACTGGTCGGGGAGACTGGACACTATTTGCCACAGTCGAAGAAGTAGCCAACGCCGTCCTCCCAGTAGGTGAGCATCTCCTTCCATTCGTATGAGATCCGGAAGGATCCCCCATCGAATCGGGCTGGCAGCCCGGCTCCACGAGGCCATCCAGTATCTGTCAGCTGCCCGCCGTCCGCCGGTAGACATCTCGGCGGTGGCCGACACGGGCGACCTCAACTGTCCGCCGGCCATCATCGATCCGGTAGAGGACACGGTAATCCCCGCGCCGGAGCGACCAAGTCCCGGCTAGCTCGCCTGTCAACCGCTTACCGGCGCACGGATCAGTCCCGAGGCTGCTCAGCGCCGCCACCACCGCCTTCTGAGCCTGCTTTGGCAGGCGGCGAATTGAACGAACCGCGTTAGCTCCAACGAGGACCTCGTAGTCGTCACTCATCCAGACGGAGGTCAGCCCTGAGCTTCTTCAGGGTGGTCGTCCGGCCGGCGTCCAGGTCAGCCAACCCCCGATGGACCGCGGCTAGCTCCTTCGAGTTGCTCAGGATCGCAAGCGTCTCCTCCAGCGATTCGAGATCGTCGGGGCTGAGCAGAATCGCCGCCGGGCGACCGTTGCGAGTGATGGTCACCCGATCGTTTTGCCGGGCGACGCGGTCTACGACCTCTGAGAGGCGATTCTTGACGTCAGCGAGCGGCAGAGTCTCCATGGCTAGAATTATAGCCAATGGTCGGGGAGGCGGGATTTGAACCCGCGACCACCTGACCCCCAGTCAGGTGCGCTACCGAGCTGCGCTACTCCCCGATGGAGAAGTAATCGTACCCGCGACTTGACTGGGGGCTGAGGAAGGTCGTTAGGTCAGCGGCTGGTGGTGGCGCCTCCGCTTGACGTTGCCGATTGCGCTGCCGGAACTCTCTGTATCACCGAGATCAGGTTGCCCTCGGTGTCTTTGAACCAACTGCCTCTGCTTTCACCCATGTCTACGATGCCGTTGTTGGTCTTGAGCTGTGGAGAGTCGTATTCCTCGAGCTTCACGCCTTTGCTCTTCAGCTCATTGACGGCGGCCACGATATCCTCGACCTCAAGGCCAATTTGCGTGTGGTCCCCCGAGGCTTTGCCTTGGCTCGGGAAGACGAAGAACATCGTTTCCCCGGTCTTGTACCACGCGCTACCATCCGGCCCGACGTCGCTGGGAGCAAGTCCGAGCGTTTGCTCGTAGAACTTGCGAGCCCGCGCGATGTCCTGTGCAGGCAGAGCGGCAGCAGACGCTTTGATCTTCAGCATGGCGTGCCTCCTAGGCTTCGTGTACCCAGCCAGACGGGCCGTGGCCCGCGTAACCCTCCGATTATGCTCGCGTCCCGTAGGCGACCAGGCCTCGATGCGTTGCGCTGAATCCAGCTTCTCGCAGCAGCGCGTTGAGCGGTGAGTCCATGACCGGCACCCCATCCACCCGCTGCACCTCGACCTTACCCGCCAGCACGGCCATCGCGATCAGAGCCCGCAAGTGCTCGAGCGATACCTGGCCGTTCGTCAGAAGCGAACGCCCGCCCCGCTCGAGGTAGAGTACCAGCTTGCCTCCATCGAGGATGCAGTACGCGCCGGCGGCGCGTGCCATGCGCCCGTCCGAGTGCGGCCACGACAGCACAGACCCGTATGCGTTCGCCGGGTCACATGCAGCAAGTGCGATCACGCTGCCTTCGCTCTCGCGAAGGTCGCGAAGCCGGTCGACCGCGCCGGGTAGCGCGAACTGTGAGCCGCCCAGACCCTCCACGAAATAGCCGCGCCTGATGCGCCCCGATTCCTCCATCGCCCGCAACACCGGATAGAGGCCGGCGAAGCCGCCGGGCCAGCCCTCGCCGGCCACGGATTCGCGCGTGAGGACGCCGTATCGCTGCAGAAGCACGCCCGCAACTGCGTGGAGCCTTTCCGTGGAGCCGGCGCCCGACCCGACGAAATCTTTGACGAGCGACCAGCGGCCAGAGGCCCTCGGCTGCGTCAGGCGCGGGAGGCGAGGTCGGTGCGCAGGGCGCCGCGTCGCGGGACCGAGCAGACGCACCGGTGCGAACGTGTCATTGGTAACCTCGCCCGCCCAGACCAGATCCCACAGCGCATCGAGCATGACTTCCTCGTCACCGCCTCCGCAGGCCGCGTACAGATCGCGGAAGAAGCTCGCACCGCGCGCGCGGAGGTGGTCGCGCAACCGGACATGCAGCTCCTCGCCGGGCGCGTCGACAGGCTCGGGCACAAGGCGCGGCGCGTCGCCGCGCAGATAGAGAGCGACCCTTCCGTCCGAGGATCCGAGGGTGCCGCGCCCGACCCAGACCACCTCGCCCATCGACACGAGCTCGTCGAGGAGACGCGGGTTGTAGCCGGCGACACGGCTGGCGATGACGTCGCGCTCGATGACGCTCGCGGGCAGCGCCGCGCCCTGCAGCTGAAACACGACCTCGAGCAGGCGGTCGACGCCGCTCGCCCGAACGCCGATGCCATGCCATGCGGGAAGGAAGCGCGCGAGCGTCTCGGGCGTGACGGACTCGACCTCGCGGCGAAGCGCGGCCAGCGAACGCCTGCGCAGCATTCGCAGGACTTCCGGGTGGCAGTGCTCCCGTCCATGGACAGCAGGCCGAAACTCGCCGGCGATCACATCACCGCGAGCGATCAGCTGCCCGAGCGCACCTTCGACCGCAGCGACGGCAAGATTCCAGCGCTCGACGATGTCGGAGGCGACGAACGGCACGTGCGTGCGCGCCCATCGGCGGACCAGCGAGGTCAGCGGCTCGCTCCCAGGATCCAGGTACGCGTCGGGCAAGCCGACCGGAAGCGTCACCCCCAGCGCTTCGCGGTACCGCCCCGCATCCTCGGCGGCGATCCAGCGCGCTTCTCCGGCGATGCGCAGGGTCACGGCTCGACGCTCCAGCTCCAGGGCGCGGAGCCACTCCACGGCGACGCCACGAGCCGCCGCCTCATCAGCGTTGAGATCCCCAAGCCGGACCAGGAGGTCGTGGGCCTCGTCGGGGTCGCGCGGAAATCTTTCTGGAAGGAGGCCCTGCAGCTCCAGCTCGACACCCGCGATCGACTCGGGGTCGAGCAGCTCGCGCAGGTCCTCGCTGCCCAGCAGCTCTGCCAGGAGCTCGCGATCGAGCGTGAGCGCCTGCGCGCGGCGCTCAGCGAGCGGCGAGTCGCCCTCGTACATGAACTCCGCCACATAAGAGAAGAGGAGGGACGAGGCAAACGGCGACGCCCGCTCGGTGTCGACCGCGACCACGCGCACCTCACGAGAGCGGATCGAACGCAGCAGCGTGGAGAGTGCCGCCATGTCGAAGGTATCGCTCATGAGCTCGCGCCAGGTCTCGGCGAGGATTGGGAAGTCGGGATACTGCCCGGCCACTTGCAGCAAGTTCGCGCTGCGCATGCGCTGCTGCCATAGAGGAGTTCTCTGGCCGGGTCTGCGCCGCGGCAGCAGCAGCGACCGCGCCGCGTTCTCTCGGAACCGCCCGGCAAAGAGGGCCGACGCGGGCAGCTGGGAAGCGATGAGCGCATCCACCTCCTCGGGATCGAGGACAAGCTCGTCAAGACCTGGAGGCGATTCGACATCGGGAAGGTGGAGCGCGATGCCGTCGTCGGTCCACAACGCACGCACGTCTACTCCCAGGCGTCCCCGGAGGCGCGCCTCCAGCGCGAGAGCCAGCGGCGCATGCACGCGGCTGCCGAGAGGCGTGTGCAGGCAGACGCGCCAGTCCCCGATCTCGTCGCGGAACCGCTCCACCACCAAAGTGCGGTCGTCGGGCACCGCGCCGGTGGCCGCGGCCTGGTCCTCCAGGTACGTGAGCAGGTTCTTGATGGCGCGGTCGTCGAAACCGGCGCGCTCGCGCAGGCGCTTCTCCGCCGCAGCGGGTTCGAGCGCCCGCAGCTCGCGGACCATTTTTCCCAGAGCGAGCCCAAGCTCCGCCGGGCGGCTGGGCGCGTCGGCCTTCCAGAAGGCGATCTTGCCCGGCTCGCCCGGCGCCGGCGTGACGAGCACCTGCGAAGTCGTGATCTCCGCGATGCGCCACGTCGACGCGCCGAGGACGAATGTCTCGCCCACCCGGCTCTCGTAGACCATTTCCTCATCGAGCTCTCCGACGCGGCGGCCGTCCTCGAGCAGGTTGACGCTGTACAGGCCGCGGTCGGGGATGGTGCCGGGGTTGGTTACAGCCAGGCGCTGCGCGCCGGCCCGACCGCGGATCGTGCCCGCGACCCGGTCCCACACGATGCGCGGTCGCAGCTCGGCGAACTCGTCGGACGGATAACGGCCACTTAGCATGTCGAGCACCGATTCGAGGGAGCGCGGCCCGAGCTCGCTGTATGGATACGCTCGGCGCACCGCGGCGGCGAGATCGTCGACGCGCCACTCGTCCATCGCGCACATAGCGACGACCTGCTGGGCGAGCACGTCGAGCGGCATGCGCGGCACGCTGGTCGATTCGATGCGCCCCTCGAGCATCCCCTCCACGACCGCGGCGGACTCCAGCAGGTCGCCCCGAAACTTGGGGATGATGACGCCACGCGAGATCTCGCCCACCGAGTGCCCCGCGCGGCCGACCCGCTGGATGCCGGCGGCGACGCTGGGTGGCGCTTCGACCTGCAGCACGAGATCGACCGCGCCCATGTCGATGCCCAGCTCCAGGGTCGAGGTCGCCACTAGGCCCCGCAGGGTCCCGGCTTTGAGCTGGTCTTCGATCAGCAGGCGTTGCTCCCGGGCGATGGAGCCGTGGTGCGCGCGAACAAGGTCTTCCTCGGCAAGCTCGTTGATGCGCGCCGCGATCCGTTCGGACAGGCGACGTGAGTTGACGAAGACGATGGTCGAGCGATGCTCGCGGATCAGCTGCAGAAGGCGCGGATAGATCGCCGGCCAGATGCTGTTTGTCGACTGCCCCGAATCGTCATAGAACTTCAGCTGCGCCATGTCCTCGACCGGGACCTCGACCTTCACCTCCATCGTTTTGAGCCGGCCGGCATCGACGATGGCCACGTCGCGACCCGTCCCCCCGAGGAACTTCGCCACCTCCTCCAGCGGCCGCTGCGTGGCGGACAGACCGATCCTCTGCGGCTCGACCTTGGTCAGCGCGCACAACCGCTCGAGGCTCAGCGCCAGGTGTGAGCCGCGCTTGGTGGCGGCGACGGAATGGATCTCGTCGACGATGAGCCACCGGACGGAGGCAAGGATTCGCCGCGCAGAGCTGGTGAGGAGCAGATAGAGCGACTCCGGCGTGGTGATGAGGATGTCGGGCGGATGGCGCTCCATCGAGCGGCGCACCTCGGTCGGCGTATCTCCTGTGCGAATGGCGGCGGTGATGTCGGGCACGACGCCCCCGGCGACCTCGATCTGGTGGCGGATGCCGACGAGCGGCGAGCGCAGGTTGCGGTCGACGTCATGGGCGAGGGCCTTCAGCGGCGATACATAAAGGACGCGACATCGCTCGGCTTCGGCGGGCATCGGTTCCGACGCGAGCCGGTCGAGGCACCAGAGGAAGGCGGCGAGAGTCTTCCCGCTGCCTGTGGGCGCGGCCATGAGCACGTGGCGGCCGGCAGCCACCTCGCGCCAACCGCGCTCCTGGACAGGGGTCGGTTCCGCGAAGGCGGCCCGAAACCAGTCCCTGGTCGGCGGCGCAAAGAGGTCGAGAACGTCCCCCACGCCTCTAAGTTTGATGGTTTCCGGCTCTACAAACAAGTGTTCGTTAACCGGATTCTGGGGATGAGCCATGCCCTCAGGGTTAAGTTGTGCTCCACGCATGGCGCACCCCTACCCGTACGAGAAGCTCGGCGACGAGTCGAAGCAGATCCTCGTGGGTGCTCAGCGCGAAGCTGAGCTCTCGGGTAAGGCGTTCATCGGCACAGAGCACCTTCTGCTCGCCATGCTGCGACTCCAGTCCAGCACCGCCTACCGGATCCTGACCAAATTCGACCTCACTTACGAAAATGTCGCAACGAAGATCGCGGCCGGCCCGACTCACGACGGGCGGCGACGAGGGCAGCAAGTCATCCCAACATCGCGCGTGAAGCGCGTGATCGAGCTGGCATTCGGCGAGGCCGACGCCATGAACCACAACATGGTCGACTCCGCCCACGTGCTCACGGGTCTTGTCCTCGAGGGAGAAGGGATCGCAGCGCTCGTGCTGCAAGACCTCGGTGCCACGGCCGAGCGAGTGATCGCAGAGGTCGAACGCGAAGTAGATGTGCCACTCAGCGGTAGAGGCAAGCTGCCAATCTCCCGTCCCCGCGGGTCCGGCGATCTGCCCGAGCCGCCCAACATCGTCGGGCTCCGCGACAAGCTGGTATCGATCAGGTTTGCCTTGAAGCACGCGGTCGACGGTCAGGACACCGAGCACGCGCTCAAGCTCGGCAGGGAGGAGAACAGGCTGGAAAGGGAGCTCGAGCGGGCCACAAAGCGGTGGTTGGACTCACCCGGCTGAGTCGTTCGGACATCATCTTCTCTTACGTGATCGACCCGCTTCTCTTCCGCGATGTGATGGCCAGCTTTCCCAGCGGCGTGGTCGTCCTCACCGCATTCGGCCACGACGCCCTGCCGCGAGGGCTGACCGTGAGCGCCTTCTGCGCCGTGTCGCTGGAGCCGCCCCTCGCCCTGGCCTGCATCGACAAGACGTCCAACACCCTGCCCGCAGTCCAGCACACGGGCGGCTTCACTGCCAACATCCTGGCCGCGGGCCGCGAGCAGCTCGCTCGCCGCATGGCGACCAAAGTGACCGACAAGTTCGACGCCATCAATTGGCGGCATCCCGAAAGCCCGATCGGCGGTCCGATCCTCGAAGAAGATGCCGCCGCCTACGCCGTCTGCACCTTGCGGGACACGATCGAGGCCGGTGACCACTGGGTGCTCATCGGCCTGGTCACAGAAGGCGGCCATCGGGATGGGATAGCTCCGATGATCTTCAGCCGCCGGGGCTATTCCGGCGCATAGGCATGGACGTCGCCTATGACCCGCTTAGATTGTCGGGGACGGCCACCCTGGGACGAGCTGCGTGATCCCCGACGCCAGGATCGTCAGCTTGTTCGTCAGCAGCAGCAGGCCCATCGCGAGCAGGACCGCAGCCGAGACGAGGTCGATCGCACGGCGATGGTTGTTCACGAAACGGACGACGGGCCGCGCGCTCTCGAGCGCAAACGCGAGCACGATGAACGGGAGGCCCAGCCCAACGCAGTAGGCGACCATCAGGACCAGGCCCTGCGCGGTCGTCCCCGTCGTGACCGCGGAGCTGAGCACCGCGCCCAGGGTCACGCCGATGCATGGCGTCCAGCCGCTCGCGAAGCCCATGCCCAGGAGAAATCCGCCGGTTACGCCGCCCCTCGAGGGTGCTCGATCCATCACCCGGTACTCGAGGTCCAAGAAGGGGATCCGGATCAACCCGGCTACATGCAGGGCAAACACGATCACCAGGACCCCGGCTACCACCGGCACATAGGCGCGGATCGGCTGGACGGCGAAAGAGAACAGATAGAAGAAGAGGATGAAGATGAGTGACAGGCCCGCAACGAAGCCAAGGCCGGCGGTCGCGACGGGCAGCGAGGGCGCGCCGCCCCTATTCGCGGTGGCGACTGCGCCGGGGCCCACGGCTGTCACCATCGCAGGGTGTCCGGCACGCGAGCCGAGGTAGGCCAGATAGGCGGGCACCAGCGGCAGCACGCACGGCGACACAAACGAGACAAGACCCGCCAGCACGGCCAATGCGGGGCTGATGCCGTCCAGGCTGCCGGCGGCTAGTGGAACCACTCGCCTACCGCTGCAGGACGTTCGCCTTGCGAGCTGTGTCGACGATGGCGTCCAGGATTGTCGGCCAGAAACGCTCGGGCATGTTATGACCCATGCCCTCGAACTCAAGGAGGCGGGCCCCGGGCACGGCGTCCGCCACGCGGCGGCCGTTTTCAACCGGGACCAGCGGGTCATCGAGGCCGTGGACGACGAGCGTCGGCGCCTTCACCTGGCCCAGACGCTCGAGGCGGCTGTGCGCCGCGAAGATCGCGACCAGCTGGCGGCCGGTGCCTGGTGGGTAGTACGAGCGGTCCACCGCCCTTGTCGTTCGCCGCAACTCCGCGACCTCGTCGAAAGGATTGCCAGGGCCGGTGAGAATCCTGCGGATCCAGACGCCATGCTCGATCCGCCCCTCGCGTGACTCTGGCGGCACGCGCGTCAGCACCTCAGAACCCTCAGGCCACGGAGCAACGGTGTCACGTCCGCCCGGGCCCGACATGATCGAGGTCAGCGCCAGCACCCGATCGGGATGGTTGATGGCGATCAGCTGCGCGATGAAGCCGCCCATCGAAGCGCCCACGACGTGCGCCACGCGGATATGCAGGGCATCCAGCAAGGCGACCGCGTCATCGGCGAGGTCGTCGAGCGTGTAGGCCGGCTTTCCCTGTCCGGCGAAAGCCGCCATCAGGTCTGGCTCACCCGCCTCTTCCATCTTGGTCGACAGGCCGCTGTCTCGGTTGTCGAACCGGATGACGTAGAAGCCGCGACCGGCGAGCTGCTCGCAGAATGACTCGTCCCAGCTGATCATCTGCGCGCCAAGGCCCATCACCAGCAGGAGCGGCGCGGCTTTCGGATCGCCAAACGTCTCGTATTCGAGATCGATGCTGTTGGCGTGCGCTCGTGGCATGCGCCTCAATCCTAGGACTATCGGACTTCGTTACCCTTAGCGGCCGTGGCCAAGATGCTGCCCACCCGGGCTGAGGTGGACAGGCGCTACACCTGGAACGGGGAGAGCGTCTTTCCTGACGAGGCGGCCTGGGAATCCGCGGTCGAGGCAGTCCTCGCGCGGCTTCCCGACCTTGCCGAGTTCAAGAGCCACCTGGGCGACTCGCCCGACACCCTGGCGGATTGGTTCGACGCCACCGAGAGCGCTCAGCGTCTGATGGGCAAAGTGACCGTCTACAACACGATGTCGTATTCGGTTGACGTCACCGACCAGGCCGCCGTCGCGCGAACCGATCGGACTCGCACCGCGACGGCGCAGCTCGGCGCCGCGATGTCCTTTGGGCTGCCAGAGATGATCGCCATCGGGTTCCCGAAGCTGCGCGAATGGGTCGCGACCTCACCAAGGCTCGCCCACCTCGGCCATTACTTCGATCGCCTCGAGAGGCTGCAAACCCACGTGCGGGCGCCCGAGGTGGAAGAGGTGCTCACACAGGTCTCCGACCCGCTCGCGAGCGCCGTCTCGGCGCACAGCGTGCTCGCGAACGCGGACATGAAGTTTCCACCGGCTGTGGGCGCCGAGGGCGCGGAGGAAGTGGCGCAGGGCACGATCGCCGCGCTGCTCACCAGCCCCGACCCCTCCATAAGGCGCACCGCATACGAGAGCTACGCCGATGCACACCTCGCCTTGCAGAACACGATGGCCACCAGCCTTGCGGCGGGCATCAAGCGCGACGTGTTCTACGCGCGCGCGCGCGGGTACGCGTCTTCTCTACATGCGGCGCTCGAGCCGGCCTTCATCCCGCTCGAGGTCTTTCACAACATCATCCAGGCGTTCCGCGACAACGTGGGCACATGGCACCGGTACTGGCGGCTTCGGCGCCGGGCGCTGGGCATGGAGACGCTGAAGGCTCACGACACTCGTGCGCCGCTTCAGACCTTCAGGCGGGAGGTGCCGTACGAGCAGGCGGTCGACTGGGTGGCCGCCGGCGTCGCCCCGCTGGGGGACGAATACGTGCAGATTCTTCGCCGAGGGGCGCTCGAGGAGCGCTGGGTCGACGTCTATCCGAACAAGGGCAAGCGGATGGGCGCCTTCTCGACCGGGGTCATGGACACACTCCCCTTCATCTTCATGAGCTACAACGACGACATCTTCGCGATGAGCACGCTTGCTCATGAGCTCGGTCATTCGATGCATTCGTACTACTCGCGCGGGACGCAGCCCTTTGTGTACGCCAACTACGGGCTGTTCCAGGCCGAGGTCGCATCCAACATGCACCAGGCGCTCACGCGCCAATACCTTCTCGACACCCAGCACGACCCGGACTTCCAGGTCGCGGTACTCGAGGAGGCCATGGCGAACTTCTATCGCTACTTCTTCATCATGCCGACGCTTGCCAGGCTCGAGCTCGAGCTGCACCAACGGGTCGAGCGCGGCGGCCCGATCACGGCGGCGTACCTGAACGACCTGACAGCCGACCTCATGGGCGAGGTGTATGGCGACGAAGTCGACATCAGCGGGCTCGATCGCGACCGGACCGGATCCACATGGGCGCAGTTTCACACCCACCTCTACAGCAACTTCTACGTCTACCAGTACGCGACCGGGATCGCCGGCGCTCACCACCTCGCAGCCAGAGTCTGGGCCGGCGAGAAGGGCGCCGCGGACTCATACATCGCGTTTCTCAAGAGCGGCGGTTCGATGTACCCGCTCGAAGGGTTGCGGCTCGCGGGCGTGGACATGTCGTCCACGGAGCCGGTGAGGTCGGCATTCGCCGCCCTGGCGACGACCGTGACTCGCCTCGAGGGGCTGCTTGCTACGAGCCGGCAGAAGCTTGCTTAAGCCGGCAACGTCTCGCGTCTAGCCCTTAACGCTGCCCACCGTGACGCCCTCGATGAAGAAGCGCTGGAATGCGAGGAAGAGCGCGACCACAGGGATGACGATCAGCGTGGACGCGGCCATCAGCAGGTTGTAGGAAACGTCGTGCTCCTGCCGGTAGAACTGCAGGCCGATCGAGAGCGGGTACTTGCTCTCGTCCTGCAGGTAGAGCAGCGGGGCCAGGAACTCGCCCCAAGCCGCCACCGCCGCGAAGATGACGACCACCGCGACCGCCGGCCGGGCGAGCGGCAGGATGATGTACATGAAGGTCTGTAGCTCATTGGCGCCGTCGATCCGAGCCGCCTCCGAGATCTCGTTCGGCAACCCGAGGAAGAACTGCCTCATCAGGAAGATGAAGAACGGGTTACCGAAGAAGGCGGGGATGATCATGGGCAGGAACGTATCGATCCAGTGCAGCCTCGCGAAGATGTCGAAAAGGGCGACGATGAGGACCGGGAAGGGTATGAAGATCGTCGCCATCACGATCCCGAACACGACGTCGCGTCCGGGCCAGTTGATGCGGGAGAAACCGTAGGCGATGAGGGGGTTCGAGATGGCGGCGCCGAGGGCGATCCAGAAAGTCAGGTACACAGAGTTCATGAAGAACGTTCCGAACGGTATGTAGTTGACCGCCCGGCTGAAATTCCCCCAGGCGAACGACTGTGGGAAGAAAGTTGGTGGGAAGGTGGAGAGCTCCTGGGTCGTCTTCAGAGCGGCGGTGGCCATCGACCAGAAGGGCAGCAAGAACAGCGCGCACATCAAGATGAGGATCAGGCGGGGTCCGAGCGACTCGGGGAGCGTCTTGTTGAAGAAGCGCGCCAAACGTGGCCTCGCCGGCCGGCGGATCACCAGTGAGCCCGGTGCTTTCTCGGCCTCACGCAGAACAGTCAACTCAGGCCGCCTCGTAATAAACCCAGTATTTCGACCACCTCATGATGGCCAGGGCGAGCACGACGCTGATCACGAAAAGGACCCAGGCCATGGCCGAGGCGTATCCCATGTCGCTGTACTGAAAAGCGTTCTTGTAGAGATAGAAGACGTAGAAGAGCAGTGAGTTGTCCGGCCCGGCCGTGTACGCCGCGCCACCGCTCGTCCCGCCGACAAGGATGTAGGCGGGCGTGAAGATCTGAACGCCCAGGATCGTGCCGTAGATGAGGTCGTAGAGGATCACCGGCGTGATCAGCGGCAGCGTGATGTGGCGGAAGCGGCGGAGTGCGCCGGCTCCGTCCAGCGCGGCTGATTCGTAGAGATCGCTGGGGACTGCGCGCAGCGAGGCCAGGAAGATGAGCGCGGGGCCACCTGCGCCAAGCTGTGCCAGCAGGACGACCGACATCTTCGTCCACCTCTGGTCGCCCAGCCAGTTGATCTCGGGGCCGTGTGCAAGGGTCAGGAGATAGTTCACGAAGCCGAAGCGCGGGTTGAGCAGGACGATGAAGATGAACGTCAGCGCGAACAGCGGCAGGATTGAGGGCAAGTAGATGGCCGCCCGGTAGATGGCGACCTCCCGGACCCTCTGGTTCATTGCAAGAGCGAGCACGATCGCCACGACCAGCCCGATGGGGACGGCGAGGCCGGTGTAGTAGAGCGTGTTCCAGAGCGACTTCCAGAACAGCGGGTCGCTGGTCAGGTGCCGGTAGTTCGACAGCCCCACCGGCTGAGCGTCTCCGATGCCCGAGTACCTGTTGAAGCTGAGGTACAGGGAGTAGACGATTGGGTAGAGGGTGAAAGCGAAAAAGCCGATCACCCATGGGAGGATGAATGGCGCCGCGGTGCGCAGGTTCCGCCGGTCGGCCTTGGTCAGGTGGAAACGGGGAGCGGCGTTCACCGCCGCTCCCCGCGGACTCTCCGTCTTACAACGGATTGACCCAAAGACAAGGCGCTACGTGAGTGGACAGAAAGCCGATAGCTTGGCGTTGGTTGCGTCGGCGGCTGCCTTGAGCGCGGTCGCCGGGTCTGCAGTGTTACGAACGGCCGCGTCCTGCGCGGTGCTCAACTGGTCCCAGTAGAACGCTCCTACCGGAAGAGGGGGACGGCTGTGAGCAGCCGGCAGCTGGTTGATGAAGAACTGATGCTGGCCTGGGAACAGGCTGCTGTCGCTCGCAAGGCTCTTGATGGTCGGTGTGTGCTGGGTCTCCTTGGTGTACACCTTCTGGCCTTCCGCGCCAGTGATGTACTTCATGAACTCGTAGCCACCCTTGTCGTTCTTCGCGCCTTTAGGGATAACCATGGACCAGCCGCCGGCCCAGGTGGCAGGCGCATCGCCGGCGTGCGGAACGGGGATGTAGGTGACCCCGTAAGCGAGGTCGGGTTTATAGGTCGCGATCTGGCCGAGCACCCAGTCACCGGTGACGACGAAGCCCAGGTGACCTTGCAGGAACGGGTCCTGCTGTGCCGGCTGGTTGGGCGGGCTGTATGAGCTCAGGAAGGTCTGGACGGCGTCTACGCCAAGTGCTTTGTCCCAGTCGTAGAACATGTCCTTGAACGCCTGCACGATCTTGGGATCGTTAGGTGTGACCTTGCAAGAAGCTGCGTCGAAGAAGCTGCCGCCATAGGCGAAGCCCCACGTGTAGTGCCAGCCCTGGTTGATGTACGGGATGAACCCGACCACGTCGTAAGCGCCGCCGGTCTTGTGGTTCACCTTGTTGGCCATCGTGCGAATCATGTCGATGGTCGGCGGACCCTTGGCCGGGTCAAGTGCGCTGATGTCGACCCCGGCTGCCTGCAAGAGGTCCTTGCGGTAGTAGAGGGCGCGAGTGTCGGTGTCGAACGGGAGAGCGTATGGCTTGCCCTTGAAGTTGGCTTCCGCCCACGCGAAGCTCACGAAGTTGCTCGCGAGGCTCGAGGCGCCATATGCGCTCAGATCTGTGAGCACGCCCGCGGCCGCTCGTTCGGCGACCGTGAAGCGGTCGAGCATATAAACGTCAGGGCCAGTGCCGCTCCGCACCGCCGTCGTCAGCTTGGCGATGTCGGTCTCAGAGCCGGGTACCTGGACCAACTTCACGCAGGTGGTCGTGCTCTGCTTGTTGAACGCGTCGACGATGTGCTTCAGGCTGTCGGAGTCTGGGGGCGTGTGGGACGTCCAGAACGTGGCCTGTGTCGTGCCCGAATTACAGCCCGCCAGCGGTGGAGCTGTACTCGTACCGCCGCCTCCGCATGCGGCCAGCACAATGCTGGCAAAAACGAGCGAAGCCTTCCAGCCCCGCCGGCTGAGTAATGACATGGCGAATTCCTCCGTAATAGAAGCGCCTTGATCCCCCTCGCCATCTTCCCGGTTCGCCGCTACCCGAATACCGGGGCGAGAGCGCGCCGACGAGGGGCCCGCCAATACTCCACCGCTCACTATTGCCTGCCCGGGCCAATATGTCAACTTCTCGTACGAACCCAGACGCCTAGCCAGCTGACCGGCTAGCTTTTCGGGAGTGGTGCCGGGCATGGGCGGGCGAGCGATCTCCCGCAGGCGATTCCTCGCTGGCCTGGCCGGCGCCGGTCTCGGCGTGGCGGCTGCCGGCATCTGGCTCGCCCGTCGAGCTCCGACTCCTTCTCCTCTCCCCAGCCCGGCGACGATCGCCGCGGAGGTTCGAGCCGAGTACCTGCGGGCCTGGGACGCTTACAAGCGGCTGGCCTGGGGTCATGACGAGCTGAGGCCCGTCTCCGGCACCCACCAGGAGTTTTTCGCCCCAAATCATCCCGTGGGCCTGACGATCATCGAGGCGCTCGACACCCTCTACCTGATGGGGCTCGACGACGAGCTCGCCCTCGGGGTTCGCTGGGTCGAGGACAACTTGAACCTCGACATCGACGCGCCGTTCCAGGTCTTCGAGACGATCATCCGCATGCTCGGAGGCTTGCTCGCCGGCCACCTGGCCACGAAGAACGCTGCCCTGCTCACCAAAGCGAAGGAGCTCGCCGACCGGCTGCTGCCTGCATTCACGAAATCGCCGACCGGCATGCCCTATCGCTATTTGAACCTGCACTCAGGCGCGGTGAGCGTGCCTGCGAATTTCGTCGCTGAGATCGGAACCAACCTGTCGGAGCTCGGCATGCTGTCGCGGCTCACTGGAGACGATCGCTATTTCCGGATCGCGAAGCGCGCCGCTCAAGCTGTTTACGAGCGGCGTTCGGCGCTCGACCTCATCGCCACCACGATCGACATTGAGACCGGCAGGTGGCTGAGCACGGTGTCGGTCGGTCCTCAGCCGCCGGTCGACTCCTACTACGAATATCTGCTGGACGGCTACCAACTCTTCGGTGACACGGATCTATTGGCCTGGTTCCGGACCCTGACGGCGGCATTGCAGAGCCGTCAGTGGGACACGGAGGGTGGTCGCAAGTGGTATCGGCGAGTCCTGTTCCAGACGGGGACGCTCGTCGACAACCATGAGTCGGAGCTTGCAGCCTTCTGGGCCGGCAGCCTGGCTGAGGCAGGCATGAAAAAAGAGGCTGACGAGTACCTCGATTCGTTCACGTCGGTGCTCGACCGCTACGGGATCTTCCCCGAGGAATGGGACTACACAGACATGTCGATCGTTGATGGCGGCCATCAGCTGCGTCCGGAGTATGCAGACTCGTGCCTCGCCCTCTTCGTCGCCAGCGGCGGCTCCGAGCTATACCGGCAGCGGGCCTACCGGTTGTATCAGGCGATGAAAGCCACCTGCCGTGTGGAAAACGGCTACACGATCCTGACGGACATCACCACGCGGCCGATGACGCTCGGCGACCTCACGCCGGGCTACTGGTTCTCCGAGAACATGAAGTACTTCTACCTGCTGTTCTCGAGCACGCCGCGCTTCGACTACCGCCACAACTACCTGACGACGGAAGGCAAGGTGTTGGTAGGACTCAAGTAGGCCGGATGGCATCGCCCTCGACTTTGCACTCCTCCAGCCCCTCGACGATGCGAAGTTCGGTTCGATAATTTCGCCGCTCGCCCGGCTCGAGCATCGCGAGCTCGCCTCTCAAGCGAGCCTCCGATCGTCCCATCAACCCTGTGGTCGACGGCTCCAGGCCCAACACATAGGTTCCCTCCCCGAAATAGCGCCACTGCAGAAAATGCGCGAGCCGGGTGGCATCGTAGTCGAGCACCACGCCCCACGGTAACGCTGGATCTGCATGGTTCAGTAGCGCAACCCTTACGCGGCCCGCCGGGTCGGAGGCCATGTCGTGTTCGAATACCTGCTCGACAAAGCCGTGCATCGGCTCATGGAACTGGAGATGCTCCGAGGGGCCCCTCGTTGCCGAAGCAGTGCGCGAGACCACCTTTCGGATCGGGGCCACGAGCTCACATGACTGATGCAGCAGCGGAGCGCCCAGATTGACGTGATACAGGAGCATGTGAGGAGTGCTCTGATGTCCGCGGTTCTCGACCTCGTCCTCCCAGACGATGCGCCGGCCGTGAAGAGTGGTGCTGACACGCCTCGTCAGCACCAGGTTCTCTGCCAGGGCCCCGGCCTGGATCACTTCTCCAACCGCCTCGAGCTCCCAGTCATCATCGAGCGCAACCTCGCCATATCGCCTCAGCAGCGCCGGCGTGTTGGACACCCGGCCGTGGAGCCCGTACTCGGTCGATTTGCGACCAGGGTAGTCATACGTGTCGTGAGGATCGTCGGCGGGACCGAGCACATGGTCCAGCCCACAAGTCACCAACAGCCCACCCTGGAAGGTGCGCAGGAAGCCGAGCCCCGCAGGTTCTCGGTACCACGGACCGATTAGTCCGACGGGCGAGAGCCAGGAAATCGATCGGCCTTTGTAGCGGCACCAGGCGATGTCCATGGCTCGGTCGACGAGGACTCCGAATTCGAGGCCGCTAGCGGTCCGGAACTCCACCACGCGGACTCCCCGCTCGGCGCCGTCCTCGAGCGTTACGAGCCGGGTCCCGCCGATCTGCTGCAAGTGTCCGACCGATTCCAGGCCTGCCATCACGCTCCATTACTATCGCGTCTCGAGCGATGGACAATAACCTGCAGGCCGCTCCGCAGTCCGCTCTGCAGTCCGCACAGGCCCGGGCCGCATGGTGGACGGAGGCGCGACTTGGTCTCTTCATCCATTGGGGTGTCTACGCGCTGCCGGCGCGTCACGAATGGGTGAAGAGCCGCGAACAGCTCACCGATGAGCATTACCAGCGCTACTTCGACCATTTCTATCCCGACCTCTACGATCCCGGCCGGTGGGCGCGCATCGCCAAGGAGGCGGGCATGCGCTACTTCGTCATCACCACCAAGCACCACGATGGTTTCTGTTTGTGGGACTCGGACCTCACGGACTACAAGGTCACGAAGACTCCGTGGGGCAAAGACCTCCTGCGCCCGATGCTCGATGCATTTCGGGCGGAGGGCCTGAGGGTCGGCCTGTATCACTCGCTGATCGACTGGCACCATCCTGAGTTTCCGATCGACGGCAATCACCCGCAGCGGGATGACCAGTCGCTCCGATCCAATGCCACGCATCGTGACATCGCGGCTTACCGCCAGTACCTTCACGGCCAGGTCAGAGAGCTGCTGACCGGCTTCGGCAAGATCGACTACGTGTTCTTCGACTTCACCTATCCGGACCACCCCGGGGGCGGAAAGAGCGCGGCCGACTGGGGATCAGAGGAACTTCTGAAGATGGTTCGCGCTCTCCAGCCGGAGGCGATCGTCAACGACCGTATGGGCATCCCAGGCGACTTCGTCACGCCTGAGCAGTACCAGCCGGTCGGCCCGATGCAGCGAGACGGCGTACCTGTCCTATGGGAGGCGTGCCAATCCCTGAACGGAAGCTGGGGCTACGACCGCGACAACCTGCATTACAAGACGGCCGGCATGGCGATCAGGATGCTGGTCGATGGCGTCTCCAAGAACGGCAACCTCCTGCTCAATGTCGGACCGACGGCACGTGGCGAGCTAGATCCGAGAGCGCTCGGAATCCTGAGCGAGGTCGGCGATTGGATGCGACTCCACGGCCGCTCCGTCTACGGCTGTGGCGCGAGCGAGTTTGCCCCTCCTCCCGATTGCCGCTACACGCAGCGCGGCGACCGGCTTTACCTGCACCTGTTTGCGTGGCCGTATCGCCACGTTCACCTTCCGGGGCTTGCGGATCGCGTGCAGTACGCGCAGCTCCTCAACGACGCCTCCGAGGTGACGATGCAGGTGATCGACCCAAAGCGTCGTGCGCAGAACGTGACCATGGGTGGCCTGCCGGAAGGCACGCTGACTCTCGAGCTGCCCACCGTTCAACCGCCGGTCACGGTTCCGGTGGTCGAGCTTTTTCTTTCCTCGTGATCCGATAGCCCGCAACGCGCTGGTGCCCGACGCGGACGGCCGGCTCAGTGGCCCATCAACGCTGGCGCTTCCCTTTTCGACACCCCGCCTGCAGGGGCGGTTTGGTCCGGGGTGGTCGATCGAAGACGTCGCGGTTTGGGGCGCGGGCCGGGTGGCGAGCATCAGGCTTTTTCCAGAGCCGCCTTTGTCAAGCGCAGCTGCGCTTCCGAACCGGCTCGAGCTGACTGGACCCCGTTCACAATTCGTGGCCGAGGCCCTGCCCGACGCACCGTGCATCGTCGTGGCCGTCCAGAGCGAGGTGTCATCGGTTCGCGTCAGCATCCGACCGGCGGCCGCGCCCGGATGGCGCTACGAAAACGAGACGGCACTGCTGTTCCTTCCTTCTGCTGTTCTCATCGCGTGGGCGCGAGGCGGGACGCCGGCAGGGCATGGGCTCGCGGTCCCGGGCTCGTCACGCATCGTCCTGGCTTTCGGCAGCACCGAGGACGAGGCTCGCGCCGCCCTCGACAAGGTGCGCCACAGCCGCCATGTGCTGAAGGCCGCCGAAGACTACCGCGCGTGGTGCGCGACGCGATTGGAGACATCCGATCCGATGCTGGGATCGCTGATGACGCACGCGTTGCACGCGGCGATGTCGAGCCGAAAGCATGACGCCGCCGGCGCATTTGCCGGGCTTGCGGCCGGAAGCGGATACGACCACCCCGCGCGCACCTACTATCGAGACGGTTTCTGGACGTCGCAGGCACTGCTCCCTTTCAAGCCAGAGTGGGTGCGGGAGCAGATCGTTTTCCTCGCCACCGGCGTGCATGCCGACGGCGAAGCCCCGTCAGCGGTGATCGCCCCTGCCGCCGTCGAGGCGTGGAGCCGGATGCGCAAGAAAGATCGCGTCCTGTATCGCGACCACCACAGTGATCGCGAATGGTGGAGCGACCATTTCGACTCGCCACTGTTCCTGGTCATTCTCGCGGCCGACTATGTGGCGCTGACCCGTGACCGATCGCTTGTGAGATCTGTCGAATCAACGCTCGAGACGATCGGCGAGCGTTATCTCCTTGCGGCGCAGAAGGGTGGTGGGCTGCCGGTGAAGCCGCGAAACGACCGTGACTGGGCCGACAACGTGTACCGGGCCGGTTACGTCGCCTACGACGCCATGCTCTATCTCGGGGCGATTCGATCGCTGGCCCACCTCACGCATGACGCCGCACGCAAGAAGCGGTGCCTCGACGCGTTCAAGGTCGGGCAGCAAGTGCTGGACAGGGTGCTGTGGCTGCCCGAGCAAGGCCACTACGCGGACTATCGGACGCTGGACGGCTTCGTCGAGCCACACCTCGCGATCGACAGCTTCGTTGGCGCATGGCTGGATTTGATCCCTGCCGGGCGCGTGCGCCAGTTGGTCGATGCGGCGGAGCGGCAGCTGATCACGAAACAGAATTCTTCGCAGCCATATGGCGACTGGGGAGTGATGGCGTGCTTCCCGCCGTACCGCCGCTCGTCAGACCTGCGCGGCAAGTCTCGCTTCGCCTATCGCTACCACAACGGCTCGGACTGGCCGTACTTGGACGCCGTCGTCGCGCATTCGATGCTCAAGCTCCGTCCCGATTCTTCCGACTGGCACTACCCGCTGATGCGCTGGTGGTCATATGGGCTGGAGCACGGGTGGCCAGAGCCTGTCGAGTACTACGCACCGCCGTATGGCCGCGGGTCCGCGCTTCAAGCGTGGAGCGGGCTCGCGTCGGCAGTCATCGCAAGCAGCTTCGGCTGGTCACGCGACGGCCGTCATGCGTTCCGGCCCACCACGCTGCCCGCGACCGCGATTCGCGTGGAGGTCGAAGCCGCTACAGGAGGCGGCGTCTCTCGGCCGCGCCTTCGGCGAGCGACCGGTACGGATAGTCGGGCGTGAGCGGCGCACTCACGTCGTCAAGGCGCTTCCTCTGGACTTCGTCGAGGGTCAGGTCTGTCGCCTTGAGGTTGTCGCTCAACTGTTCGACCGTACGAGCGCCGAGGAGCGGAGCCGCGACAGCAGGCCGGTCGGCGAGCCAGCGAAGAGCGACTCTGGCGGGTGGGACACCGATTTCGGCGGCGACGGCCTGCACCGCATCCACGATGCTCCATGTGCGATCGATGTTTCGCCGGTCGTAAGCCTCGAGGCCCCGGTTGGGGTCCTCGCCCAGGCGTGTAGTGCCTGTCGGTGCGGCAGTGCGCGTGTACTTGCCAGACAGCCAGCCCTGGCCCAGCGGTCCCCACGGCAAAATGCCGAGCCCCTCCTCCAGGCACACAGGGACGAGCTCCCACTCGATCTCGCGAGCCAGCATGTTGTATTGAGGCTGCAGCGACACCGGGGCTGACCAACCTGAATGACGCGCGATCAGGATGGTTCGCTCGAGCTGCCAGCCGGTGAAGTTAGAGACACCGATGTACCGGACCTTGCCTGAGCGAACCAGATGGTCAAAGGCAGCCAGAGTCTCCTCGATTGGAGTCGCCGGATCCCAGTGATGGGCCTGGTAGAGGTCGATGTGGTCGGTATGGAGCCGCCGCAGGCTCCCTTCGCACGCCCGGATGATCCATCGCCGCGAAAGTCCTTCAGAGTTGCCCGAAGGCTCCATCCGCCCGCGGCACTTGGTGGCGAGCACGATGGAGTCTCGCACCGCTGGATGCCGGCTGAGCCAGCGGCCGATGATCTCCTCTGACGTCCCACGAGGCCCTACCGGCGGATAAACGTCGGCTGTGTCGACGAGGTTGCCGCCGCTCTCGACGTAGTGGTCGAGCAGCGCGTGAGCGGCGCGCTCATCCGCCTCCTGGCCGAAGGTCATCGTGCCCAGCGCGAACTCGGATACGAGGACGCCGGTTCGACCCAGCAGGCGCTTACGCAGGTTGCTTCCCTCCAGCTTCACCCGTGAGCTTCGCGAGGTTGGTGTAGCTGATCGCCAGGCTGTCCATGGGATCGCGACGGCACTCGTCCTGCTCGACGACCAGCCACTCGGTCCCGGCCTCGCGGCAGGCGCCCAGGATATCGGCCCAATCGAGGTTGCCCTCGCCCACCTCGGCCATCACCGGATTGCCTTTGTCCACGGCCATGTCTTTCAGGTGGACGAGGGGCACCCTTCCTTTCAGCCGCCGGATCCAGCCGGCAGGATTTGCGCCGCCGTATTGAAGCCAGTACGTGTCGAGCTCGGCCAGCAGCGACTCTGGCTGCGCAGCGGCGAAGAGCGTCTCGAGGCCGGTCCGTCCATTCCATCGCTCCAGCTCGAAGCTGTGGTTGTGATAGGCGAGCTTCAGCCCAAAGGGTTGCAGCCCGCGGGCGATTTCGGCCACTTCGCCGGCGAATCGTTTGTAACCCTCGCCCGACCTGTAGTCGTCAGGCAGGGCCGGGACCACCACGTACCGGCAGCCCCATTCCTTGCATTCGGCCGCGGCCCCCGCCAGGTCACTCTTCAACCGCTCGAGCGACACATGTGCGGCGCATGCGACGAGCCCCGATCTCTTCAGCTCAGCGCCGAAGCGCCCGACGGTCTTGGGCCCGAGGCCGGCCACCTCCACCGCCTCATAGCCGATCTCGCGCAGGCGGCCCAGGACGCCGCCCAATCGAGACGGATCTTTGAGCTGGTCGCGGACCGTGTACAGCTGCGCCGCGATCACGACGCCGCCTCCACCAGACCAGTGTCAATCGGCAGTGGCGCCGGCCGGCGGCTGCTGCTCTGCACCTTTACGCGGCGGCCGGTCTTGGCTGAGTCCAGGATCGACAGCATGACGTCGAGCACGTGATACGCCAGCTCTCCCGATGCACGCGGTTGCGTTCCGGCACGGATGGCAATCGCCGCCTCGATCACACCCAGCCCGCGAAAGTTGTCGCGCCCGTTGGTGTGGTGATAGGGCTGCACAACATCTCCCCAAACTGAATCTTGATCATTGGATCGAAACCTGACGGTACCGCCGAAGGTGTTGGGGTCCGGGACGCCCAGGACGCCCTTCGAGCAGTACAGCTGGATGTAGGGAAGGTCGGTGCCTGGGATCCCGAAACTGGTGACAAGCGTTGCTTGCGCGCCGCTTTCGAACTCCATCAAAGCAGCGATGTACGTAGGAGTGCTCACCTTGAACGTCTCGCCCTTGCGCGGCCCTCGATCAGCGGTTCGCTCCGGATACAGGATGCGCGCCATGCCTGAGACCTGGCGCACAGGGCCTAAGAGACAGATGAGCGTGGTGACGTAGTACGGCCCGACGTCGAGCAGCGGACCTCCACCCGGCTGGTAGAAAAAAGCTGGGTTCGGATGCCAGTTCTCCGGGCCGCGCCCGAGCATGAAGCCGGCGGCGGCCAGCGGCTCGCCGAAGTCACCTTCATCAAGCAGCCGGAGACAGGTCTGGATGCCGGCCCCGAGCACAGTGTCAGGGGCGCATGCGACGGTCAGGCCGGCCGATGCGGCCGCCTCCAGAATGCGCGTGCCGTCTTCGCGATTGGTCGCCAGCGGCTTTTCCGTGTACACGTGCTTGCCGGCCGCTAGGGCGCCCATGGTGATTTCCGCGTGCGCGCTCGGGATGGTGAGGTTGACCACCAGGTCCACCTTCGGGTCGGCGAGCAACTCCGTTACGCTGATCGCTCGGGGCACGCCGAATTCTTTGGCGCGGGCCTGAGCCCGCTCCGAGACCTGGTCGGCGCAGGCCACGACGTCGAGCAGTGGTGAGGCGTTCATGTTCTTGAAGTACGGCTCGCTGACGACCCCGCAGCCGATGACCCCAACCCTCAGCGGTTTGCTCATCGGCGTCCCGACGTCGGAGCGACGACGACGCTGGCGACCTGCCATGGCCGCATGCGCAAGCGGAAGCGTCCGTTCCGGACTGGGACACGGCCGGTCAGATCCTCGGTGATCGTCGCCTCGTCGGCGCGCCACCCCGCGGGCAACCCTTCGACGATCGCTTCTCCGGCCCGGCCAAAACTCTCTTGAAGGCGCAGGACGTGGCCATCGCCATGCTGCGTTCTCTTCACAGCCGCCAGGAGCACGCCGGGACTGCCGACCTGGCGCGGCTGCCACGTGCGGCGCCGGGCTGTTCCCTTTCCACGGGCCGGGCGCGCGATCAGCGGCTGATTGAAACCGGCGCCCAGTCGCGTGATGCCGGCTTGTCTCCAGTCACCAATGTGGGGCACCACGCTGTAGCGGGTACGGTGCTGTCCAAAATCCGAAGCCGGATCGGGATCGTACGCGCTGCGCACGAGAGTGAGTCGCAAGCGGCTGCCCAGTGCGTCGTGTCCGTACCGCCCGTCGTTCAGCAACGCCATCCCGTATTCGCCTTCGCCGATGTCGGCCCACCGCTGCGCGGGCACTTCCTGGCCGTCGGCGGGACGGCGGGTTGCCGAGTAGGGGGTCTCGAACCAGGCGTCTGCCTTCGCGAGACGAGGGTTGAAGGCCACTTTCAGGTTGGGGATCCCCGGCTCCGGCCCGCTTGGCTCCTGCCAGTCGATGAAAGTTTCGAAGTCGATCCTCGGAACCTGGTTGTAGAAGACGATCCGCTGCTTGATCTTGGATTTTCTGAAAGACCGCTCGACGCTGATCACCGCAAGCACTGGACCCGTCTCCACAACCTTGGTCGTGGCGCCGTCGAGGAGCGAAGTCTCGCTAGCCACTTCATCAAGGTGCCATGCCGACATCGGATGGAAGCGCTCCTCCAGCAGCTGCAGCACGTTGAGGGCGAGGTCGACCCTTGCCGAATCGAGGTAGTCGCTACCGCGCCGCATCCCGTAACCGACGAGCTCGCGCCCAACGCGTTTGTCCCGGAGCGAAGCGATGGCTCCAGACGGCCGATGAATGTTGGCCGTGAACGCCTCGGTTTGGACGGTGATGTAGAGGGGACCCTCGCTGATCCCGATGACTGACTCACGCCCCTCTCCCCGCCCCTCTCCCCTGCGGGGAGAGGGGGAAACCTTGTAACCAGTGGAACCAAATGCGGGCGCGTGCGCGAGGAAAGCGAGTCCCTCCGATGTCCACTGTCCTGGTGTCGATTCCGTGCCGGCCGAGTGGAGGCGAACCGCGCCTTGCCGCGCGTCTGTCGCGACGGGCACCACAACCACTTCTTCGCGTTCCCATCCAAGTTGATTGGTGACCACCACATCACTTCGACCTGCCCGTGTCTCGAGGACGTCCAGGCCGCCTTCGATAACCGCGTTCGCGCTCGCCTCAGCGCGGGCGATGTCGCGTGCGTTCTCCGCGTATGCCTCGTGGATCGAGGAGCCGCACAAGATGTCATGGAACTGATTGAAGAGCACGCGGCGCCAGGCCTCGCTCAGCCGTTTCCGCTCATCGAGGCCGGCCAGCGCGGCCAGTGTCTCGGCGGTGGTGAGCAGGTTTTCCGCGCGGCGGTTGCCGGCCTTGGCATCCACGTGGGTCGTGTAACAACCTTCGAAGATCGTGTTCATCTCGCCGCGGTGAACGGGTAGCTTCGTCTTTCCGGCGAGGACGTCATCCGCGTATGCAGAGAGCGTGCTGCATTGCGCTGCGGGCAAACCGGGCAGAGTCGCGAACCTTCGCAGCGCTTCCAGGCCCTGGCGTGTCGGCCCACCACCATGGTCGCCCACTCCATGGAAGAGGAGCGCGCTGGACTGGCCGTGGCGATGGGCGCGCAGCGCCGCCTCGGCAATGGCCCCGGCGGTGATCAGGCCGTTGTAGCTGTGCGTGGAAATCGCCAGCACGCGCGTGCCGTCATCGCCCTCCCACAAGTAGGCCGGCCATAGGTCGTGGCCACCCGGGTTGCAGCGATGGTGGTAGTAGACGCGGGCGCCCGCGGACTTTGCAAGCTGCGGCACGTTGCCCGCGTGGCCGAAGGTGTCCGGGGCAAGGAACACCGAAGGGCTGCGCCCAAAATGCTCGCGCGAGTAGCCGACCGCCTCCACGGCGTGGTGGCTCAATGACTCGCCCGAGACCAGGTTAAGGTCGCTCTCGACCCACTGCATCGTGGCGAGCTCCCACCGGCCGGCCGCCACCTGTTTGCGAACGCGGGTGAAGAGCGCGGGCGCTTGTTTTCTGATGACGTCGTAGGTGGCGGGCTGGCTGTGGGTGAACGTCATCTCGGGGAACTCGTCCATCAGGGCCAGGATGGCAGCGAAGTCTCTCCTGATCACCTGGTCCGTATCGGGCCAGGTCCACAGCCAGTTCATGTCGATGTGGCTGTGACCGATCACGTGCACGCGGAGCCGCCGGACGCGATCGCCGACATTCGCCAGGGCGGCCGCAATCTCTTTGAGACGCGGAGCCAGCTGGGGATCGCCCGGTCGTTCGAAGTTGGTCGCCATCACCAGCCGAGTCGCCGCGTCCACCGCAGCACGCTCTTTCGGGCTGGTGGCCACCTCGGCAGCAAGGCTGAGCTGCGCCCACGCTACATCGAGGGCCTCGAAGCGATCCCGGAGCTTCGGCGTACTGAAACGGAGCCTCAGCCACGGCCACGTCTTGTAGGGGTGGGCCTTGACCCGG
>WNEZ01000447.1_pt1 | contig 38606 bp, 36 predicted proteins | sample 5400521 | NCBI WGS metagenome assembly WNEZ01 (sample SAMN13153339, study PRJNA577476) | soil metagenome | isolation source: 120 cm saprolite under Douglas fir tree site 2 hole 1 replicate 1 | place: USA:California | collected 2015-04-18 | reverse complement strand
ATGGTCTGACCGGCGCTGAAGGTGCCCTGGCTGGGGGAGACCAGCAGCCACGGCTGCTTGCTGCTGGCCGACCAGGTGATGGAACCGCCGCCGCTATTCGCGAGCTTGAAAGGACGAATCGTATTCGCGCCGACCACCGCAGCTCCTAAATCGAGAGGCCTGTCGTCGAGTTGCAGGTGCGGCGGAGGCGTCGGGCCTCTCCCAGTGATCAGGAGCGTAGCGCTGGCGGTGTAGCGCGTCTTGAGATCTTCCGCCACAATCAAGTGGAAACCCGTCTCCCAATCGCTATCGATGTTGACAGCCACGTTCGCCGAGCCCGCCTGGCCGACGTTGATGATGGAGGAGCCCCCATCGAGAGGGATAGGTTCCTGAATATCATGTGTCAGGGCGACGCTGGTCGAGGGCGTAAAGTTTTTGATAGATAGCCGGATTGTGGTGGTACCAATAGTTGCAACATTTGGGGAAAGTGTCAGTGTTGGCAGGCCCCCCTGCGTGTTATTTGCATGGTTGTAACCACCTGTTGATAGGAGCCAGGGTCTCGAGAGGAGTAGAGGAGTGCCGAGTAGCACCGCGATGATCATGGCGGCAGCGAGCAATGCCATCAAGCGAAAGCGTCGCCTATCACGACGGGGCTTTCCCGCAAGGGATACAGCCTGGTGCGGAGATGAATCGAGCACGCCTATTTGAGGTAGAAATATATTCCCATTGAGAGAGTCCTCATGATCTGTCTGCACCAGGCGTTCCCGCACCCGCGTAATGATCTGCGCCTGCTCAGCCGGTGGTACCATAACAGGTCTGCTATAGGCACGCTGCAGGAAGGTTATCAGTTCCTCGTGCAGTGGTTCTTGCTCTTCTGGGAGCATATCATCAAACGGTTTCACCGCTGTTCTCCCCTTTCTAGCTGATCATAGATCGTACGCAACTGGCGAACGGTACGCACAAACAATTGGCGTACCGTTCCCTCGGGTTTCTCGAGAACAGCCGCAATTTCGGCAAAGCGCAGACCATTGCGATATCGTAACCTGACGAGCTCGCGTTGAAGCGCGGTGAGTCGTGCAATCGATTGATAGAGGCGCTCATAGTTCTCCTGCTGCTCTGTGTATTGTTCTGGTGTCAACGCGTCATCTTCCATCTCTAAGGCCTGCTCTATCGGCAGCAAGTTCAGCAGGGCAATGTGGCGATAGCGGTCAATCACTTTATTCCGGGCAACCCGTCGCAACCATGCCAGTTGCCGCCCAGCAGGGAGATTCGAGAGTGTTTCGTCTTGAAGAGCAGCGAGAAAAACTTCCAGCAGCAGGTCTTCGGCATCCTGCTTATTCGACACCTGTTGACACAAATACTGAAAGATGGTGACAGCAAAGCGATCGTAGAGCGCGCCATCCACTTCATGCTGAGCGTTCTCCGTATTCAATCGTTGCATACACTTTCCTACTCAAAAAACTACTCTCATATATGAGGTCGTATAGAGGAGAAGATTGTGACAGGTGTGGACCACAAATTTTGCTGTGCACCTGAAAATCCATCAAGAAGCCTGAAACATCTAGTGTCACGACTATATAACGCTCACGAAACTTGTTTTGAAAAAGCCCAGTCAGGTAACGACCAAGAAACTCCATCCGATTGTTGGCGAAAAAGAGCTATGGAAATTTTCCGCTTTTTCCTTTGTGACTCGTATGTGGATAGTGAATTCTGAAAAAATGCCGGGAGGTAGAAGGACATGGATGACCAATCAGCCAAACGGAACACGGCACCCAGGCCAGAACCACTGATTATCAGCGAATTGCGTTTGAATACGATTGCATACGGCTGGTTATTCGTCGCAGAAGTGCTCACGCGCAAGACAAGCTCAGGAAAACCTTATCTCGATCTCAAATTGCGGGACCCGCGTGGTAACGAGATAATAGGCCGTTACTTTGATCCCCCTGATGTAGAAACACAACTGCTACAGGAAGGGAAGGTTCTTGAATTAGAGGGTTTAGTCGAAAAATTTTTGAATCAAACCTACATCAGAGTGAGTTACGCCAAAGTAGACGAATCCGTTCCTATCGATTTGTTCCAGGTGGGGACACGTCACACAATCTCGCAGCTTCAAGACACCTTTCGACAATTCATAAACAAGGTGCACCACCCGGGCCTGCATGCATTACTGGTTCGCTGTTTTACCCCTGAGACATTGGCACGCTTTTACCGCTGGCCGGCCGCGGTGCGGCATCACGGCGCTGTCAGGAGTGGGCTGCTCGAACATACAGTGAACGTGACCCTGGTAGCCGATAGGCTGACTCAAATCTATACGTGCAACCAAAACCTCGTGCTCGCAGGTGCACTCCTGCACGACATCGGTAAATTGGAAGAGCTAGAAGAGCAAAGTGGCGCCGGGTTTACTGTTGCCGGCCGCATGTTCGGGCATGTCGTATTAGGGGCGCTGTATGTCCAGGCGCACGCGCGGCAGGTAGCCGAGCTTGACGAGGCGACACGCGAGGATTTGCTCCATATTATTCTCGCGCATCATGGGACAAAAGAATTTGGCTCGCCTGTATGCCCTGTAACCATTGAGGCGCTACTGGTCCACCAGGCAGATACAGCGGAGGCAAAACTGACGGGATTTCTGGACCACTGCGAACGGACCGCTACACCAGATGGGTGGTCATCTTATAGCCAGGCTTTTGGGGGACAGCTGCGCGTGCCGTAAGCCTATTCTCAATAATCGAGTCACTAATGAATTTTGACGACCGAATCGGGGAATCCTATCCATTAAGGTGCTTGCGGCCCAAGGTCCTGTAGGGACAAGGGGCGGGGTGGAGTGGATGAGGGGGTCTTGTGCTTGTCCTGGTTGGGGTGCGACCTGTTTGCTCCACGAAGGCCCCAACGAATCGAAGAGCGACGAGGACAAGCACAAGGCCCCCACCCTGCCCGACATCCGCCCCTTGTCCCTACAGGATGGGTAACGCACAGGACCCCATTCGGTCGTCAACATTCATCAGGATAGAGGAATTTTCCAAACGCGTATATTTTGTAACAGTTTCGCCATACTTTCACAACAGCTCATGATTAGACTTGAGGTAAGGTGCTAAGGCAGGACAGGAAAGGACGTGATCAAATGAGCCAGTTTTACAGGTATGGACAGGAACATACGAGTCAGAATCAATGCACAGACGCAAAGGTGGACACACTACAGGGCACCGATGGTCAGCAGCATGAGTACCAGCGGCCCCAGGAATCTGTGTACAGTCATGGCCAGCAGTACGAGGTGCCAATGCCAGGTCTTCATTACGTTGATCCTGGCTCTTACGAGATAGGCAGCAGATTCGCGGCGTTCCTCAGCTATACATCTTTCTGGCTGACAGGTCTGCTTTTTCTGCTCTTCGAGCATAGAAATCGCTTTGTGCGCTTTCACGCGATACAGTCCCTGCTCTTCTTTGGCGGGGTCAATGTGTTGTATATCTTGCTCATCAGTATCATGGTGAATGGAATACCATTCCTGGTGGGACCAGCTATCTTCGCGTTCGTGTTACTCAATGTAGTCGCGTTCGTCGCGTGGATTGTAGGCATGGCGGGCGCTATCAGGGGGAAGTATGTGAAGCTGCCGTTCGTCGGTGATCTTGCCGAGAGGGTTGTGAACAGGGATGTGAGAGTGAAGTGAGAAAGGGTTATTCCTCCCGCTACTTGCCACTCTTGTGAAACGCCAGCGCGTTGCGGTAAACCTCGACGTAGCGTATGGCCGAGGCCTGCCAGGAATGATCGGCAGCCATACCACGTCGCTGCAGGGTACGCCAGAGATCCTTGAAACGAAAGAGTTCCAGGGCACGCACAATGGCGGCGAATAGCTCCCAGGGATCATAGTTGGTGAAAGTGAAACCATTGCCTGCGCCGGTACGCGGATCATACTCTTCTACAGTATCGGCCAGGCCACCGACGCTGTGCACGATGGGGACGCTGCCATAGCGCATGGCGATTAACTGGCCGAGGCCACATGGTTCAAAACGCGAAGGCATCAAAAACATGTCACTGCCCGCATAGATGGACTGGGCAAGCTCGCTATTGAACGTGAGAAAAATGGCGACTTGCTCGGGGTAACGGGCAGCAAGGTTCTGGAACAGTTCGTGATAGTGCTGGTCGCCAATGCCCAGGACGACTAACTGGATGCCCTGAGCCAGCAACGGCTGTGCGATCTGCGCGATCAGATCGAAGCCTTTCTGATCTGCGAGGCGCGAGATCATGGCGATGAGTGGCACATCCGGTTTGACGGGCAGGTGTGCCCGTTCCTGTAACGCGCGCTTATTTTCAGCACGCTTAGCGAGCGTCTCGCTATCATAGTGCGTATGAATATAATGGTCGGTTGCAGGGTCCATCTCCTGGTAATCGATGCCATTGAGGATGCCGAACAAATACTCGCGGCGTGAGCGCAAGAGCGGGTCCAATTTCTCACCGAACGCCGGGGTGAGTATCTCCTGGGCATAACGTCCACTGACGGTGGTGACAGCATCGGCAAAGAGGATGCCACGTCCCATAATATCAACAACATTGGCAAGCTCGACGATCTGGGGATAGAGGAAACCGCCGGTGGCAACGCCAGCCACTTCCAGGATGCGGTAGCCGAAAATCCCCTGGTAGGCGAGGTTATGGATGGTATAGACGGTGGCGGTGCTGGCAAAGAAGGGATCATCGCGATAAACGGTATGCATCCAGTTGGGCACGATGCCGGTTTGCCAATCGTTGCAGTGTATGATATCGGGAGACCAGTTGAATGCGCGCATCGCTTCGAGAGCGGCCCGGCAAAATAAGATAAACCGCTCGCCATCATCGATATAACCATAGATGTTCTCGCGATCAAAATAGCGCGGGGCATCGATCATGTAAACCGGAATGCCCTTGCCGATAGTGCCCTGGAGAACACTTATCTGCTCCTGGAAACTCGCCATATTGACCGTAAGCGTATCCAATACGGTCAATAACTCGAACCGTTGCGGGTTGATCTGCCCATAGCGCGGCATAGCCAGGCGCACATCATGGCCGAGTTCTTGCAATGCCTTTGGCAAGGCCCCTACCACATCAGCCAATCCGCCGACCTTGGCAAACGGGACCACCTCGGAGGCAAGGATCAATATTTTGAGCGGCTTTTCATCCTGCATGTCCGTTTTCTCCTGACGATGTTTGTCGAGAAACCCACCAGGTGTGCCTGTATTACACGTAAAAGTTTGTTATGCAACATGTGTTGCTGTCTCTTTCTCCCTGTCTAGTTGTCTAGACAGAATTTCCCAACAGAGTCATAAATCGGCACCTACGATGTGGCCGGAGTATTTCGTCAATGTGCATAAGTTGCCAACCAGTGTCACCCCTTCGCTGCGCTCAAGGGCAGGCTCTGAGCCCATGCGCTTCGCTCAGGGTAAACTCCGCGAGGGTCTGGCTCGATGGGCATAGAGATCCTTCGCTTCGCTCAGGATGACAAGACCCGCGTCGCTACTTTACGTACTTAACATACCTGCACCATAGAGATCCTTCGCTTCGCTCAGGATGACAAGACCGGCTTTGGTTGGTAAATTTCATAATCGGGTGTACGATAATGGATTGTAATAAATTAAGAGGGATATCGGAACAGCCGGCAAAGGCCGATACATCGGCTGTGGGCGCGAAGTAGTGATACGCGCTCCGCTTCGCTTTGCTGAGGCACCTACGAGTATCCGGGTTATTTTCTTAAAACCCATAATCGGCACCCTACGATGGCCGGAGTAGTTTGTTAATCTACATCAAATCCGAGTGAAATGAAAGGTAACACAAGTATAGCACCAAACAATGAAATGGCGAAAGGTTTTTTAAGCCTTTCGCCTTGTCGTTGTTATCTACTACGAAGGTACAACTGCAAGAGAGCCTCCTAGACGCGATAGCGGTTGCGCACGAGGAAGTAGAACTGGATGCCGGCAAGCAAGCCCATGAGTATGAACGCTACGATGGCATCGGGACTCCCTGGAGCGGGACTCACTGGAGTGCTGTTGTTGAGGACAAGGCCGGGAACGAAAGGAACATTGGGGTTTGTCTCTCGAAATCCCGGGATTGAGAAGAAGGCAAAGGCTGCCAGGTAGATAATCAGGCAGGTGCCTACGACTAACCACTGGCCAACACAGCCCAGGTTATTTTCGCCAACGACGGCAAATTCGCGGCGGGCGACGCTTGTCCAGATGGCCGCGAGGACCAAACCGGCGCCACACAAAAGCAGAGCAACGAAAATTTCATCCGGGTGCATATGCACCACGAGCGTTGCTAATGCCAGCACCGCCGTAATCGTGATACTGCTAACGATCACAAGATTACGCTTCTTGCGCCAGACGAAGACGGCAGCCATCAGTAAGATGAAGAAGTTCGTGGTAACTACGGCGTCAATGATATAGCCGGCCTGTTGTGAGAACGAACAGCTAGCCGGAATAGCAGATTGCCTTGCGCACAGCGTGAGGTAACTACCAAGGCCGATAAATGACCAGGAGTGCATCCAGGCAATTAGGGGGTAGATGACGAACCAGACCAGCAGGAACACCGCGCCAACCTGCGCCAGGTTGATGCCGACCAGGTAGAGACCAGACATAGTGCGCTTGCGCACCGGGCGCAGCAAGTAGTGAAAGCGGAGTGTAAAGGCGCCCAGCGTACAGAGAACGGCGATTGCCAGCACGATATTGAAAATCGTGTTAACGATGAATAGTCCAGTGATGGGGCCAGGGCAGCCTCTGGCAGGGTTAATCGCGAACGGGCATTGTGGATCGATTGCTTTGGCTAAACCCGGAGCGCTCACAAAGGTATAGAAGAGCATGAACACGATCAGCAGGGCGATGCCGATGCTGATCATGGCGCGAATGACGGGAGTTGTGCCGGGATCACTGCGGTCGGGGTCGCGCTGCTCGCGCTGAGCAAGGGCGCTGAAAAAAAGCATGGCTACGCCGACGCCGAAGATGACCGAGCCAAGCATGATGAGATCAACCGCTTGAGCCGGGAACCAGAGCACATTCCCACCCAGCACGGGATTCCATGTGACATTTGCGGCCGGAAAGTACTGGTTATTGGTATAAGCTGCCGCGAGGATGATCGCCAGGCCGCCAAGGGTGAAAATGGAGCCCAGGCCGCCGATAGCAGCCGGCGGCACGACCGGCTTGGGATCAAAGAGCATTACGACGACCTGAATGACAATGAAGCCGGCCAGGCAGATGGCAGCCAGTGCGAGCGAGCCCTGCTCAAGGCCAACTAGTGAGGAAGCCGTCATCTGGTCAAAAATATAGCCGGGGAGTTGCCCGATAAGCAAGGCTCCGATAAAAAAGAAGCCAACGGCGAATATCATCGCGCGCGCCCATGAAATACGCTCTGCTTGCACGGGCGCCCCGGTCCCATTTGACCGTTGTTGTGCTTGTTGCATGGATAGCAATACCTCCCCTGGACGATTATGGCACGATAGTCAGTACAGCCGTCATCACAGGATGAACCTGGCAGTAGTAGACGACGAGATGATTTGAATTAAAGTTATAGGCGGCCATAGTCACCTTGTAGGTGAATGACTGGCCTGTCAGAATCAGCTTGGTGGCACCTGAGTCGAAGATCTGCGATGCAGGATTCTCAACGCTCGGAATCTCCCCTTTAATCGCCGTCACGGTATGAGGCGTGGTGCTCTTATTGACCCAGGTGATGGTGGTTCCCACCTTGACCTTTATATTCGCGGGAGTAAAGCAAGCAGGCTGACATGTTGCGCCGGCAGGAGAGTTGTTGATGTCAATAGTAATCGACTGTTTACTGGTCATATCAACAGGTGTGCCGAACTGCCCTACACCAGCGCCGGCAGTTGCCTGCGCCACTGCGGTCTGGTAAGCAGAGGGGTTCGAGCTCTTCAATTCTCCGGGAACCTGGTCGAAGCCGTTGGTGCCGGGGCCAGTCGGAAAGCCATTTTTGGTCAGATAGGCTGGATCAGCCGAACGGATGAGTGCAAACAGGTACTGGATCTGGGTCTGCGTGAGAGGCCCGCCGTACTGGTCGAGCCAGGCCGGCATTTGGAGTTGGGCAAGAGTTGTTGGATCAACACTGGCGGGAACGCCAGCGCTGATGATGCGTATGATGTCAGCATCGCTCAAGCCATTGACAGTGGTACTTCCATTGAGCTTGGGGCCAGCCAGACCCTGCCCATTGATGCCGTGGCACTGGTAGCAATACTGGGAAAAGAGCGCTGCGCCTCGCTGGACAGCGAGATTGTGCTGGAGGAGCTGTGCCGAGGCCTCGTTGTTCGATTCCACAATCCAGAAGCCGGGTATCATGAGAGAGATAATCGACAGCATGATGAGGGCGCCATACCCCGTTTTCTCTACCGCGTTGGTGCGAGAATAAAATATGTAGAGTAAGGCCCCAACGGTAACCAGCAGAACGATGATACCTACTGCAGCCTGTACGGGATTTACCATAAATACACTTCCTTACATTCCTCCTGGGCCGCAGGCTCGCCGCACCAGCGGCCAGTGGAAGAATTTCAAGCTACAACTTTATTCATAAAATGAACCAGGGCCACCTAGGCGCTGCATCCCACGGCTGGTGGTGCAATAATTTGCGTAGTCGCATCAGGGTGACCCACCGTATTATTGAGCGTACCCGTACTCACAACCACGTCTACTTTACCACCACCCGCACTGACAAAGGACAGGGCAAAGCGGTCGGCGCTCCTGGGTGCCGGCCCGTCGAGGTACTCTCCATCAACGTTATAGTGCGAGCCGTGACAGGGGCACTTGAAGCTCTGGCAGTCCAGGCGGTAGGCGTAGGTACAGCCGAGGTGCACGCAGCGCTGGTACAGCGCAGCCCAGAGCGAGCCATCCTTGTCCTTGACGATGCTCTCTGAACCTAACTGGTCTGCAAGATTAGTGCCACTCAATAACAGCGGCGTACCCGATGACAGGTGAACCAGGTAGGTTTTGGCTTCCTGGTGATAGAACACGCCGGCCTGGTTAAGGACGAAGTCTTTGGGCAGGGCCGCAGGGAAGCCTGTCTTCGAACCGATATCGAAATCGGCCCCGAATTGACCTGCCAGGTTCGGATACGTCATTAAGAGCGCGCCGGCCACGGCGGCGGTAGTGGACACCCCGAACACTGCCAGCATAGACCTGCGGAGGAAGCGACGCCGCGACAGGCGCTGTTTGGCTATCTCCGCAGCTTCAGCACCACCACCATGTAACACCTCATATTGCTGCGGTGTGATGGGAGGAGTATCGATACTCATTGTAATCCTCTCTGTCTCTCCTGGATGTTACAGGTCGAAGTACATGCCAGCCCATGGCCATGTCCATATCCAGCCGGGGCCACGGAAAAAGCTTCCCGCCAGTGTGACAACGGCCCAGAACACCGCGAACATGGTAAAGGTGATAATGGCTACCTTGCGATCAGCGTAGGCGCGGCTGGGATTGCGATCAACATAGGGCAAAACGACAAGCGCAACCAGCACTAAACCGGGGACCAGCACACCAGCCGTGGTAGGCGGGAAGTAGTGCAGCAACTCCTGCAGGCCCAGGAAGTACCAGGGCGCTTTGGCCGGGTTTGGTGTCACGTTTGCATTGGCCGGGTCACGCAGCGGCGCATCGATCTGGAGAGAAAGCAATGTCACCATCACCATGACGATGGTTGAAGCGAAAAACTCGCGCACAAGCAGGTGCGGCCAGACGAACACGGAGTCTTCGAGCGGCTTTTCAACACGGGTGATCGCTTCTTGCCTGACCACGGCCAGCGTACGATAGCGCCGCTGGGTGGCAGACGACTGTGTCTGCACTCCTGGCTCTTTTTGTTCAATTGACATGATGCATATATCCTCTCACTCAAGAGAACCAGCAGGGTACCATCGATTGCACCACTGCACGATGCCTTTTATGGGCGAGCAGCGCCAACTACGGTACGCTCTGCTCGCGCTTCCAACTCTCTACGAGACGGGGGTGGAGGCCCGGCAGCGCCGCCATCCTTACGGATACGCCAGAAATGAACGGCCATCAACAATGCTGCAAGCAGTGGTAAAAAGATCACATGGCCCACATAGAAACGCACCAGCGTGGTTTGCGTCACTGACGAACCAGCTACGAGCACTTTATACACAGCGTCGCCGAGGATTGGCGTGTAGGGCGCCAGGTTAGTACCGACGGTGATAGCCCAGATAGCGATCTGATCCCAGGGCAGGAGATACCCGGTAAAGCTTAAGAACAGGGTGGTAAAGAAGAGCAAGACTCCAATCACCCAGTTAAACTCTCTGGGGGGCTTGTACGCGCCGTGATAGAAGACGCGAATCATATGCAGGGTGACCGAGACGACCATCAAGTGTGCCGCCCAACGATGCATGTTGCGCGTCAGCTGGCCGAACGAGACGATGGTATTCAGTTGTTGGATGTTCACATAGGCCTGATTGGTGTCAGGGACATAAAAGAACATCAGAAAAACGCCGGTGAGGGTCAGCAGGAGGAACAAGAAGAATGTGATGCCGCCCATACACCAGGTATAGGTGATCTTCATGGCCTGGCGACTGACCTTGACCGGGTGCAAGTGCAGAAAGACGTTGCCCATCATCACCAGCGACTGGTTCAGCGGGGTATCGGGATAGCCATGGCGAAATATGGAGCGCCAGACCTGACTCTCGACCAACTTCTGCGTCATTGTGTCGAGCAAGCTTTTGTTTGGAAGAGAACTCACTTTGCCTCCTCAATAGGCAAGCCGTCTTGCCAGGACAGATTAGAAAATAGATTGGATAGCAAGCAAAAGTCCTTCTTTAAATGTGTGGCAAATTATACCATAAACATCCACACACTGGATACCCCGTGCACTGGAGCGGCGGGAGGAATTCACGCTCCCCCTGTCTGCTCCTGTGAGAGGGATAGTATTGTCTCATTCTGATTGTAACGCATCTTGCGGCAATTGAGAAGAGTTTACGTGCCCAAGATGTATTCTTTGAACGTAGCTTACTGTAACACGCAAAGAGGAGACATCAGGTGAGTACCTGATATTTACCTGCCATGCACCTGATTTCAGCGTGCACATGCGAGCGTATTTGACATAGTCAGCTCCCTGGCGGGGGCAAGCCCCGCCACTACATCTTGGGCGACAGGAACTAATTTGACATTGTAGGTTTCATATCACTACAATGAGAGGTAGAATAAAAGTACTCTAGATAAAGGAAGCTAGCTATGGCTCATTCCCATAAACAAGATGATTATGAGCGGCGCAATAATAGTATATTCAAAGCACTGCTTGGCATTCCTGTTTTTTACAAGGTGCTCATCGCCAATAGCCTGATCATCTTTATTGGCGCTACCGGCGGGACGTGGCTGGCCACGCACCTGAACACGAGTCCAGTTGCAACGCCATGGTCCCTAGTTGTTTTTATTACCATTGGCTGGCTGGTAAGCGTGGTGCTCAATTTCGTCGTGCTCCAGATCGCTTTCCGGCCACTACTGCACCTGGGGAAGGTAATGAAGCAGGTGCAAGCCGGCGAAAGCTCGTTAAGAGCGCCGCTTACCGGTATCGACTCGCAGGCGGATCAGCTTGCTCGCACTTTTAATATGGTACTTGACGCGCTTGACGAGGCTTCACGTTTACGAGCCAGTCAAATCATTAATGCCCAGGAACAGGAGCGCCAGCGCATTGCCCGCGAGCTGCATGATGAAACCAGCCAGGTGCTGACCTCGCTGCTGATCAGTCTTGCAGTACTCGAGGAGTCCGTCCAAACAGCGGATGCGCGCGAACGCATTGCCGATACGCGTGCCCTGGCGCATTCGACCCTGCGCGCTATTCGCAATCTGAGTATTGATCTGCGACCCAGCGCACTTGATGATTTAGGATTACTGCCTGCACTACGCTGGTATGTGAAGGAATACCAGAAGAAGTGCTCCATCGTGGTTGATTTTCACGCGACAGGTTTTAAAGAACGATTACCTGCCGAAATGGAGACAGCCCTGTATCGGATTGTGCAGGAGTGTTTGACCAATACAGCCAAGCACGCGAACGCTCGCAAAGTCAGCATTATGTTGAAAGAGGACACAGATCGGGTATGCGCCAGAATTGTTGATGATGGTTATGGTTTTGATTACGAGGCGCTCCTGAAAACGCCCGGCCAGGAGCGTGGACTGGGGCTAGCAGGAATGCACGAGCGTGCGGTTCTGCTTGATGGGACACTTGATATTCAGTCTGTTCCAGGGCAAGGCACAACGATACAGGTAGGTATTCCATTATCTGCAACGGGATCATCGAAGCCGCGGGCAAGCAGCGAGTTGGTGGTGTGAAAAGCCTGACACCCGCAAGCAAGCAGCGAGCCGGTAGTGTGAAAAGCCTGACACCCGCGAGGGGTGTCACTACATTTCGTTTGTCAATTGAACGTTGACAGGCTACTAGAACGAATAAAGCATCTTCATAAACTACAGGGATCTTACATGAATATACACATATTATTGGTAGATGACCATACCATTTTACGTGCCGGACTTAAAATGATGCTCAATGCGCAGCCGGATATGGATGTAGTCGGCGAAGCACATGACGGCCGCCAGGCATTACAAGAAGTACAGCGTCTCCACCCTGACATCGTCCTGATGGATATTACGATGCCAGATATGAATGGCATTGAAGCAACGAGGCAAATCAAGAGGGCATTACCCGACGTCAAGGTGCTGATACTGACAATGCACGAAAATGAAGAGTACGTCTTCCAGGCGCTGCGGGCAGGTGCATCAGGCTATATGCTCAAGGAGGCAGCGGATACAGACTTGATTTCTGCCCTGCACGTGGTTCAGAATGGGAATTTTTACCTGTCTCCCACCGCACAATCGGTGATGGTGGGTGATTATCTGCAGCGGGTGCGTTCAGGTGAAGAGAAGGATAGTTACAGCAGTTTGACCGAGCGCGAACGTGAAATATTGAAATTGGTGGCAGAGGGGCACACAAACAACCAGATAGCAGAGCGTCTCGTGATTAGCCCGAAAACAGTAGATACACACCGTACCCATATTATGGATAAGCTCAATCTGCATAGCCGCGCCGAACTGGTAAAATATGCGATGCGGCGCGGCCTGCTGGAGGATTAATTTACCGGCTTATGCCTCATCTTCATCGCCGTAACCAGTATCGGTGTCGTTTTCATCGGCGAAATATTCGTCACTATAGAAGCCGACATCTCTGCCGATGTAGACGCTGACCAGGAAGTCATCGCGAGGCATATCGGCGGAGAGAACGAGGTCCTCGTCGATCTGCTCGATGAGTTTCGTTAAATCGGCTTCTTCGAGTTCGCGTTCTAAAATAAGTGTGCCGTGGACGGCGGTCGTTGTAAAGTGAATATCGACGGTTCCGAGGCGATTGTTACTCTGCAAGCTAGTACCCTGCATGATGTAATAGCTTTCTGAGTAAGGCGTGCGGAAATGCCGTTCGAATCGAATATCATCCATAGGTCTGATTGATATGCGCAGCCTGCATTGTTGCTGCGCGCTCCTTTCTCATGGGTGCGCACGTGGCGCGAATAATTCTAGTTAGTCGTCGATAGTATATCATACGGGTAGAATGCTCAAGTAAATTGAAATGATGCGCGAATGCCGGAGAAGACCAATTGATCTTCCTGCGCAAAGGTTGTCGATGGTGCCAATTGTATGATTGCGTAGTAGCGATCGCCATGCGTGGTTACAAGCAGCGCTGCTGTATAGCTTGCTCCACTTTGCAGGACGCTTCCCTGTACCTGTTGCCAGGATACTCCTGCAATTGAAAGCGAAGTTCCGGTTTTTTGCCCGGTCATACCCAGCAAGGCTACCTGTTTGCTGATGTACTGATCGATGCTCTGGCCGTTAGTGCCGGCGGCACGGATATCGACCTGGTCAGTTTGGTTATCATCATAAATGTAGACAGCTCCATTTTGCTTATCAACCCGCGCTGTCCAACCCTGTGGATAGTGTAACGACACACCGAGATCGGTATTCTGAAAAGGCCGCGTCGTTTGTGTAATGGGGGGAACGGTAAAGGGCTGGAATAGCATGATCCAGGCGACCACTGCTCCAGCCAACAGGATCACTAGCAGGCCGAACACAAGTGCGAGGCGCCTTCGGCTCTTCCTCCTATGCTCTGGGCGGGCAAGCGGGGGCGCAGCCGATGATACTGGAGGAGTATGCCTTTGCGCAGGTTCCATCCGAAGCTGAGGAAACGGAGCTGGGGTGATAGGTTTTTGCACCTGGGCAGGCCCAGGCTGATCTCCGAATGCTTGCTTATGCGGCTCCGCGGGTACACCTGTTGCCGGTGACAGGGCCCTTCCCTGGAGCTGCGTCAGGAGTGGGCGCGTATCCAGTGCTTCTACCTCGTCGAAACCCGGGAAAAGATCGCTGCTGATCTCATCGGGGGTTGAGGCCTGGGGAGGAGTGACCAGCAGTGGCCTGGTAGGTAAGTCATCTACTATTTCCTCCTCGCCGGCAACTTTCTCTTTAGCAGATAGAGAGGGAGATCGATGAGAAAGCCCAGGAGTATCTGCCACGACAAGAGACATAGTTGGCAGGTCATCATCCCCATGCTCCTCATCTTGCATAGCAGAGCCTACACCTTCGTCCTGCTCCCAGACCTTTACACGCAGTTCACGTAGAGCAGAGCCGGTCAAAGACACTGGTGGGTGCAACTCTTCTGGAGATGTACCACCTGCTTGCGCATGGTTTGGAGGTATTTCATCGCCTGGAGGCGCTTCGATCTCAGGTTGTTCATGCTCCAGATCTCCTGGCGTCTTGTTCGCGTCCTGCCTGTGATCCTGGGAGATAGCTGGCACGTCTGCGATGTGATCATCGTGCTTGTCTAGAGATTGCGCATGGTATACTTTTTTTTCGAGCTGGTTGATCCATGGCGGCGGTCTACGTGGCAAAGAGTACTTAGCCGAGCGGGAATAAGGCTGTTGCGCGATCTGTTCACGTAAGGCTGGGCGGGGACTTTGCTGAGGGACAACTGTAGCTCTCAGTTGCCTGGCGGGAGGAGAGGGCTGTTGAGTTGATGGCGTTGCATTCTCCGATTGATCATTGACGGATGGGGGTCTATCCGCCGGAGATGGGAGGGTTTTCCCACAGTTATTACAGAACCGAGCATCGTCTCTCGGCAGGGTTTGCCCGCAATAGGTACACTGTTTTGCCACGAAACCTCTCCTAAGCCTGGAGATAAACCTCTATAACCGGATATTTCCCGCGAATATTTCCCGCTCTACGGTACTCTACTTCTTTTATTTCGTCAAGTTGCATAGCCAACCGGTAACAGGGTCTGTGAATGTTCCCGAAAAGTATGCTCATGTTCCTGGCACCCGCAAGGGGTGCCACTACATTTCACGCTCAGATTGGTCCGAAATGTAGTGGTACCCCTTGCGGGTACCAGGATAAGCAGCTACGTCTATTTCAATTCCAGTAACGCTGCACGCTCAGCCGCACGTTCGATGGGCTGCTGGTTCTTAACAATCTCAACGAGTTTTTTACGGCCTTTGGGGCTACCGATCATGAGAACGCCAACGAGTTTATTCTCGCGGAAAAACAGCTTACGATAGTTCTCATTGCCTTTCTCACCAGGCTCACGGCGGGCGATAGGCTCTAACTCGGGATTATTCGATTCTGCTGTACCAACCACGGCGATATTGACATCGAACAGGGGACTGGTGTAGGTCGGAACATCGACATAGGGTTCATGTCCACCTGCCATATTGATTCCGACAATGCGCCCGTGAGCCATGCCGTTGTCCCAGGTACCCATCGTATGATGCAGACCAATGGTTGGATCAAAGAATTCAGCCACATCACCAGCCGCGTACACGCCCGGAACGTTGGTCTCCAGGTATTCGTTGACGACTACACCGCTCCTGGTCTCGATTGGCGTATGCTTGAGGAACTGTGTGTTCAGCGTGATGCCCAAACCAACACCGATGAGATCTGCCTGTATGTGTCGCCCTTTTTTTGTGATTACATAGCCGGGAACCCCGTTTTGGGGAACCACGCGGTCGATTTCATCGCCGTGAACGACCTCGACACCAAATTTCTTCGCGATATTATCGATAACCTCACCGCCATCGGGGTCAAGGCAACTGCGCAGCCAGAAAGGGCCTCGCATTATCCAGGTCGTGTCGAGCTTGCGTACGGCGAACCCATCGCACAGCTCGTATGAAATGAAGCTGCCGCCATAAGCCAGCGCGGTGCGGGATTCGAGCATACGAGCGATAATGGTCTTGGTGTCGTCGAGGGTTACAAAGTTATAAATATGCTTCGTGCCCTCTACTCCCGGCACTCTTAGCGGGTTGGCCCAGCCTCCACTTGCGACCAGGAGCGCGTCATAGGGCAAGTTTTGTCCTTTATCGGTAACGACGGTGCGTTCTTCGGTGTTGAGATCCGTTACCAATGTTTCCGTTATCAGGCGGATGTTGCGCTGTTCGTGCCACGCAAAATCGCGTATCATCACTTTCTGCTCAACGATCACTCCCTGCAGGAAGCGTGGGAGTGAGACGCGATTGTATAGTGGGTAGGGTTCATTGGTGAGAAGATGTATGCTACAGTTCGGGTCATTTTTTCGTAATGTATCAGCGGCTGTCGTTCCTGCTATCCCGTTGCCAATTATCACATAGCGTTTATCGTGCGTTGTCAAATGCAAGGTCTCCTTGTTCGGCGTATTCTCCCTGTTCAGCATGGATGGATACGAGGCGATTCTAGCACAGATTGGAGGAGAACGCCAGAGAGTGATGCATTTTTATTTGTTTGCCAGTTCGCCTGTTTCTATTGGTGTAACGATAATGTGTTCGGCCAGTTCTGGGCCAAGCATGTGCTCTACCTGTTGAGACTTTTCTCCCACACGAATATGGAGCGGCCCACCAAAGGGCGCTCGTGCTACTAACTCCACCCGCGTTTCCGGGTAGAGGCCAAGTTGACCGAGATAGCGCAGCTTTTCAGGGTCCTGGTCACTGACACGCAGGATCAACGCGGGCTGCCCCTCTTTTAACTGCTGGAGCGTACATCCCTTGCGTGCAGCGATGATGCCATCCTTACTGGGAATGGGATCACCGTGGGGATCGACCGTGGGGTGGCCAAGCAGGACATCGAGTTTATCTTCAAACTCTTCAGAGATAACGTGCTCCAATTTATCGGCCTCAGCATGCACTTTATCCCAGCTGTAGCCCAGTTCACGAGCCAGGTAGAGTTCGAGCAGGCGATGATGGCGAATTACCTCCATTGCTTTGCGCTCGCCCAGGGGTGTGAGAGTCACACCACGGTAAGGTGTATGTTCGACCCAGCCGGCTGCGGCAAAATCTTTGAAGAGCATGGTAACGGTGGCATCACTTACGCACAGGTGTTCGCTCACAGCCGAGGTGGTGACCTTTTGGCCGCGTTCCTGCATGGCATAGATGACCTTGAGGCAATCACTGATGCGTGGGGCAAGTTCCTGGATTGGCTCTTCCATATTTTATCACCTCGCAAATGAAATTTTACCATCCTAAAAGTAGGATATCACATTTCTAAAATATTTGCAAGGGGTGATGCTGTCAATGCGCTGGCCGCAATGCCGCGACAATTGCGGCGATTATGCTTAATACGAATGAGACAAAGAATGCAAGATGCAAGCCTGAGAGAAACGGCGCAATTGCTGATGAAAAGTGTCCCAGACCCCCGCCATTAATGAAGACTCGCTGGACAACAACAAATGGTATCTGACTCAGCGCGAGCGGAAACACAATTGTAATGCTGAGCATTTGACCTGTATTATTCAGCATGCTCAAGATACCTGCTGCCGCGCCTCGCGTATGCGGCTCGACAGAACTCATAATGGCATTGGTATTGGGCGAGATGAAGAAGCCTGACCCCCCACCCATGAGTGCCATATAAAGAGCCAGCAACCAGTAAGGCGTAAATTGCGTAATGGTAGTTAACCCGAACAGTCCAATCGCAGAGATCGCCAATCCAATCGGTGTGAGCAATCGTGATCCGACGCGATCAGAGAGCCGCCCGCTCAAGGGGCCAATCACCATAAATGCAGCGCCAAAGGGAATGAGCATCAACCCCGCAGTGAGAGGGTCTTTCCCATAGGGGCCTTGCAGAAAGAAAATCAGCAGGAACAGCACTGCGCCTCGTGCAATGCCATTGAGTAATCCACTCAAGTTCGCCAGGGCGAAGAGACGATTACGGAAGAGGCGTAATTGAATGAGTGGTACCTGAATACGAGGCTCAATGGCAATGAATAATCCAGCACTCACAATACCAATAAGAAGAATGGCGATAGTGACTGGCTGAGGAAGAATAGGAAACGCAAGCATTGTCAAGGCCAAGAGCACTCCAAAGAGGCCAACAGTCAGCGTAACGGTCCCAAACCAGTCAATAGGCTGGTGTGCTAATGGACGTACAGGCTCACGAAGTCGCCAGATACCCCATAACACACCAAAGATACCTATAGGAACATTGAAGAGAAAGACCCACCGCCACGACCATTCAGTGAGTAGGCCACCAACGATAGGGCCAATCAAGAAGCCAGCCGCACCCGCAATCTGGTTGATCCCTAAACCAAGTCCGACTTGACCCTTTCTAAATGCGTCGGTCACAATCACCGTGCTATTCGTGACGAGCAGGGCTGCCCCTACACCCTGAATGACCCGGCCAACGATAAGATCAGCACCATGCAATTGCGGCTGTGCCAAGCCTGCGACGAGTGAGCCAAGCGTAAAGGCGACAAAACCACTGTTGTACAGCCGTTTGCGCCCCCACATATCAGCCAGGCGTCCGACAACTGGAGTGAGAACGGTGATAATGAGTAGATAGCCCAGGAGTACCCAGATTATTGTGAAAAATGTGATGTGCAATTCGGTCAAAATATTAGGAAGTGCTATCAGCAGCGCCGATCCCTGGATAGAGGCGAGCAAGGCGCCGACGGTCGTGACGGAGAGCGCCGTCCACTGGTAGCCATCCTTCTGCTCTGGCGCACCTGCTAGAGGGCTTGTTTCTTTTATTGTACCAGCGGCAGTATCTGAAGAAGAGGAACCAAAAGTACGCATAAATTTCCTTCTACCTAGTAACTAGACCTCGGGTCGCGTTAAAAGTATAGCTATCACCAGCATAACAATTGTAAATGCAATTAGCACTGTAAGATCTAACAGGATCGTGGCTACATTGTACACCAGTAGTGTACCACGGATGGCGTTGACACCGTAAGTCGTGGCTATACCTCAACCAGATGCTCGAGCGCGGGTAAGGCTGCTTGAATGCTGGTGCGTTCAGCTTCGCTCAGGCGATCGAGGCGTCGTTGCAACGAGTTCAAACTGGCCTGGCGAGAGACATGCACCGCCAGTCGTCCTGGCTCGGTGGGTTTGACCCATACTGTTCGCCAGTTCACGTCATCGTGACCCCGCTCGACATAGCCCTGGGCAAGCAAGCGTTTGACCATTGCTGTGGCAGTAGAGGGCGCCACGGCGAGGTGCTCTGCGAGTTCCTGCATCGTGCAGCGGTCATGCTCGACAAGGACGTGCAGGAGTGTCAACTGTCCAGGTGTGGCACGCAGCTCGACCACCTCGCGCCAGCCAGGGCAAGCCCCGGATGCATCATCCAGAGGCAGGTCGGCACCCAGGCGTCTCAACAGTTTAGGTGTGATATCGAGGAGCGCTGCTGCCAGGTCTGCCTTGTTGTGTACTTGTTCGTGTAGCATCCACTTATTTCCTCAAAGTCATTTCGATAGTCTAATTATATGATATACGAAGTGAATGCGGTTAGTCAAGGGAGCAGGAGAGGGCCTCAAGACTGTTGCAAAGTTGACAATATCAGGTGTTCACCCCATCAAATATCCAGTGTAATCCCTATGGATAGGGGTTTGTTGCTGCGTTATGTTCTGAAACAGAGAATCCGCTGAAGGTGAATCTCGACAGATAGACGATGACGCGGTATCCAGCAGCGTTCTAAAGGAGGAGAAACATGCAAGAGATCGAATTGTCGGCGGGGATCATCGAATATGAGGACACAGGCGGTAGCGGCCCCATCGTTGTCCTGCTGCACGGGCTGGCTATGGACGGCTCGGTGTGGCGCCATGTCGTCCAGGAGTTGCGCGAGGGCCACCGCTGCGTTGTTCCGACGATGCCCCTGGGCAGCCATCGACGGCCGATGCGAGCGGACGCTGATCTCTCACCACACGGCATCGCGAAGCTTCAGGCTGAGTTTCTGGAAGTGTTAGACCTGCGCAACGTGACCCTGGTGGGAAACGACTCGGGCGTTTTTCAGCTCACCGCTGGCTTGTATCCTGAGCGCATCGCGCGATTGGTGCTCACACCTTGCGAAGCCTTTGAGAACTTCCCACCCGGTCTGCCAGGACGAACCGCAGAGGTTGGCCTCAAGCTGCCGGGTGGCACCTTCCTCCTGGCACAGGCCTTGCGCGTGCATGCTGTGCGCCGCCTGCCGCTCACCTTTGGGTGGATGGCGAAGCGACCGATTCCCGACGAGATTTTCAATGCCTGGTTGCGTCCAGCGCAGACCCAGCGGGGGGTTCGCCGCGATCTGGGCAAGTACGTGCGTACGTGCAAGAAAGGGGACATGCTCGTCGCGGCTGAGCGCCTGCGCTCCTTCGAACGTCCGACGCTCGTGGTCTGGGCACCGGAGGATCGTGTCAATCCCCCAGAGCACGGTCGGCGGTTTGCCGAGTTACTCCCACATGGGCGGTTGATTGAGATTGCCGACAGCTACACGCTCATCCCTCTTGACCAACCTGGCGAACTGGCTCGTGCCATCCGCCAGTTCATCCAAGACACGCCATGAAGCTCTGCCCCGCCACTACCTGCCTCATCTGTCGCCAGTTGCCTGAGCAGCATTCCAGGTGCCGGAGGCCCCGGCATTTGGATCGCACTGATTTTGCATGTTCAGGCTGCAATAATTGCCATTGAGGGCGCCATTCGATTGCACCCAGCCCGAAAAATAGAGCGAGCTAGTATTTTTACCTGTTACAGTGAACTGGATGAATGTGGACGTGTTGACGGTCCCGGTGAAAGGGCCGCTGCCCGAATGCGGTTGGTTTACCGTGAAATGGCCGCTGATATTGCCCTGACCTGGTTGCTGCTGAATCGAAAGAGTCATATTTGTGGTGATGTTGTTTGTTGTATCATCAATTGTACCGTTGTAATTGCCGGCCACATCTGGGTAGGGGTCAGGCGTAGGCGTAGGAGATGGTGTAGTCGTGGCCGTCGGGCGAGGTGTTGGGCTTGAAGTAGGAAAAGGAGTACGTGCATTAATGGGCTGGGAGGTCGATGTGGCTCCTGGACGAGGCGTTGTGGTGACGGTGACAGACGCTTGTGTTGGATGAGAAGTGGGAGAAGCCGCCGCAGTAACAGTAGCAGCCCCACCGGCCTGGTGTGTTAGGGCGGCAGGGTTTGCGGCTGGATGAGAGGCAAGATAGGCTAATAAAGCTGCCCAAATACCAGAGGCGATAAGGAGAACGAGCAAGACAAGTAACATCGCCCTGGATTTCCTGGAACGACGAATGGCCGCTTGTTTGTGGTGGGTGATAGCAGCAGGAGTGGAAGTATCGCTTTCCATTTGGTTTTGGGGAAAACGTGGTTGAGAAGTCGGGGCTGATGGAGCAATAACCGGCGTGTTTAGTGGTCTCCACGTTGGCTCAGTCTCGAAGGCCTGCCAGAGCCGTTCTACAGTTGGGAAACGATCATTGCTGTTTATGGACAGGGCACAGTGAATGGCGTCAGCGATATGCTGCGGAATGTCAGGGTTAAGCTGGTTGAGCGGCTCCAGCGGATCGGCATTGCCGTCGCCTATGTGTGTAATGCGGAAAAGGGCATCGGCGGGAATCGAACCGGCCAATAGCGTATAGGCAGTTGCACCCAGTCCATAGATATCGCTGCGCGTGCTGGTACCTGTACTGTACTGCTCGGGGGCTGCATATCCTGGCGAACCGGTACGAAAAGCAGTTGTGGTGCAATCGGGATGGTATTCCTTCGCTATGCCAAAATCGACCAGCACGGCGGCATCACCGGATGCCGGGACAATGATGTTGGATGGTTTGATATCCCGGTGCAAAACAGGAGGATGCTGGCAGTGTAAAAAGTGCACTGCCTCGATGATAGGGACGAGGGTCAATAAAACCCGGGGTAAAGAGAAACGCTTTCCAGGCTGCTGCTGGCGCAAAGCTTCCAGATTTGGCCCCTCAATATAATCCATGAGCAAATACGCTCGATGAGGTGCATCGTCCTCGAAAACACGGTAGACACGAGGAAGCGAGCGGTGATCTAAGCGCTTGAGCAGCTCACCTTCAAAAAGAAAGCGTTCCCAGTCTTTCATTGGCGGGTTGACTGCTTCTTTAAGCGCGTAGAGATTGCCCTTGACTCGCAAATCTCTTACCAGGTAAACTGCGCCAAAGCCGCCTTTGCCAAGCAGACCTTCTACAACGTAACGCTCACGTAAAATACTACCCAATGGGATGGTAGTTTGCACTTCTTGCAAACGGCACCTCTCGGTTACATAAGCACGGCAAATCAGACGGTTTCTATGCCATGGGGATTAATGGGCATATTCTTCTTCCCTGCCAATTAAACGTAAGTTTTGCCAGGTTTCTGCGCTAAATGCATACTATCTTTCCCTCGATCACCGAATCATCTTCATTGATTGAGTACACCCTGGCATAGGGTGGTTCGGGGTAGTACTGGTGAGAGAAGATAATATAGTAGAGTTTGTTGCGTTTCGCCCACTCTTTGTCGCGTTGGGAGGGATAGGCTTCAGATTTGGGGTGCGAGTGGTAATAGATCATCTCGCCATCGTACTCATCGATATCTTCGTAGATACGCAACAGGTCAGCATCACCAATGATGGAGAAATCATCGGGGTGCTCGGCAGCATTGGCGGTCGGGTAGTGTTTGACTACTCGACCATCCTTTGTGCCTAACGCTCCACAGGCTTCATTGGGAAAGCCCGCCACCACGTGCGCCGCCATTTCGGTGTAAATGGCTTCAGGAATACGGACGACGAAACCGGCTACCATAACAATTTGGCCTCTAAGTCGTCTTCTAGTTGATCGAGGTCGCGCGTCCAGAGATCTTCGCTCAGGTATTTCCACCCACCGTCGGCAAGGATTACGACGATCTTGCCACGCTCCATGCTGGCGGCCACACGCAATGCCGCGTGGAGGGCTGCGCCACACGATGGCCCGGCAAAGATGCCCTCTTGATCCTTCAACTGCCGTGTCCTGCGTATAGCATCTCTGCTGGATACCAGAATCCTGGCGTCAAGCAGCGATTGATCGAGCACCGGGGGCACGAAACCATCTTCGAGGCTACGCAAGCCCTGCACAGCATCACCCTGTAGAGGCTCGGCGGCGACAATCCTGATGGCAGGGTTGTATTCTTTCAAGCGGCGGGCGTTGCCGGTGAGGGTGCCGCCGGTGCCAAGGCCAGCTACGAACACATCCAGGTCGGGCAGATCATTGATAATCTCTAGCGCTGTGCCTTCGTAATGAGCACGAGGGTTCGCATCGTTGCCGTACTGGTAGAGCATGACGTACCTGTCGTCTTTGCTTGCCAGGTCCCGTGCCAGTTTTACAGCGCCATTGCTGCCCAGGGTGCCATCGGAGAGAATGATCCTGGCGCCATAGAGTTCCAGCATCTGCCGGCGCTCTTGCGTCACATTGTCAGGCAGCACAGCGATAAAAGGATAGCCCTTTACACGGGCGATCATCGCCAGTGCAATGCCGGTATTGCCACTGGTCGGCTCCAGAAGAATAGAGCCAGGGGTCAATCTTCCGCTTGCTTCAGCTTCCTCGATCATCTTCTTAGCGATGCGGTCCTTAATGCTGCCGGAGGGATTGACACCCTCCAGCTTGGCAAAAATCTGCACGCCTGGACGTGGGCTGAAGCTTTTTAACTCTACCAGCGGTGTATTTCCGATAGTATCCAATATGCTGCTGTAACGCATCAGTTCATTCCCGGTTGTATTAGCGCCCACCAGCCATGGCAGGCAACAAGATGACGGTATCAGCGGGACCGACATGTGTTTCCAGGCCCTGCAGATAGCGCACATCCTGGTCGTTGACGTAGACATTAATGAAGCGGCTGAGGTTTTCCTCCGGCTGAATCTGCTCTTTCAGCGCCGGAAAACGAGCGTACAGGTCGTTCAAAACTTCCGCAAGATTACTTCCCTGGGCGCTCACCTGCTTCGAGCCACCTACCGTGGCTCGTAAGACAGGCGCAAGACGTACCGTTGCCATATATTACTCCTTTTTACCAGGTTCTCGATTAGCTTACTGGAAGCGCACAGACATCCGCGTAGGTTGGCAGATTCTCTGGATGGCCATGCTCGCCACATGCCGGGCACTCGGGATCGCGGAAGAGGCGCAGTTCACTGAATTCGCCTGCCAGGGCGTCATAGGTCATCAAGCGGCCAACCAGTGGATCACCGATGCCAAGCAAGAGTTTGATGGTCTCTGTCGCCTGCAACAGGCCAATGATGCCAGGCAATACGCCCAGTACTCCGGCCTCAGCGCAACTCGGTGCAAGCTCGGGAGGCGGCGGCTCGGGATAGAGACAGCGGTAGCATGGCCCATCATAAGGCTTGAAGACGGTCAGTTGGCCCTCGAAGCGGAAGACGCTGCCATGAACGACGGGTTTGTTGGCGATCAACGCGGCATCGTTCAGCAAATAGCGCGTGGGGAAATTGTCTGTGCCGTCAATAATCACATCGTAATCCGCTATGATGCGTGCCACGTTGGTTTCATCGAGACGCTCGATGTACGTGATAACCTTCACATCGGGGTTCAGCGCTTCTATCGTTTCGCGGGCCGATTCGGCTTTCAACTGGCCGATGCGCTTCGTGTTATGTAAAATCTGGCGCTGCAAATTGCTCTCATCCACGACGTCTGCGTCAATAATGCCAATCGTGCCGACGCCAGCGGCAGCCAGGTAATACCCGGCAGGAGAACCGAGACCACCAGCACCTACCAGCAGGACATGTGCATCAAGGAGCTTTAACTGGCCCTGTTCACCCACTTCGGGTACGAGCAAATGGCGGCTGTAGCGCTTGGACTGGGCCTCACTCAAGGTGCGGGGCTGCACAAACGGCAATCCACTGCCCTTCCATATACCAAAGCCACCCGACATAGAGATTACATTTTGATAACCCATCTGCTGCAAGGTGGTTCCGGCGATGAGCGACCTCACCCCACCGGCGCAGTAGAGCACGACCGTCTTTGATTTATCGGGAACAGCTTCTTCCACCTGCAATTCGAGGAAGCCACGGGGTACATGGAGAGCGCCTGGAATATAACCCTCGTTCCATTCGTGCTTCTCACGTACATCTACAAGGACGATCTCCTGGTTTTCATGGCCAGATTCATGCTGATTTGCTAAGGCCTCGTGTACCTGTGAAGGGGACCACTCCGGCACCTGTTTGCGAGCTCGCCGCAAAATCTCGCGAGATGCATCACCCATGACAAATTACCTCTCGATATTGTTGACTAAGTGTATCAACTTACTATTTATTAGTTCTTACAAAAAGAGTACCACGCACGTTTTTTGTTTGTCAAGGAAAATTGAGCCTGTGCAGGTGCTAACCTTTTGTTAGTCAGGACATTCAAAATGGATAACATGAGTACCTGCGAAATTATTCCAGGAGATTGCTTGCAATTTCTGTTGCTGCCTGATAAGCTGAAATGAGAGCGATGTAAGGCTCAAGCTCTAGCAGAGAATTTTCCAGGAGAGAACAGCCATGACTGAGACAGCCGATATAGTCATTATTGGGGGAGGAGTGATGGGCGCCAGCATCGCCTATCACCTGGCAAAGCAAGGGGGTGGCCAGATCATGTTGTTGGAGCGGCAAGCGCTCTGCAATGGCACATCGGGGCGCTCGGGGGCTATAGTGAGGCAGCATTACTCTAATGACTTCACGATCAGGATGGCAAGAGAGAGCCTTGCAGTTTTCCAGCACTTTGATGATGTGATTGGGGGCGATTGTGGCTTTCTCACCACGGGCATGATCGTGATGACGGATACACAAGGGGCTGAGGCTTTACGCGCGAATGTGAAGATGCAGCAGGGGCAGGGTGTTGACACAGAATTGGTCAGTCACGCGGAGGTGCGCGAGGTAGCACCTGGATACAACAGCGAGGGTGTGGAACTGGCGTGTTATGAGCCGGGGACGGGTGTGGCAGACCCTATGGCGACAACGCACTGCTTCGCGCAGCGCGCCCGCGACTACGGTGTAAGCATCCGCGAGTTTGTAGCTGTGACGCAAATTCTGACAGAAGCCGGACGTGTAACAGGTGTACGGACATCGCTTGGGGATGTGCATTCACCTGTCGTCGTGCTGGCTGCGAATGTGTGGAGCGTTGGGCTGGCACAAGTGCTGGATATTTCATTGCCGATCACGCCCACACGTCACCCGATGGTAGCCCTGCGCCGCCCTGATGATTTTGGGGGCCGGATGGGATTACATGCTGTCGGGCTTGACCTGACGCGCCAGATTTACTTGCGGCCGGACATTGGTGGAGTGACGCTGGTTGGATCGACAGAGAATGTCTTAACGCCGAGCGATCCCGATAAGTATGCTCAAGGGCTGACAGAGCAGGAAATTGCGCACTTCCGCACGATGGCGGTAGGCAGTATGCCCGCACTTGCACGCGCTGTGCCACGCGGCGGGTGGGCCGGTATGTATGACGATACGCCTGACTATCACCCTGTGCTTGACCGGCTGCCGGGGTATGAGAGTTTGTATTGCGCGGCTGGTTTCAGCGGTCATGGGTTCAAGCTCTCACCTGTTGTAGGGCAGTGGATGGCACAGTTCGTTCTGACCGGCAAGAAACCCGGTGACATGCAGCATTTCGCCTATGAGCGTTTCGCACGGGGAGCGGAGATACGACCACGCTACTCTTCGGGAGTGCTGGGATAATGAGAAGGGTTGAAAGACTCCAGTACGATGAATAATCGAGGGGTACACTATACCTAATCATAGGGTACGGATGTTCTAAAGACGTGATTTGGTACGATTATCGTAGGTTATTTTATTGATTCTTTTATCTTCTTCTTTCCACCTAGTTTTACTATAATAACATCTGTCTTCCCGCTACAGAACAGATCAAACTCTTTCGCTATCTCAACTGCTTCTACAGGGTCTGATCCTTTATACACCCACGAGATACGCAACGAGGTTGTGTAACCAAGATTGGTAGTGGGTAAATCGTCGAGATACTGGCAAAAGAGACAAAAACTGTGTCTTCTTGAGAAGGGAAATACCAATATTACGAACTTTCCCAAGAAAGAAGACACAGAAAAAGTATGACACACCCTTCAGTCCATGTCCAAATTGCCCCAACCTCCGTTCCCTCCACGCCCTCGTGGCTCGGAGAAGTGGCCGTTGTGGCGCATGTGTTCAGCCAGTTGGGCCTCCAGAAAGCCATCGAGGAGCGGGTGCGGTTTGTACGCGCTCGTATGGGGGACTACGAAGTGATTGATTTTGTCGTAATGCTCATTGGCTATGCCGTGAGCGGGGAACGAACCCTGCAGTCCTTTTATCAACGACTCCTTCCCTTTGCCGAGCCGTTCATGGCACTGTTTGGGAGAGCAACCCTGCCGCATCCTGCGACGCTTTCCCGCTTTCTTGCGGCCCTTGATCAAGCACCGGTGGAGGCGCTGCGCACGCTCTTTCAGGAAGATCTGGTGGCGCGGTCTGCGTTCGCTTCTCTTTTTCCGGAGCTCTTCTGTTCAGTGTGCCTTCACTCTCCACAAACAGCTCTTGATCTCTTCTTTCCACGGCACTTTGCCGTTTTTTCCCTTCATGAAAATGTCGTTGTCCCTCTTATTGTCTGCTTGCTTTCATCTCGTTGCGTATCTCGTGGGACCTGGCAAGTCATTCAGGATGCCTTGAACCACTGGACCATTGCCGATCTGGCAGAACTGGTTCACGATACCGATGAGCATGGAGAAGATCACACCTCTACACGCCAGTGGGTGATCTGGCATCTCATTGAGCACGATCTGCATCATGGAAGTGAACTCTCCTTCACGCTGGGCATGCATGGATTGACTGGGATCACGATCTAAGCGTCGAGAGACCAAGAGCTTCGGCCTCGGCATCCGGTCTCCCAAAAAGCGTGATCAAGACACAATGGGAAGCAGACCCTGCGGGGCCGCCTCACGCGTGCCATCGATTCAGAGCAACTTCGCCAAACCACGAGGGCATCGAGGGGACAGACTCGTGATCCGGTCTGGATACTCACCAATTCATCGGCCAAAATTCTCTTCTCTCGGTGATAGCGTTTATCTCTTCACTTTGACCTGGAGGGGCGGGTAAGCGGAGGTATTGTCCGTCCCTGCTCCGAGCATTCGATGAGAACAGCAAGCCGCTTTAACCTGGTTCCTTCTTGCATGGCGCTCATCACCCAAAAAATGGCGGGCTGTTGGTAAGAAGGGGGTCGTGATTGGAAGTACTCCCACGCTTTTGTATGAGCTCTCAATTGGTTTTCATACACGGGGTCGAGTTTGAGCGTCTTGCGCTGTTCATAAGAGTAGCGTCCTGACTTCTTCTGGTCGCGCTCATTGAATGCCTTGAGGCCCGCAGGTTGCACTAGTCCAAGTTCTATAAGTTCGCTCATACGTTTGACGTTGACACTACTCCAGATACTATGCGGCTTGCGCGGTGTAAACCGTATGCTGTAGCTGATGTCGTCAATGCTTTTCCGCACACCATCGATCCAACCAGAACAAAGCGCTTGATCCACAGATTCTGGCCAGGTAATGCTCGGTTGCCCCGAACTGGTTTTGTAAAACCCAATCCAGAGCTCTTGAGTCGTCTGATGATTCTGCTCAAACCATGCACGCAGTTCAGATGGCGAGGCAAAGAAAGCAGGGGCTTTTCTTTCCATGCAGTCCTTCACTCCAGACTACTTTTATTGTACACTCTCCTCAATCACTATAACGAGGCAAGAGTCATCAAAGGAAATTTTCTTATTTTCCTCATTTTCTTTTGCAACCTGCATAGGAGGATTTAGGAACGATAGCCCACAATGCACCATAAAATTGACGATTGCCACAAAGACGCCTATACTAAGCCGGGGTCAATCTAGAACTCTGTCTAACGGAGGTATTGGGCATCGTGGAGCAGGAGCGTTCTCAAGTCGAAGATGCTATTGAAGATCAACTGGCCGCGCGGCGTCTCACCTTAGCAAAGTCATATCAGGCTCTTCCCGTATATGGGTCTAGCGAATTTTGGAGCATCGTTGAAGAGCCTGACTTGCGTATCGCTGTATCTCTAGAAGTGCTGGTAAAGTGTTTCCGATCTGCTCTCGCAAATGGTGATGATATAGGAAGAAATCGTATTCTTGAAGTAATAATCCGGCGCACCCAGACCTCTAACGAATACTGGGCTTACCAGATTCTCGGTAACGTTCGTGTGCAGCCAGGTGAACGAAGTATGCTCGTACATGATCTCTATGCCGACCTGTGTGAGCGTTTAATACGCGCACTGATGGATACCAAACGCCAGTTCTGGGAGGAGAGTTTTCAGCATTGCTTACAATTTGAGCGCAAACACGTGTACCAGGCTTTTATGACACGCGAAGGGCGTTGGCATAACCAGCATGAAGCTGATGCGCCTACTCGCCGTATTCCACGCAAACATATCGAGAGCTTAGATCAGCCCGTACTGCATGCAAACGGAGAGATGTGGGAGCTGGATATCGAAGATGAACAGGCACAGCAGGCATTGCTTTCCGTGGAGCAGAATGACCTGGCACTGCTCATACTGCACCTGCCTGAGAAACTGAAGTCGATAATCTGGCTTATCTTCTGGGAAGGCAGAACAGAGAAAGATGCTGCCCGGATATTGGGAATTACTGATCGTACAGTGCGTAATCGGTTGCGTGAAGCTTTGAAGGTGCTGCGCGAATTGCTTGAATCGGAGGGGGAAACCATCTATGGATAGAGAACAGGAAGAGGCTGTACAGCGTATTACCGCCCGTTACGTTGCAGAACTGCGTGCAGGTCATCATCCACGCTTGAGCGATTACCTATCCCGTTATCCACACTATGCCGACGCGATCACCGATTTTGTGACCTATTATCATGCAACCGAGAAGAATATACCTGAGGAAGCGGAGAGCATGCCTCCTCTTTCAGAAACTTCCCGCGCGGTCCTGGATCGTCTCTGGAACCAGGCATTACCCTCAACCAATAATTCACTCATGACGACAGTGCAAATGGCAGCTAACAAACAGGGTAAATTCGTAGCTCAGTTAGCTCTGGAGATAGGTTTGAGCATAGAAATTCTCGATAAGCTGGACCGGCATATCATCGATGCTGCTACCATACCAAAGGAGCTGTGTAAGCAACTGGCAAATGCCTTACAGCAATCCCTCTCCGTGATAGAGATGTACCTGGGGCTTGCGACAAATAAGCCGCTGCTAGCAGAGACTCCCCCTTCCTATCGTGTAGAGGGGCATAGCGAAAGCTTCCGTGAAGCAATTGAGCAGAGTACGCAGTTATCCAACGAGCAGAAAGACACATGGCGCCTTATACTGACAAGAGAGGGGTTATAATTATATCTAGGGGAGGGTGCTGCCGGGCAACAGCCCCGGAGTGGGGAGAAGGACTGTGCCCGGCAGCACCCCGTGGGAGGAGGGGTACTTGAGAATTCTTTCTCTCATCTATAAAACCGGAAAGAGTGGAAAGTTTCGTCTATGTCGCAGGTGATTGCATATCTTGATTGCTATTCTGGCATCAGCGGCGATATGTTCCTGGGCGCGCTGCTCGATCTTAACGCGGGCTTCTCACTGGACTCGCTCAAAGCCGCTTTGGCTGCCTTGCCCCTGCAAGGCTATCAATTGAAACTTGAGCCGTTTCAGGATAAGGGCATACGCGGTTCCCGCTTTGATGTAGCGCTACCTGAGCAAGATGCAACGCTGCTGCAAACGCGCCACCTCTCGGATATCGCAGCCTTATTGCATGCCTCAACACTCTCCCCGCGCGTACGCTCGACTGCGCTCACCATCTTTCAATGCCTGGCAGAGGCAGAGGCGGCTGTCCACGGTACAGTTATCGAAGAGGTGCATTTTCACGAAGTCGGAGCTGTTGACGCGATAGTTGATATTGTTGGGGCGGCAATCGCCATCGAAGCCTTGGGCATAACTCAATTCTATGCTTCCCCATTGCCACTCACCGGCGGTTTTGTAAAGACCTCACATGGACTGCTGCCTATCCCCGCGCCTGCAACGTTAGAAATCCTGCGGCGTGTCGGCGCTCCATGGAAGCCATCTCCTGCCGAGGGCGAAATGGTAACTCCCACAGGTGCCGCAATTTTAGCTACACTGGCCCGCTTTCAAACTCCGGCCATCAGTATCGAGCGTGTAGGCTACGGCTTCGGACAAAAACAGTTTCCCTGGCCTAACTGCCTGCGCCTCTGTCTCGGGCGAGCAAGACCCTCCCTGCAGCCTGGCAAGCAAGCGGCCGCAGGCGATGATCTTCCAGATACCGATTGGGTGACCGTCATTGAGAGTAATATAGATAACATGACAGGTGAGCTCCTGGGCGCGCTGATGGATCGCCTGTTAGCCGCGGGCGCCTTAGATGTCAGCTATACCCCTATTCAGATGAAAAAAAACCGCCCGGCTGTTATGATAACGGTTATTTGCCAGCTAGAAGAGAGTGATTCTCTGGCCCAACTGCTCCTCAGCGAGTCTAGCACGCTGGGTGTACGCATCTCGCAGGTACAGCGACTCAAGGCACAACGCACACTTGAACGTATCGAGACGCCAATCGGTTCGATGTCGATTAAGGTCAAGCGCCTGGGAGCGCGCATCATTAGCGCCACACCAGAATACGAAGAGTGTCAGCGTCTAGCGCTGGAACGAGGTCTCCCACTCGAAGAAGTGTATCAGGTTGCACAGCATGCAATCGAGGCAACGTTCCTACGACGCGTATCGCAAGAACAGGATAGAAATCGCACAACTCAGGAGAAAAGTCGATGACAGAAAGGGCAAGGGACCGCCCAAAAAAATACGGTGCAAACGCGCCACATCTGCGCGCTATCTCCCCTAATGAATGTTGACGACCGAATGGGGTCATGTGCGTTACCCGTCCTGTAGGGACAAGGGGCGGATGAGGGGCAGGGTGGGGGCCTGGTGCTTGTCCTGGTGGCAACGCGATCCAGTGGGGACTGCGTGGAGCAACCAGGTCGCACCCCAACGCGGACAAGCACCAGGCCCCCTCATCCACTCCACCCCGCCCCTTGTCCCTACAGGACCCTGGGCCGCAAGCACCTCAATGGATAGGATTCCCCGATTCGGTCGTCAACATTCATTAGAGGAAAACATTTCCCTGCTTGATTGGATGGTACACCCTTGCAAGCATTATAATAGAAACAGAAAGAAGAAAATCCTCGTAGAACCGGGTAATATATGGACTTCAAAGATTGGCGTAAATCACCTGACAAAACAACCGGCGAGCCACAGGCTCCAGCCACCGGTAAATATCGAGGCAAGCGCTTCTTTGACTACGTTGAGGCGCAGATCCAGGAGGCCCAGGCGCGCGGCGAATTTGATAATCTGCCAGGGTCCGGAAAACCCCTGGATCTAGATAGTAACCAGTTCGCTGGCGACAAAGCCCTGGCGTACGGCATGCTCAAACAAAACGGGTTTGCGCCGCCGGAGATCGAACTCGCAAAAGAAATTCGCTCCGAGTCTGAGAAGGCCGAGGCGAAACTTGCAAAATTACGTCACAGGGGAAACAGCTTGCGTACACGTCGCATTCCTCCCTCTGCCGGTGAAAAACGAGCTTTTAATGTCGCCATAGAGAAAGCCGCTGCTGACTACGATCAATTATTGCGCGAACTGAACCGCAAGATCCTCACTTTGAATTTGATGACACCCTCGAGTATGCACATGCCCATGTTCGAAGTAGAGAAGTTAGTACAGCAGTTCCGGCAATCATGCCCTGCTTTTGAGTGAGGATGCAGACTTACTCCAGGCTTTCTTGAATGATATCAGGAATAAATACTCTATCGTTGGTCCGCACACTGCCTGAATTTTGATGCTCAGCCAGCCTGGCGTAGAAACCTCGCCGGCCTTTGTGCAAAAATTGAAGTGCTTCCTGGAGTTCGTGAGCAGGAAGTGGCATGCCAAAATTAGCTGCGTACAGGCTGAATTCTACACACGGCGCAGCTACCTTCAGTTGAGCAAGATACACGATCTGGCCTGTATCCGGGTTTTGGATTGCCAATCCCTTTTCTAAATCGGTAAGTGTGAAAGGGCGCTCTGTATCCACCAGGATGTTTTCCCCTGCGCAGCCATCGATCAGGTGCTGACCGAACCTGGCTCGCATAGCCGCGTAGTGACTGGTGAAGCCAACCGATAGATCATTTTTCCCGTGGCTGTTGCGAGTTACCTGGTGCTGCGCATGATGTATATCGGTAATGTGCTCTCCCTCGGCAGTTACACCTATAGCTCCATAGGGACTGACCAGCAGAGTATCAACGACGAGCAGCGGCGAAGGATCGTAATAGGTATTTGGACGCTCGCCGGTCTTGAGAGGGGTTGGTTGTACCTGAACCAGTTTGATCCGGCCAATCTCGCGCATATTCTCAAGCATATCTCACTCTTTCTTATAATACGGCCACCGCTAACAGCTCTTCTAAAAACTGTAACGTTCCTGGCATATTCTCGCACATATTCGCCGCTACGGCAAAAGAAGAGCCTGGGGATGATACTCCGGGATCATTGACTTTGGGGAAATCAGGGGAACCGATTCTTTGTACGATCTCGGTCACTTTAGAATGCGCGATGGCGAAACGCTTCCCACTCTTGTGCTCCCCTATCTCGTAGAAGGTTACAGAGAAGTTGCATACTTGCCGCCGGACTATGAGCAGAGAATCTCTCTTTCAAGCCTGCTCATCGCCATCAGAACGCTCGCTCGAACAATCAGCAGGTCTCCAGAGAATATTCATGACCATCAAGGCTTGAAGTCGATACGGAGAGACATCCAGGTTTTGCTCACCTGACCAGGCGCTTGAGTGCAAATAAGAGGCAAGGTCAAGCGGGTTACTGAGTAATTTTCCAATAACGCTCCACAAAGCGCTGTTGTCCACCCAGGGTAGATGTATATTCTCTGATCAAATCCAGAAATTGGGAAGATGACTGATAAAGGGCCGGTAGCTGCGATTGGTAGCACTCAGCAACACGAATCCGCTGCTCTAAGTATTGAGAAATATCTACCTCAATAGGAGTAAAGTGGTATAACTGCACAAGCTCGGTCAGCTCGTCAGCCTGATACGTCGCGTAAGGAAAGTCTTCGAAAAAGAGCAGGTAATTACGGTCAAGCACATCCAGGGATGCCTGGAACACCAGTCGATGGTCGCGGTGGCTGCCAAGACTCAGTGGCACAACAATTTGAGCGCGTGGATAGGTCAGGCGGAGATCTGCTAACCAGTTACAGAGTATCACGAAGAGAGCAGCGTCTTGCGGATGTATCGTGCGATCGCCGGGCTCACCGAAGAGTTCAATTACATCAGCTACCTCAGGGTCGCGATAGAGAATTTCCAGCCAATCGAACCACGCGAAATCAACGGCTAAGATAGCCATAGCTTTTCTTTCCTCCGCTTTCCGTATCCGGTAGGGAGTGATCTCCGCCGCTTGCCAGGCCCGGTGAAACGCTTGCACGAAAGGAGAGAAAGGCGGCTCGGGGTCACCTGCAAATACCGTCACGATCAGGATGTTGAGTCCTTGTGTTTTCTGCTGGACAATAGTGCCACCACAGGAGAGTGGTACATCATCCAAATGCGGAGAGATGTAGATGTAGTCGTAATCCGCATGAGTTAAGACCTTCTCCGAGTACGCGTACTTACTGAACAAATCCGGCTCCATACGTGTTTCCTCGCTGTATATCTGTGAACTGTTCTACACCACGCCGCTGGAGAGAGACGCATGAGACCGATAGTTGGGAAGAATTAATACCGTTATTGTAGCATGTAGCCCATTTCGTCCAAAACCACGAAATAGGGAATACTATATCAATTGTTGTGTAGAAGTGCAGAGCAGAGAAGCACGGAAGCTAGGTCTGGGCTGGATTACCTCTTCGCACTGTACATCATTACACAGTAATCGATACGATATCGACTAATCATCAAGTAATCGAATCGCTTTTAGCCCTATTACATTTACTGCAAAGGGTAACTATTCAGGTAGGGGTTGACCTGGATGCTAGAATAAGGCCATAGCAACGAAGGAATACTTGCTGCTGTCTTCGCCGATCGTCCTCTCCCCATGGCTTGGGGACCTGAGCAGTTACAAAGATGATTTTTTTTCGTAAAATAAAAATAGTTACCGTTCTGGGGATTTTTATTCTTCTGATTGGTATCCTTCTCACAGTTTTTATTTCCCAAAATCCTCAGGCAAAAAGACAGCATGCAATTGGTTTAGGAAATCCTCAGGCAAAAAGACAGCATACTGTTGGTTTAGGAAATATTGTTATTGATTATACTTCTCCAATGTTGAAACTTAATCCTCTTGCAATCGGCATGGATATCAGCGGATACGAATATCCAAATGTTTTTGCGAATGACCAGCTAGAACAACAGAAATTAAAGTCATTAGGTATTAAATATATGAGAATGGACTTAAAATACAGTACTCCGGGAGATCCAACAAGCAAGATAGTTTGTAGTGCAAATGGATGTGATACCCGGTGGACAGGCGATCAATGGGTACAAGCAATTAAAGCAATTGGTGCACAACCGCTCATAATTGTCCACTACAGTGCTGTTGATGCAGCAAATATGGTGAAGCATTTTAATAAAGATACCAATAATTATGTTCGATATTGGATTGTGGGAAATGAACCGGACCAGGCAGGAATATCTGCAGCCACGTATAGTACGAATTTTAATCAGGATTTTGATGCGATGAAAGCAATCGACCCAACGATTAAAATCGGTGGTGGAGCGACTGCTTTCAATAATGCACCATTTTTACAGACATTTTTGCAGCAATCCGGCAGCAGAGTTGATTTTGTTGATTTTCATGGCTATGCCCAAGAGGGCAATGTGCCGGGGGATTATACGACACTTTTCCAAATCGCAGCAGGATATGGTACTGGTATAAACAATCTTCGGTCTCTCATTCAACAAATCGTACCTGCTCGTGCTTCTCAAATAGGTATTGAAGTTGGGGAATGGGGATTAAATTGGGCAGGGACTGCACAAGATAATACAAATTTCCACGCAGTATGGGCCGCTTCAGTACTGGGACATATTTTAAGTTCTGGTGGATGGTCACTCTTCTATGCAGATAAAGGGAATGCCCTCTACGCAAGTCAGCAGACGATCACTGATCCATATGGACATGTAGTAAATATCAATGTCGATGATACAAACCCCTCCTATCATGGTATCGGTATGTTCACAGGCGAAGGGTTGTTTCGAGGATTTGGAGATACCATAGTAAATGCAAACACGACACTTCCAAATGTAGAAGTATATGCTTCAGATAATCCCAAAAATATTGTCGTGATCAATAAAGATCCCTCGATTACCCAAACTGCAATAGTTAGCCTTAACGGAGTAACGTCTGGAACAATCGAAGTATGGAGAAAAGATGAATCTGTGCTGTTTCCCAATCCTCCGATCAAACTAGGAACACTACCACTGCAAAACGGAACTTTTACCTATCAGCTTACCCCATTTTCTATAACAACTTTTGTCCTGCATACTACATCGCAAACCTCTTCAAGACTATCACCTGCTCCATCGGGAGTGCTCTCACCAAAGTCGTCACCTATTCAGGCGACTGCAACGGAGAGCACCAGAGGGCAAGTGAGCCTGGGGCTCATTGTCCTAAAGTGGATATCTTATGTCTCAGTTGCCCATCGACGATCGATAAGTGTAGGAGAGGCACCTCCTGACACCTGAGACAGCATTGGTGGTACTTTCTTATGCACTACCTGGTAGATTGAAATGACAATTTGGTTATAATTGTCGTTGGTTTGGAACTCTGCACGTAAAATTGAGTGTTGCAACGCCGTGTTGATCAACATCATCGGTCCGCCAGTGGTTTTAATATCCTGCAGCATGGCCCAGTCGGCGACAATATAGTCAATACGATCCCAGTTGCCTTGTAAGAGTTGATCACAAAAGAATAAGCGGGAAGAGGCTATTCTTCGGGGTAGCCTCTCGTTAATCCGAGGCGGGTAGCGCATCAAGGAGTATGTCAGGAGAGTCATATGCCATTTAGAGATGACGAAGAGCGCAGGGCGTACTTTCGCGAGTATAACAAAGGCTGGTATCAGCGACACAAAGAGCGTCTGTTAGAAAAGCGTAGACAGCACAATGAAGAGTTAAGACAATGGCTCAGACGATACAAGAGTAAATTGCTCTGTGTAGAGTGTGGCGAGAGCCATCCTGCATGTCTTCAGTTCCATCACCGTGATAGAGAGGACAAGAGCTTCGGCATTGGTGGCATCGTCGGAAGAACCCATACATCGATTAAAAGGCTAGAAAAGGAAATCAGCAAATGTGAGGTGCTCTGCGGCAACTGTCATGCAATCCGTCATTGGCGAGAAACACATGATTTCGACGATTGGAGAGAAGTGTTACCGCCAGTAGACTGAGTATTAGGAGGAGCTATGCCGTACCAGGACAAAGATAAAGCAAAGGAATATCAAAAAGGATGGTGTCAACAGCACAAAGAGGAAGTGATAGCAAGACGCAAGAAGAGGCAGCTAGATATTCATAATTGGTTTAGAAGATACAAGAGCACACTTTACTGTATGGATTGTGGTATAAGCCACCCGGCTGTACTACAATTTCATCATCGCAACAGAGCAGACAAGGGCTTTACTATTGCCAACGTCGTATCACGAGCAACCAGTATTAAGCAAATAACGAATGAAATAAAGAAGTGCGATATCCTCTGTGTGAATTGCCACGCAAAGCGGCATTGGAGAGATACGCATGAGACAGATAGTTGGGAAGAGGTATTAGTATCAAAGGAATAAGAAGAGCCGGTGGTCGGATTCGAACCGACGACTTGCAGCTTACGAAGCAGCTACTCTACCACTGAGTTACACCGGCTTGTTATTGACTGTTGCATTACCGTTGCCCTGCCACTAAGGTGCAACGCCCCATTGTTTATCCCAAAGCTCCTCTTAAACGCCCTTACCAGGCCTCAAGAAGTCCACTGGACGCAATCGATTATAACCCTGACGGCCTCTCGATGTCAAGCATTTTTCAACATGCGCCTGTCTTCGTTCCCGATTCAAGACGGCTTTTATGGCTTCAGGCCTTTACCAAGGGCGAGCAAGTTGGTGCTCCAACGCTACTCAACAAAGTAATCTCACCATCGCATTTTCTCGTACATTATAATAACAGTAACAGCAAGAGGTACGATGGCAAAAACATTTGAATTTAACCCGGACCGTGTGGCGTATTTTGAAGCCGCTGGTTGGCGGGCGTACTATGACCGCCAGTGGTTAAAAATGCTGCGTTTGATCGTGGGACTCTGCCAGGAAGAATTCCGTATTCCTTTTCCCATGTCACTACTGGCGGCCTATTACACCACGCGCGCATCGCTGGCCTGGGTGCCAGTTAACCATGACAAGCGCAAGGTGCTGAGGTATCTTGAAAAGTTCTACCGCGTGGCCAGGCGCT
>WNEZ01000423.1_pt1 | contig 38618 bp, 35 predicted proteins | sample 5400521 | NCBI WGS metagenome assembly WNEZ01 (sample SAMN13153339, study PRJNA577476) | soil metagenome | isolation source: 120 cm saprolite under Douglas fir tree site 2 hole 1 replicate 1 | place: USA:California | collected 2015-04-18 | reverse complement strand
ACTTGAAACGTACGAGAGCGATGGCGATAGCCAATCATACAACTCACTGGTTCCTGAATATAACGCTGAGGTAGCAGCAGGCAACAATCGATTAAAGAGACTTCGGACACAAGCAACGATTAGTCAAAAACTGGATCTAGGATTCAACTAATGCCTCGACAGCTCAATCCTCATGTCCAAATTTCAAAAAGTCGACTTAGCCTCTCATGAGTCAGAAGTCACAAGTCTCCCGGAACCGGAATAGCCGTGTTGTGGTGTGACATGTTAAGTTCACATGATGACTGAACACGCAAAGCCTGCGGCGGTGTCTGAAAAGATCGACAAACAGCAGGAAGTCGATCTCGCCGCCCAGATCAATGCCCGGCTCGGTGGCTGGGTTGCAGCTATGTCGTTGCACTTTACTCATGCCACCGGTGACAAGGTCATCGCCGAATTTGAAGTAGGTCCGCAGCATCTTCAGGCTTACGGCATTGTGCACGGAGGCGTATATTCCGGGGTGATTGAATCCGTCGCGTCGGTTGGAGCGGCGTTGTGGGCGCGTCGCTACAACCAGACAGTCGTGGGCGTGGAGAACCAGACGTCGTTCCTGGTCGCTACGCGCGAAGGCAGGCTCACGGCCACGGCATTACCTCTCATGCGCGGTCGCCGCACCCAGGTCTGGCAGGCAAAGATCACGAACGAAAAAGGCCAGACAGTCTCTGAGGGAAAGGTCAGGCTGATAAGTCTGGATCAGGGCGCAGGGCTCGCGGGCGAGACTGTGGGGTTGAAGACCTCAGACGGCTAGCGGATTTCTCCGCATTCGAGATCGGGCAGTAAGGCACAGATAACAAAAAACCTTTTGCCGCAGATTAACGCGGATAAACGCAGATCAAAACAAGAAGCTAATTTGGGAAGGAGACCAGAGTCGGGCAACTGTGGCGTTGTGGGATGTCTCCTGTTAAGTCCTTCATGGGTTCGGAAACGCCCCATTCATCGCCGAGAGGGACGTAAGCTGTTTGCCTGCAGCGTCAAAGTTTTTTGGCGAGAGCCAGCGTTCGAAGTTGGCTTTGCGCGCCAGCCAGTCGCCCTCCAGCATGGCATACCACGCTGTATCTCGATTGCCACTTTTGATGATCATATGCTGCCGGAAAATTCCTTCAAATTGGAAGCCCAGGCGGAGTGCGGCTCGCCGTGAAGGCTCATTACGCGCGTCACACTTCCATTCGTAGCGACGATAGCCAAGGTCATCAAATGCATGGCGGGCCATCAGATACATTGTCTCCGTCGCAGCAGGCGTGCGCTGGAGGATCGGCGAGTAGAGAATGCTGCCTACCTCCATGCAGCGATGCTCCGGCTCAATGCGCATGTAGGATGCATAGCCAACCGCCGAGCCGGAACTGTTATTCAAAACGGCGAAGAATACGGAGGCGTCTGAGGATGCTTTCTGCACCAGATGTGCATGGAAATCCGTCCGGTTGGTAAACGGGCCGTCAAACAGATAGCGCCAGAGTTCGTCGTTCTTTACGCCCGTAGTTTGCCGGTAGAGCGAATCCCCGTGGACTTTAGGTTCAAGCGGAACCAGCGTAACGTGGCGCCCAGGTAGCGTGATCGGTATCGGACGCCTGGCCGGCGTAGCATTGATCTGGTCGCCTGTGAAAGGCATTGAACACCATGCGCAGTTTCGCGAAAGCTATTTGCGCTTGCCCTTCTTTGACTTGGCGGCCTGATTTTTCCCGGACGCAGCTTTCTTTGTTGGAGATTTCGCAGCTGGCTTGGCTTTTACAGCGGCCTTCGCCGGTTGCGGCTTTCCTTTGGCAGCCGGCGTAGCTTTGGCGGGCGCTGGTTTTGCCGGTGTTGGTTTTGCCGGGGTTGATTTTGCCGGCGTTGATTTTGACGCCACGGCTTTTGCCTCCGCCGGTTTTCCATTAGCCACTGGAGTCGCCGTCTTCGCCGCTGCCGTCTTCGCGGCTGCGCTCTTTCCCGCAGGCTGTGCCGCAGCAGTCTGAGCAGGGACCGTCTCAGGTGCGGCGGGAGCAGTCCCGGCCAGCACCGCATTTTTCGGTTTGCGACCGCGTTTCTTTGGTCCTGCGGTAGTTCCATCGCCGGCAACTTCTTTTTTTGCCACTCGACCGCGTCTTACCGGCGGTGGAGGTGGAGGCGGCTCGGGCGGTGAATACGGCGTCAGGAACTTAACAATTTCGGTATGCGAGCGCAGTTTGCCGTCCATCAGCAGCAGGAAGGCTTCGTCCATGACTTTCTTGTAGTCAGGAATTTCCGGCGTGATGCGCATCTCCGCCATCTCAGGAAATGGAAGCTTCTGCTTAAGCAGCGGCCACTTCGTCAGGAAGCTTTTGATCTTCTGCTCCACTGCCGCCGGGCGCGATGTGATGGCCGTGAACAATAGAGTCTCCGGCCGGCTCTGCATCAGGAAATTCCAGGTCGCCGAAGGCTGCACCAGATCTTTGGCCATCAGGCGTTTGGCAAAATCCTTGGCATCATCTTCCAGACTGCGCCAGCGCTCCACAAAACCCTTGTTGGAAATTTGCTTCTGGATGGCGCTGATGTCTTTGTCACCCAGCTTCTTGGTGAGGTAATACATCACAATAGGGCTGGCATCAGGATTCAAGCCCACATCCTGCAATTGCTGTTTGGCTTTCGCCATGTGCGCCAGACCCTGGGTATCAATCTTGGCAAGGGAAAGGTGAGGCGCAAGAACCTTGAGCCAGCCTTCTTTTTCCAGGGCCTTCAACACCTCGACCGGCTGTTCCTCGTGCGCAAGTTGCTCCACTTCATGGCCCAGCGCGCGATCAGAAATGTTATCGATGTAATTGTTTTCTCTAGCAGCGTCGTAGCGGGCCTGTGTGCGCTCTTCCAGCGTCCAGTGAAAACGCGTAGCCAGACGCGTGGCCCGGATCAGCCGTGAAGGATCTTCGTAGAAAGAGTAATTGTGCAGCACACGAAGCACTTTGGCTTCAATGTCGGCCATGCCGTTGAACGGATCGGAAAGCAGTCCGCGTGAGCCCGGATTGAGCGATAGCGCCATGGCGTTCACAGTGAAGTCACGCCGGCGCATGTCGTCATAAATGGTACCCGGCGTAATCTCAGCCGGCTTGCCCGGCTTGTCATAGCGTTCAGAGCGCGTGCTGGTAACTTCAGCGCGCACATTTCCGGGCAGCAACAGCAGGATGGAGCGCGTGTGCTCATCCGTGCCTTCGGTCACGGCGCCGGCTTTTTCAAAGTCTTTTTGCAGCTTCAGGGCGTTGCCCTGGACGGAGAAATCCAGATCGCGAATGATGAATCCGCTGATGATGTCGCGCACGGCTCCGCCCGTGAGATAAACGTTCATCTCATGTGAGCGAGCTACTTCTGTTACCAGCGCCAGCGCTTTTTGCTGGTCCGGGGTAAGCCGGGTTTCCATGAGATAAATAAAGTCAGCCATCAGCTTTGGAGCACACCTGGAGCGATCCGGAGCAATTCCGGTACCAATCTCGCTCTCCTTAATTTTTTCGTAAGTTGCACTTTATACAAGACTTAGACGGCAACAGCAGGAACCTACACAAACCCGAAACAATATCACAAAGGTTAACCCTTTGGCTACCCTCACCCGCAGAAAGAGTGATGCCGTCTTTGATGCCCCTCAAATCAGTGCGAGAATCAATGTTCAGGCATGCCTTCCACAACCAAAAAGGTCATCGTGCGCAAGCTGGGGCGGGATTCGCTCAGTGGATACGTTGCGCCCAGCTTCATTTCCGAAGGCAAGCTGGAACTGCTCAACCAGTCAGGTAAGGTGATCCTTATTGAACTGGCGGAGATAAAAAGTGTGGACTTTGTGCGCGACTTTAACGATTCAGGCTCAAGTGGCCGCAAGACTTTTGCCACTCGTCCCCGGACGGAAGGCCTCTGGGTGCGGCTGAAATTTGCCGACAATGACGTTCTGGAGGGCATGATGCCCAATGACCTGGTCCAGTTAAGCACGGACGGCTATCTGANCATTCAACGCATCTTCGTTCCCAAATCTGCTCTCGAAGAAATGAGTGTATTGGCTGTCATTGGCCGGCCAGAGTCACGCCGCAAAGCCGCCGCGGAAGCCGAAGACGCCCGCCAGGAGCGGCTCTTCTCCGAGCAGTAGCTTTGCCTGCTCTGAATGTTCGTTTTGCCCTGCAACTTCTCTCGCCTTTACAATCACGGGTTCTGTTGTTCAGGATTTCCCATGAAACTCAAGGACATTGCAACCAAGATCGGGGCGCGACTGGAACCTGCGAATGCTGCCGTGGAGATCGTCGGCGTGGCGGGCATTGAGAACGCCGGCGAGGGGCAGGTGACCTTCATCGCCAACGCCAAGTACACGTCTGCCGCAAAGACCACGCAGGCTTCCGCCATCATCGTTGAAGAAAAGTTTCCTGCGCTGGACAAGCCCACATTGCGCACACGCAATCCGCAATTTGCCTATGCCAAGGTGGTTGAGATCTTTCATCAACCGCTCAGCTTTCCGCGCGGGATTCACCCCACGGCCGTGGTGGATCCAACAGCAAAGATCGGCGCCGATGCCTCGATTGGCCCTTACACAGTCATCTACAACAACGTCGAGATCGGCGATGGCTGCACCCTGCTGGCCCACGTGGTGCTCTATCCCGGCGTGAAGATTGGCCGTAACTTCACCGCCCATGCGCATGTTTCCGTGCGTGAGGATTCAGAGATCGGCAATAATGTTCTGCTGCACAATGGCGTGGTCATCGGCGCGGACGGCTTCGGCTTCGCCAAAGACGACAAAGGCGCCTGGTACAAGATCATTCAATCGGGGAAAGTGGTGATTGAAGATGATGTTGAAATCCAGGCCAACTCCTGCATTGACCGTGCCAGCCTGGGTGAAACGCGCATCGCGCGCGGCGTAAAGATTGATAATCTGGTGCAGGTAGGTCACAACTGCATGGTCGAAGAAAATGCCATGCTCTGTGCTCAGGTGGGTCTGGCGGGATCAACGGAGATCGGCAAAAATGTAATTCTCGCCGGACAGGTGGGCGTAGCTGGACATCTTAAGATCGGCGATGGCGCCATTGCCACAGCCCAAACCGGCATTCCCAATGACGTGGAAGCCGGCAGGCTGGTCAGTGGCTACCCCGCTATCGACAACAAACAGTGGCTGCGCAGCGTTGCCGTATTTAATAAGCTTCCGGAATTGGCGAAGGCGGTCCGTGCGGCTGCCCGGGGCAAAGATGGAACGCTTGAAGGTGGAACGCTTGAATCTGGAGCGCTGGAAAAAGGCGGATCGAATCCTGGCAAGGGCGAAGACGAATAGAGCCGATGGCCACTGACTCCGGTAAATCCGACGGCAAAAAACCCATACGGGTACTCCTGCTCGACGACCGCCATGACGATCTGATTCTGCGCAGTGCCATCCTGCGCAACCATGGTTATGACGCCGTCACGTCTGCGTCCGTGGAAGAGGCAGAACGCCAGCTGAGCAGCATTGATATTGCCGTGCTCGACTATCACCTGGGCGCCGGTAAGTTCGGCACGGAAGTCGCCCAATCCCTGCGCGACAAGCGCCCTGAAGTTCCTATCATCATTCTCTCCGCCACCCTGGAAAGAAAATTTGGCGGTGTGGAAGACATGCATCTGCTCAAGGGGTATAGCTCAGTCGATGATCTCCTGGATGCCTTGCGCTCGTTTGAAGCCAAGCGTCGCGGCAAGCCGGTGGTGGTGGACGCCCGGGATTTTTTCTATTCCCGCATCGCCATGGCCATGGGCGATGACCTTGTCCTTGAAGTTCTGGATCGCGACGGCTACTGGATCTTCGTAAATGAATACTTCGCCCGTCTGTACGACAAAAAACGCACATGGTTCCTGGGCAAGAACCGCTTTGAAGAGTTTCCCGAGCTCGGTGGAGAGTGGAAGGAAATCATACGCACCGTGGCGGACACGCGTGAAACCTATGTTGACCGCAGCTTTCGCGGACTGCCGCATCTGCCGGCCAAAAAACACCGGCGCTGGAACTGGAACATTCTGGTATTCCCGCTCAAACTGCATGACAACCGTAACGGCGTGGTGCTAAGCGCGCGCGTCATTGAAAAGAAGTAGCACCCAAAACATGAAACGATTTTTTATAATTTTTTCCGCAACTCTGTTGGCGACCGTCAGCGTAGGCACAACCGGCTGCCGCTCTCATGTTGTGAAGGTCAACCTCATCAATGTCAGCCAGCAGCCGGTTACCACCATCGTGATCGACTACCCTGGAGCCACCTTCGGCAAGAATCAACTCGACCCGGGCAAGACATTCCTTTATCCGGTGAAGCCGCTGGAAACCGGTCCGCTCAAAATTCAGTTTGCTGACGCCAGCGGAAAAATGCACACAGCGCTTGGCCCCGAACTGCACAAAAATGATGATGGGTTGATTGAAGTTCGCTTCGATCAGGAAAAAGCGGTGGCCAAGTTACAGTTGATCGGGCAGTGATTCTTCAGCTGTCGCGGCATCTGGGTCTTTGCCTGGCGATTGCAGATTTGCCGATTGTCGATCTGCCGATTGTCGATCTGCCGCTTGTCGATCTGACGGTCCTGAACTTGAAGTCTGCCGCTCCGGCGGCAATGAGCTGTTAATGGCGTCATGCACCGCCTGCATCAGCTCTTCCCGCGACTTGAACTTCTTTGGGTCTACAGGCGCGTGAAATACCAGAGTAGCTGTGCCCGGACGAACCGCGAAGCGCCCCTTGGGCATCATGTCTTCCGTTCCCAGAATCGTGATCGGCACAATGGGGAATCCTGTCTCGGCGGCCAGGTGGAATGGCCCTTTCTTGAAAGGTAGCAGGCGTCCGTCGCGCGAGCGAGTGCCTTCCGGATAGATGGTCATATTGATGCCGTGCTTCATGACCTCACCGGCGCGACGGATACTCTCAATCGCTGACTCACGCTTGTTGCGCTCTACCGGAACAATGTCTGCCAGATCCAGCGCTTTGGATAGAACCGGGATTTTCCATAACTCGCGCTTGGCCAGCACAGATGTCCGCCGCGGAACCATCGGTATGAGCACTGGCGGATCCAGATTGGAAACGTGGTTCGACATGAAAATGTAGGTACCGGCAGGATCAAACTGGTCCATACCTTTCATTTTGATTTTCACGCCGGCAATGCGCACGGCCCAATGGGCGAATCCCATGCCCACGGCATAAAGGAAGTTGGCATTGCCCGCAATGAACGTCCACGGAAATGCAATCAACGCCGCGGGAGGCACCAGGGCAAAAAGAAAAACCACGGCGGCAAGGCTGCGTATAAAACTAATCGTCGCCCTCATGCCCGCTGCAAGCCGCGCAGCTCCTCCAGTTTACGCGGCAGCTTTTCATAGATGCCGCCAAAGCCCCCATTGGACAGAATCGCCACCACATCACCGCTTTGTAGCTCGGGAGCCACCGCCTCAACAATGGCATCCGCATCTTGCATTTCGCGAGCCGGCGTGCCGGCCTTCGTCACACCTTTCACTACGGCTGCTGTAGTGAGTCGCTCATTTTCCGGCACAGCTTCCGGTTTGAAGATCGGCGTGATAATTACCTGGTCGGCTAGCGCCAGACTGGCCACCAGATTGCTTTGTAGGACCTTGCGACGAAGCGTATTGGATCGCGGCTCAAAGATCGCCCACAGCCGCGATTCAGGATAACGAATGCGCAACGCAGTCAGCGTGGCGGCAATGGCGGTTGGATGGTGGGCAAAGTCATCAATGATGGTAATTCCATCCACCTGTGCCTTGATTTCCAGCCGCCGTTTCACACTCTTGAAAGAGCTCAACGCCTCCGCAATGACCTGCGGCTCAATTCCGTAATGCGACGCCATGGCCGCTGCAGCCGTAGCGTTCACCACGTTGTACTCGCCGGCCAGGGCAAATTCAAACTCACCCCAGGGCTGGCCTTCACGCAGTACCCGCCAACTGGTGCTCTCCGGAGCAAAATGCAGGTCAGTGATGCGCCAGAAGGACCCTTCCTTCAATCCATATTTCTCCACTGGCGTAAAAGCTTTGGCAATACATTGATCCACGTTTTCACTGGCATCATAGGCAATGATCTTGCCTTTGCGCGGCACCAGATTGACCAGGCGACGGAACGCGGTCTTCACCGCTTCAAGATCGGCATAAATGTCCGCATGGTCGAACTCCACGGAAGTCAGAATCACCGCCTGAGGAAAGTAATGCAGGAACTTGGGACCTTTATCGAAGAATGCCGTATCGTATTCGTCGCCTTCAATGATGAAGTGCTTGCCCTGCCGCAAAGCGAAGCTACTGCCAAAATTTTCCGCAATGCCGCCAACCAGGAAAGACGGATCTTTCCCGGCGTGCTGAAAGATCCATGCCAGCATGGACGTAGTCGTTGTCTTGCCATGTGTGCCCGCGATAACCACCGGCTCGCGCGTGCGCAGAAAGAAATCGTAAAGCGTGTCCGGCATGGAGCGAAAAGCGATCCGCTGGTCCAGCACATACTCCAGTTCAACATTGCCGCGGGAGATCGCGTTCCCAACCACTACCCAGTCCGGACGAGGCTTGAGATTTGCTTCGCTATACGGCTGCGACACGGGTATGGACATGGCGGCCAGAAAATCTGACATCGGAGGATAAGCCGCCGTGTCAGAGCCGGTCACTTTGAAACCCCGTTGTTTGAGCAGCCCCGCCAGTGACGCCATGGCAGTTCCGCAAATTCCAATGATATGTACGTGCTGCTGATCCACAGTGATTCCAGCTTAACGGATTTGCGTTGCTGCTTCCAATATCTTCAGTTCTACACCCTGCTCTGCGTTCAATTCGGCTTGCACACCCAGCGGCAGTGTGACGTTCCCGCTGCTGACATGTCCCGACTTCAAGCCGAAAACGATTGGCACTTTATAGGGTGACAAAACTCGGGCAATTACCTGCTGCAATGTGTAACCCTCATTCTTCGGCGGCAGGCAATCCAGCATCTCGCCGAAAATAAAGCCGCGTACGCGATTGAGCATGCCGCCGAGGTGAAGTTGCATCAGCATGCGATCGATGCGAAACGGCTTTTCCGCCACATCTTCAATAAACAGGATCGTGTCATCGGTTTGCACCTGGTACGGAGTGCCCAGCGACTGCACCAGCATGGACAAACATCCGCCATAGAGCCGGCCTTTCGCGTGTCCAGATTGCAGGACTTCAATCTGGGAGTGAGCAATGCTCCATGCGCTGGCGCCGTCAAAGCAATTTCTCCAGCTCGTCTCATCAAATGTTCCCTCGGCAATATCTTTGGCGAGCATCGGTCCGTGAAACGTCACCAGGCCGGTGCGGTCGGTGATTGCTGTCAGCAGAGACGTGATGTCGCTGCATCCCAGAAAGATTTTTGGATAGCGGGCGAACAGATCAAAGTGGAAGCTGTCCAGAAGGTAATTGCTGCCGTAGCCACCGCGCACGCAAATAAGGGCCGCGATGTCCGGGTCGCGAAGAAGATCTTCCAGCTCCTGCCGCCGCCGTGCCACGCTGCCGGCAAAATAAAGATCGCGATCAAAAATGGTCGGTGAGTAGACGAGCTCATAACCCATCCGCTGCAGACGATTACAGCCATCCTCAAACGCCCGTTTGCTGAAGCTGCTGGCCGGCGCTAGAATCCCGATCTTGGCCCCGCGCTTGAGCGCAGGTGGTTGAATGAACTTGCGGTTAGACAAAGAATTCTCCACTACATACAAGTCTGGCCGGGCCGCGCAGAAACACCTGATCGTTTTCCCAACGCACCGCCTGCGTTCCGCCCACTGCGTGAACGTTCACCGGCGACTGCACGCGACCGTTGAAGATTGATGCAACCGCCGAGGCGCACGATCCCGTACCGGACGACTGCGTTTCTCCCGCACCGCGCTCAAAAAATCGTACATCGATTACATTGGGACCCAGAATGTGAACGAATTCAACGTTCACACCTTCAGGGAAGCAGGGCTGCTTCTGGATTTCCGCCGCTAATGACTGCCAATCGTTAGGGAACGCATCCACAAACACTACGAAATGTGGATTGCCCATGGAGACCGGCGTGCCTGTAACGCCGCCGGAACTGATCTTCAATGTGAAAGGAGGGTCCACCTTCGGACTGCCCATTTCCATTTCAAAAGTAAAAGTCTGCTCCTGCTGTGAAACCAGCATGCAGGACTTAACGCCCGCGTCGGTACGAATCTTAAAATGCGTTCCGCCACGACTCCCGGCAAGGTACGCTGCCACGCACCGCGTTCCGTTCCCGGAAATCTCGGCTTCGCTGCCATCGGCATTAATCAGCCTTATGCCGGCATCCACGTCGCCGCCCGGCAGAAGCCATTCCACGCCATCAGCACCCACCCCATTGTGCCGATCGCAAAGCCGGCGTGAAAGCTCATGTATCTCAGGCGTTGCGCGCTCCGCGTCTACGATCAGGAAGTCATTTCCACAGGCGGAGGCCTTGGTGAACGGAATGGCGGTGAACGGAATTGTCATTCGCGTCGGGCTCACTCCGTTTCCCTGTCCGGTGTGGCGTCAAAGTTATGCAGATCAGCGGAACGGCGCAGGGCGTCCATCATCTCTTTGTGTTCGTGATGTGTACCATCCACTTTAAACATGATCCTGCGCTTGCCACTCACCGTACTGAGGTGCATGCCGCGAATATCCTTACCCTGTTCTTCAACGCACCCATTCACGGCTTCGATCAGCTCATCTGAACTTTTTTCCGATACTACGCAATAGCTCATCGTCAGCGGTTTAAGGTTGAACTGCGTTTCCACCCAGCCAAGCAGCAACAGCGCCAGCAGGATCAGCATGGTGGCGAATGTGGCTTCCAGATACAACCCGCCGCCACATGCCATGCCGATTGATGCCACCACAAACATGGTCGCCGCGGTGGTAAGTCCCGCAACGCCGCGTTTGGCGTGCAGAATGGAACCTGCTCCGATAAAGCCGATGCCGGGAATGATCTGCGCGGCAATGCGCGTATGGTCACCGCCGAGCGTGCCTGCCAATTCAGCCGACAGAACTGTGAACATGGCCGCGCCAAAACAGATAAACATATTGGTGCGCAATCCGGCGGGACGATGCTTCAACTGCCGCTCCACGCCGATGATTCCACCCAGAAAGGCAGCCAGCACCAGACGCACCATCGTCCTGGAGAAAACCTCCGGCGTCGAAAAATGTGGAAACAGCATCAAGCTGGCGAAGTTCATGATGAAAATCTGCCCGATTGTAGCACTGCTCAATAAGAAGACTGATAGATGAAAGCCTTAGAACCGTCAGCAGTTGCAACGGTAGTAACTAGCCTGATGTGGTCAGGAAAGAGCCGCACTGCGCGATAGACATCATCATCGGGGAATGCGATCAGGTAATCCGCGGATTCAGCCGGACGGGACAGCGCAATCTCCCACAGTGGCGGGTTGCTCTCCCGCAAGACACGGCGAAACGGAATGCCCGCCGCCTGGACCGCTCCCGAATGAGCGCCGCAATCCATCATCAGTCGCGCCGACTGTGGAAGGCGGGCCAGCTCTTGACCCAGTTTTCTGTCGAATGCCAGACGTGCCGAGCCATTGACCTGGGCCTCGCGCAATGCGATCGGAGTTCCCTTCCATATCGACGCATAGCTCCACGCGGCAATCAGGACCACCAGCACAAATCCCAGTCGCCGCCGTAACCATGCGCTCTTGGTTTGAGTAAATAGGGCATAAATAAATATGGCCTCCCCCAACAAGGCAGCAAAGATCGCCATCGCGGGAAGAAGCTGCAATCCGTAGCGAACGTTGTAGTAGCCAAACGGATACCACTGCGGAACATAAATCGGGACACTTCCCCAGGCAACGCACGCGACATAAAAGATGGTGGGAGTCCAATGCAGCGCCAGCGGCCATGCGTTCCGCATCAGGAACAACGTCAGCAGCAGGCCGGCAAGGGCAAGCGTAAAGAGCGCCTTTTCGCTGCGACCATCCGCCACATTCAGCCGCGAAACTTTCACAAAATAGAGCGCGGCCGTGCGCAACGAATGTTCCCCTGGATAACTCGGATACGTCGCCGTCCGTGATCGCTCCTGGATGGCGCGCGCAGAGTAAGGACCATTGGCCCACTCCAGAGGATTGCCATAATTGGCCTGGTTATACGCCAGCCACAAACCACCTACGGACATCGACAGCAGCATAAAGTCGAACAAAGCGCGGCGAAGCTGCCGTGCTCCAGCTTTTTCAAGCACCGCCCGGTTTACAAACACAAACGCCATGGCGCCCAAGCCGAGCACAGCGGCAAGAAACCAGCCGTCATAGCGGACCAGCATGTCCGCGCCCACAAAGAGCGCGCATTTTTGCAGCGCCAGGCGTGCACGATTCGCCTCCGTCTTCGCCATGTGTACAAAATCGGCAAAGTAGACCAGCGCCCAGATCATCAGCGCCAGATACAGCGGCTCCGTCATCGCGGTGGACTGCATGTAGACAAGGTTGGGATTGAAAGCAAAGATCAGTGCCGCCAGCCATGCGCTTGTCCGAGTTGCCACGCTCCGTAGCAGCCGGAAGATACCCAGCGTACCCGCAATATAAGCCAGCATGGAGGGAATCGAGGCGCCAATTCCCGTCCGCCATAGTTTGTCATTCACTTCGAATGGGATATCGAGTACGTGCGGCAGCGGCAGCCAGACCGTGCCCAGTTGAAAAAATCCCGGGGTCCGCGAGTCAAATACCCGGCGGGCAATGTTGATGTGAGCGACGGCGTCGCCATATAGAAGGATTGAATTCTGCTTGTAATAAAAAACCAGCGCGGAAATCGAAACCACGGCAGCGATGGCGGCGAGAAATAGGTAGTCGCGCGATTGGGGGAGGCTGGGCGTTTTGTCCACGTCGATGTCTGCCGGCAACTACTCCCCCGCGAAGGAAGAAAGAAGAATTGTATATCCGCCGGTCAGATGGGAGGTCGGCCACGCACAGATTGACTCCCACCAGCCATTTTGCTAACTTCTTTCTCGTACCTCGCGGGTCCTGACGTTGCAAAAACGTTTTGTTTTTAATCAGGGGCCCTACCTACGATTCTCTTCTCGCAGGATTCGTGGATGGAGGAGATGCGGGCACAAAGCCAATTGTGTGCCTGCTCCTCATCCAAGCCAGTCCTGGACTGCGGAGCAGCCACTCTCGAGAGGAGCAACAAATGGTACCCAAAACTTTTCGATCCCTGTTATTTCTTGTGCTTGCGCTCTGCCTTTGCGCTCACGCAGTCGGTCGCGCGCAGTCCAACAATCCGTCAACCCAATCAACCAACACCCAGTCCAAATCCCCAGTCCAATCTAAAGAGGAGAAGCCCATGACTTCCAAAACGACGCCTTCCAAACCGACGACATCCAAGCCAGCGAAGTTCAACAAAGTCACTCCAAATCTCGTAGTCGCAGACATGGAAAAGAGCCTCAAATTCTATCGCGACATTCTGGGCTTCTCGGTTTCCCAAACCGTTCCGGACAAAGCCCCATTCATCTTTGCCTGGATGAAACGCGACGACGCCGATATCTTCCTGAACCAGAACATGCCACCTCAACCTGGCGAGCCTGATCTATACGCCGGCAAGCCAGTGGGCGGCGGCACGCTCAGCCTCTACCTTGTAATGCAAGGCATTGATGATCTGCATGCGAAAGTTCAGCAGCAGAAAGTCCCAATCGTGATTGCCATGCACAAACAGTTTTATGGTATGAGGGAGTTCGCCGTGCACGATCCCGATGGCTATCTCCTGATCTTTGCCCAGGAAGAGCGATAAGCGGCCGCGCAATAACCCATTATGGGCTGCGGCCGACTAACGCGCCGAGCCCGGAGCCTGCACGTTTTCCGCTGCATTGAAAGTGTCAAGCGGTTTTGGAGCGAAGCGACAGCATTAAGGGCGAGGCCGACTAACGCGCCGAGCCCGCCGCTTCAGGAGCCTACACGTTCTCCGCTGCATTGAAAGTGTCAAGCGGTTTTGGAGCGAAGCGACATTAATCCAGGTGCGTCAGTTCCCTGAATACCTTATATCTCTCTTCAATCTCCTCGCGCGTCAGCTTCTGCAACCTCTCGGTCCCAAAAGCTTCTACCGCGAAGGATCCCATCACGCCGCCGTAAAACATGGCTCGCTTAAACACATCACGCGTCAGCTTCTCTTGCGACGCGATGTATCCCATAAATCCGCCGGCAAAGCTGTCTCCCGCGCCGGTCGGATCGGTAACCGCTTCAATCGGTAAGGTAGGCGCACGAAACGGATGTCGCCCAATGCCAAACGATCCATGGCGGAAGAAAACAGTCGCGCCATATTCACCGTGCTTGATGACCAGGGCTTCCGGCCCCATCTCCAGGATCTTCTGCGCTGCGCGGGCAAGACTGGGATCGCCGGCCAGCATCTTGGCTTCCGTGTCATTGATCAGCAGAGCGTTCACGTTCTTCAACATCTCGCCCAGCGCCAGTCGGCTGCCGTTGATCCAGTAATTCATGGTGTCACCGCCAACAAACTTAGCGCCAGACATCTGCTTGCGCACGTTCACCTGCAACACAGGATCAATGTTGGCCAGAAAAAGATATTTGCTGTCATTAAACCGGGCCGGCACCTGAGGATTGAAATTACCGAAGACGCCAAGCTGCGTATCCAGGGTCTTGGCTTCATTCACGTTCTCGCCGTACTCGCCGGACCAGAAAAAGCTCTGCCCTTTCTCATGCGTGATGCCGCTGATGTCGATCTTGCGGGCATGGAAAACGTCTTCTTCCTTTTTAGTGAAATCTTCCCCTACCACGGCAACCACACGTACCGACGTAAAGAAGCTGGCTGAAAGCGAAAAGTACGTGGCCGCGCCACCAAGAATTTTGTCGGTCTTTCCGTACGGAGTTTTGATGGCATCAAAAGCGACTGAACCCACTACGAGCAATGACACTAGGCGTTTGCCTCCTGACCTTTTTTCAAATATTTATCCAGCAGCAGGCTGAGCTTCTGCCGCGTGGCCGCCGGGATCTTTGTGGGATCGGTGAGGATCGCAAACTGCAGCGCCGACCCACACTTGCATGTGCGTTCTTTCGGCATCACAGCAACCGCCTGCTTGACCACACGGGCTGCGTTGTCCGCATTTGTGTGCAAGACCTTCACGATCTGGTCCACTGTCACTGAATCGTGTTCCGGATGCCAGCAGTCATAATCGGTGACCATCGCCATGGTGGCGTAACAGATCTCCGCTTCGCGTGCGAGCTTGGCTTCCTGCAGATTGGTCATGCCAATCACGTCCGCGCCCCAGCTCCGATAGAGGTTCGACTCAGCCTTGGTGGAAAATTGCGGACCTTCCATGCACACGTATGTCCCGCCCATCTTTCCCACCACGTTCGCATCTTTGCATGACTGCTCGAACGCCTGCGCGACCTGCGGGCAGACCGGATCTCCAAATGACACGTGAGCAACAATGCCGTGGCCGAAAAAGGTAGAGACGCGCGCGTACGTGCGATCAATGAATTGGTCCGGGATCACGAAATCCGTGGGCTTGTGTTCTTCCTTCAGCGACCCAACCGCCGAGGCCGAAAGGATGCGCTCCACACCCAGGTCTTTCATAGCGTAGATGTTGGCGCGAAAGTTGATCTCACTGGGCTGTATGCGATGGCCGCGTGAATGCCGCGCCAGAAAAGCCACTTTGCGACCTTCCAGCGTGCCCAGCACAAAAGCGTCAGAAGGTTCGCCAAACGGTGTCTGTACCGTGACTTCGCGAACGTCAGTGAGTCCGGGCATGGAATACAAACCACTCCCGCCTATGATTCCAATTTCAGCTTGTTGCAATGAGTTCTCCTGCAAAAAAAGCAACCTGTGATTATAAACAAGTTATTTGGGAACTCAGGCAGATGGGAGCAAAGCTAGGATTGAAAATTTAAAATTTTAAATTTTAAATTTAAAATCTCGTCACGCTCTTCTGTGCCACCCGCTCGCCACCCTGTTTCAACCCTGCCGCAATCAGCTTGTTGGCCGTTTCAGGATCGAAACTTTCTGTCGCGATCACCACGTTCCCGGTCTGCTGAATATAGATTGGACCATCCGCGCTGATAAATTTGTCCAAACCTGGTTTCGACGGATCCGCCTCTGCGCGCTGTAGCCTGTTGTAGCGACCGGCCAGCGCAGCGCCATAAATGCGAGCGAACTCACGCGCGGCGATCGACGTGGACCACTTCGAGATGTAGAACAGGCCGATGTGTCCGGTTGAATTTTTATCGATCGGCTTGGACTGGCGATGGCCAGCGGCATAGTATGCCCCTCCCCGCCATTCCGAAGCCAGATGGTTGGCCACCGCTTCTTCGGAATAGATCTTCAGCAGAATACTTACGTCCAGTTCGCCCACAGCGCCCGCGTCATAGGCCTCATAATCTTTTTTCAGGAAACCCATGTCCGGAAGAAACAGCGGCGGCACACGATGACCGGCCAGGTACTCTTTTGGCTCCATGATTTCACGCGTGGTCTGCGGCATGTGCTCGAAAACGCTGGCATAGGCCATCTTCTTTCCGCCGGCCAGAAGAAGTTCCTTGATGAAATTCATTCCCTGCCGGTAAGGAAACAGCAACTCTTCCTGCAGCAGTAATGGAGCGCTATCCAGCACGGGGCTGCTCTTATCTTTTTCCATGCTGCCTTGCGCCGCATCAACCACTTCCGGTGACGTCTCAACCGATTTCCCATAAGGCGCAAGCTCATAATCAAAAAGCACAATCATTCCCTGGCCCTCCAGCACGGCGCTGCGGCAGGTTGACTCCTCATCATTCTTCAGCAGTGCCTGCAAATCCTGCAGCCCGCGCTTTTCAATCTCTTCTTCCTTCTTATTCATCTTAAGCAGATCGTAGCTCTGGTCCTGCAGGGCGTGTGTTAGCTCGTGCGCCATCACTGCCTTCTGCATGTCCGGGGCAATCCAGTCCAGCAGGTTCATGGTCTGGGTTTTTTCGTCGTAATAACCGGCCACCTGCTCCGTCAGCAGCTTGATCAGATAGGCGTGCAGGTCAAAGGTGCGCGGCAGCAGTCCAAATTTCTTCAACACCAGCTCTGACCGCTCAAAGCGTATGCGATCTGCGTCCGTTTCAAACTTGGTGGAGACGTATTTCTCCACTTCAGCCCGCGAAACAATCTGCTTCTTCACGTCGTGCTTGATGGGCAACAGCGTGTCCTTGCCGACAAACTTCAAGACTTCTTCCACTGATGCCAGCAGGTCTCTCGATTCTTCCGGCGTGAGCTTGTGGTCTTTGGGGACCTCCTCAATCTCTACGCGATTGTTTCCTTTAGGAGGCTGCGCAGTCGGACTCGGCGATGCTTGAGGCGACGGCGATGTCTGCGCAGCGGGAGGCTGCTGCGGCGCGGACGGCTGACGAGCAGCCGGAGGTTGACCAGTCTGGGGTTGAACAGCCGGGGCCGACAACATGAGCCCACAAAAAAGAAGTAGTCCTAAAAACGGTTTTCTCATTAAAACCCACTCAATTGAATCATTTATATAATACGGGTTTCACAACGATTGCCGCGTGCCAGAAGCCTTCAATCCCGATCTTTTCGTAGGGAAGTGGTACTGCTCAAAAATCAATCCTGAAGCAATGCCTCAGTTCGCCGCCGACGCGTTGGAAGCGGGCTATGACGGTCCAGCGTTGCGCAGACTTGCCGGACTCGTGAGACCTGCTTCATCGGAAGTTGGCAATCTGTTTAAGGAAGCACTGTTGGAAGTAGGAAATGTAAAGATCGCGTCGAAAGAACAGGCATTGATCTTCCTGAGCCGGATTACAGCCGCCGATATTGTTGAAGGCCGCATCGAGCCTCTTCATGGCGCTGAGTTATTGGCTGCGTACGCTATGCAAGCAGGCTATCCGCCATTTTTGGCAGAATTCCTCGAGCTTGCGGATATGCCACGCTGGGGCGAATATGCGCCCTCCCGAAGTAAGTTGATCCAAGAAATTATCGAATACGCGCGAATACTTCTCGACAACGTGCCCGGATAAAAAGGGCGATCTTCATCTCTGAAGATCGCCCCAGTTGGTGCGCGCGAACATTATTCCGCCGTGAGTTCCGCCGCTCGGATGTACTCGATGGTCGAATCGCTCCAACCATCAATGTGTGTCCAGCTCCCGTAACCAACTCCGTTCTGATAGCTGGCCACGTTCAACATGTAGCCACGCGCCCTGGGATTGGGAACCGGGTCGTGCGACTGCTCGTCCGTAATCACGATCAAGCGGTCATAGCCCTCCTCAATCCCCTGCAGCGCACGGCCCAGATAGGTTGACGCGTGCGGCTGGCTGGCATGCAGCGCGTCGCGCAGAGCAAATCCCTGGCGTGACGGCACGCGTACCAGCCGGTCAGAGAACGTGTACACACTTACCTGCTCGGCGATCTCGCGCAGCAACACCGCCAGACCATAAGCAGCGTCCGTACGCCGCATCTCTGAACGACGAGAGAGCTGCGCATCCATGGAGCCAGAAACATCCACCAGCAGCACGGTCTTGCCCGGCAGCTTGGCCTGACTTTCGAGCGCCCGGAACATCGCCTGCTCCAGTTCCGTTTCCCACTGGGGCGCATAACGCGCCGCAGCCAGAAAACGAAATGGCAACACACGTTCGGTCTTCATGCGTGCCAAGCCGTCCTTGACCAGAGACTCGCTGACCTTGGCTTCCGCCATGTTGCGCAGGTTACGCAGGAGCGCAAGTGCACCCAGCTTGTTCTCACTGAGCAGGCGCTCCCATGCCTCGCCCTTGTCAGCGCCGGCGGAGAGTGCAACCTCCCATGTATCAGGCGTTGTCAACTCGCCATCCACCAGCCGCTTCCACAGCGCCTCCTGCTCGCCATTCAGAGGCTTGGCGTGTGAGAGGAACAGCACGTCACGCAGCTTGACCGGTGTCGCGCGGTCATACTTGGCCAGCGCGTACTCGTCAAACTTTGTGAACGCCGCCGCCAATCCCTTCTTCACCTGCGCGGATAGCGGCTGCTTGCCTTCACTCCAGTACAGCGCAACGAACTCAGAGAGCTCGTCCGCCCGCTGAATCACGCGGACCAGCGTCTCCGCCACAAATTGGCGGTGCGTCGCCAGGCGCGCCATCTCGCGGACCAGCAACAGCGGCGCGTGACGCAGCTTCATCTGCGTACGTGCCTCTACCGCCAGCGCAGCCACCTTCTCCGGAGCGACCCCGGCTACCAGTTCGCGAATGCGTCCGGCAATGGCAACACCGTCCTCATAAAATTGGTCTTCCCACAGCATGCACGCCAGCACTGAACGCCGCAGTTGCTGCTCCGCGGAGATGTTCTTCGCCGGCGCTCCCTCATGCGTGCGTTGTGACCTTGACCAGGGCATATTGCCCAGCCCTAATGTGTTCATGCGAGCCATATCATGCTCCTTTCTTTTCTTTTTGTCGCTGCGCTCCAAAACCGCTCGACTGCTCTTCCTAGTTAAAGCTAATCAGCTCCTGTTGCAGCGGGCTCGGCGCGTATTCGGCCTCGCCCTTGTCGATCATTTGTCTCGCCGCGCTCAGACCTGTGAGCGGAAATCAAAAGTCGATTCTGGAGCGCAGCCGCCCTCGGCTGCGCTGCTTTCCAGACTTCGCGTTCTACGTCCTGCTATTAGTTCGTCGGGGAACTAGCGACGCGGGTATGAGCTACGCCCGTTAAGAACACGGACGGCAGGAATCGAACCTGCGACCTCTTGCTTTCGCAAGCGCTCTACCGCTGAAGTAACCCACATCTTCGCCACCGACGATATATTCTTTCTTAAAGCAGCTCTCGTTGGAAACCAGGTTCCCTCACGGGGAACAATTGACCAGAGTGTAGGGGTCCGTTATTCTCAAAGTTTGAACTACGGCCCTCGAGAAGCCGGCAGGACTCGACACCTGCATCCACGGACAAGGCATTAACTCCGGTCTCCACCACCGGTGGGACCCATTTCCAACGTTGACTGCTGTTGTGGAGCAAAAGGCTGTTGCAACCAGCACTTCGCTCTAACTTTGATTTTCGCCGCCAAACTATCCGGCAACGTAGTTTGCTCCGTATTGCCGGAGAGTCAACTGGTGCAAAGGCCTCTCCAAGCCATAGCTTTCTGCGCGCACCCGTGACTCAACGGCAACCTTAAGTGCGGGTTCGAACCGCACGCTTTACAGGCGTTTTACCAGAAGTATCCGTAATTTTCGCCACTGGCTGAATTTTGAGCGCAAGTCCGCTTGCGCTGCGTAGAAAATGAGCGATTGAGGCTGTAATTAGCCGCTGGTTAAACGATTCGCCAGGGGAACAAGCACCTGCAGCACATGGTCGATTAGGTGTCGAAGTAACTGCAGGCTTCGCCACCCAGCGGTTTAGTTGATAATGAAAGTTGATTGCGTAGGACTGTATCGCCTGAGGTTAGCTCTGAAAATTGCCGAACGCCCATGGCCCATCAGAACTAGTTGCTAGTTCTGTCAGCCTCCGCACCGATATGTAGTGGATGCATTTCATTGGGCGTTACTCCTACGCATAAGTAGAATAGCAAACTATAGCTTGGGTGGGAAGCAACAACTTACAGAAATATCGGAAATAAAATGTGAAATAAAAACTTCTGGTTACAACTTTCTGAATTTTTCGTTAGAGCACTGGGGCTTGATCGCCGTGAATACAACGTTGGCACTCAAAACAAGTTTTCATCCTTGAGCAGTGCCCGGCCAGCGGGATGTATTCTTGAAATCTTGAAAGATCAGAAGTGGATACAGTATGGTCTGTAGACTCATCAGCATTAAATATGTCTAAGAGATTGGACTTGATCGGCCTGCTGGCTCATTTCTCCATTTGGTGGCTCGCATCCGCGTTGTTGTGGACTCGGGGTTTCGGCGGGAATCTTTGGACGGTGCTGTTATGCCCATTTGCGCCAGTGCTGGTGGGTCCTTCTTACCTGCGGTCGCCAGGGCTTTGGGAAATCGGAGTCGTTTCTATCTTGAGCACCGCCGGACTCGCCCTTTCAACCCTGTACTCCTCTAAAAGCGGAAAGCGGTGGGCCTTGCTGTTGGCGCACCTCTCGGTTTTTATTTATTGGGCCATCGATTTCCTCCTGATCGCGGCCCAAACCTAAAATCAACTACAAATTAGAAGCTATCCACTCTGCGCATTCCTTCGTTCCCAGGCTGCCACCAATGTCCGCGGTCGTCTTCTTATGTTGCACCGCCGCGAGCACGGCCTGATTAATTCTTCCGGCTTCCGCCGCAAAGCCAAGATGGTCCAGCATCATGGCCGCCGTGGAGATGGCGCCGATCGGATTCGCGATGTTCTTTCCCGCAAACGGCGGCGCTGAACCGTGCACCGGCTCGAACATTGACGTTTTTCCCGGATGGATATTGCCGCTGGCCGCCATGCCCAGCCCGCCCTGGAGCGCGGCGGCCAGGTCTGTGATGATGTCGCCAAACATGTTATTGGTGACGATCACGTCAAACTGTTTCGGATCGCGAGCCATGTGCATGCAGAGCGCGTCCACGTACATATGCTGCGTCTGAATGTCAGGATATTCGGCGGCCACAATCTTGAACACACGCTGCCACAGCCCGCCAGCAAACGTCATCACGTTCGATTTATCAGACATCAGGACTTTCTTTCTTCCCTGCTTGCGCGCCAGCTCAAACGCATAGCGAACCACGCGTTCCACGCCCTTGCGCGTGTTGAAGTCTTCCTGTGTTGCGATCTCATCGGGAGTTCCCTGCTTGAGCACACCGCCCGCATCCACATACGGGCCTTCGGTATTCTCGCGAACCACCACAAAATCCACGTGCTCAGGCTTCACGCCCTTCAGCGGACAAAGCGACTCATCCAGCAGCTTCACCGGACGCACATTCGCGTACAAATCCATCTTGAAGCGCATGCCCAGCAGAATTTCTTTGGCGTGGATGTTGGTCGCCACGCGCGGATCGCCCAGCGCGCCAACAAAGATGGCGTCAAAGTCGCGATCGAGCATGGTGAATCCGTCAGGCGGGATCGTGGTTCCGTCTTTAAGATAACGATCGGCAGACCAGTCAAACGCAGTAAACTCGACCGGGGCTCCGGAAGCTTCCACAACTTTCAGTGCTGCGGGTATGACCTCTTTGCCGATCCCATCACCGGGTACTACCGCGATTTTTGCTTTAGGCATACGCAAAAAATATAACACCCGCTATGAAAGCGTCGAGAGTCGAAGAAAATCAGGAACGCCCAGCTCCGTTCGCAAATAGCATCGGATTTGTGTGATGATCTGGACATGGCAAAGAAGGCTCTCTCCGACCAGCAATCCCATGATCGTCGCCACCAGCAACGTGCAAGAGCGAAAGCCGCCAAAAAGGCAATTTCTGCTGCGAACGCAAAAGCTCCGGCCACCTCAGGCGAAAAGACCAAGCCATAACACAGAGTCTTCTGGAATCATTCGTTTTGATTCGCCTCAATTCGCGGCCAATCCCTAAGGTTTTCTCCGTGTCTCCGTGCCTCCGTGGTAGGTGTTTCACCGTTTATAATTCATCGTTTACAAACGAGGCGAAAACCCAACTGTGTCACTAGAGAAGAAAATCTACGAACTGCGACAGCAGAAGCTGCGCGACATCGAAGCCCTGGGCCAGGAATCCTACCCGCATAAGTACGCGTTCACTCACACCGTCCCGCAGATTCTGGGCGAGTACAACCAGAAAACAGCGGAAGAGCTGGAAAATCCGCGTGTTCATGTGAAAGTGGCGGGCCGCATCATTTCGCTACGTCTTCAGGGTAAAGCAGGCTTCGCCCACTTGCAGCAGGGCGGAAAGCGTTTGCAGATTTACACCAAGCTGGACTTTGTTGGCGAGAAGGGTTTCGCGCTTTACAAGCTGCTCGATCTGGGCGACCACATCGGCGTGAGCGGCTACCTGTTCCGCACACGCACCGGCGAGTTGACCATTCATGTGGAAGAAATCACCTTCCTGAGTAAAGACCTGCTGCCTCTGCCGGAGAAATGGCACGGGCTCCAGGACGTTGAGCTGCGCTATCGCCAGCGTTATGTGGACATGGTGGTGAACCAGGATGTGCGTGAAGTTTTCGTCAAGCGCAGCAAGATCGTACAATCCATGCGGCGCTTCTTTGACTCGCGCGGTTACGTGGAAGTGGAAACGCCCATGATGCAGCAGATCGCGGGTGGTGCAGCGGCGCGGCCATTTGTCACGCACCATAACACTCTTGATGTTGATCTCTACCTCCGCATCGCGCCTGAACTTTATCTCAAGAGGCTGGTGGTGGGCGGACTCGACCGCGTGTATGAGATTAATCGCAATTTCCGCAATGAAGGCATGTCCACACAGCATAACCCTGAGTTCACCATGCTGGAGTTTTACCAGGCTTACGCTGACTATAAAGACATGATGCAGCTCACAGAAGACCTTCTGGCCCAGGTGGCACAGGACGTGAACGGCACCACCAAGACAACTTTCAACGGCCATGAGATTGATTTCGCCAACTGGCAGAGGCTCTCCATGCGTGAAGCCATCATGAGATATTGGCCGGAAGAAGCTGCACCCAAGCCGGAGATCGCAGATTTCGCCAGCGCCGAATCAGTGGGCAAACTGGTCCAGCGACTGAATGCCAGGCACACACCACACATGGCATTCGATCCCAAAGATCCGGCCGGCAAAACCATTGCAGCAATGTTCGAGCATGTGGCGGAAGAACACCTGATTCAGCCGACGCTCCTCTACGACTTCCCTGTCGCCATCTCGCCGCTGTCAAAAAACAAACGCGACGAACCAGACTGGGTGGAGCGTTTTGAAATCTTCGTCGGCGGGCTGGAGATTGGCAACGCGTTCAGCGAACTGAATGATCCGGAAGAACAGCGCCGGCGTTTCGAAGGTCAGTTACAGGAAAAAGAACGTGGCGATGAAGAAGCCCATGCCATGGATGAAGATTACATCCGCGCGCTTTCCTATGGCCTGCCGCCAACGGGTGGCGAAGGCATTGGCATTGATCGAGTCACGATGCTCCTGACTGGATCAAAATCGATCCGCGACGTGATCCTCTTCCCATTGCTGCGTCCGCAGGCTGTGCAGGAACTTGTGACAGAAGAACCGGAAAGCGAGAAGAGGTAGTTCGGATCTTTCAGAACACCAGTTGCCAACTGGGTGGAGCAGGCCTGCGGCCCAGCCCGCAACGATTCGGCGTTCCGGCCCTGAGGTGGTTTTCTACGGATCAAATTCGCCTTAATTCTGAACCTTCTTTGTGCCTCGGCGATCTAAACTATTCGATAAATCACTCACTTTATGTCATTCGAATTTGATTCCGACACTCGCCGCCGGCTTGGTTACAAGTTGATCGATCACATTGACGCGTACTTTTCCAGTCTGCCCAACCGCCGTGTGCAGCTTCCACTGGATGAGCGGACATTTGAAGACCTGCATGACCGTCTGCCTGATCTGGGCGAAGACGCGGAAAAGGTTCTGGGCGAACTCTGCACTGAGCTGACTGAAAAAGGCTTCCATGTTCCGGCGGCCAACTACTTTGGCCTGATGAATCCAACGCCAACCTACATGGCTGTCATGGCAGAAGCGCTGGTGGCGGCGTTGAATCCACAACTGGCCAGCCTGGCGCGCTCGCAACTTGCGTCCAAGATCGAAAAAGAAACGGTTCGCTGGCTGGGAGAGCGCGTGGGCTGGGCTGAAGCGTTTGACGGAACCTTCACCAGCGGAGGCAATGAGGCCAACTTCAGCGCACTGGCCATGGCTTTGGCATCGCATTTCCCTGACTATGTTGAAGACGGTTTGCCATCGATCGGCGCAAAGCCCGTGTTCTACGCTTCAAGCGAGTCTCACCATTCGCTGGACAAATCAGCCGGCCTGCTGGGGCTTGGACGCAAGGCAGCCAGAAGAGTAGCCGTGAACGAACGCGTGCAACTGGATCCCGCGCGCCTGGAGCAGCTGATCGTCGCCGACAAAGCCGCCGGCTTCACACCTTTCTGCGTAGTGGCAACCGCCGGTACAACGAACTCCGGCGCCATTGATGACATCGTCGCGTTAGCGGACGTCGCCAAGCGTCACGGGTTGTGGCTGCACCTGGACGGAGCCTATGGCGCGGCTGCAATCTTTTCAAATCAACATCGTGATCTGGTACGGGGCATTGAGCTGGTGGACTCCATCACCCTCGATCCTCATAAGTGGCTGGCCATGCCGTTCGCGGCGGGAGTGGTTCTAACCCGTCGTCCGGAGTTGCTGCAGCAGACATTTGGAGTCACCACACCATACATGCCGAAGGTGGCAGCAGGCCCGCCGGGAACGCAGCCTGCAATCATTGACAACTTTCAAGTCAGCGCGCAGTGGTCGCGCAGAATGAATTCGCTGAAGCTCTGGCTTACTCTACGTGTCCACGGCAGGCAAGCCTATGAAGAGCTGATTGACCGTCAGATGAAGCTGGCAGCTTTCTTTGCCAACTGGGTGCGGAGCTCTGAGCATTTTGAGTTGGCCGCACCGCAGGTGTTGCCCATCATCAATCTTCGGCTAAAGCGACCGGGCGCGCAGGAAGCTGAGATTCGCCAGGCCAACGAAGCGATTGTTCAGGATGTCACACGGGACGGCAAGCGATGGATATCGAACACCGTGGTGAACGGCCGGTCCGTGATACGAATGATGGTGATCAGCTATCTAACCGGTCATCCACATCTTGAAAATCTGATCATCGCGCTGACCGAAGCAGCCAAGAAGCTTCCCAGCCCACAGCGAGCCGACTCCAAGATCACAGCGAGCAGATAACCTGGACTTTCGGCGACTCAGCGGAAACTCATCATCGCACTGTCCACGTCATGCGATGGTTCGCGGTGATGGTTGACCACGTTCTCATCCAGGAACTTATCCAGCTTGTCAGGGTCCAGCTTCATCTGAATCACATTGGCTTCGTTCGGCTCAAGGTTGAGAATGAGCATCTTGAGGTCTTTTCCTTCCGTGCGAACCAGGATGTAATTGTGCTCGCCGGAGCGGCGGGAAAAGCTCTGCACCATTGGTTGCCAACCATTCTCCATGGCGTGGCGCGCAATTTCATCGATCTTGCCGTCTTCATGAAGCCTGAACTGCTGATCTTCGAAGATAGCGGCTTTGAAATTCTTTACTCCGCCTACATGCCAGAACTTCACTACCAGACCCGCAAAGCCCATGATGAAGCGGTGGCTACGGTGGACATGATACGTGGCTTCGATGTGGTGGACCATGCGGCCAAAATCATCGTAGGCGTAAGCGGTATCCGTGCCGATGGAGAAGGCCACGCAGCCGGCCAGAAAAATCACAGAAAAAACATACAGCTTATTTCTTTTCACCGGCGGCCTCCTTCTTCTCAGACTTTTCAGCTTTTGCTTTGGGACCATCGCCCTTTTTGTTCGTGGGGTGGTCATTGATTTCGTCGGGTATGCCAAAGTGGCCGCCGAGCTCGCCCAGCTTCTCAAAATCAATTGGGCCAACAATGTTGACGACGGTTAATTCTCTGGCTTCCGCCACCAGAATGGCCACGCCGGTAACCTTCTCGCCTTCTTTCAGCAGATACACTTCGTTGTTTTCGTGAGTGCGTTTGTTATGGCTGGTAACAATGCGCTGCCAGCCGGGAGCGGCAAGTTGCGTGCGAATGGCTTCAACGTCGGCCTGGCTGTACTGGTTGGGCTCGTCAAATGCAAAATTTTTGACGTAGATGCCTTTCAGGTTCCGCACCATTTCCTTGATCTCGCGGGATTCGGAATCGCCTTCCGCGTCCAGAAACTTGGCCGCGAGCTGCAGCAGCGCGCCATCCAGCGTGACGTCATTCACTTCCGCGGCCTTGGCGCTCAGCTTCTCCAGATTCTGTAGCTGAAGCTTGCCGTTCTGGGCCAGGCATGGCTGCGCGGCGCAGGCAAGAATCACGCCCAGAATGATCTGTCCACAAAGATTCTGCCGTATAACTCTCATAGAGTCTGTCTCCTGATTCTGGGCTCCTGCGAAGATGAGCCATTCACTTTTTGAAAAACGTGGTTGAGCTTGGCGCTGGTGATGCGTAGTGCGCGGATCGCCTGCTGTTCCGCTTGACGCGCAATAATTTGTTCCTGAATCTTCTGATTACGCACCTGCTCGGTATAACGTTCGTACCGCTCAATGCCCATCCAGGCTCCGATCGCGAGGAGAATCGCCGCCAGGGCGGGGCGCCATCCGCCGCCTGCAAACCAGCGCTGCCACCATTTGCGATCACTGGACGTTGAGCTGGCTTCACTCTGGTTCAAGCGGGCCATCACGCGTTGCGTGAACTCCGGTCCCGGGTCTTTCCGCTGCAAAGCGGAGCGCAGATCATCTTCAGAAAATTGCATAGCGAATTTCTCCCAGTTTGCGGGTCATCTTTTTGCGTAAGTCTTCCAGCGTTCGATGCAGCGTGCTCTTCACGGTATTGACCGGCATCTTCATCAGGTCCCCGATCTCCGCCAGATCAAGCCCTTCTTGATATCGGAGCACCACTACCATGCGCTGTTTTTCCGGCAACAGCTCCAGCGTTTGCTGAAGCTTCCTCAGAAGCAGGGGATCGGAATTCGAAACCAATGCTGCGGGTTCAGGCACGTCGTCCATGCCGGATTCCCGCCGATTCTTCTTGCGACGACCCTGATCAATGCAACGATTCACAGTCACCCGTCGCAACCAATATGTGAGGTGAGCAGGCGATTCCAGCGCGGCCAGCTTCTGGTAAAGCTCCAGAAAAACTTCCTGGGCCACGTCTTCCGCCAGCATGCGGTCCTGAAGATAATGCCAGCAGATACTGAAGACCATGGCTTGCTGGCAGCACACAATCTCAGCAAACGCATTCCTGTCGCCCTGTCTGGCGAGCTCAAATGCCACCCGGAGATGCTCCTGCTGGTCAGCCTTCAAAAGCCACTCCCCTCTGCCTGTCTAATACGCAGGATGGGCCCGATTAGGTGCAAATTTGTGGTACGTCCCAAAAATGTCTGCTGGCCCGGCATGTGAACGCGAATTCGCGAGCTGGCAGCGACAAACCGGCAACTGAACAGCCAGGCGGTTCACTTTAACAGGCACGCCCACCAAAAAGAACCGAAAGCTCCGCCACCGCTTAAGCTCGCAAGTCCGTCCGGCTTCGAAAACGCCCGTCTTCGCGCTAGACTAGCTTTTACGCCCTCACACGGTAAGACGGGTGCGATCGGAGGCAAGATCAAAGATGCCAGGAAATGATTCCCTGCTGGGTGCAGCCTATTTTGACGAAGCCCGCCGCAGCTTTCGCGGATACAAGCGTCTTGCAGACAAGGCGCTGGAGCAGGTTGACGATAGCCAGTTTTTCTACGCTCCGGACTCCGAATCCAATAGCCTGGCACAACTGGTAAAGCACATCTCAGGAAACGTCCGGTCGCGATGGACAGATTTCCTCACCACCGATGGCGAAAAACCGGCCCGGGATCGCGACCAGGAATTTGTGATCGGCCCATCCGACACACGTGAAGACCTGATGCGGCGATGGGAAGCAGGTTTCTCCACAGTTGATGAAACGCTTCAGTCGCTGTCGCCACAAGACATCATGCGTACCGTTTACATCCGCAGCGAGCCACACACCGTGTTGCAGGCTATAAACAGAAGTTTGACGCACGTAAGCCATCATATTGGGCAGATTCTTTTTCTCGCAAAGAGGGTTCGGGGAGCAGGCTGGCAATGCTTGAGCATTCCCAGAGGCAAGTCCGCTGAATTTAATGCCCGCAAACCGCACGAGAGAAAAGCCCTCGGACCCACAAAGGGCTGAGTTTTCCCACTTTGGAACGCTGCTCCCTTCGCCTCCAAATAAATGTTAGAGTGTCTTAATCCAACCTTGTCTTGAGCACTGGCTGTTTCGCAGCGAAATTGTGTCAAATGATTGAAATTGTTAGCTGTTAATAAGCGATTCCTATTAAAATTTTGCACGACTTTCAGCAAAGCCCAATGAACTGGCGAGAGATACAAGACCGGGAGTTAATCGACCTGTGCCTTCAAGGCAATGAGGCGGCGTGGCAGGAGTTTCTGCGTCGGTTCCAGCCTATCGTCCTGGGAGTGGCCTACAATACGTACCGGTCCCGGTCGCGTGACCATGAACGCCCGGACGAAACCATGCTTGAGGATTTTCTTCACGCGGTCCTGGACAAGCTGCTGGCCAATGAAATGCGGGCTCTGCGACTGTTTAACTGGACCCATGAGAACGCATTCCGGGCCTTCCTTAAGGTAGCCACGGCGAATCTGGTTTCAGACAAGATACGCAAGGACAACGCGGACAAGCGAGACAAGAGTAAGGAAATCTATCTTGATCCTGCTATGCCGATCGCGGCCAAAGCCCCATCCACTGACGCGGATAGTAAGATCCTGCTTGGCCAGATTGCCACTTGCCTGGAAAAACATACTGATCCATATGCTGATCGCACCCGGGACATTGCTATCTTCCTGCTCTATTTCGGCCATCGAGTAACGGCCATGGACCTCTCCAAAGTGTACAAACTAAACGTACGGCTGGTGGAGAACGTTATTGCCAAGCTGATCAGAGTGGCCCGAACAAAGTGTCTGGGCCGAGCCGCCGCAGAGTATTGACTGGCAGTCACTCTAGTCGGATTAAGACCAGGGCTTAGGGGAATGGCAGGCGGACGCGTTCTATACAGACAGAGGGGAAAGACGGTGAAACAAGATATAGGACATTTGAGTGATGCGCAGCTTGAAGAGAGCGCCAGCAAGAGTCCTGGCGAATGCTCTCCGTCAGTGGAAGCACACCTCTCAGAGTGCGAAATTTGCCTGGGCCGACTGCTGACGTCACAGCGCACTCGGTTCAGTTTTCTGGAGAGTACCGGCATGAGAGCAGAGGCTTACCCCGATTGTCCTCGGCCAGAGATTTTGCAAGAGACTGCCGCGGAGTCGCTGCCGCCGGAAAGTGCGAATCCTGTTCTGAAGCATGCTGCTCAGTGCGATTATTGCGGTCCTCTGTTGAACCGTTACCTGCAAGAATTCTCTGAAGACCACAGCCCTGAAGTGAACGCAATGCTTCAGTCATTACCCAGCATCCGGCAAAGGCAACAAAAGGACCTGGCGCGCAAACTGGCGGCCCAGGCAAGAGGAGAAAAGCAACCATCAAAACCGACCACCGCGGTGATGCCGTGGCCGTTCTGGAAGAAGGCCGTGGCATGGGCAACACCGCTGGCAGCGTCCGTGATTTTAACTGTGAGCGTGGGACCAACCCTGGTGAGCGCGTGGGATTTGCATTCCGCCAGGAGCCAGGTAAAGCAAGCCTACGAACAGCAGCGGACCACGGAGATGCAACTTGCGGGAATGCCGCACAGCGAATTCACCAAGCCAAATCGCACTCTGGGCATCGGGGGCAGTGATTCAGACACCGAAGCGCCGGCATTGCTGAGTGCTAAAAGTACGCTCAATTCGCGTGTGAAGTCAGGCAAGAAGCTTGATAGCGACTGGCAGGAGATCCAGGGACGAATTTATCTGTTGCAAGGAAGCCCTGATAAAGCGGAGAAGACCCTGAAGAACGCTTTGTCCACCGCGAGCAATCCTGGGGCGATCATGATTGACCTGGCAGCCACCTATTATGAGCGTGGCGATTACGCCAAAACCATCGATACCTTAATTGCAGTCAACGAAGACGCAAAAGCCAGCGACAGCGAGAAATCGTCAGCGCTCTTTGATCTGGCGGTCGTGTACCAGAAAGCCGAGATGTGGGATTTAGCTGCCGATACCTGGAAGAAATTCCTGGCGCGGGAAGGCTCTGGGGGCTGGGCAGACGAGGCCCGGGCACGGCTGGCCGCGGCTGAAAAGAAACTGGAATGGCACAAACAACAGGGCCGGCTCATTCTGGCTGATCCCACCGAGTTTATCGCCAGCATCGGCAGTCCGTCGGTGCAGCAGAATGCTGAGGAGTACGTCAACACAGCGCTGATATCGTGGCTTCCCCACTCATCGCAGTCGCCTCCGAACGATTTTTTTTTTGGCGAGCCAGAAGCTTGCTGACTTGCTGCAAGAAAAACACTCCGACGCCTGGTTCCACAACTTCCTCAACGCACTCAAGCCCCGCGACACAGCGGGGCTTGTGGCGCTTCAACAGGCAATTCAACTAAACCAGAAGCAACACGTTGACGATGCAAAGAAGAATGCCCAGGCGGCGGCGCTTGCTTTCCGAAAAAGCCGCAACCAGGCGGGCGAACTGCGGGCAAGGTACGAAGAGGTGTACTCGTATCAACGGTCAATGGATGGCAAGGGCTGCCTCAGTCATATAGCAGATCTCGAAAGCCCCTTAAGAAAGTCCAACTACCATGGACTGTTGACACAGTTCCTTTTGGAAAAGGCTGTTTGTGAGAAACGGGCAGGTCGGCCGGGCGAGATTGAGGCCAACTTGACCGAAGCACAACAATTGGCCGAGAAATATCACTTCAATGTCATCTATCTCCGCGTCATTGGTATTGAAGAAGGGCTTAAGAAAGAAGCCGGCGCATGCCCGGCTGCCTGGGCTAAGGCATCCAAGGGACTCGAAGCGTATTGGCAGGGCAACTATCCACTTGAGCGACTGTACCAGCTTTACCAGCCCCTTTCGGAGTGCGCTGAAAAACAGGAACTCTGGCATACGGCCGATGCGTTCCGTGAACACGCGATCGCCATCCGCACGGCCATTGACCATCGCAATGGAAAAGACTCCATCATGCTGGGGGCGGCCTATTTCGATTGGGCGAACATTCTGACTGCACTCAAGAAAGAGAAGCAAGCCATCAACGCGCTCAAAACAGCCGTGTCAATCTTTGACAAAGATGGTTCACAAACTACAACGGAAAGGTTTCGAGCGGGATTGACAATCCGCCTCGCGGAACTCCAGTTGAACACCGGTGAGCCTGCTGTTGCGTTCAAGACACTGGCGCCGGTCTTGCATATTGAATCCGGCGATGCAGTAATCACGTTGTGGGCCAATCGGGTCCTGGGAGATATTTACAAGGCGAATGGCAAATTTGAAGAGGCGGCCAAGACATACCAGGCTGGTATCACCTTGTCTGAACGATCTCTTGCAACTGTCGCTTCAAGCCAGGAACGACTGGATTCGCTTGCTGCGGTCGAAAGAATGTACAGAGGCCTGACTGAAGTATGGCTTCGCCAAAATCGACCGGAGGATGCATGGAAATTGTGGGAGTTTTATAAGAGCCGTTCAATTCAGGTTTCCGGCGGCCAAAAGATCCTGGCAAGCGCGAACCAGTCGTGGCCAGAGCTGGAGAGCGAGATTTTACGACTGTTGCCGGAAAATGCTTCTACTCCTCGCATCGTTTACGCAATCTTTGATAACGCTGTACAAACGTGGATCGTTCAAGGCAACCGGGTTACTTCTCACACCACGGCTATATCCCGCGGAGAACTCGAACGCAAAACTAATCTCCTGTTTGAAAGAGCCTCGAATCCCTCATCCGGGCTGAAAGATGTATGGAAAGCCGGGGAGGACCTGTATCCGAGCTTCTGGAAAGGTATCGAAGAATATCTGCCGAAAGCTGGGCCCATCGTGGTTGAGTTGGATACACCGGTTCAACACCTTCTGCTGGAGGCGCTCCGCTCGGACGATCATTACCTTTTCGAACGTTTTCAATTTATCTATTCGCCGGGCATTATTATGGACACTCGCTTGCGAGCCACTCGCGGGCTCGATAGCAACTCATCCACATTTCTCCTCGATGCCTCGACCTCCAGTGGCGAGTCACCCATCCCGAGCCAGATTCAAGAGGTTCGTTCTGTGAGCAAACGCATGGCCAGGGCGAATGTACGGGACGGGGCCAACATTACACTGCCGGAGATTCGATCTGTTCTTCAGCACAATGAAATTTTCTTTTTTGCCGGGCACGGTCTTCGGGATGGCAAGGACCTGTCTCTTGTCGTTAATCCGAACCTCTTCGTCAGGTCAAGTGACCTGCTCCCTGAGGACTTGGGCCGGCTGCAACTTGCCATATTGGCCGCCTGCTCCACCGGAACCAGTGACGAAAATGGACTGATGGACACGCGCAGCCTGGACAACTCATTTCTGGCTGCAGGTGTGCCCAGAGTGATCTCCAGTCGGTGGGATGTTGACTCCGACAGCACCGCCGACCTGATGGAAGGAATGGTGACGAAACTGGGAGAAAGGACCCCGGTTGCCGCGGCCATGTATTCTGTGCAACAGAATATTTTGAAGAAAGAACAGCATCCGTATTATTGGGCAGGCTTCTACCTTGCAGGTAGAGCGAACTAACTGAAAATTACAAAGCATTGCCACTTCAGGGAACTGCCGTATTTTATCGTTTTGTTTTCCAAGGAGAAGGATATGAGAAGACGCGACCTGCTCAAGGGATTGGCAACTGTGCCGGCCTTGAGTGTGTTTGGTAGTGCCCAGGATGACGACAAAGCTAAAAAACAAGCCCGTAGAGCGCCCGCAGGAATCCTTCGGATTATCTTGAACGGGCCGTTTGCGCTGGTGATGGATGAGAAACAGCCCGATAAGATCACGTTTTTTTGTCCAATTGATAAGCAGGCCTTGCACCGGTTCTTTGTCAATTGGCAATTGAAAGACAACGGCAAAGATCCGGGCCGTGTCTATCACTTGGAATTGCCGCCAGACGGGCTGGATGTATATCCCAGGAAACACGCGTATGTAGACCGAAGCTTCAAAGACATAAGCTTCCGCACGGACTTGTGGCGCAAGCAGGAATACTTTGTCACCGTTGAACTTCCAGTACCAGATTCGATTGGATTCGTCTCTCCGGCCGAGCATGTCGTCTTTGAAGGCAACCGCAGAGGATTGATGCCGCTCAACAATGTGCTGGAATACAGAATGACGGATCCCGACGACGTGAAGATTGTCTACAAGGATGAGAAGATTGGACCTCAGTCTGTGACAAAACTAAGCGCGGAATATGCTGATTACTGTAAGAAGAATGGCCGCAAAGATCGTATGGCTGAGGAAGAATGTGCTGACCTGGAGCATGAATTCAAGTCCTGGGATGAAGGCGACGTGCGCACCTTTCTGCTTGGTGTAGGTGTGGATGAGTCACTGGACAGGAAAACCGCCACAGCTCACGCTATTGCCTTCTACAACAAATTAATTGCCGATTCGTTCCCCAATGTAAAAGGCAAGAACCTGGTCCACATTGGTGATGGGGGCTACGGTGGAACTACTTCTCGCGGCGCCATGCTCACACCGACGGTTTGGAATCCGGACCAGGGATCAGGTCTTTCCAGAAACGTATCCGCCATTCTGGATTGTGAGGTCATCGGACCACATGTCACAGTGACTGGCCCCTAAAACCTGAAGTTATTCCACGGCTCGTTGGGCAGCTTCGCGCTGCCCATTTTTTTTGATCGATGTTTTTTCTCCAACTACATAAGCCCATTGCGGCGGATTCAGTCGCCGGAAACGTCGCCGGGCTTGATGTACTCCGGGTCGCGCTTCCATCCCGTCAGCATCGCCATAAAGTTGTTCCAGCCGTGGATAGCCACCATGATGAGGTGTCCGGGTATAAATGCCAGAAACCCACACATCGCGAGGAAGTGCCACAGCCTGGCGTAGTGAAAGCCGCCCATGAGCGCGCCCAGCCAGGAGAACTGCACCGGGTTGAAGATGACCAGACCACTGAGAACGGAAACGAAGCCGAAGAAGATGGTGCTGGTGTAGGCCAGCTTTTGTAGCGGGTTGTACTGCTGCGTGAGTGGCGGTTTCTCACGAAAGAAGAAATAATGTTTCACCATGGGCCAGACGCCCGGGATGTCCCGCGGCACAAAGAACAGCGCGCGAAAGCGTCCACTGAATATCTGGTAGACAAAGTAAAGCACTCCTGAGATCACGAACGGCCACACGAAGAGGAAGTGCCAGTTCCAGGCACCGGCGAGCCATCCACCCAGAGCCAGTCCGCGGAACCATCCGCCAACGCTCGTAGGCGTGAAGTGGGCAGGATAGTTAATGAAATTATGCTGCGGGACTTTGTCGGAAAAGCTGGGAAACGCCGCGAATATCTGGATGCCGCTCAGGATCATCACCATGAGCGAAATGGCGTTCACCCAGTGCGTGATTCGAATAACCAGTGGATGCTCATAAATGGCTATTGCTTGCGGCGGAGGTGGTACGACAGCCTTCTCAATGGCGGCCTCGGATTCAGAGTTGGCTTCCAGCTTCGCGCTGCTGGTTTCAGCTTCGGACTCAACTGGTTTTGAGACAAAAGGCTCAGCCTCAACCTGTTCAGCCTCAACTGGTTCAGCCTGAGTTAACGAAAAGCGTATTGTCTCTGGATTCCACCGCGTCATAACTTCTCCTCAATTACAGGCTGTAATTCCAGTCATAGCCCTGGTCTTCCCAGTAGCCTTTGCGCTGAAGAACGTTGGTCACCTGAAGGCTGGTCAAATACTTGGCCGACTTGTAGCCGATCTTCGTCGGCAGATTCAGCCGGATCGGGGCGCCGTGTTCCCGTGTTATCGGCTGGCCGTACATCTCATACGCCAGCAGTGACTGGGAGTGCAGCGCAGTCTCCATGTCCAGCGATTCATAGTACTCGTCGGCGCATTCGAAGTAGAGGAAGCGAGCAGTCCGGTCAGCGCCTACGTGATCCAAAAAATCAGAGATGCGCGTTCCCGCGAAGTTGGCGATTACATCCCAGCCCTCAACGCAGACATGGCGGACATTCTGCGATTGCTTCGGCATGCTCTGGATGTCAGCCAGCGTATACTGGCCCGGCTTTTTTACCAGTCCGGAGACCTCCAGCCGCCAAGTGTTGAAGTCAACTTCGGGATCGTCAACATCAAAGCTGTTCAGAAAGAACTTGGAAGGAGGCGCGACCTGCGAATCAGAGTACGTGGGCGCAAGATGGTTCTTGCGAAAGATTTTGGCGTCTGCCCAGTCGGTAAGGCTCAGCGCATCACTCATGAGCCTGTCTCGCACCGGAGGGATAAAGGCCACTCCCGCCAGCAGAATGGGACTTAGCTTGAGCAACTCCCGCCGGCTCATGCGTTTAAAGTCGCGTTCGTCCATGGTCAACACCTTTCCGACGACTCAGATTCCCCAACGGGCTAAAAGTTTCAGGCTGAATTGGTCCCCGCTAACTGTTTTAGTTTGAATAAAGATTCACCATTCTACCCGCCTGGTGCGCTCCTGGCGTTCATAACTAGTACGTGAATTTGGAGGTCTGTGGATTGAAGGGCCATGGCTGCTTGTCGCTGAGCCTTGACTCTGGCGCAAGAAAAGCGCAAATTCGTATGCCATACAACACCACGCTGATCGGCTCCATTTGGCCCAAGAGACAAAACTCGTCCGCAGACTCTCCCTGACAGATTCCATCCTGTTGCTGGCTGGCGGGATTATCGGATCCGGCATATTTCTCACCGCACAGGACGTTGCCACTAGCACGCGCCGTCCCTGGCTTTTCCTGAGCGTATGGGGCATCGGCATGGTCATCACGCTGCTGGCGTGCTTTGCCTTTGCCGAACTGGGCGCCATGTTTCCCGAAGCCGGCGGACAATACGTTTACATGCGGGAAGCCTATGGTGAATTTGTGGCCTTCATCTACGGCTGGATGATCTTTACTGTGAGTTGCGGCGGCACCATCGCCGCGCTGGCCGCTGGATTTGCGCTCTACATCGGCAGCCTCTTCCCCGTCCTCGACGCGAACCAGATTGTGACAACATTAGGCCCTTTCGCCCTCACACGCGGGCACATGGTGGCTGTGGCGGCGATCGCATTTCAAACCATCATCAACGTCTTTGGTGTGCGCTGGGGCGCCGTGCTGGCGAATATCGCTACATGGATGAAGTTTGCGGCAATCGCGGCGTTTGTGGTGCTTGGCATTGCCTTCGGGAAAGGATCATGGAGCCACTTTGCTTCCTCCAGCACCATCCCGGCAACGGCGGCATCACCTTCCATGCTGGCCGGAGTGGGGCTGGCGCTCATCGCCGTCTTCTGGGCCTTTGACGGGTGGGTTTACATCACGTGGGTATCCGGTGAAGTGAAAGACCCGCAGCGCAACCTTCCACGGTCGATGATCTTCGGCTTGCTCCTCGTCGGTGTGATCTACCTGACCATCAATGCCGTTTATCTGTATGCCCTGCCGATCTCGGGTATCGCCGCTGAAACCACTGTTGCGCGGGGAGCGGCCGTGTCCATGTTTTCCAGCGGCGCGGCCAGGTGGCTCAGCCTGATGATCGCCATTTCCTGCTTTGGCGCCATGGCAAGCTGCGTGATATCCGGAGCGCGAGTCTATTACGCCATGGCTGAGGATGGTGTGTTCTTCAAAACGCTGGCCAATGTGCATCCGCGTTGGAGAACTCCGGTGGCCAGCCTGGTGATACAAGGCGTGTGGTCGGCAGCCCTGGCGCTGAGCGGCAAATATGACCAGCTATTTACCTACGTGATGTTCATGATGGTTCTGAGCTACGTGCTCACCGTGGCGGCGCTGTTCGTTTTGCGACGCAAGCAGCCCAATACTCCCCGCCCTTATCGCTGCGCCGGCTATCCGTGGGTGCCTGGCCTGTATGTGGTCCTGGGCAGCGTATGGTTTTTGAACGTAATCTTTGAGAGACCAAAAGAAGCCCTGGCTGGAATTGGGATTGTCGCAGCCGGCACACCGTTTTATTTTTACTGGCGACGGCAGAAGCGGCAGAGAAAAGTGACCACCATGCCGGACACGACAATCCACGACGATGTGTTGTCGTCAGCTTCAGAGTAAGGAACTTCCCATGAATTTTCAGAATTTTGAACTCGAATACTTCCAGTCGCAATTTGAACGGACCGTCGAATACAACCTGGCGGACAGCTCCGTAAAATGCGCCAACGTGAACGACTTGCTGCAGGGTGAAGATCCGCGGCAAGTCACCGAGCTGGCACTCTACTATCCGGAAGTAAACGGCACTGCGCTCCTGCGTGAACGTATTGCCGCTCTTTATCAGGGTGCGGCCGCGAACAACATTCTCGTAACCGTGGGAGCGGCGCAGGCCAACTGGATTATTTGCGAATCACTACTCGAACCGGGCGAAGAAGTCATCGTGATTTCTCCCGGGTACCGGCAGGTCTGGGGGTTGGCAAAGAACATTGGCTGCCATGTGAAAGAAGTGCCCTTGCGTCCTGAACGCAACTGGCAGCTTGATCTGGACGAACTGGAAGCAACGGCCGGCAGAAAGACGAAACTCATCGCCATTGTGAATCCCAACAATCCCACCGGCAGCATTCTCTCGCACCAAGAAGCTGAAGCAGCAACAGGAGACGCCGAGTTTCTGGGGTATGTATGACAAAGTGATCTGCGTTAACAGCTTGTCCAAAGCATACGGCCTTGCAGGCCTGCGGATTGGCTGGGCGGTCGCTTCGCCGCAAGTCATTGAAGAGCTTTGGCGCCGCCATGAGTACACGGTGATCGCCGCCAGCGGGCCGAGCATGAAGCTGGCAGAGATCGCTTTGCAGCCGCAAAAACGATCGATGCTTCTGGAGCGCCAGCAAAAGCTCTCTCGTGAAGGCCACGCAATTCTTTTCGACTGGGTGCGCGGACAAGGTGGCCAGTTCTCGGTCCATGAAGCCATCGCTACCTCAATTGCGTTCGTCCGCTACCACTTCGACATGACCTCCGTGGACCTGGCGAATCACATCCGCACGCACGCATCTGTGCTGGTGGCGCCGGGTGAGTATCTGGGCTTACAGAACTATCTGCGCATCACTGTTGGGTATGAGCCTGAGAAAGTGCGAAGAGCCTTGGCAGCGATTGCCGAGTCCGTCGCGCGTTTGCCCGAGGCGCTGCGCGATTCAACGACGGTTG
>WNEZ01000311.1_pt1 | contig 38628 bp, 34 predicted proteins | sample 5400521 | NCBI WGS metagenome assembly WNEZ01 (sample SAMN13153339, study PRJNA577476) | soil metagenome | isolation source: 120 cm saprolite under Douglas fir tree site 2 hole 1 replicate 1 | place: USA:California | collected 2015-04-18 | reverse complement strand
CATGAACGATCTACTCGGGGCGATTTTCGGAAGAAGGGCGATCCGGGAGTTCGAGCCCGTAGAAATTCCGGAGGCAGTGCGCGAGCGGATTCTGGACGCGGCGCGCGTGGCTCCTTCGAGCTTCAACGTGCAGCCATACCGTTTCTACTGGGTGGAAACCCCGGCGATAAAGAAGAGCGCGGCGCGGCTCTGCATGGGGCAGGCGCCGGCGAAAACGGCGACGGCGCTGGTCGTCGCGGTGGCGGACATCGGGTCGTGGCGAATGACCGCGCAAAGCCAGTTGGAATGGATGCGCAAAGAAGGATTCAGCGAAACCCAGATTTCCAAGGCCGCGAGGAAAGCGAACCTGGCGAAATGGTTTTTTATCCAAGGATGGTTCGGGATGCTTGGGGTGTTGAAATGGGCGATTTTCCGGCTGATTCATTTTTGGAAGACGATTGGGATGCCGCCGGTGACGCGGCAGGGACTCTTCAAATGGGCGACGAAGAGCACCTCGCTGGCTTGTGAGAACTTGATGATCGCGGCAGAAGCGCTGGGATGGAACACCTGTCCTATGGAAGGGTTTGACGGGCGCAGGCTCTCGAAGTTCCTGGGACTTTCCCCGCGAACTCATGAGATCGTGATGGTCATCGCGATCGGAAAGAAGTCCGCGCGGCACGTGGATCAACCGCAATGGCGGAGGCCGCTGGAGGCCACGGTGAAAATTCTATGATCGTCGTTGAAAAGAAACTGATACCACCGGGAATTCTGAAGGATTCCGTCCTTGTGCATCTCGCGGCGGCCTACTATTCCGTGGGAAAGCAACTGGAGCAGAAAACGCAATGCTCGCAGACGCGCGGATTTATTCTGTCGACGCTGCGGGGCGGGGTAGCGCGAAACCAAAACCAGATTGCGACGATGCTGGGCTTCGATCGAACGGTGGTGCATCGCGCCGTCAAGACCATGATTCGGGAAGGGCTGCTTGCAGAACGCAAGGCGGAGTCGGGAAGAGCGCTGCTTGTTCAACTGACGGCGAAGGGCAACAAGTATAGAGAATATCTAATCAAAGAACGTCGAGCGGCAGACGAAAGGTTGCGGAAAGTATTGGCACCGGAAGAAATTGCCGCGCTGCTGCGACTATTGAAAGTGGTTGCGGAGTTGAAAATCTGAAATAGCTATATCAGGGGCGGACGGCGGCGCCGATTACGATTTCCAGGGGCATGTTCAATTCTTTGCCGGTCCAGAATTTCTTGAGGGCACCAAAAATTTCGGATTTAGCTTGAGCCATTTTTTCGGGCGTGAGTTGTTCGATGAGCGGGCGAAAGGGCGCGGCGACTTCGCTGAACTGCTCCCAGTACTCTTCGACGGAGGATGGCCAGCGCCCGGCGATAATGCGGTCTTCTTCGTGCACATTGCTGAACCCCGCCGCTTCCAGCGCGCGACGGAGCCGGTCGCGCTCGCCAAACATGAAGAGACTAGGAGCATCAGGGTCGGGCGGAGGCGGGGGGACCGGAACGTGTTTCAAAATGATCCCCGCGGTGGTGGTGAAGAAGGGCTGCTCCTTCTTGCCCCACGCGACGAACGCGGCGCGGCCGCCGTGCTTTAACACGCGGCAGCACTCGCGGAGCGCTCTGGGGAGATCGGGAAAAAACATGATGCCGAACCGGCAGGTGAGTGCGTCGTAAGATTCATCGGGAAACGGAAGCGACTCGGCGCTGGCTTCGCGGAATTCGATGTTGGTGAGGCCTTTCTTGCGCGCCAGTTCTTCGGCAAGAGAGATCATTCCCGGGCCGAGATCGGTGGCGGTCACATGGCCAGAGGGAGAGACTTCCACGGCAATGGAGAGCGCGGGATCGCCGACGCCACTGGCAAGATCGAGGACGCGCATGCCCGGGCGGAGATGGGCGGCCTCCAGAATGGCTTCCGTGGCCCCGCGGCTAAATGTGGCGATCTGGGCATGCCATCTGCGCCAGGCGGCGACGGTCTTATCGCCGGTCCATTCCTCGTGAAGATGGTCGCGGAATTTTTGGATTTTGGATGGATCAGGCGTGCTCATAAGTGATCTCCACGACGGGGAAGTTTAGCAGAGTGGCCGTTTGGATGCTGGGGCGAAGCGGACGGAGATCGTATCCACCGGCGCGAGGTTGAAGACGATTTCTTCGCGGGGCTCGACCCAGATAGGCGGAATGATGGAACCGGCGATGATGATTTGTCCGGCTCGAAGCGTCTCGCCGAAAATGGCGAGCAGGTTGGCCGTGTGACGAACGATGTCGATCAACTCGCCGGTCAATTTTTGCAGGGCCTGGGGGTCGGCTATATTCGCGATTTCGCTGCCGTTGCGGAGCACGCGGGCGGCGAAACCGTCGAGGATGCTACCGGCTCGAGCGGCATCACTGCGGCCGAGAATGACGTGACGCTGATAAATGTTGCGGGCCAGCGTGCCTTCGACGTCGTCGGAAGGATGATCGACGTCGGCAACTTCGATAGCGGGGCCAAGTCCGGCGATGGCGCTCTTGGTTGTTTCATTGTCGGCGCCCGCTGTCAAATCCTTGCCAAGATAAACGGTGATTTCGGGCTCTGCCGCTGGCTTCGTCCAGTCGGAGAGCAAGAGCGTTGAACCCGATGGAACGAGGGCGCGATCCGTCAGAAAGCCGACCAGGGGCGCGTGGATGCAAAGCCGCTCGAGTGCGGCGGGGCCCCCAAACGCAAGTTTCCAACCGAGCGGTTTGTGGCCGGAGTCGAGGAGTTCACGGCGGCGGCGCAGTTGGGCGGCCATTCCGCGAGAGATGCGCGGGTCGTCCCAGGCGGCTGTCATGATTGGTGAGCCATGAAGGGAGTTCAGTAGCCCTCGGGCGGAATTTCGTAGCCGGCGCCTTCGAGCGAGCCGGCGCCGCTCCATCCCCAGACAAGTACGACGTCTTCGGTGCCGGTGTTGTCGAACCCGTGCCAGTGACCGCGCGGGGTGAAAATCACATCGCCCTGGCCGGAAAGCTCACGGCCGGTGTCCGTATAGATGAATCCGCTTCCCTTGATGACGATGAAAAATTCGTCGGCGTTGGGATGGCGATGCTTGTCGTGACGCGCGCCAGGTGGAAGCACGGTCCAGCCGACGAGAAGTTTGTCCGAACCAGAGGTCTTCTGATCGATGAGAAACCGCACCTGCATGTTGATCCAGCCTTCGTCGCGCGCGAGCCCTCCGACTTGCGGAACATCTCGGAGATTCGTGCGGTAGGGCTTCATTCCGACATTCCTCCCAGGCGGCGGTAGACCTCGTAGACGGTGACAAAATCGTGATGCGCCAGGCCGAGGCCGCGACAAGCGTTCAACATTTCGTTGGCGGCGGCGCCGAGCGGAGCGGGAATGCCCATTTTCCGGCCGAGGTCGAGCGCCAGCAGCATATCTTTTTGCTGAAGATTCACGTTGCCGTACGTCGCGTCCGAAATGTGCCCTTCGAGAATCAGCGGTGCGCGATAGTTGAGCACCGGAGAGGCGACGACGCTTTTCAGGAAAGCATCCACGGCGACTTCGCGAGGGACGCCGCCTTTTTCGGCGAGAGCGATGCCTTCGCAGAAACCGATGACTTCGATCACCAGCGTCATATTGAGCGCGACTTTCAGTTGCACTGCCAGACCTTGCGCGCCGATGTAGGTAACTTTCGGTCCGATGGCGAGGAGCACCGGCTGGACACGTTCGAACGCGGCCTTGTCCCCGCCGACCATCAGCGAAGCGTTGCCTTTCGCTAGCGTGAGCGTGGTGCCGGAGATGGGAGCATCCATCATTGTTAATCCAGCTTTTGCAAACTCCGCAGCGATTGATCGGCTGCCGTCCGGATCGATAGTACTCATGTCCAGGTAGACGGCGTCCTTGCGCAAGCCGGAAATAATGCCGCTTTCGCCTAGCGCGAGCGAACGGACTGCCACGGAATCCGTGACAATGGAAAAAACGACTTCCGCTTCGCGGGCAAGTTCGCGGGGAGTGTCGGCCCAAAGCATGCCGAGCTTGAACATGGGCGCGGCCTTTTCCTTGGTGCGGTTCCACCCAGTAACGGTGTGGCCGGCCGCAAGCAAACGCGGAACGATGGCCTGGCCCATGTCGCCAAGCCCGGCGAAACCAATTTTCAAGAAGCACCTCTCCCTAGACCTGAAAAAATACTGGGCAAACTTGTTGGTACGGCGGCTTCACGGTTTCCAGAATTTCATGACCGCGGAATAGTCGAGGTCTTCCTTAGCCGCACCTTTGACGTAGTTGTAAGTTTCGCGGGCCGCGGCGGTGGCGGGCAAGGCGACGCCGAGCTGATTGGCAAGATCGAGCGCCAGGCCGAGATCCTTGTGCATCAGGCGCAGCGGAAAACTTGGAACGTACTCGCCTTTGAGGAGATTTGGTGCTTTGACGTCGAGGAGGCCGGAACGCCCCATGCTGGATTGCAGGACTTCAACAAGTTTTTCGCCTTGAATTCCAGCGCGGGTGGTGAGGGCGAGGGCTTCCGCAAGCGCGTCCACTTGTAAAGCGAGGATGAGGTTCATCGCCAGCTTGATGGTTTGCCCAGCGCCGCTTGGGCCGAGGTGAAACCATTTCTTCCCCATCACGCCGAGGATGGGCTCGGCATCCTTCAGGGTCTCAGCGTCGCCGCCGATCATGAAGACGAGTTCACCTTTCTTGGCGCCCCAGTCGCCGCCGGTGACGGGCGCGTCCAGAAACCGCACGCCGCGTTCGCTGCAAGCCGCGGCAATTTTGCGCGCCATCGCCGGCGAAATGGTGCTGGAGTCCACATAAATGCTCCCGCGCTTTAGCGCCTGCATCGCGCCGTTCGAGCCCCACAAGACTTCTTCCAGCGCCGGGGGATCACTGACCATGGTGAGCACGAAGTCAGCAGAGCTCGCTGCTTCCTGCGGGGACTTCGCGAGCTTCGCGCCCGCGGCGACCAGTTCATCGGCGCGCGATGCGGTGCGGTTCCAGACGGTGAGCGAGTAACCGGCTTTGATGAGATTCATGCCCATAGGGCGGCCCATCAGTCCAAGACCAATTAGTCCAATTTTTTTTGTGCCGACGGAAGATTCCAAGGGACGCCTCCTAGAAATTGGCGGGCGTAAAGCTCGCCTGCATTTTGCTCAAAAAGAGGACACGATTGTAGCCGAATTGCTACATGGAAGCAGCGCAGCCGGACCATCGAGGCCAACGGTCCTCAATTCATCGGCACTTCGCAAGTATAAGAGTGATGTCGTCGCGCTGTTCGTGGGGACTGAACTGCCGGACTTCATCGACAATGGCCGTAACCAAAGAATCTGGAGGCATTTCACGGTGCCGTCGCAATGCTTCGATCAAGCGCTGTTCCCCGAACTCTTCTCCTGCATCGTTGAACGACTCGGTTATGCCGTCAGTATAGAGTGCGAGCGTATCTCCCGCAAAGAGCAGGCGTTCCCCGATCGAGCAATCCCATTCTTTGAAGAGTCCCAACACGGTGCACGTGGAATCGAGTCGTTCAAGAGTATTGTCGTGCCGGAGGAGAAGGGCCGAGAGGTGTCCACAATTTGCGTAGCGCAGGCACCGCGCCTTTTCATCATATTCCGCAAAGAGTAGTGTGGCATAAGCGCCTTCGGTCGTATTCTCGTAAAAGAGTTGGTTCACGGATCGCAAGAAGCGCTGCGGCTGATCCAAAGCGATGGCACACTGGCTGCGAAGGTTCGCCTGCAGATTGGCCATCAAGAGGGCAGCAGCAATTCCTTTTCCCGCAATGTCGCCGATTACCAGGCCGAGCCGACCTCGACCTAGATTGAGGAAATCATAGTAGTCGCCGCCGACCTGACGAGCCTGGATGCAAGTACCTGCGTATTCGAGCGTCTCAAGTTGTGGCTGGCTTTGGGGGAAGAGTCTTGCCTGCACCTGTTTGGCAATTTCCAGTTCTTGGGCAGCGCGGCGTTCTGTTTCCAGTCTTTCGGCCGTGGCACGCCGTTTCGCTTCGACTTCCCGAGTCATCTCGTCGAATCCCAAAAGCGCGAAGGAGTTTCCGTCCACATCTTCGAATGTCGTGAACATTCCACCCCAAGCAGGGGTCTGCGGCGGATGACGAAAGCGCACCCCGCGCTTGCGCCACACGTCGTAAGTGGCGTTGACGTCTTCGGTGATGAAAGCAACCTCGCTAAGCCGGCCAATCTGCTTGAATTCTTCAGAGTCATGCTTCGGCTTGACAAGCACAAGCATCGTGCTGCCATCGGCCGGCGCAACCGCTAGCCAACGGTCACCGGATTCAAACCGGACATCCGCGACCAGACGGAATCCAAGCTGGTCCAGGTAGAATTGCAGGCTGCGATCCTGGTCGCGAACGAATATCGTGCATTTGAAAATACGCAAGTAGGGGTCCTGCCGATCAAGACGGGGAGTGGATGGCTCGACCCAACGAGTTGAAGGAGAGCTGCTCATTGGCGTGATTATAAGTCCGAAGTTTGCTCCCTCGAACGCCTGAATTTGCGCGTCACGCACGTAAGGGGTCGCGGGAGAGGCGCGTTATCAGGCGGTCTTGGGGCGATGGGACACGGGCAGAAGGCTGGAGGCTCCGCCAGCCGAAGCGGCGGCGGCGCTGACCGGCCTGTCGTCCGGTTGGGACGCCGGAGGAGCTTCGGGCTCGGCTTTAGGAGCTGCAGGAAGGGAGCTACCGTTTGCTGAGGTGCCAGATTCCGGCTTTTCCTCGATGCGCACTAAATACTGATAAGGAATTTCCCAGCGGAAATGCTTGTGCTGTCCCCGCTGCTCGAAATTCTGCTCGAGGAAAATGGATCGCCCGGAATCGGCGACGAAAGTGCCAGAGGCCGGCAGAAGTATATCGCCGGCGCGATATTGCACCTCCACGTGGCGCCCGAGAAAGGCGGAGTAGCGAGCCATCCTGTACCAAGTCTCTTCGGCGGGTAGTAACAAGGTCAATAGTACGGAAGGACCCCCTACGATTTAACTGTGGAAAAGCGGGGTCCGCAAGACTTGAAAGACGCGGACGCCTAGAGATGAAATGTCAAATCCTCGTAGATCGCTTGGATTAGCGAATCATTCGATGGCCTCGGATTGCTCATCGCCGGAATAGTTTCACGGCTCCGCGGCTGGATTTTTCCAGCGCGTCGGAATGGAGATACGACTTTGCCCGCGAGTCACCCTTCAAGTAAGCATCCCAGAAAGCAAGCGACGCGGAATTGGTGTAATCGAAGATGGCTTCGCCCTGCCTGGCGCGCCCCGGCGTTAGCGTTCGCGGCGTGATGAACGACATGTGATTCGCCCCTTCGATGAACAGATGATACTTTTCGCCCGGTTGGCTCCGCTCAAACGGCGTTTTATGCCACGCCGGACTCGCGACCGGTCCGAGGCTGTCAAGCGAGCCGGTCATCCCCATATACGGCAGAGAAATTTGATCGAAGGAGTGATCCTTCAAACCGAACTGGCCCGGTCCTTGCGGTGAAAGGCAAAGAACTGCTTTCACGCGCGGGTCCGCAAAATTCCTGCCCGGATGCGAAGGAAGATTCACGAGCGCGCCTCCGATGGCTTCCGCCGTATAAGAACCCATGGAGTGTCCGCCGACGCCAATCCGGTTCGCATCTATCTTCCCGATCAGGCCGAGGACACGATGCTCAAGCGAAGGAAGCGCATCGAGAACGTAGGAGATGTCCAACGGGCGGCTTCCCCAAAGCGCAGGCTTCTCGAGCGCCTCTCGAACGGCCTGCATGAAGTGGATATTTTCCTCGCCTTGATTGCGGCGTTGCACGGCGGAGTCATCATGAGTAGGCTGGATAGTCAGGTAGCCATAGCTGGCCCAGTGACGTGTCAGGCCGTCGCAGCAGCTCTGCGAGCCGCCCGCGCCATGCGAAAAAACAATCACCGGGTACTTCCCCGCTTCGTTGGGATAAAAAATTCGCACGTGCAGATCCTTGTCCCGTTTCGCGTCGTGCAGAACCAGATCCGCGACTTCGGTAACTGTGTGCGGACCTGGCTCTAACTCATAGCCGCTGGATTCAACAGACGGTGGAACTGAAGCAACAGATGGAGCTCCGCTTAAAGGCCGTATCCCAGAAGATGAGGTGGGCAGCGCATTCGCGGCCGGCTTGCGCGCCGGGAACCCAGAGCCACCCGTGGGACGAGTGATGAAATAGGCTGCAGCCAGGCTCAGAATGGAAATCGCAAGTACATTAGTAATCCGGCGAACGGCGCGGCGCCGCCCGATATAATCTCGCGGGAGCAGCGGATAGAGTCTCCGAGTATGTGCCATGGGGACCTTGCTCTTTGAAGTTCGATGGATTTTCCTCGTATCAGGTTGCAACCAAATCTTTAACCAAAATGTTGCGGTCCTGCTTGACTTTTTCTGGTGGCAGGCTATTGTCGGCGTTCTGGGATAGGGAATAAACATGGCGGTGCCCGGGTTTGTCTTGCTAACCGGGCCGGACAGGTGCAAAGAGGTCTTTCTTGATGCCCGAACTGAACGAAACCGTGGTTGCGGGTCTGGCCGCATACTACGAATACGTTGCGGACCATCTGCACAAATGGGTGGACCCGCTTTCGAACGAACAGTTCTGGCGCAAGCCCTATCCCTACGGAAACAGCGTCGGCCATCTGATCCTGCACTTGACCGGCAATTTGAGCTACTACATCGGCGCACGCGTCGCCGAAACCGGATACATCCGTGATCGCGACCGCGAATTCACCGACCAGCAGCCGCCCTCGAAAGAGGAAGCCTTGCGCTCCTTTGACGGTGCCATCGCCATGGTTGTCGCGACCATTCGAAAACAAACTGCATCGGACTGGGGAAAGGCGTACACTGCCGACCGTGAACCGGAGGCCGCCGATCGCTTCCAGATTTTCGTGCGTTGTGCGGGCCATGCGTATCATCATGTAGGTCAGATTGTGTACCTGAGCCGAGAGCTAGCGAGAACTTAAGGCCGGGAAAAAACGCCAGTGCGTTGCAGAGTGGGCATCGCAAAGGCGAGAATTGAAACGCGAGTGGTCGAACAGAAGCGACTCACTAGGGGCAAGTCTGCCCTGTTGCTGGTGCTATCCGCCTTGGGCGCGATTGTGTCGGCAACCCTGCTGCATGGCTGGCACGTCTATCTGGGGTTTGCGATTGTGGGAGTTGGTCTTTTCATAGGGTTCACCCGCTGGAACCGCAAATACTGAGTTCGAGTTCCTTGCAATAAATGGGGGATAGAGCGATGCGCAAGGCGTCTTTGATTCCTGTTGCGTTGGCGGCATGCGGGTTGCTTTTGCTTTCTGCTGTTGCGCAGGAGACGGCAAAAAATGCAAAGACGCCTGCATCCACGACGCCCACCATTGATCAATCGCTGGAATGGAAGAGCGCCTTCAATCCAAAGATTTCGCCGGATGGGAAGCGCGTTATCTATGAAGTGCAGAAAGCCAATTGGGAGGACAACGCGTTCGACAGAAACCTCTGGATTGTAGATACCGCGGCAGGCGAATCGCATGCGCTGACCTCGGCGAAAAAATCCAGCACGAATGCAGCGTGGTCCCCGAACGGGAAATGGATCGCGTTTCTTTCCGACCGGCCCGGGCAAATTACGGGCACACCCGAGGGCAAGAAGCAGTTGTACGTGATTTCAGCGGATGGCGGCGAAGCCCAGCAGCTTACCAAATCCGAAAACGACCTAAATGCCTTCGAATGGGCGCCTGATTCGAAGCGCATCGCTTTTTCGATGTCCGACCCCGAGCCCAAAGCCCTGAAGGACCGCAAGGAAAAATACGGCGAGTATTCCGTGGTTCACGCCGATTACCAGATGACGCATCTGTGGACCATCGAGGTTCCTGCCGGCAGCGCGCCGGCTGCCGAACCCCAGCGCTTGACCGACGGCGACAAATTCAGTGTGGGAGAGTTTTCCTGGTCGCCGGACGGAACGCGCATCGCCTTCAGCGCCCAGAAGGACCCTGACCTGATTTCCTCCGAAACCGCTGATTTGTACGTCGTCACGCTGAACGACCGCGCAGTGAAGAAAATCGTAAGCACGCCGGGGCCGGACACCAATCCGAAATGGTCGCCCGATGGAAAAAAGATCGCTTTTGAAACCGCCGCTGGCTCGAAATATTACTTCTATACGAACGTCAAGATCGCCGCGGTCGCCCCGGAGGGCGGCACTCCGCAAATTCTGACGGAAGCCTTCGATGAAGATCCCGGGCTCATCGGCTGGGGGCCGGATGGAATTTATTTTGCCTCCGAACAGAAAACCTACGCCCATCTCTTCCGCCTGAATCCAACCACCAAAGCAGTCGAAAAGCTGAGCGCGCCGGATCGCATGGCGTCCTTTTCTTTTTCGTTTTCGCGGGACTACAGAGTAGTGGCTTACCGCGCCGCACTCGATAATCAATACGCAGAGATTTATTCGTCCAACGTCGCGCCATGGGAAGGCAAAAAGTTGACGGCCATGGGCGATCAGCTCAAGGGATTTACGCTCGCGCACCGCGAAGTTATTTCGTGGAAATCGGCGGACGGCACCGCGATCGAAGGCGTGCTTTACACACCAGCCGATTTCAGCATGAAGAAAAAATATCCATTGCTCGTGGTAATCCACGGCGGCCCAACCGGAGTAGATCAGCCCGTCGTGAACGCCGACCGTTACTACCCCATCGAACGCTTTGTAGCCAAGGGCGCGCTCGTGCTGCGGCCAAATTATCGCGGTTCCGCGGGCTACGGCGAAAAATTTCGCGCCTTGAACGTGCGCAATCTCGGCGTTGGCGACTATTCCGACGTGATTTCCGGAGTGGATTCCCTGATCGCCAAGGGCTGGGTGGACAAGGCTCGCTTGGGCTCCATGGGCTGGAGCCAGGGTGGATACATTTCTGCGTTTATCACCGCATCGAGCGACCGTTTCAAAGCCGTCTCCGTCGGCGCGGGGATTTCCGATTGGATGACCTATTATGCGAATACGGACATCACCCCGTTCACGCCGCAATATTTGCACGCCACTCCTTGGGATGATCCGGAAATCTATAAAAAGACTTCGCCGATCAGCTACATCGCGAAGGCCAAGACGCCGACGCTGATCCAGCACGGAGAAAATGACCGCCGCGTGCCGATCCCCAACGCGTTCGAATTGCGCCAAGCTCTCGAGGACCGCGGTGTGCCCGTAAAGTTGGTGGTGTACAAAGGATTCGGCCACGGCATCAACAAGCCGAAACAGCAACGCTCCGTGATGGAAGAAAACGAAAAATGGTTCGCGCAGTATATCTGGGGCGAAAAGCCCGCTCCGCCAGCCCCCTCGACACCTGCAACCGAAAAGAAAGAGAAAGAGTGAAGAGGTTGCGCGCTAGGATTCGAGCTTGAAGCGCGAAGATGCCAAACGGTAAAGGCGCCGCCAGAGCAGCCGGTTGATGAGCACCACGATCGTCGCCATGATCAGCGTCGAAGCCAGCAGCACATCGAAGCGGCCTGTGTCACTGGCGCTGCTTATCGTGCTGCCGAGCCCCGGGGTCGAAACAATCCTTCCCTGAAAGTGAAAATATTCCGCGACGATGCTGGCGTTCCACGCGCCGCCCGATGCCGTCACCATGCCGGTAACGAGATACGGAAAAATCCCGGGCAGGATTAAGTGTCGCCAGCGATCCCACGAGCCGAACCGGTAGATTTGCGCCGCTTCCTTGAGGTCCGTAGGAATCGCCATCGCCCCCGCGATCACATTAAACAGGATGTACCACTGCGTGCCGAGAAGCATCAGCAGCATGGCGGCAAGCTCCAGACCTCCGCGGAGTCGAAGCAAGAAAAGAAGAATAATCGGAAAAAGAGCAGTCGCCGGAATGGAAGCGGCCATCTGCACGAGCGGTTGCGCTATCCTCGCGAGGCGAGGATTCGAAGCGATAGCGACGCCGGCAGGAACGGTCCACAACGCGCCCAGGATGAGCGCGGTGTTCACGCGCAGAAAAGTGAGTGATGCGCTTTCGAGGAGTTCGACGTAATCCTCGCGATGAAGATCGGACAATTCGCGAGCCGCATGGAAAACGGCAAATCCCAAACCAACCAGAATCCCAGCGGCAAGCAGGTAGCCGATCCAGCGGCGCAGGTGGTTCTGCTTCGGCGTGGAGAAAGTCTCCGCGGCGCGGCGAGCGCCGAGAGTGAAAGTACGGCTGAGCCAGTCGAAGATAGGCTGAATCAGAAGCCGGTACAAGCGCAGGACGATGGAAGCGCGGCCGATGAGATTGAGCAAAGTAGTTTGCGCGGCACCGGAGCTTTCGACCTGTTCGAATTTGAACTTGTCCGCCCAAACGATGATGGGCCGCCAAACCAGCTGATCGAGCAGAACGATGACGGCGATCATCGCTGCGACGCCCCAAAGAATCGCGCGCGTGTTGCCATGACTCGCTGCCGTCTGGAGAAAAGAACCAAGACCCGGGAGGCGGAAGTCGCGTTTGCCAAGGACAAACATTTCGCAGGCCATCAGAAAAAACCAGCCGCCGGCGACGGACATCATGGAATTCCAGACCAGACCGATCGTGGAAAAAGGAAGGTCGAGTTCGGCGAAGCGCTGCCAGCGGCTGAAACGATAGATGACCGCGGCTTCGTGAAGTTCGCGGGGAACTGTTTTCAGCGAAGAATAAAAACTGAACGCGATGTTCCAAACCTGCCCCGTAAAGATAAGCAAAATAGAACCGAGCTCAACGCCGAATTGGCTGTGCGGAAAAATCGCAACCATGGCGAGCATGACTCCCGGCAGAAAGCTGAGCACGGGAATCGATTGCAAAATGTCCAACAGCGGAACCATGATGACTTCGGCCCGCCGCGAGCTGGCCGCGATGTAGCCGTACGCCAGCGCAAAAACCAGGCTCAGCGCATAAGCGGCGCCGATTCGAACCAGCGAGTACAAAGCGTAGAGAGGCAGATCGCGGGGATTCTGCGAAATCTCCGCGTGCGTGCGGACCGGGCCGAGCCAGGAACGCCCAATGGCGTAGACGCCAAAAATCGCCGCGAAAACAAAAAGAAAAACGGCGATATCAATCAGGAATGCCCAGCTCCAGCGAGAGCCCGCGGGCCGCTTCACCGTCGGCGGAATCAGCGTGTCGTGTGCAACTGAAATAGTGAGATCCGCCAAGTGAGTGTCAGACCTCGGTGAGTGTCAACTTGCCGGTGGCGGCGTCGTAATCGAAAATTTCGGCATAGCGGCCCCACTGGATGGCGGTTTCGAGCTGGCGGCGCGATTCTTCCTCGCCAAAATGCTCGTCGAGCAAGTCGCGGAAAAACTCCTCGCTCAGTGTGCGGTTGGATTTGGCTTTCAGTGCCTGCTCCATTTGCCGCAGCAAGGGCACATTGGCGAGAGCGGCTTTGCGAAAAATTGTTTTGCGCGCTTGAATGTCCCCCTGAGCAAATGCCTGGCCATCGGGAGTAATCATCACATCGCCTTCCTCGACGCGCAGAAACCCCAGCAGGGCGGCAGTGTCCACGGAGGGCAACAGCGCGTCAACTTCAAGACTCAGTTCGTCCGCAAGGCGGTGAAGGTCGACACGCCCCCCCTGGTCGGCGAGAATTTCGAGCAGGCCTGCCAGACCTCCGGGGCGCGTGTGGGGAAGCATGACGATTTTCGGACGCACTTCCTTACCGGGGCCGAAGGTTCGCGGCGGAGCGGCATCGTCCTTGTGATCCGGCCGCGTGAGGATGCGATAGATGGAGTCGACGAGCTCGAGGAAGTGGGCGGACTTTCTGTCGCGAGGATAGGGCATATCCACTTTGAAGTCCGCGTGAATATGCGCGGGATTTCGTCCGAGAACGATAATGCGGTCGGCGAGGACGACGGCTTCTTCGATATTGTGAGTGACGATGAAAATTGCGCGTGTGGGAATTTTGTGGCCGAGCCAAAGTTCGAGCAGCTCGCCGCGGAGTGTTTCCGCGGTGAGAACGTCCAGCGCGGAGAACGGCTCGTCCATGAAAAGCACTTCGGGCTCGACGACAAGGGCGCGCGCGACTCCCACGCGTTGCTTCATGCCGCCCGATAGTTCTTTCGGATAGGCCGTTTCGAATCCATCCAGGCCGACGGCGTCAATGATGCGCAACGAGCGCTTGCGGCGTTCAATGGGGGGCGTGCCGCGGGCCTCGAGCGGCGCTTCCACATTTTCGAGAACGGTGAGCCAGGGAAAGAGCGCGAAACTTTGAAATACGATGGAAACGTTCGGCGCTTCGTCGCCAACCGGATGGCCGTGCCAGTAAACGGCTCCGGCGGTGGCGGGGGAAAGGCCCGTCAACATGCGAAGCAATGTGGATTTGCCGCAGCCGGAAGCGCCGAGCAGCGTGATGATCTGGCCCGGGTATATGGCGAGATCGGTGGCGGCGATCACCTGGATGCTGCTACCGTCGGGCTGCGGGTAAGATTTCTCCAGTTTGCGTGCCTCGATGATCGGGGAGGGTGCGGTGTTTGCGGTGGCCATGAGCGCGTGTATTATCGCTCAACTGCGTTGTGGCCGCACGCTAATGGATGAAGCGCTGGCCTGCGTTTGCCGAGCGGCTACAATGGCATGAACACTGCATGACATCTTCGGGCGAACACTCAAAGAAAATAGATGCAGCTGCAGGATTGCGTGGGTGGCTGCCCGCGCTGGGCATTTCTCTCGCAACAGCGTTCCTGGTGGTTGCGCCATTTTTTTGGCTGGGGAGCGCCTCCGGGCATGATTTCGGATTTCACGCGGCTTCGTGGCTGGACGTGGCGGGGCAGTGGCGAGAAGGGATTTTTTTTCCGCGGTGGACGGAGTGGGCGAACCACGGCTTTGGCGAGCCGCGATTTATTTTTTACCCGCCGCTTTCGTGGATGCTGGGGGCGGCGCTGGGCATGGTGGCGCCGTGGAAGGCGGTGCCGGGAGTTTTTATCGTCGTCGTCCAGACAATGGCGGGAGTTTCGGCGTTTGCACTGGCGCGGCGATTTCTGCCGAGAAGCGCGGCGCTTTTTGGAGCGGCTTGTTACGCGGCGAATCCGTATGCGTTGCTGATCGTTTACATGCGCAGCGATTTTGCGGAGCAACTGGCGTGCGCGGTGATGCCGCTGGTGGTGCTGACGGCGCTGCAGCTTTGCGGGCTGTTGGAGACGCGCCGGCGTTTGCTACCGCGGGCGATGGGTTTTTTTGCGGTGGCGTTTGCAGCGGTGTGGCTATCGAATGCGCCTGCCGGGGTGATGGCAAGCTACAGCGTGGCGCTTATTTTTGCGTGGACTGCGCTGGGAGAAAAATCATGGCAGCCGCTGTGGCGCGGGGCGTGCGGGATGGCGCTGGGATTTGGATTGACGAGCTTTTACCTTTTGCCCGCGGCTTACGAGCAGCGCTGGGTGAATATCACGCAGGCGCTTTCTTCGGGTCTGCAACCGTCCGAGAATTTCTTGTACACGATGATCAACGATCCGGAACATAACGTGTTCAATTGGATCGCCTCGAGCACGGCGATTCTGCTGATGGTGATGACGGGGATCGCGGCGATTGCGGTTCGCCGAGGAGCGGCTGAGGGACAAGAAAACGATAGCGCAAGCAAGCTGTGGCGCGTACTGCTGGTGCTTTCCGCGGCGGCGACGACATTGATGATTCGTCCCAGTTCGTTCTTTTGGGTGCACCTTCCCGAACTGCGATTTTTGCAATTTCCGTGGAGATGGATGGCGATTCTTGCTGTGCCATACGCTTATTTCCTGGCCGCCGCGATGGCGCGGGGGCGCTTGCGTTGGATGTGGGTTGTGCTGGTGATTCCCGTAACCGGCGGAACGGCGGCTTTTCTCGTTCAAAAAGCGTGGTGGGATTCCGAAGATATCCCTGTTTTGCGAGAAGCGATTGCGAACGACCGGGGTTTCGACGGCACGGACGAATACGATCCGCTGGGAGACGACCATTACAACCTGCCCGAGAGAGCGCCGCGGGTGCAGATTCTGCCGGCCGATGATTCTGCAGGAGGCGCGCCGAAAGCGGAGACTCGCATCGAACGATGGACGGCGGAAGAAAAAAACTTGCGCGTGGTTTCTCCTGAGCCGTTACGAGTGGGACTGCGGCTGCTGGACTATCGGGCGTGGCGCGTGGAAGTTAACGGCAAGGCCGTGACGCCACAGCACGCAGAGACAACCGGCCAGATGGTCCTGCAACTTACTCCGGGGCAGCAGCGCATCACGGCAAAGTTTGCGCGGACACCGGATAGGAAAGTAGGGATTGCCATTTCCTGGGCTGCGGTGCTGACGCTGCTGGCGCTCTTGAACGCTGGTGGCGTGCGACTGCTTTCGGCAAGCCCCTGAACGAGGCCGCGAGGATTCCGGTGGGTACCCCCACCCTTGTGTTTTTTTGTCAAAGAGTGCGGAACCGCTTGAGAGCAAAAGAGTTAGTTTTGCGGTCCGTGCAAAAAAAACGCAAAAGAGTGTGGAACTTATTCATTCCATGAGAGATAGGTTGGAGGATTCGCCAGACTTGTCGGTAATCACATTCATTTTTGCTCCCCTCCCCCCACCCGCCTGTTTTTCATCAAGTGTTCATTCTAAAGGGAGTTAAAATCCTTTGTTTTGATACACTTTTGGAAGTGTTGATTCTAAAGAGCCTTACATTGCACTGAAATTGTGCAAAATGGCTCGCTGGGGCACGGAGAGCACGCGGTCCACACGTCTCGTAAACGCGCGTATGCCGTCATGTGGATGGTTTAGTAGGATTCATCGGATCGCAAATTCCAGCGCCTTGATAAAAGTGCTGGCGTCTAAATAGTAGTTTGGGTATGCACTCCGTAACGCATGCACCGAATCCAAGGAAACTAGAACGGCTTGGACATCTGAGTTGGCCGCTTTTTCAACAGCCAAATACGCATCGGACGCCTTCGCTAGTTCTTCTCTTCTAAAACCGGTACTGGCCAGAGTCCAAGCCTTCAAATCAAGCACGACTAAGAAGGCAGCTGCATCGGTGACGTTCTTTGCAGGAAGACGTTTGAGTGCATAGGCCCAACCACGAAGCTTCTTTTGCACTTTCAGTTTATGAGTGAGCTTGCGCAATTCCTCAATGAGTTTTGCCTTTTCTGTCGGAGTACCAGGGACGAGAGGTCGCTTCTCTCTGAGAGCGATGGCGCTGCTCATTAAGGCGAAAAACCGACGCCATTCAGCTTCACCACCACTGGATTTCAAGGCCTGTCCAGTGAACAAGGAGACTGTTTCTACAGCCGTTGCCCATGCGTGTTGGAGCCGTGTGCGTAATTGAATTTCGATCTTGAGACCATTGTATACTTGGTGCTTCCGGGAGGTGCTTTTGTACCGATAGATTAAATGCACACCCCTATAGATCAAATGTTGACGATCATCAACAATTGGCGTTCCTCTCATGCCTTTCCTCTTCAAAGTTTCAAGATGACATTGCTTAGTAGGGCCAAAAAAGTAGATGGTAGACCCATCGTTGCTCAACGCCTAAAGCGTTTGCCCTCAATTGACTTGAAGCTGCGGCGTTTCAAAGAATTATTTCGAGCCGAGTTTTTCGGCAGTGAGCTTTTGGGCGGTGGCTAGTGCGGCGGCGGCGGGGACTTTTACGTCGGGCTCGACGCCGGTTCCTTCCCAATTGGTCTTGGAGATGGGGTTGATGGCCCGGGGAAAGGGCACGCCAATCATGAAATGGCCGTCAATGCGGTGACCGGAAACGGGGTGGGCGCCGCCTCCGGTGGTCTCGCCAATGATGGTGGTGCGTTTGAGGTTCTTGAGGTTGTAGCTGAACTCCTCGGCGCGGGAGAAAGTTTGCTTGGAGGTCAGCAGGTAGGCTGGTTTCCCGTCCAACCGCTTGCCTGGCACGCTCTGTGAACTCGACCCTCTTATGACAAGTGGCGACACGCGAGAATCGGGGGTCAATGTCGCTCCGTGTCGCTTGCAAGCAGTGTCCCTCGGGCGTAGCATGCGGGCATTGACGGGCGCCCTCCAGAGACGCAAGCGGGTTGGATTTGCCTTGGTTCGACTTATCTCTCGCTAACGTCCTGTAGCTCCATTTTCAGGCCAGACGCTGATACAGTTCGTTGGGAATAAGGAGGTGCTATGATGACATGTAAGTCCGCTTCTTTGAGCAGCGCGATGCTTCTGCTTTGCTTCGGCTCCGTTGCTGCCGCACAAGACGCACCAAGCACAACCCCAGCAACACCACCCGCACCCCAGAGTTCTCCGGCGGTTCAGCCGGCCCAGCCTGCGGAGACGCCCGCAAAGCTGATTTTGAAAGAAGGCACCGACGTGAAGCTGAAGTTTGCCCAGGACTTGAGCTCAAAGACGGCGACAGATGATGACCCCGTAAACCTGGTGCTGGACGAGGACCTGAAAGTTGGCGATGCGACGGTGTGCAAGGCCGGGGCGAAGGCCGTAGGAACGGTCACGCACGCAAAGAAGGCCGGGATGATGGGTAAGGGCGGCGAATTGAACTTGCGATTGGAATACCTGATCGTGGGTGATACGAGAATGAGACTGCGCGGAACCAAAGGCAAGGAAGGGGAAGGCAAGGTGGGAGCTGCGGTGGCCCTGACAGTTCTTTTCGGGCCCATTGGTCTGATGAAGCATGGGAAGAATGTGGAAGTCAAACAGGGAACCCCGCTGCTGGCGTACGTAGACCAGGACTTCACAATTCCGCCGACCAAGTAGGGCAGGGTTAGCGGCGGTCGACAGTGGGGTGGCGAATGTCCTGGCCCTGGACGAGGTAGATGACGTCTTCGGCGATGTTGGTGGCGTGGTCGCCGATGCGCTCGAGGTTTTTGGCGACGAGGATCAATTCGAAGGCGGGGAAGACGACGCTGGAATCGCCCATCATGTAGGTAAGCAATTCACGGAAAATCTGGTCGCGGTAGTGGTCCACCTGGTCGTCGGTGGCGAGGACGTTTTGCGCGAGTTCGACGTCGCGGCGGACGACGGCGTTGAGGGCGTTGCGCACCATTTCTTCGACGAGTTCGCTCATGCGCGGAAGATCGACGTAGGGCTTGACGCGCGGGTGGCGAAGGACGCGGAGCGCTCCCTGAGCGATGTTGACGGCCTGGTCGCCGATGCGCTCGAGATCGTTGTTGATGCGCGAGACGGCTAGGACGAAGCGGAGATCGATGGCCATGAGCTGGTGCAGCGCGAGGAGCTGAACGACGCGGTCGTCGATTTCCATCTGTAGTTCGTTGATAGCGTCTTCTTCCTCGAGGACGCGCTTGGCGAGCTGTTCGTCGGTTTCCAGCACGGCATGAACGGACTGGTGAACAGCGCGTTCGGCGAGGCTGCCCATCCAGAGCAAGCGCTCTTTCAATTCGTTCAGATCCTTTTCGAAGTGGCGTTCCATGAACCCTTCCCGTAATTACGCAGAGCCAAAAACAGATTCCTCGCTTCGCTCGGAATGACAATTAGAACATTGCTTCCGAAACAATTGCCTAGCCCAGCCTCAGCCGAAGCGGCCGGTGATGTAGGCCTCCGTTCGCGGATCACCGGGGGTAGTGAACAGCTGCGGCGTGGGACTGAACTCAATGAGCTGACCGGTCAGCAAGAAGGCGGTGAAATCGCTGACGCGGGCGGCCTGCTGCATATTGTGAGTGACGATGGTGATGGTGCAAAGATCTTTTAACTGCACCAGCAACTCTTCGATTTTCGCGGTGCTGATGGGGTCGAGCGCCGAACAAGGCTCGTCGAGAAGGAGAACTTCGGGTTCGACGGCAAGGGCGCGGGCGATGCACAGGCGCTGCTGCTGGCCGCCGGAAAGTTCGTAGGCGGACTTGTGAAGATGGTCTTTCACTTCATCCCAGAGAGCGGCGTGACGGAGGCTTTTCTCGACGGCTTCAGAGATGGGGGCTTTCGAGCCATTGATCCTGAGGCCGTAGGCCACGTTGTCGAAAATGGACTTGGGGAAAGGATTGGGGCGCTGGAAGACCATGCCGACGCGACGGCGATGGGCAGTTACGTCCTGGGTGAGGATATTCTGGCCATCGAGAAGAATTTCACCTTCGAGGCGTGCGCCGCGCACCGTCTCGTGCATGCGGTTGAGGGTACGTAGCAGAGTGGACTTTCCGCAACCGGATGGGCCAATGAGAGAGGTGACCTTGTTGATAGCGATGCCCATGTTGACGTCGAAGAGAGTCTGCTTGGCACCATAGAAGAAATTGACCTTGGAGAGGGTCATGCGCATAGCGAGCGCGGCCGACGTCTCCCGTGTCGCTGCGCTGGTCACTATCGGAGGTATCTTCACGGACAATGCTGGCCTCACAGAAGCGTGCATAGGTTAAGACCTCGGAACCGCAATGCCCCGGGAAAGAATCGCCCGGGCGACGATGTTAATTACCAAAATCAAACCGAGCAGGACTAGCCCCGCGGCCCAGGCCTGACGATGCCAATCATCGTACGGAGCGATGGCGTAAGTAAAGATCATAACCGGCAAGGAGGCGGTGGGCTGATTCCAGCCGGGGCTCCAGAAGCGATTGCCGAAAGCGGTGAAGAGGAGCGGAGCGGTCTCGCCGGCGACGCGGGCGAAGGCCAGCAGAACGGCGGTCAGGATGCCGCGGTAAGCGGCGGGCACGATGACGGAAGCGATGGTTTTCCACCTGCTGGCGCCGAGGGCCATAGCGGCCTCGCGGAGAGCGTTTGGCACGGCGCGGAGGAACTCCTCGGTGCTGCGCAGGGTGATGGGAATCATCATCAGGCCGAGAGCGAAGCCGCCAGCAAGGGGGGAGAAGTGTTTGAAAGGCAGGACCACCAAGCTGTAAGCAAAAATGCCGATGACGATGGAGGGCACGCCGTTGAGCAAGTCCGCGGCATAGCGGACGACAAAAGCGGTGGTGCTGCCGCTGAATTCCGCGAGATAGATGGCGCCAAAGAAACCGATGGGAACGCCCACGAGGGAAGCGAGCAGGAGCAGCTTGGCGCTGCCGAGAATGGCGTTGGCCATGCCGCCGCCGGATTCGCCGACGGGGGCGGGCAGCTTGGTGAAAAAGTTCCAACTGATGGAAGTTCCGCCATGGTAGATGAGGTAGCCGAGGATGAAGAAGAGGACGGACACGGCGACCAGCGCGCAGACACCGGTCATCGTCAGCATGAAGCCGCTTACAAATTTGCGCCAGCGGAGACGAGGGCTCATGCGAGGGCCGTTCCGCTGCCGCGCTGCGAAGTGGCTACGATCAGCAAGCGGGCAAAGCCGTTGAGGACGAAGGTGAGAATGAAGAGCACGAGGCCGAGCTCGATGAGAGATTGCAGATAAAGATTGCCGGTGGCTTCCGTGAATTCGTTGGCGATAACGGCGGCGATGGAATAGCCCGGGGAAAAGAGAGAAGCGCTGATGACGGGCGAGTTGCCGATGACCATGGTGACGGCCATGGTTTCGCCAAGGGCGCGGGCGAGAGCGAGAAAGATGGAGCCCATGATGCCGTTGCGAGCGAAGGGCACGACGACTTTCCAAGTGGCTTCCCAGCGCGTGGAGCCGAGCGAGAGGGCGGCTTCGCGCTGGTCTCGCGGGACGGAGAGGAGGACTTCACGGGAGACCGAGATGATGTAGGGGATGACCATGATGGCGAGGACGACGCCCGCAGTAAGGAAACCCACGCCGTAAGCCGGACCTTGAAAAAGCGGGAGGAAGCCGAGGGAATGCTTGAGAGCGGGCTGGATGTATTGGCGCATCAAGGGAACGACGATGAAGACGCCAAGGAGGCCGTAAATGACGCTGGGGACGGCGGCAAGCAAGTCGATAAAGAATTCCAGCGCGTCAGAAACTCTTGCGGGGGCCAGTTCGGCAAGAAAAATGGCGGCACCGATGCCAAGCGGCACGGCGATAAAGAGGGAAACGGAGGCGGTGACGAGCGTGCCGTAGATAAATGGCAGGGCGCCGAATTGTTCGAAGATGGGGTCCCAGACGGAGGTGCGGAAAAAATTGAAGCCGAACTTGTGGCGCGGGAGCACGGAGCCTTGCCACAGCTCGAAAACGAGGAGCAAGGTGACGAGGACAACGGAAGCGGCGAACAAAAAGGTGATCGTCCGCGCGATTTCATCGCCTTCGCGGAGCCGGGAAAGAAACGAGCGCGAGCCCGCCACGGGGCCCGCGCTCGGAACGGTGGTAGTCGTCGTTGCCACTTTTTCCGCTCGAACTACTGAATCTTGCTGATGGCTTTCACTTCCTTGGCCACGACTTCCTTGGGCAACTTCGCATAGGACAAGGCCTCCGCGTAGTTCTGACCGTCCGCCAGCATCCACTTAACGAAGCCCTTGATGGCGTCGCGCTTTGCTGCGTCAGAGAACTTCTCCGGAATCAACAGCCAAGTGAAGCTGGAAATGGGATAAGACTCCTTGCCGGGCGCGTTGGTGATGGAGACGCGGAAATCGTCGGGCATGGCCTTCGCGGCGCCGGCCGCGGCTGCACTGACGGCCGCGAGAGAAGGTTTCACGAACACGCCGGAGGCGTTCTTCACGCTTCCGTATGGAATCTTATTCGATTCGGCGTAGATGAGTTCCACGTATCCAATGGAATTGGGAGTGTTCTTAATGGTGCCAGTTACACCCTCGTTGCCCTTGCCGCCAAGCCCTACGGGCCATTTAGGCGCGGGGCCTGCACCAACGGCATTCTTCCATTCGTCACTGATTTTCGAGAGGTAGTCGGTCCAAATAAACGTCGTGCCGCTGGCTTCGGCGCGGTGCACGACGACAATGTCCTCTGCGGGAAGTTTGACGCCTTTGTTGGCGTCGGCGATAGCGGGGTCATTCCACTTGGTAATCTTGCCGAGGAAGATGCCTGCCAGGGCCTCGGGAGTGAAATTCAATGCGGCGTCAACACCAGTGATGTTGTAGGTGGGAACGACGGCGCCAAGCACCGTGGGGAAGTGCAGAATCCCGATGCTGTGCTTATCCTGATAGGCCTTCAATTGATCGTCATTCATGGGGAGATCGGAAGCACCGAAATCCACGGTGCCTTCGGTGACTTGCTTGATGCCGCCGCCGGAGCCGATGGATTGATAGTTGATTTGAAGATTTACGTTCTTCTTGTGGTATTCGTCAAACCACTTCGAATACATAGGGTACGGAAATGTTGCGCCTGCACCGTTGATCGAGAGCGCATTATCGGCCCACAAAACGCCCGCGAGGGCGAGAACTACCAAGAACATTCCTGCGATTTTCTTCATGCTTCCTCTCCGTGTGAAAATCATGGTCTTTTCCCGGGGGAGGATAAGTATGTCCCACGATTGTTACGGCATTGTTACAACTGGTTCATAGTTGATTGAATCGACCGAAGGTCATGGTGCTTTAGAGGCGTAAGTTTCCTCAGATGAGGAGTTTAGAGTTGCGGGAGGAGCAGGAAAGAAAAAAGGGCAGCTCGGTGAGGAGCTGCCCTTTTCCGTCCCCAGGGGAGGGACGGAGCGCTAAATCTTCCCGGATTAGGGGATGTAATAGCGGAAAGAGGTGAACACCATGTTGTCAACGGCCTTTGGCTGGATGCCCCCAGCCCCGGACCAGCCGCTCTTCGTTATGTAGGAGTATTGGATGCCCCAGCGAACTCCACCCTTCGGGCCCTGGTACATCTTGTGCCAAAAGCCAAGCGTGCCTTCTTGGATGACGCGGATGTCGCCAGCGCACGATCCTGCCCCAGGCGCGGAAGTCCCCGCTGGAGCCGGCTCAACTCCGCAGTTTGTGTTGTTGGCAAACGGCGAACCGTACCCGCCGATCCCGTTGAGGCTGAAAGCCGTTGTCTTTGTCCGAGCAATGGCGGGCGAGGTTGCCGTGGCGGGGATCGCCGGAGTGTTGGTGACGGTAATGCCGGTGTAGCCTTGGTAGCCAGCTCGCCAGGCATATTCGGCGCCGTAGTTGAAATAGATATCCAATTTTGGATTCACGTGAAACTCAAGAGTACCGAGCCCGTGCGCTGTGCGAATCAAGGCTGCCGTGCCGTCTGGGCGGAACGTTAGGTCTGCAAGTTGCGCCGCACCGTAACGGCCCACGCCATCGCCCGCCAAGCCTTTCACGCCAAAGTCCAACTTCTTGGCAAACAAAGGTACGCGAGCTACGGCCCCTACTCCTCCGCCCGTCCGTGTGTCATTAAACGCGCCGAAGGAACTCACCACAGTGGGCGTCGGGGAAAGACAATTTCCCGTGAACGTAGTCGTTGTCGCCGGAGGGGTCGTGTCTGTCGCATTGGTACCAACGACACCGCAAGGATAGACGCGGTTGCGGAAGGTGCTGAGGATTCCGAACAACTCATAATGTCCGTACCCGGGATCCGCCGCTGCCTTGAAGACAAAATCCGGAGCTTTGTTAACTGTGTAGCCGGTGGCGTCGAACGCGTTATACAGACCACCGCCAGCGCCCGGAGCGTTGATAAACGTGTTTCCCGTGGTGGCAACCGAGGCGCTTCCGACTGTGGTGGTTGCAACGCTATCGAAGCCGCGACCGCCGATGGTCGCTTGCGGGCCTTCCACGGAAACGCCGACCGCGAACTTACCACCGAAATCCTTGACAGCGCGGAAGCCGTAGCCCCGCGCGTAAGTGAAGCCCACCGTGTAGTTGACGTCGATCGTCATCGGCAGAACTTCCTGGCGGTTCTGGATGCCCTTGCGGGTCTCCGTCGCTAGCGTCCACATTTGCCCGCCGGTAAACTGCCAGCCGTTATCAAATGTCGCCTGTCCCCACAATTGGCGCTGGCGGAGCACGTAGCTATTGGTCTGCCGGTTGTTGGAGGTCGTGCCCGCGCCGAAGAAGTCCGCCTCATAGTAGGCGCTTACTTTGGCGGTTCCGACCTTCGTTTCGCCGAGCAAGCCGATTCGGGATTGGCGACCCGAGAAGTTGTTTTCGGTCACTTTACTTAGGGCGTTTCCGGGATACGGGATGGCGTTCATCGGAGTGGGAATGTCCCCGCTGGTGGCTCGCTGGCGGAAAACCGTCTCTGCCGCGATGAACCCGACCGGGGTGATGTTGATGCCTTTGTACTTGATCGCGATGGGGCCGGTTTCCTCGGCTTTCTTGGCGTCGGCTTGCTCCGTGGCCACGGTGGTTTTGAGGACTTCGTTGCTGGCCTTCAATACGCTGACCGTGGAGTTGAGGGAAACCGCTATAGACTTCACTTCTGCGGTGGTGTTCACGGCTTCGGTGGCTTTGGTGCTTGCCTCGGTCGCACGAGCGTTGGCCGCGGCTGCCGCTTCGCGCGCTTCGTCAATCTGACGGTCACGCTTGGCGAGCTCCTCCTTGAGCATCTGGAGCTGTTCTTGCTGCGACTGCAGAGCCTGGCGAAGCTCTTCGAGTTGGGCCGCGATGGCCGCATCGGACTTTTCAGCCTTGTTGGCCGCTTTGGATTTTGCCGGCTGAGCCTTGGAAGGTGGCGCATCGGCGTCCTTTGGTGTATCCGCAAAAGCAGTTCCGGAAACGAGGAACATCGATAGTGTGAGTGTGGCTAGTTTTTTCATTTCCTCTCTCTTTGGAGCAAAATTCGACCTGGTACCGAAAAGAATGCGTACCACCCCGCGCCCGAAGGTAAAGGCCCCGTCTTACAGTTACGTCAACCAAATGTGAATATCCTGTAACAAAGACAGGGGACTCACGGGAAACCATTGACGTATCAGAGGTTGCGGATTTCTCGGTATGTTAACAACAACTAGCAGAGGTCGAAACAAGCCGAAGAAAGCGGGATGTCCAGCTTGCATTTCGTCCGCTGGCAGGTTGCCGTAAAAACCGAGTCAACCGAAATCTCCAAGGGCGGTTCCCCCCGGCACCGCGAGGAAGGACCTACTTCGGTGCGGAAATGGTATAGGCGAGGACGATTTGGGTCAAGCGATATTGGTATTTGGCATCCGTGTCGGCGATGTCGGCCTCAGTTTTTTGGAGAATGGCCTGGCCGAAGGGTCAACTATTCGCGGGGGGGAGATGGGGACCGGAGCCAGGGGTGCACCGGTCCCCGAGGTAGGACTTTAGGTGAAGATCAAGCGCGCTCAGTCTCGCACGCCGGGGTCACGTCCGAATGAAGGCCGTGTGAATTCTCCGTGATGACGGAATCCCCGGCGCAAGACGGATTGGTCTGGTCGGCCTGGTCGGGGCGGACCGTGAGACCACGGCCGTGGCGAACGTCCAAGCCACGGACCCAGAAGATGATGTCCTCGGCAATGTTGGTGGCGTGGTCCGCGATGCGTTCGAGGTGGCGCGTGGCAAGAATGAATTGCATGCCCGGGCTCACCAGGGTGGGCTCCTGAGTCATATTTTGGAGCAACTGCTCGAAAATGCGATCGCGGTATTGATCGACGACGTCATCACTTTCGAGAACCTGCGTGGCCATCTCGACGTTGCGGAAAATAAGCGCGCCAAGACTCTTGCTGACCATGGCGCGCACGGCGGAGGCCATCGAACCCAGCTCTTCTGGCACTTGAGCGCCCGGCATTTCGCGGAGGGAGACGACGCGCTCGGCGAGATTCACGGCGAGGTCGCCGATGCGTTCGAGGTCGTTGGTAATTTTCAGAGCAGCGACGATGAGCCGCATCTCGTCGTCCGAAAACGAGCCGCGGCGGAGCAGACGGATGGCGTGCTCATCGATGACAATTTCCATTTCGTTGATGCGCGGCTCGAGGAGAAACACTTCGCCGGGGAGAACTGAGGTGCGGGGACTTTCCAGGCTGACGATGGCGTCGAGCGCGCGGTTCATGGCGCCTTCGACGGTACGCGCCATGGAAACAAGATAGTTCACCAGCGTGTCGTAGAGCACGGCTTCCGTGAGTCCGGCAGTTGTTGCCATGTATCTCCCTTCGCGGGAAAGGACAGGAAGTCGCACTCCCCCGCGTACGCAAAATTCTGCCAGGGGAATGGTTACAGCTTGTTCACACAATTGTGAAAATGCTGCAAAAGAAGGGGTTTAGAGGGCTGCTGGACTTTCGCCCGGCTTTCCGGCGTGTGAGTCAGCGCGCCGGGCGCAGCATAGCGCGTTCGGGGACAAAGATCGGAACAGTGAAATGAAATTGCGAGCCTTGTCCCACTTCGCTGTCCACCCAAATGCGGCCGCCATGAACTTCCACAAGATGTTTGGCGATGGCGAGCCCTAACCCGGTACCGCCGACTTCGCGGGAGCGCGCCACATCAACGCGGTAGAAGCGCTCGAAGATGCGGGATTGATCCGCTCGTGGGATGCCGATGCCGGTGTCGGAAACCGTGAAGGTGACTTCGGCGTCGTCCGCGGAAGCGCTGACCATGATTTGGCCGCCGGCTGGGGTATACTGCATGGCGTTGTCCAGCAGATTTTGCAGCACCTCCGCGAGACGGCGGCGGTCGGCGGCGATGTCCGGCAGGGGCTGTTGCAGATTCACGGAGATGCGCAAATCTTTTTCCGCGGCGGGGCGCTGCGTAGTTTCGATGCAGCCCTCGACGAATTGAGAAACGCTCAGGCCGCGGATTTCGAGTTCCAGCCGGTCGGCGTCCATTTTCGAGAGCTTGAGCAAATCGTCGGTGAGCCGCGCGAGCCGCCGCGAGTGCTCGAGAATGATCTCAAGAAAGCGCATGCGATTTTGCGGATCGTCGATGGCGCCGGCAAGAAGCGTCTCTGCAAAGCCCTGAATCGCAGTGAGCGGAGTCTTAAATTCGTGGGTAACGTTGGCGACGAAATCGCGGCGCACGCGCTCGAGCTTGCGCAGATCGGTGATGTCATGAAGGACGAGTACGGCGCCGGACTTTTCTCCTCCGCGCACGGCCGTGGCGGTTGCGGCAAAAAATCGCTGGCGCACGGTGCCGGTTACAATTTCCGCGTGCACGGCAGGTTCGCCGCCGAGCACGTTACGCACAGCTTCAATCAATTCCGTCTGCCTGACGGATTCGACGAGAGCGCTACCGATCCTTGGCGGCAGGTCCAGGCCAAGAATCTCGCCGAAACCCGGGTTCGAGAAAACCACGCGGTTCGTGGCGTCCACCACGGCCACGCCTTCTACCATGCTGCCGAGGATCGCTGCCGAGAGGTTGCGCTCATCCTTGAGCGTGCGGATGGTGAGGTCGAGGCGCGACGCCGTCTCGCTTAGCGATACCGCTAGTTTGTCGAGCGCGTCGCCGGCGGGGTCGGCAAGGAGCGGACGGAAATCGCCCTGGGCAACGCGGCGCGAAAATTTCGTGAGCCGGTCCACACGATCCGAAAAGGATCGCGAGATGAGCAGGGATGCCGTCCCGGTAACCAGAAGCATCACCAGCGAAGCCAGCCAGAGACGCCGGCGGAATTCCCAGATCGCCTGGTCCACAGTTTGAAAAGGAAGAGCAAAACGCAGGACCACAGGCGTCGCGCCAGCGGGGGACAAGCGAACCGCATAGTAAAGCAGATTGCGATTGATTGTGACACTGTGACGAATGGACTGGCCGTCGCCCTTTGCAAAGGCGTCGCGGATTTCAGGGCGACCAGCGTGATTTTCCATCGTCGAGGGGTCGGATTGCGAGTCCGCGAGCACCTGGCCCTCGGCGGTGATGACCGTAACGCGGACGCCGCCGACCGCCATTTTCCCAACCCAGCTATGCAGCGCGGCGCGATCTGCAGCGGCAGAACTGGTGGCGAGTGATGCCGGCGTTGGTGGATTTGCAAGAGCGATATGTGCAACGGAGGCGAGCAGTTCGAAACCCGCGCGCTCGTAGTCGCGCCGCAGGGCGCGCTCGGCATAAAAATCGACAGGGAGCAGGACCGCTATCAGCAGGACGAAAAACGCAGAACCGAGTTTCCAGAAAAGATTAAGCCGCACGGGTTTCAAACAGGTAGCCCGCGCCCCGCACCGTTTTCAAATGTGTGGGGTTTTCCGGATCGGATTCGATTTTTTCACGCAAGCGGCGAACGTAAACGTCCACGCTGCGCGGCGTAACGAAGCGATCCGTTCCCCAGACGGCATCGAGCAATTGATCCCTGGTAAAAACGCGGTTTGGGCGCGAAGCAAGGTAATAGAGCAGCCGGAATTCGAGCGTGCTGAGCGGTACGGCTTTGCCGGAATGGCTCACGCGATAGGACGCCGGATCAATCGCCAGCTTTCCGATTTCAATGGTGCGCGGCGCATCGGCAGGCGGCTCCGCACGGCGGAGCAGCGCCTTGACGCGCGCGAGCAATTCGCGCGGACTGAAGGGCTTGGTCACATAATCGTCGGCGCCCATCTCCAGCCCCACAACACGGTCGGCTTCCTCGCCGCGTGCCGTGAGCATGAGGATGGGCAAACGATTGAGCGAGTCATCCCGGCGAATCTCCCGGCAGATTTCCAGGCCGGAAAGCTTCGGGAGCATGAGATCTAGAAGCAAGAGATCAGGTGGCGTTTTTTTCAACGTGCTCAGACCAGTGCTCCCGTCGTTGGCAGAACTGACCTGAAAGCCTTCGTTCGCGAGATTGTAGCGGACCAGTTCGACGATATCGCGGTCGTCCTCGATGATTAGGATGCGTTTCATGCTGTTTGACCGTACCGCACGCCGGCTTGGCGGCAGTGTACCGTAGGACGGCGAGTTGCGGTAGGCATTAGGAAGTTTTGGATCACTCGGGATTTGACGTAACACGCCTGATTGTCGCAGGTGCTTGGCGCGGTGAGGTAACGTGTTGTTTACATCCATGTGAATCTCGTGTTAAAGCAGCGAAAGCCTAGTCGCTGCTTGAAGTTGTGAAGGCGAGTGCCAGGAGCGTTTTTTGCTCCAGCTCATGCGCCTTGGCGGAGCCCGTTGCGGGGCTGGCGCTGGCGGAGCGCTTCACTGACCGGAAATTGAGCCCCCTCGCCTTGGCGATGCGTTCGAATCGCGGCAAAATGTATCCCGCCGCGCCCATGTTGCCGGGTTCTTCCTGAACCCAGACAATCTCGCGCGCTTTGGGATGCTCCTCGATGGCGGCGGCAATTTCCGTGCGCGGAAGCGGATAGAGCTGGTCGAGAAAGAAAATGGCGGTATGCGTATCCTTGCGGCGGCGGCGTTCGGCGCGCAACTCATGGCCGACCTTTCCGCTGGCAATCAGGATGCGGCGGGCGTCCTGCACTTCCCGATCGGGAACCAGCGGCAGGAAGCGCGGTTTCGTAAATTCGTCGATGTTTGAGCTGGCGTCGGGATGACGCAGCATGCTCTTGGGCGTGAAGACGATGAGCGGCTTACGCCACAGGCGGCGCACCTGGCGGCGCAGCATGTGGAAATACTGCGCAGCGGTCGAAGGCTGGCAGATCTGCATGTTGTCCTCGGCAGCCAGCTGCATGAAGCGCTCCAGGCGCGCGCTGGAATGCTCCGGACCTTGGCCTTCGTAGCCGTGCGGCAAGAGCATCACGATACCCGCCGGCAGGTTCCACTTGTCTTCGCCCGCGCTGATGAACTGATCGATGATCACCTGCGCGCCGTTGGCAAAATCGCCGAACTGCGCTTCCCACAAAACGAGCGCTTCGGGATAGTCGCGGCTGAAGCCGTATTCGAAGCCGAGGCAGCCCGCCTCGGAAAGCGAAGAGTTGTAGATTTCGCAGAAAGCCTGCTGTTTGGAAAGATGTGAGAGAGTGAGATAGTTGTGCTCGGTTTTCGTGTCAATGAGCACAGAGTGACGCTGGCTGAACGTGCCGCGCTCCGTATCCTGCCCCGTGAGGCGCACGGGATTGCCCTCGAGAAGTATGGAGCCGAACGCCAGCATTTCGGCAAAACCATAATCGACGGCACGCTTGCCATGCCCCATTTCCGCGCGCTGTTCGAGAAGCTTCGCGATTTTCGGATGGAGGTGAAATCCCTCAGGCACGCGAACGAGACCGTCGGTGATCTCCGCAAGTCTCTCAGGCGGGAGGCCGGTATCGACCTCATATTCAGGTTTGTAACGGCCATGCTGATAGGGCGCCCAGTAGTCCGGCAGTTTGCGCAGGTGCGGTATTTTTCTTAGCGCGCGCGCCTTGGTCTGCTCCTCTTCGTATTCCTTGCGGATTCCCTCAACCATCAGGGAGGAGTCGATGCCGGTGTGCTCGGCGTAAATCTTCCAGAGCGGAGCGTGATTCTTGATGCGCTCGTAGAGGAGCGGCTGCGTAATGGTGGGATCATCGACTTCGCTATGGCCGTGGCGGCGGTAGCCGATGATGTCCACGACGACGTCGCTGCCGAACGTGGCGCGATATTCCGCGGCAAGTTTTCCGATGCGCACGATAGCGTCCGGGTCTTCGGCGTTAACGTGGAAGATGGGCACGGATTGGCGCTTGGCCACGTCCGAAGCGAAACGCGAAGAATGCTCCTGCGCGGGCTTGGTCGTAAAGCCGATCAGGTTGTTCACGATGATGTGAATGGTGCCGCCGACGGTGTAGGCCTTGAGATCCGCGAGATTGAGAGTTTCCGCCCAGATGCCCTGGCCCGCGAAAGCCGCATCGCCGTGCATCACGATGGGGACGACCTTATTTAGTGTTTCCCGCGTACGGTCGACGTAGGGGCCGCGCAAACCGTAGCGCGTTTGCTTCGCGCGCACCCGGCCCACGGCGACCGGATCGACAGCCTCGAGATGGCTCGGATTCGAAACAAGATGGATGCCGATTTCCTTGCCAGTGCTCGTGACGTAGGTGCCTGTCGCGCCTACGTGATATTTCACGTCGCCAGCGCCGAGAACGCTGCGGGGATCGACGTCTTCAAAACCAGCGACTACCTCATGCGGCGTCTTGCACGCCGCATGGACCATTACGTTCAGGCGGCCGCGGTGACTCATGGCCATGATGGATTCGAGCGCGCCATGCTCGCCCGCGGTGTCTAGGATGGAATCAAGTAGCGGAATTAGCGCGGTAACGCCTTCGAGCGAGAAGCGCTTGGTGCCCAGGTAGCGCGCCTGCAAAACTTGCTCGAAGAGATCGGCGCGTATCAGCCGCTCGAGAATTCTGTGTTGATCGACTTGGCCAGGCGGAGCTTCGAGGCGCTCGGCAATCCAACGGCGGCGCTCCGGCTCCGGCAAATGCATGAAGTCGGCGCCGATGGTATTGCAGTAGATGCCGCGAGCTTCTTCGGCGGCTTCGCCGGTGAGCGCGTCGAGGTCAGGGTGCTTCAGCGGTTCAAATAAGCCAAGCGGATCGAGAGTTGCTTCCAGATAGCCCCAGCGGCGGAATGCGTCGAAGATGCGCTCGCGCTCTTCGTTGCCCGCTGCTTTTGCGAGGCCGCCTACTACAGGTTTCTTGGCCGCCTTCGCCATTTTTGCAGGACGTTCTTCTTCCAGTGTTGTGCGGTGGGCCATAAAAATCCAGCTCTATGAACCTTCTATTTTGCCACAGAAGCTAAAGGGTTGCTTGCCGGTCGGAAGGCGGCATGCTGCGCCCCTACAAAGCCCCCTACAAAGAATGAACAAGGGCTTCGAGGCATCGGGTTATTTCGTCGGGGGATGTGCCGGGCGCGAAGGTGACCGGGGCGCCGACGCGGATGGTGATTTCGCCAATGTGGGCGAGGCGGCGGTGTTCACGTTTCATCTGCCAGACGCCGTCCAGGCGCATCGGAACGATCGGGGTGCCAAGATTTTCTGCGAGGAGGCCGATACCGCTTTGGAAAGGCGCCATGCGGCCATCTTCAGAATTATTGACTTCGCCTTCGGGAAAGACGACCACGCTATAGCCGCGGTCGACGGATTCACCGGCAAAACGAAAACTTTCGCGGAAGCCGGAAAACTGCGGCAGCGGAAAAACGTTGAAGAGTAAGGTGACGAGCCAGTAGCCGAGTTGATAGGCCCAGCGCCGGGCGAAGAACCACTCGCGCGGCGGGCGGCGCATCTCGAGCAACGTCTCGCCGCCCATGGCAGTGGCGAGGCGATGGCGGAATTGCGGCGGCAGCGCTGCGAGAATCAGGCCGATGTCGGCGCGGCGCGTGATGTGGTTTGAAACGATGAGAACGGGCCCGCGCAAGCTGCGAAAATTCTCGCGGCCCACGATGCGCGGGTGGCCGAGGATCTGCGTGGCAGGCCAGACCAGCGCGTAATAGACCCCAAGCCGCAGCCAGCGAATGGGTTCGCGTTGCGTCCAACGCGGATAGCTGTATTCGCTGCGCCACGCAGCCGGCTGCTGCAGGATGCGCTCCACTTCGGCAACGGTCTTGGCATTGGCGAAGGCGGTCTCGTCGAGTTCCACGTGAAACCTTTCCTCCAGGGCGCTCATCAGCTCCACGCGATCGAGGGAGGAAAGGTTCAGTTCCTCTTCCAGTTGACTGTCGGCTCGCTCGCCTCCACTTCTCGAGCTGCTAAAGCGCTCCAAAAGTTGACCGAGGGTGCCGCGCGGCCATGAGGGAGGAATGAAATCCGCCCCTACAGCTTCCGGGTCACCAGGTTGCCGACTATCGAGAATTTGCGCCGCACGGGCAGCGATGACGGCGAGGCGCGGTTTTCCGGTGGGCGTGCGCGGAAAATCAAGATCGGGCCAGACAATCCAAGTTCGAATGCGTTGATATTCGGCAAGCGAGGTGTTGGCGCTCTCGATGGCCTTGTCCGCGGCAGTTCTCTTAGCGTCCTTTATCAGAAGAACCGCGCAAGGCTCGGCATTGCCGTCGCGATCGATCGGAATGACCACGCAACCGGCGACGTCTGGCTGTTTGCGAAGAGCAGCTTCGAGATCCTCGGGATAGACGTTGAGACCAGCGGGCGTGACGATGACGTTTTTCTTGCGCCCGCGGAAACGCAGGTTGCCTTGGGCGTCGAGTTCGCCTAGATCACCAGTGCTCAGCCAGCCTTGTTGACCGGCGGGTCGAAGGGCTCCTAGCTCCCAATAGCCGGTGGAAACATTTTCGCCGCGGACGAGAATCTCGCCGTCTTCGGCAAGCCTGAATTCACGGCCGGGAAGAATCTTGCCGACAGATCCTTCCGTCGCGCGAAACGGGTGATTCAGGCTGATCAACGAGGCTGTCTCCGTCATGCCATAGCCTTGAACAACGGCATAACCCATGCGCTTGAAAAGGTCCTCCGTTTCGTTTGAAAGAGCTGCACCACCGGAGATAAATGCCCAGAACTTCCACCCGAAGCGGGAGTGCATTCGGCGAAACATCCAGGCGCGTTTCAGAAACTTTTTGCCTTTTGCGTTTTCGAGGGTGCGCTTCAGCCACGGCGATTTGTCCTGGCCTGCGAATTCCCTCGCAATTCCTGCGTGAAGAAGATCCAGCATGCGCGGAACGGCGATGAGTGCGACGGCGCGTTCTTGCTTGATGGTGCGAATAATTTCGGCGGGATTGCCGGACGGTTCGAAAACAACGGCGGCTCCCAAGAGCGGCGGAACAAAAAGCGCCATGAACTGCCCGAAGACGTGGCTTAACGGAACGAGCGTGACGAAGCGCAGCGGGTGAAACCAGCGCTCATACTTGCGATATTCTGCGATGCCACGTTCCAGCGGCTCAAGGTTCGCCAGAAAATTGCCGTGCGTGAGCACAACACCGCGCGGTTCTGCCGTCGTTCCGGAAGTGTAGAGAATTTCGGCAATGGTGCTTCGTGTCGATTCATCCCCCGGATCTACGCCCGCCTCTGGCTTCGGGGCAGGGCTGTCCACGATATCTCTAAAATCGTTGATGATCATCGAAGGTGGCGCGCCGGGCAGCTCCATTTGTTGGCGGTCCCGCAAGATGAGCTTCACCTCGGCATCCTTGATGACGCGTTCAACGAACTCGGGAGATGCGGCTGCGTCCATCGGGACAACGACGGCGCCGCGCAACAGGATTCCCCAGAAGCATGCAACCCATTCGGCGGAATTGGGACCCCAGAGAAGAACGCGGTCCCCCGGCAATACGCCCCGTCCGGCAAGGGCATAACTCCAGAAAAGGGCGCGGGCGTGGAGCTCCACGTACGTCAGCTTTTCCCGACGGTAGCCGCGTCTTTGGATGACGGCACCTTCGCCGCCGAATCGGGCGAAATCTGCGAGCAAGCTCAGAAGGTTCTTTCGCGGCATAAGTGCAGTAGTTTCTTTGCCTCGGATATGGCCCGATTCTACCCCTGAAGCGGTAGCGAGACTTTCCAGCAGGCTACACATTCCGTTTGCGACTTGGGGGGCATTCGACACCAAAATGCATTTACCGTGCCACGAAGGAACATGCCCTTGCATCTCAGTAAAAGCAGTCGCGCGAAATCCGCGGTTTCTCGGTTACAATAGTGACTTGTGATCTCCGTTACAGGGGGAGATCCTGGGGGCCGTAGTACACCCCTATCCATTTCTGGAGATAAGCAGGAAAATGCCGGTACCGATTTCTCAGATGTGGACGGTTGCAACGTACGTCCTCAAGCAAAAGCTGAAAGGGCGCAAGCGCTACCCGTTTGTGCTGATGTTGGAACCGCTCTTCCGCTGCAATCTGGCCTGCGCGGGCTGCGGCAAAATCCAATATCCCGCGCACATTTTGAAAACGGATTTGAGCCCGGAAGAATGCTTTAAGGCAGTGGACGAGTGCGGCACGCCGATGGTTTCGATTCCCGGCGGCGAGCCGCTGATGCACCCGCAGATCGATAAAATCGTCGAGGGCCTGGTTGCGCGGAAAAAGTACATCTATCTCTGCACCAATGCCCTGCTCCTGAAAGAAAAACTGCACCTTTTCAAACCTAGCAAATACCTGACTTTTTCCGTACACGTGGACGGACAGAAAGAGCATCACGATTTTTCCGTCTGCCGCGAAGGTGGCTACGAACTCGCCATCGAAGGCATCCGGGAAGCGATAAAGCAGGGTTTTCGCGTCACGACGAACACAACATTGTTCGATGGTGCCGACCCGAAGAGTGTCCGCGCGTTTTTCGACGAGATGATGGAGTTGGGCGTTGAAGGCATGATGCTCTCCCCCGGCTATTCCTACGATAAGGCGCCCGATCAGAAGCACTTCCTCGGGCGGGCTCGCACGCGCCGCTTGTTCCGGGCCATTTTGTCTAATCGCAAGCCGAGCTGGCAGTTCAACCAATCGAAACTGTTCCTCGAATTCCTGATGGGCAAGCGAACCTATGCTTGCACGCCATGGGGCATGCCGACCTACAACGTCTTCGGCTGGCAGAAGCCCTGCTACTTGCTGCAGGACGGCTATGTGGATACCTTCCAGGAACTACTGGACACCACCGAGTGGCAGAATTACGGCACCGAGTCTGGCAATGCGAAGTGCGCGAACTGCATGGTGCACAGCGGCTACGAAGCGTCGGCTGTGGATCACACCTTCAGCGGCCTGCGTGGACTGTGGGCGACTGTAAAGGCCGAGCTGTCGACCAAATACGACGATGCGGATGCGCTTACGATGCTGAACGAGCCCGTTAAGCCAGTGCACTCCTACAACCCGCTGGTGCAGATTCGACCAGACAAGAGTCAACTCGAGGAGACGCGCGCGTGACGGGCCCTCGCCATGCCGATCGGCCGAGCCACGTCGCTCGTTTTACGAGCGCCAGTACATCGGAACATTCTCCGCTTAACCCCGATACTCTGGAAGTGGCCCCCGGCACCATTCATGAAAGCGTGCAAGGCTGGGTGCCCACCCTGGCTACGGAAGAAGAGTTGCGCATTGCGCTGGAGAAAGCCTTCGATTATCGCGGCGATGTGACTCTTACTCTGAAAGATAATTCAAAAATCGAAGGTTACTTGTTCGATCGGACGACCGGGCCAAACCTCGCTACCAGTTTCGTGAGGATCCTTCCCAAGGATTCCACGCAAAAAATGAAGATGGCCTATGCCGATATCGCGGCACTCGCCTTCAGCGGCAGGGATACCGCCGCCGGAAAGAGTTGGGAGGCCTGGGTCGGCAAGTATTGGGAAAAAAAGGCCTCGGGTGAGGGCGATTTGACCCTTCAACCCGAATCCCTGGAATGAGCACTTCCCGCCACTGCCGAGAATCGTATCACACCTTAGGATAACTCTTTTAATTTCAACTGTTTAGATAAGTACCATGTCCTTTCTACATAGGCTACAGGCCGTAGACAAAACGACTTTCTTGTGGTACTCTTTGCCTAGCGTTTAGTGCTCTTGTATTAGCTTCGGACTTGTTCAAGTTGCTGCAAGGACGAGCTTTGTGGCCCCGGGAAGCGGACCAGGACGCACAACGCAATTCCAATATCGACGACTCCGACACGCTCGGAGTTGCGCGCGTGAGGTTGGCAAGTGAAGGAACAGGGAACAGTAAAGTGGTTCAATGCTTCAAAGGGGTTCGGATTCATCCAGCGTCAGACCGGAGAAGATGTTTTCGTGCACTTCTCGGCGATCATGATGGACGGTTACAAGTCCCTCAACGAAGGTCAGGCAGTGGAATTTGAAGTGAAGAAGGGCCCGAAAGGCCTGCAGGCTGAGAACGTCACTAGCCTCTAGTCTTTCCCAGGAGACCCCCACCGGTTCGTGGGCTTCTCCGCCAAGAGATTCGAATCGAGAGAATCGGCGAGAGCGGTCAAGGAGGACGTTGTGCAAGTAATGCAAGAAGGTCAGACCATTAAGCATGAGATGTACGGCCTGGGTATCGTGACCGCTTCCGACCAGGAACGCACAGCCGTGGATTTTGACGATCATGGGCCAAAGTTGTTCGTCACCAGCATCATGATGGCCGAATTGATCGGCGAAGCGCCCGCGACTCCGCCGAAGACCAAGCGCCGTCGCAAGGCCTCCACCGCAGCCAAGGCCGCCAAGAAAGCCGCAGCAGCAACGGCGGCCGCCAGCCGTTCATAAGCTTCTGCAATTCAATCAGGACACTCCCGCGCCAAACCGGCGCAGAGGTGCGTTTGTCGGCATTTTTCACGCGACTCGCAGCGGTTATGATAGGTTCTGACTTATGAAACGTCTTGCAATCGTCCTCGGAATCATTTTTCTCGTCTTGGGTGTGATTGGCCTCGTCCACCCCAGTTTCAACTATCACCAGCAGGAAGAGGTAGCGAAAATCGGCCCCATCAAAGCGACCGTTGACGAAGAGAAGACTGCGCAAATCCCGCCCGCGGTCGCCGTAACATTGCTGGTCGTCGGCATAGGGCTTGTAGTGCTCGGCCCACGCATGAAGTAGTTGTCTTGCCATCGAGAGTCTCAATCCATTAGGTACCCGACATTGGTTTTAACACTTACCGCTACGCTGCATGGCACACCAAACGCATTGACTTCCCCGCAGCACAAGCTTAAATAAGACCTACAGAAGTTCCGTCCGCAGGGGCCGCGTTTTAAAACGGAGAGAGAGATGAAAAAAGATGCGCTGAATTACGTCTTGGGACTCAGTGTGCTTTTTGGGTGTCTTTTCACGGTTTCTACGCCAACGCAAGCGCAAAACACGCCCGGGGTCACCGACAAAGAAATTCTCATCGGCTCCTGTTCCGCTCTGGAAGGACCTTCGCATTTCCTCGGTACGGAAACGGTGACAGGAGCAAAAGCCTATTTCGCAATGACCAACGATGCCGGCGGAGTGGACGGACGAAAATTAAAACTTCTCGCCTACGACGACAGCTATGACCCTGCCAAAACGGAAGCGTGCTTCAACCGTTTGATGGAGCAGAAAGTCTTTGCGTTTGGTTTTTTCGTCGGTACTCCCACGGCCGTCAAATACATTCCGATGGCCGAGAGCAATAAGATTCCAGTAATCGGCCTCTTTACCGGAGCGCAGACCCTCTATTCCCCGCTCCGCCACTGGGTCGTGAATGTTCGCTCCTCTTATTTCGATGAAACTCGCGAACAAATCGACGGCATGTGGGGAACGCTGGGTTACAAGAAAATCGGCGTGATCTATCCTGAGGATGCCTTCGGCGCGGCGGTGCTCGAAGGTGTGAAGGCGGCGCTGAAACCCCATAGCGCCGAGCCCATTGCCGTCGCATCGTACCAGCGGCAGACGGCGCAGGTGGGTGGCGCGATCGACACCGTCAAAGCGGCCAAACCGGATGCCGTCGTGGTCG
>WNEZ01000310.1_pt1 | contig 38648 bp, 32 predicted proteins | sample 5400521 | NCBI WGS metagenome assembly WNEZ01 (sample SAMN13153339, study PRJNA577476) | soil metagenome | isolation source: 120 cm saprolite under Douglas fir tree site 2 hole 1 replicate 1 | place: USA:California | collected 2015-04-18 | reverse complement strand
CCCAAAACTCGACGCAAAGTCGAAATGTTCTGGTTGAGATTGTTCTCCTCGACACTCGTGTCAGGCCAGATCGCCTGCATTAGCTCGTCTTTCTCGACGACTTTTTGTCTGTTCTGTATAAGGTGCAGCAGCGTGTCGAAGGCCTTCGGCGTGAGCGCAACGGGCGCGCCTCCACGCAAGAGCAGGCGCTTCCCGACCTCGATACGGAATTCGCCGAATTTGTAAACGCCTGGTTGTGGGCCGCTCATGACCGTGCTTTCACAAGTTTTCAGGATATTTCAGCCTCATTCTAAGTACTTCACACACCTCTTGGAAGCATATTCGGTCCGCAGGCCGGAGCATCCTCTGGCCAACGTCTGAAGAAAACTGGAGAAACGCGTATGAGTCACAAACTATCAAAGGCCACATGGGCGGTTGCCGCGCTTGCACTGTCGGGCGCTCTGATGCTGGGGTCCGGGCGGCACGCAAGTGCAGGGCCGGCCCTGCCGGAACAAGAATCGCATGGCAGGGAGCTGCAAGGGACTTGGCGTGTGCAGGTGCAACAGTACAACTGTCAAACGAACGCTCCTATCGGCAAATTGTTTTCTTCTTTACTCGCTTTCTCCGACGGGGGAACAGTGACGGGGACCACGAGCAACCCGGGGTTCGCCCCAGGTCAGCGTACCTCCGATTTTGGAGTCTGGGGTCACGAAGCACGCCATACTTACAATGCAAAGAGCGTGGCTTTCCTGCTTTTCACGACTTCGCCGAACCCACCTGTGTCTCCCGGCTTCTTGGCGGGCACCCAAACCATCACACAGACCATTGAATTCAAAGATGGACCGGACCAATTCGCCAGCGAGGCTACCGTTGAATTTGCCGACGCCTCGGGAACAGTCTATCGATCTGGTTGCGCCACAGCCACCGCCCAGCGCTTGGAGTAACCAACATTCCGCAGCAGTCTGCGAGTCTCACCCCGCCGTCAAGATAAGGGTCGGCTTCTGAGGCCGACCCTTGCTGTCTTGCGCAGGGGTTTCAGATGATCATTCGAATTCCTGAGTCGGATTCGGGGGGCGCATCGGTTTCCGCCCCGACCATGATGAAGACGCCCGACCTCCTCAGATGAGTGTCTTACCGCCTGGATGCACACACCGTTTGTCCGATGACGCTGTTGTGTAGCTGGCCACTCAAGGGGGACACGCTGATTGGATTCCAACGATTCTGGACGTATTGTCGGCAAACAGGAAGTGTGCGCTGAGCAGCGCGTTGTTCAGGAGGGTTGAAGTCCCTCTGGCGTTCGAATGAGGAGCGCCATATCCAAGAAGCGGGGTTCACAGCCTCGCTGGCCGGAGAAAGCGCAAGGTATGGAGAGGTCTAAATGGGCACGAAGGCGAAAGCTGGACACAGCCAAGACCAACCTGAAGCCACTGCTTGTTGTACTCCGGAGGGCAGGGTGTCCATCGCGAGATGGAATCCGAAGGGCCTGCGGAGAAGTACCGGGCCGTAATCGATGGGGACAATCCCCAAGATGAACCGGTCGGCCAAAGGTGGGGCAAGGTCGAGTCTGCACTTCTGAGACGAAGGCGCTCTCATTCACCCACCGCACCAAGGTGTTTGCGGACGGCACGGTACAGAAGAACAACGCGTGACCTCAGGAGAACTGGCAGAGTCTCCGGGTGACACCGGAGTAAGCGAACCTATAAGCGAAAGCGAAGTGGCGAGTGATGCTCTGTCAGTAGTCGGACTGCCAAATAGTACCTGAAGCGTGATGAAAGTCACGTGACCGAGCGATCGGCGGCTAGAGTGGGTCGGGGAAGGTGGCAGGCGAAGGCAGGCAGGAAGCGGCGGGCAGCCAGAAGAGTAAGGATGATGAAGGTGGATCAGTTCGCTTAGCGAAAAACCCGTACATCATCGTCCGAGGATACTGGAGGCCGGACTCAACCTTCCGGATGTAAGCAAGGCCCACTTGGTGGTTGCCTTTTCCTTACATCTCAGGTCATGTGTCTTCGTGAAAGCTGCATGCGGGAAAACCGCACGTGCAGTTTGGGTGGCGGACGGAGGCCAGCGCGCAAGCGCGCCTCCTCCGACCCGACAATTAGGTTAATTCCGGACTGCCCGTCTGAGAAGTTGGGAGGCAATGGGCCAAGTCACTGAGAAGGATGACGTAATTGCCGGAGAAGGAAATGTGGCAAGCGGGCTGAAAATCTCGCGTTCCAGATACGTTCCAGTTGGGCACAATTTTGCCGTTTTCTACGTTTTGAGCGTCTCGAAAAATCAATAAGTTCCGTGTTTTCAATACCGCTGAATATTCGACTCCCCCCGCCTCCACCATTATATCGTCTTTGTAATCAATAGATTACAGTAATCTTCGTCTGCCCGAGTTCCAGATACGTTCCAATTGCGTCCCAGTACTGGAGGCGGGGGAGACTCCCCCTGTATCTAGTGGGTCCAGAATCCCGCATTAAGGAATTGTATTGCAAGTGATGCAATTCTGCACTACAATGTAGTGCATGAAGACAGAAGTATACAGCTGGCGTTTATCTGAAGAGCTTAAGTCGGACCTGGAGCGGGAAGCGCATCTCCGCAAAGTGTCGGTATCTTCCGTCCTCGAAACGGCCGTCCGCGATTGGCTGAAGAAGAGCAATACGGACGCTTCCGATGACCAGGCGCAACGGAAACTTCGCACCGCTGCGGCGCGTTGCCTGGGCGTACTCGCAGGCCTCAATTCCCGGCGCGCCGAAACAGCACGCGAGGTGGTCCGCAGGCGCCTCAGGCGGCGCTATGCCCGCTAATGCGCTCATCGATACGGGCGCGATTCTTGCGCTGCTGGACAGAACCGACCGATGGCACGATTCGTGCGTCGACGCGTTCCATCAACTACGCCTTCCCTTGCTAACCTCAGAGGCTGTTCTCACCGAATTGTTCCACCTCGTTGGCGATACGGGCTCGGAGATGGAGGCCGCCTGGCGGTTCGTTCGTTCCGGAGCACTGGTCCTCGGTACAATCGAAGATACGGAACTGCAGCACGTGCACGGTTTGATGTCGCGCTATTGGGATCGACCCATGGATTTTGCCGATGGCACGCTCGTGTATCTGGCGAAGCGTGAATTTCTTTCCGTAATTCTTACCGTTGATCATGCAGACTTCGCAACGTACCGCATTGAAGGAAAGCGCCAGTTCCGGGTACTCCCGGCCAATCAACCGTAATCTGAACCAGTCTTGTGCGGCCCAGCTACCTTCCAAATTGAAGCCAACCTCGAGATTTGAGCGTTTCACTCTTGCCTTGGTACCGCTTCGCAGCCCGATTTCATTTCGGGACGGAAGTGAAAAAATCTCGGGTTCCAGATACGTTCCAGTTAGGCGCAATTTCGCCGTTTTCTGCGTTTTGAGCGTCTCGGAAAATCAATGAGTTGCGGTTTTCAATATCGCTGAATATTCCGACTCCCCCCCCCGCTTCCATAGTATACTATATATTTATATTATAATATTAGTAATCAACATTCGAAATCCGTACTGGCCTTTGCGTCCAGGTAGACTTCTGCTAGCCCGGCGAACTTGGCGGGATCAAGCCTCGCATCCATGCAAGTGAGAATGGTAAAGTGTCGCGTCGGCGGCATGGCGAGTCCCGCTTTGTCGCCAAAATCGGCGGCGTATCTCTGGTTGGCTGCAAGTACTTCCTGAAGAACGTTCCTCATAACGGCTCCTTGGTTGAACACGTGTGATTGGGGCGATTGCGGATCGGAGTTGTGTAACCGTGTTGGTCCTTAGATTTCGTTTCTCTTCGCCGATCTTGTAACCCGGTCGGCCGCACGAAACGCCAACGCCTGGATCGTCGCCGTGGGCTGGTTGCGTCCACTGGTCACGAGGCTCGAACCATCGCAGATAAACAGGTTCGGCACATCGTGCGAGCGATGGTCGGCGTTGATGACAGATTTCTTCGGGTCATTTCCCATCCTGCACGTTCCCAGGAGATGCACCGATAAGTCGCGATCAACTGGCAGTCGCCAAGTCTTTAGCGCGCCCGCTGCATCGAGCAATTCCATTTCGCGGTCTTGCATGAATTGCACGGTCTTGATCGTCTCCGGATGATCCCGGTACGTCACGCGAATCGCAGGCAATCCCCACGCATCCTTCACCTCGGGATCGAGAGTGATGGTGTTGGTTTCCACGGCAAGCGCCGTGCTATGCGAGAGCACGTACATCATGCGGGGAAAGTCGCGTAGGTTTTTTTTGAACTCGCCACCCCACTGCGGCATATCGGGCGCAAAACCGCTGAGAGCGAAGCCAACCGGGTACAGATCAAACCGGCCATCGAGGCCTCCCCCGCCAAACAACCCGTGCTTGGGGTCGATCTCGTAAAAGTCATGGATCACGCGGCTCACGTGCACACTCTTGAAGTCGTTGAGCGGATGCTCGAATACACCTGCAGACATCGGCGCCGCCGTATCGAACATCAGGTACTTGCCGACCAGCCCGCTCGAATTCGCCAGGCCGTTCGGGAACTGCTTCGATTTCGACATCAACAGCAGGCGCGGCGTCTCCGCGCCATTCGCGCACAAGATAACTGCCTTCGCCCTTTGCCGCTGCTCGCGCTTTTGCTTGTCGAAATACACTACTCCTGTTGCGCGGCCCAAAGCATTGGTCTCGATCTGGCTCACGTAGCTTTGAGCGCGGACCTCGCAGCGCCCCGACTGCTCCGCGATCGGGATCATCGTCGCCAGTGTGGACGACTTAGCGCCCCATTCGCAGCCGAATGCCTCGCAGAAGCCACAATGCATGCAACCATGTCGACCGCGGTAGTTCTGCGAAAGGATCGCCAGTGGCGCTGGAAACGCGTGCCAGCCCAGCTTCTTCGCTCCACGCTCAACCAGCACGCCCGACGACTTGATCGGCAACGGAGGCAGCGGGTACGGCTTCGATCGCGGCGGATCAAACGGGCTCGCTCCCGCCAATCCTGACACGCCAAGCTCCCACTCGGATTTTGTGTAGTACGGCTCGAGATCCGCGTAGCTAATTGGCCAGTCTTCCAGACCCGCTCCAGGAACAGGACCCTTCCTGGAACGCTCCACGAAATCGATCTCATGAAACCGCCAATAGTTGGAGGTGAAATGAACGCTGCCGCCGCCGACCAGCCGTCCATACCAGACAGCCGGCTTCGTTTGCGCCTTTTCGTTTTCCGACTTCCGGAACGTGTTCGGTTGCTCGCGCCAGTTGTTGGTGAGTGCGTTCAGGTTGAACGCCCAGTATTCGTCGTGCTCGAAGTCGCCCGGCTCAAGACGCGGACCCTGCTCAAGCACCACCACGCGAAATCCAGTCGAGGACAGCTCTTTCGCCAGCACGCCACCCGCGGCGCCGGATCCGACGATTACAAAGTCCACCAGATCCGTCGTCTTGTATCTTGTTGCAGCGGCCATCGCTCACCTTACTTCTTACCGGAAAGCAATTCAGCGTCGTAGTAGCCGAAAGGCGGCGAGAACATGCCGGGATTCTCGAACCCGATATACTTCCAGCCCAGCTCGTCGCGATTGCCTTGACGTTTGGGATTGCCGAGAAAACCGATGATTGTGTATTCGCGCGCACGCCGGAAGAACTCAGTAGATTCCAACTTTTTCAGCACGGCAAACTGCCGCTCCGATGTCAGTTCGCTGAAACTTTGGGGTGCCGACTCCTCTGCAAGCTGTTTCAGACCACCTCGGAATAACGGCTGTAAATGGGGCTCGGTTTGGCTTAGTGCGTAATCAATGAAGTAGATCGCACCGGCTTCGCGCGCCCCCGGCCCATCGTCGGACGGAATGATCTGCTCGCAGACTGCTTCCATCTGCATTGCTTCTTCGGAGGTGAAGTACGCGAACTTGTGTTCCCCAGCGTGCATTTGTGCGGCCGCGTGCACATGAGCCGATGCGAAGTCGGGTAAAGCGCTCAAAGCCACTACCGCCCCGGCGCCAGTGAGCAAGCGCGACACAAATGCCCTGCGTGAGTTGTCGTTCATGAGAATCACTCAAAGGAGAATATCGGAACGATAGCACGTCGCGCGGCGCCTGAAAACGAAAAAGCCCGTCGCACTCGCCTGGCCTACGACAGCAACCTTCGTTGTCCTCAACAGGAAGCCAGAGTAAGCGTCAATGGGCAACCATTTCTCATACGGCTGGATGTACAAAAGCCTACAGGAGGCCCCTCCTTTGCGGAGAAGTTCGGACCGTGACGATTGTGGTCGGGATTCGAAGTGAGAGTGGCAGCCCGCGTCAACAATCGGCGCGCTCCTTCAAGCGTCCGTAGGAAGTCCGCAAGGACTGCCGTGAACTGGTTGCCGAGGCAAGCACGCGATCTTGAATGCCGTAATTGGAATTGCCTCTCTCTGAGGTCCGAGGCAACGTCCAAGAGGTGAAAATGCTAAAGGAGTCAAAGTAAAATCTGCAGAAAGGGAACGAGTTTGATCGCCCGCACCACGTCGATAACTGGTGGCTTGACAAGCGGGATCCCGGACCTCCTTGCTAATCACTTGGATAGGAGCAGGCCTCACGGTGGGAGCAGATCGCTCAATGCGGAATTTCCAATTGAGCTGACAAGATGCCTTCGCCGGGCTGCGAAAGCATGAAGGCTGATAGCACTCAGTGGCCGGGCCCAATATCCGTGAGGAAGCCGGCCAGACGGTCGTACCATGCAGTCTGGTCGGTCAGGGTGAAATGGGCGTTGGCTGGACTGGGATTCGGCACGACGTAGATCTGGGTCGCCCCGATTACCTCTGGCTGACGACCGAGCATCGGAAGTAGGTCGGCGCATCTCAGTGCGAAGTTGAGGAACGGTCGATAGGCGGTGAGCCCGTGAAAGCATGCAACGCGCGGCTGGTAGCGCTGAAGTTTCTCGAGCAGACGCGGCGCCCATTTCTCAAAGTCGCTGGCGTTGAGATCCGCGGCGTTGGCGGATGAACGTTTGACGACGTCCGTAAGACCGATCCCGAAGCATAGAAGCTCAGCATCCAGCTCGGCACGTAGGGTATCGGTACCGAGCACTTGCCGCACGCGCTCGCTCAACTTCGACGCGGAGAACGCGGGCCAGAACCGGTTCGTCGAACGCGCGAAGTAGTGTCCGCGTTGCACTGAGTAGAGCCCGGGATTGATTCCGACGAAGACGACGTCGAGCCCTGGCCGGAGATAGTCTGGCAAGGTCCGAAATGGATATCCGCCACCAATCGAGACAGCCACCGTGTTAGTCACTTGGAGTCCAAGAGCGTCAATTCACGACTTTCATCCAGAGCATACATCCGCGTGCCCCGTTCGCATAGCAAACCAGAGATTTGTCTGGAAAGCGGGGCGCGGTCACGTGCGGTTACGGCCAGGATTCTTGCTACTCTCTCGCCGCGGTTTTGTCGTGGGCGGTGCGCTCCATTTGTTTTTTTGTGTTTGCTGGGTTTTCCAGGGGCGAATCACCAGAGGGTGGCGAGGCTTGTCCATGACAACCTCCGCAGAGCTCCAGTGTACTCCCGCCGTGGCGCAGCGCCCAGAGTGCGACCGCTCAAAACAACTGAACGCTATTTTGGCTGCAAGCAGCGGATTCGAGGTCTATCCGGCGCAAACGACTTCGCGAACCGATCAGCGCGTCTTGGCGACCTCGCTGAACTTGATCGGTGCCGGAAAGGCTGCCGAAGGGCACACAAGGTCTTGAGCTGCGAACGATGGGTCATTCGGGCGCCAGGTAAAAAACGACCGAATCCGTACGGCGATCTTCCTAAAGCCGGGCTGCTCCTGTTTGCGGCCGGCACGTCTCCTAGTTCATATCGCGTATCAAGTCCTTTGGCGTGGAGCGCAAAGCGCTCTTCCGCCGCATTCCGGATGTATCGTCGGCTACAAACCGTAAACGGGTTCTGGGAAGTTGGGAGGCAATAGGCCAGGTCACTTGGAAGGATGACGCAGTTGCCGGAGAAGGAAATTGGCGAGCGGGCTGAAAATCTCGCGTTCCAGATACGTTCCAGTTAGGCGCAATTTTGCCGTTTTCTGCGTTTTGAGCGTCTCGAGAAATCAATAAGTTCCGTGTTTTCAATAGCGCTGAATATCCCGACTCCCCCGCCTCCATAGTTTACCAATGCTTTATATTTATTATCAGGTATCATGGAGCTCATGGTAACGCATGTGCTGTCGGTACGACTTCTTCGCGCCGATGCGGCTCCACCTAAACCACCACACCTCGACTCCACGTATGGGGCACTCATAATCGTCTCAGGATTTTACATCGTGGCTACCCGCCAAGGTGTGACCGCAGTGAGCCGTGATATCTACAACTTGAGGTAAAACCTTAAGGGATAAGGCGCTTCCCCTTGACAAAATATAGTGATATCACTATATTGGCTTAATGACAGAAGAGCCGCCGCTGAAGCCGGTTGTTTGGGTGGGGTCAAGCCGAAAGGATTTGAGGAAGTTTCCTGATCCTGTCCAGCATCAAGTCGGCTATGCGATTTATATCGCACAACGTGGTGGCAAGCACCGAGACGCCAAAGTGCTGACCGGGTTTGGAGGAGCAGGGGTGCCTGAAGTGGTTGAGGATTTTCGCGGCGACACGTTTCGCGCTGTGTACACCTTGAAGTACTCGGATAGCGTTTATTGTGTTGCATGCGTTTCAAAAGAAATCGAAGAGCGGACGCGAGACACCTCGCCGAGACATGGAGCTTATCGAGCAGCGGCTGCGCGAGGCCGAACAGATAGCCAAAGGGAGAAAGCCATGAGCAAGAAGTCTTACGAGATGGGAAGTGGAAACGTATTCAAGGACCTCGGAATTCCGAATGCCGAAGAGCATTTGGTCAAGGCGCAGCTCGTCTTCAAAATTGACACGATCATGAAGGATCGTGGTCTCAAGCAGGCTGCAGCTGCTGATCTCTTGGGAATCAAGCAGCCCGACGTTTCCAAGATGCTGCGGGGTGATTTCAAGCAGTTTTCAGTCGAACGGCTGATGCGCTTCCTGGTAGCGCTTAACCAAGACGTCGAAATCGTCGTGAAACCTCACCGAAGCCGAAGCGATCCGGCGGCGCTGCACGTGTCATAAAGCGGACCTTCCAAAATCCTGTTACGCGTGCAGCGTTTTGAGGTTCTGACCGCGAACCTTAATGCGACAACAAGATCGTACGCGGTCTGGATTTGCGGCCACGTCTCAGCAATCAGCTTTGAGCGTATTGGAAGGCAGCCTTAATTCTGAGAAAACGCGATAGGGAGAGGCGCTGGGTGCGTTAAACAGACAATAAACAGACTCCGCGACCTTAAACTTACCGTGGGCGGCCTTTAGCGAATCCAGGGTTCCGGCTAAACTTCAATGGTATACGGCGGGTCGAACTCGGGGACGCCCGCGTAGCGTCCTGCCATCCACCGCAACACGTAAACGCTCCTCGGATCAGTTTTCCCTCCCAAGATCGTGTTCGGCAACACCTCAAGTAGAGCGTGCGCTGCGGGGTCTTTGTAATAGTCGATGTCAGGCTCGACAACGACGCAATCCACGCCGTCTACTGTCCTTGTTCTACCCTCGTGGAACGTGAGTTGCACATTCGCCTCGCCGAACTGCACCTGCTTGAAGCTGCAGGTCGCGTCTTTGTGAAAGAACTCGGAACCGACTTCCGGCTGGAACAGGCCTTGACTGGCTGCGCGCTTCACTTCGTCCACCAATTCCCGATCTGCCCAGGCATAGAAGCGGTCTTGCGCCATTGATTCGTCCCAGAGAGGTTCCTTGAGGTAGTCGAGCGGGCCACCGACGCTCGCAGATGAATTCCAGTCATGGCGGTCGTGATGTTGAGGAGTGCTGCGAGCGAGTCCGGCTTGTTTTCCATGAAGAGTTCGTAGCGATCCCGTGCCGTGGTATCGTTCGCCGCGCCGTGTGCGAGGAGATTCCTTACCATTGGATGCGTTTGCGCGAGCGTATCCCACATCGCGTCGCGGAAGTTGTATCGGCCATTTTTCGGCAAGAGCATCAAATCGACAGTTTGCGGAACGGCGGGGGTGACCTTCACAGGCCTGAAGCCCGCCTGCGAATAGCCATCGGTCCATGCGATTACGGTATAGAGGTCGCCGAAGTTGTCGTAGAAAGGGACTCGAAACTCGAACGTGAAGCCCGTGTGGAAGTCAGCGGACAACTGTTTCTGATTCCCATCGATGATGCGGATGAGCGCCTCGGTGTCGCTCCTCATCGGCTGGCGTGTGCCGTCGAACAAGGTTACGGTGATGTCTGCCGCTCGTGACGTGTCGGTCTTAGCAGGAGCTGCGCTGCCGCGGGCTTTTGTCTTGCGCGGGCTCATTTCGTTTATCGCTCTTGACTCACAGCTTCAGTGTAAGGTTTTGCCGTTCGGAGCCGTATCTCCGGTCTGGAGGTTTTCGGGCTTGATCGTGCTGACGATCCGGCAATCTGCGTAATGATACGGGCCGGACTTTTTGCTCCAAGCATAGTGCGCGTGAGCCACGCTGGGTCCGACGGCGCTTTCCCAGAGCAGCCAAGTCACTCAGAAGGATGACGCAGTTGCCGGTGAAGGAAATTGGCGAGCGGCCGAAAATCTCGCGTTCCAGATACGTTCCAGTTACGGGCAATTTTGTCGTTTTCTGCGTTTTGAGCGTCTCGAAAAATCAATAAGTTCCGTGTTTTCAATAGCGCTGAATATTCCGACCCCCCGCCTCCACCATATCCGACAAGGATATGGTGTCCCGAGCGAAGTTCCGGCAGTTTTTGCCGGAACGAAGTCGAGGGGCACCAGTCTTTATGTTCTACTGCTACGTCCTACTCTGCTCCGACAACTCCTACTACGTAGGCGTCACCGATGATCCAACCCGGCGAGCACAAGAGCACAATCAAGGCAAGGGCGCAGCCTGGACAGCAGCTCGCCGGCCAGTGCGCCTGGCATGGACAGAAGAACACCCAACTCTTTCCTCTGCCCGGCTCCGCGAAAACCAATTAAAGCGTTGGAGCCACGCAAAAAACGTGGCTCTGATAGATCGTACCCTTCAGCTTCGCTCCTAGTTAACCCGCGGCAAGTCAGATCGGCCGCACCAGCCCTTCTTTTGTTGCGCGCGTATTCCGCACCAGCAGCAGCACCAGCACCATCCCCACGAACGGAACCAGACCGGCTACGACGATAATCTTGTCGAAGGAATGTCCCGGCAGCGCTTGCGTCGCATCCGAAAAATATCCAATCAACTCGAACGCGATGATCGTCCCGATCCCCGCGCCGGTTCCGCTGAAGCCACTGACGGAAGCTACCGAGCCGCCGGTGAACAGGTCCGAGGGCAAAACATTGGCAATCGTTGAGAACGCTGCGTAACAAAATGTCGCCAGTCCAAACAGTGCCGTGATCGCTATCAGGTTCATCGTAAAAATGGTGGGAATCAGCAAAGTCACTCCGAATCCTCCGAACACTACAAGCGCTTTGCGGGCCGCTCCGAGCGACCATCCGCGCTTGATCAAGAATCCCGAAGCCGCTCCGCCAAAAAAGTTGCCCAGATCGGCGGCGATGAACGGAACCCACACCGCAATCAGTCCGCTCTTCAGCGAAATGCCCTTCGCCACCAGATACAGCGGGAACCAGTCGGTGATGAAAAACCACACCGGGTCGGTCAGAGCCTTGGACACAATCGCGCCCCAGGTTTGCGGCAACTTCAACAAAGCGCCCCAGCTCACCCGGCGGTCAGCGCTTCCCGGAGACTCTGTCTCCGCAAGAATCATCACGCGCTCCGCGTCAGTGATGCGCGGATGCTCTCGCGGTAGGTAGTACATTCGGCGCCAGACAAACAGCCACAAAAACCCGAGTAGCCCCGGGATCACAAATGCCGGCCGCCATCCCCAGCGAAAGTAGATTGGCAAAATAATGAAAGGCGCGATAGCTCCGCCAATCGACGAGCCACTGTCGAACAGCGCACTCGCCAAAGCACGCTCGTGTCTGGGAAACCACTCGGACACCGCCTTGGTAGCGCCGGGCCAGTTGGCGGATTCTCCCGCTCCCAGCAGAAATCGAAAAGCGGCAAAACCGCGAAAGCCGCTGGCCAGCGAAGTCGCTATCGAAACGAACGAATACCATAAAACAGAAATGCTCAGTCCTCGTCGCGTTCCCACCCGGTCAATGAATCTTCCGCACGCGGTCTGCCCCAGCGCGTACGCGATGCGAAAACTGATCAGCAGATTCGCATAGTCGGTATGCGTCCAGTGATAGTCCTGTGTGAGGAATGGCGCCAGCAGTGCCAGGGTTTGCCGGTCAATGTAGTTGATCACCGTGGAGGCGAACAGCAGTCCGCCGATCCACCATCGCAAATGAGGAATCGCGCGCGGTCTCGACAGCAACGGTTGGCCAGGTGCGGACATTTATTTGAGAGTGGTCATTTTACAAGTTGTCCTCGCGAAACAGCCCTTGCGAAACAGATCGCTTGGACGCTTTCAACAGAGCTGCGGAATCTCTGTCGAGATATAAGGTCGCATTCGGATGATTCCGCAGAGCCGACGCGGGCGCCATCGGGCTGATTTCTTCCTCCAGGCAAGCTTGCACCGCCCGGGCTTTGCGTTCCTCTGGCACCACGGCGATGATTTCTTTCGCACGCAGGATTTGCCGGATCGACATCGAGATTGCTCTCATGGGAACGTCGGCCAGTTGAGAGAACCATCCCTCGTTTACTTGTTGTTTCCGGCAAGCTTCGTCGAGTTGCACTACCAGGTATGGTTCCTCGCTCGCGAAATCCGCTGGAGGATCGTTGAACGCCAGGTGCCCGTTTTCTCCGATTCCCACAAAAGCGATATCAATAGGACGGGAAATTAGTTCACTGCCAACTCTCTTTGCGACCTCCTCGGGGTCACCCTCTCCATCCAAAAGGTGGTACTGAGTGATTCCGGTTTTGTGACCGATTTCCGTTTTGAGCCCGATTCCAGTCCTAAGAATGATCCGTTCCAGAATGTATTTCCGGAAACTGGCCGGATGCGTGGCCGGCAAGCCAACGTATTCGTCCAAGTGAAAAAGCTCGACCCGGTTCCAATCGACGTCTGTTGCGCTAGTCAGCGAATCCAGAAACTCAAACTGCGATGCCCCGGTGGCGGCAACGACTCGTGCGACGCCATTCTCGCGCAGAACAGCTCGCAAAGATTTCGCGGCGTGCTCCGCCGCTGCTTGGCCCAGCGCCTTCTTGTCATCAAGAATCTTGATTTGCAACTGTGGCGTCCTTTTCCCGCGGCTAGCTGCCCGCCTGCAATTCAACACGCTTTCCCGAACTGCACGCCGTGTAAATTGCTTCCACCAGCGCAACGCTTCGCCGCCCTTCGCCGCCGGAGCAACGCGGCGTGCCGTTCGTCTCGATCGCTCGCACAAAATCTTCCAGCGCCGCTTGGTGCCCCCGTACATCGCTGACCGTCGCTGAACAAGCGCTTGCGTTTTCATCGTCTCCCGTACTGCGAAAATCTTCCGGCACTTTGCGCAAGTCAGCAGCCAGCAACCGGTCATGCTCGATGATTACCGTTCCTTCGGAGCCGGTCAGCTCCACTCTTCTCGGATAGCCGGGGAAAACCGACGTCGCGGCCTGCAAAGTGCCGATGGCGCCATTCTTGAATTCCAGCAAAGCCACCAAGGTGTCTTCCGCTTCAATTTTGTGCAGCGCGGTTTTCTTCATCGCCTGAACACTCGCTACTTCGCCGCACAGCCAAAGCAACAGATCGACGGTGTGAACAGCTTGATTGATCAACGCGCCGCCGCCATCCAGCCACAGCGTTCCTCTCCAGCGCGAATCCCCGTAGTAATTCGCCGGCCGAAACCATTTCACGCGTGCATCTGCCAGAATTAATTTCCCCAACACGCCCGCGTCCGCCCACTCCTTTACACGGATCAGATCCGTCTTGAAGCGGTCTTGAAAAAAGACGCCCAGCTTAACGCCCGCCTCCTCTGCCGCGGTAATCAGCGCATCCGCCTGTGCGGTGCTGATGTCCAGCGGCTTCTCTGTCAGCACGTGCAATCCGTGCCGTGCAGCCGCAATCCCCTGCTCTGCGTGCAAACCGGACGGACTGCCAATAGCCACGAAATCCATCGGACGATGCGTGAGGAATTTTTCAAAATCGCAATACGGCGAGGCGCCGTACTGCGTACTCATCCGCGCCACTTTCTCGCGATTCGTTCCATACACCGCGACAATTTCCAAGCCCGGAATCTCCCGAGCCGCACGTGCGTGAGTTTCCGAAATGTTTCCGCCGCCGATCAGTCCGACACGCATGGCCACGTAGTTTTTCCGGCCGCAAGCATACGATGGCCTGGGCTATACGGCAACGCGAGACGTCATACAGTGAGCTGGCCCAAACCTTTCGGTCCGTAGGGTGCGGGCGAGACTAATCGGATCAGCCGCTGCGTTTCTTGCTCGTTCTGAGCGCGGCTGCCCGAACCAGCGATCACCGAAATTCTCAAAATACACGGAGGGCGCCCCGGCCTTGAAGTGCGAGGGTGGGTCTTGGGCTTGAATTGCTCTTGGAGTCGGACTCCTCTATCAAAAAAACGATGCCCCCGATAAGGGAGAAGGAGTTGTCAACCAGATGCAGGCCGGCGCGCACTGTTTTGCGTAATGCCTTTGTCGCTAGCTTTTTGTACGGTTCGCGAACAAAAGCAAATGTAAAATGGGTTCATTCGCTTCGTGTCCGGCGACTCTCCAAAAGTCGGTCATGATGCTGTCGGTGATTGCTCGGACAACGCCGGGTGCCGCACCCTGCGGGGTTAAGGCCGCGGGTTTTGTCCGTCCTGGGACTCGGCGGGCCGGCAAACACGTGAAGCAGACAAAGGCTCGCCACGGCAGCAAGTGCCGGACACGCTGACTGATGTAGTATGCTGCGTTCGCGAATGTTCCGGGAGGCAGTACCTGAAAGCGCCAATTCTTTACCGAATCTCTTCTGTCCTTCTGCTGCTTTTTGCCGCCGGACATACGTTTGGGTTTCGCCAGAATAATCCAGAATGGGGAGCGGACGCGGTTCTTACGTTAATGCGCTCCGTCCACTTTGACGCGCAAGGGTTTACCCGGACTTATTGGGACTTCTTCAGCGCGTTCGGGCTTTTTTTCTCCGTGTTTCTTTTGTTCGCGGCGGTATTAGCGTGGCTGCTGGCCGGACTTCCGGCAGAGACTTTGCCGCGCGTGCGCGCCATTGCGTGGGCGCTCGCCATTTGCTTTGGCGCAATCACAGCTTTGAGTTGGAGATACGCCTTCACCATCCCCATCGTTTTCTCAACCCTGATTACAGTCTGTCTGACTGCGGCAGCGTGGCTTTCAGCGAAGACAGGCTTCCGCCCTGCGACACCATAGATCCGCTCTGCGTCACCCATCTACGCCACCAACCAGTCACAGCCGATTGAACGCTACACGCAAGCACAAAACCATTCAGCGGTCACGAAAGGAGACGCGAATACAAAAGCCGCAAGAAACAACTAGGCAACCAGATCGGAGAAAAAGCGCCATATACGCGATCAGAAATAAGCCGCCAACCCACAGCGACATTGTTGGTTTGTTTTTAATGGAATTCATCACCAATTAAGGTCTTTGACGGAGCGAACAGAATAGAGTCGCTCGCACCGTACAAAAAGATCAGGAATGTCACTCGACCGCCGGAGGACCGAGGCGGGTGGCAAAGACGTCAAGCCAGGAAACACTTACGTAAAAACAGGGGGGAGGGGGACCAACGGCGCGGATAAAGAATTACCCGGCAAACGGATTGTTCACCCGGCTACTCCTTCCAGCCCCCGCCGAGCGCCCGGTAAAGTTGCACCAGACTCTGGTACTCAGTGCCGCGAGCCTGAGCCAGTGTAAGTTCAGCGGCAAAGAGCGAACGTTGTCCGTCCAGCACTTCCAGGTACGCGGTAGTGCCGCCCTTGTAACGCATGTTGGACAGCCGGACGGATTCCTGCAAATCCGCGACGGTACTTTCCTGGCGCACGCGAACCTCATGGAATTTCTGATAACCGATCAGCGCGTCGGATACATCCCCGAAGGCTCGCTGAATCGACTGCCGGTAGGCGATCAAAGCTTGCTGGTGCTGCGACTCGGCCAGTCGCAAATTTCCGCGCAGCGCTCCCGCGGTAAAAATGGGCTGGCTCACTTGCGCGCCATAGGACCAGATTCCAAGCTGCGAACTCATGAGTCCGGAAAACGCGCTGCTGCGGCCGAAAGCACCGCCGCCGGAGCCAGTCAACGAGATTTGCGGAAAGAATTGCGCTTTGGCCACGCCGATTTCGGCGTTGGCCGCAACCATGATTTGTTCGGCTTCGCGAATATCGGGCCGGCGCTCGATGAGCGATGACGGCAGGCCCGGCGGAACTTCGGGAGGAAGCGGCTGCTCTACCAGCGGACGCCCGCGCGGAACGGCTTGCGGATAATTGCCCAGCAGAATGCTGATGGCGTTTTCTTCCTGCTCGATCTGCCGCTCCAAGTCTGGGATTTGCGCATTCGCGGAATCTAGAACTTGCTGAGATTGCAGAACGTCGAGCTTGGTGGCGACACCGTGGTCCAGGCGAAGATTGGTCAGCTTCACCGAAGCTTCCTGCGCCGCCACAGTGTTGCGTGTGATCTGCAGTTGCAAGTCAAGTTGCAGCAGCGCGAAATAATCACTGGCAACGTCGCTGACCAGCGTCAAAATGACCGTCTGCCGCGCATCCTGGGTTGCAAGCAGTTGCGCGCGGGACGCTTCCGTCGCGCGACGCAACTTGCCGAAGAAGTCCAACTGGAAGGCGGCGTCGGCCGTCAGAGTCAGAAAATTAAATTTGGTCTGAAAGTTAGATTCTTTTCCACCGCTGAAAGTGCCGCTTCCCTGCACCTGCGGAAACTGGCTGGCACGCGTTACGGCAAGCTGCGCGCGAGCGCTATTGATTCGCTCCGTGGCAAGTTGCAAATCGTAGTTTTGTTTTATGGCGGTGCGGATGAGTTCTTGTAATTGCGGATCCTGGAAAACTTGCCACCACGGAAGATCCGCATAGGAAGCCGCTTGTGCCTGGACCTGCGGGTTTTCGGCAGGCTCGCGGAAAGCTGTTGGAGTTTGCACGGCGGGTCGATGGTAGTTCGGGCCGACGCTGCATCCGCCGAGCAATGCTGAAAACATCGTGGCCCATTTGAGTGGCGCCAAGTTCTTCATAGAGTGCTCCGCAGAAATCGCTCTGGGCATTTCGTTACGGCGTCCATCTCAATCCCCCGGCGCCGGAGAAGGCGTTGCCGGCAGACCGCCCGTAACGTGCTCCTTGCCGGCACCTGACCATTTCTCTACCAGGTAGAAAATCGCTGGCACGAAGAAGATTCCGATCAGGCTGGCGGCGAGCATCCCGCCGATGACCGTGGTGCCCATGATTTGGCGGGCGACCGAACCGGCACCGGTCGCTACCCAAAGCGGCACGCAACCGAGAATGAACGCGAACGACGTCATTAAAATAGGCCGCAGACGAAGTCTGGCTCCTTCCAGCGCGGCATCCGCCAGCGGTTTTCCTTTCTCGAACTCATCCTTGGCAAATTCGACGATCAAAATCGCGTTCTTGGCGGCCAAACCGATAAGCATGACCAGCCCGATTTGCGAATAAACATCGCTCTCTATCTGGACCATATAAGGTGGCAGGAAAAGGCCGAGCAGCGCGCGGCGCAACCAAAGGATTCCAAAGGCTCCAAAGATCGCCACCGGCGTGCTCAATAGTACGCTGAACGGAAGGGACCAGCTTTCGTACAACGCCGCCAGAATAAGAAAGACGAATAGCAGCGAGAGTCCGAAAATCACGGAAGCGGGTACTCCTTCGCGCGCTTTCTGCTCCTGAAAAGACATGCCCGAATAGTCGAAGCCCATCTCGCGCGGCATGGTCTGTTTGAAAACATCTTCGAGAGCTGCGGTGGCCTGGTCCGCGCTGTAGCCTGGCGCCGCGCTGCCGTTGATTTGCGCCGAGCGGAACTCGTTGAAGCGCATGGTAAATTCCGGGCCGAGTCGCGGCTTTACCGTGGTTAGTGTGGACAGCGGAACGTTTTCGCCTTTGCTGTTGCGAACGTAGAACTGTCCGACATTTTCAGCTTTCGAGCGATACTCGCCTTCCGCCTCGATATAGACCTGCCACTGACGGCCGAAGCGATTGAAGTAGTTGATGAAATATCCGCCCATGAAAGCTTGGATGGTCCGGTATACATCGTTGAGGGGTACACCCTGCTTCAGCACTTTGTCGCGGTCTACTTCGACAAATTCTTGCGGAACGCTTGGCAGGAAAGTGGTGCTCAGGCTGGCAATTTCCGGTCGCTTTCGCGCCGTCTCCAAAAAAATGCCCAAGTTTCTTGTGAGGAATTGAACGTCACTGCCAGACCGGTCTTCGAGGATGAATGTGAACCCGCCCGAAGTGCCGACGCCCGGAATGGCGGGTGGGGAAAAACCGAAGGCAATGGCCGCGGGCAGCCGGCTCAACTCCTGGTTCAGATGCGCCTTGAGTGCTTGAAATTGCTCTGCTCTGGTCGTGCGCTCGTCCCAGGGCTTGAAGGTCACAAAAAAGAACGCATTGTAACTGGTGCGAACAAAGCTGAGCAGACTGAAGCCAACGAAGGAGCTTTCGTATTGGACTCCAGGCGTATTCATTATGATTTTTTCAACATCAGCAGCGACGGCGGTCGTGCGTTCGAGAGAAGCCCCGTTCGGGAGCTGAAGATTGACGTATGCATATCCCTGATCTTCGTCTGGAAGGAAGCTCGACGGCACCCGGTTAGCAAAAAAGACGCCCGTCAAGGCGAAGCCCACGAGCAACACAATCACGACCACGGTCTTTCGCAGTAGTACCGCGCTCCAGCGGACGTAGCCATCGGTTGCGCGCTCGAACAAGCGGTTAAACCAATCGAAGAATCGTTGCAACAATCCTCGGCTTGGCGCCCGTGGCTTGAGCAGCAGTGCAGCAAGCGCCGGACTAAGCGTAAGCGCATTAAAGGCAGACAGGAGCACCGCAATGGCGATGGTGACGGCAAATTGCTGGTAGAGTCGACCGGTGATGCCGGGGATGAAGGCCGTCGGCACAAAGACGGCGGAAAGGACCAGAGCAATTCCAACTACCGGGCCGGAAAGTTCTTCCATTGCTTTTAACGCCGCGTTTTTCGGCGTCATGCCTTCCTCGATGTGCCTCTCCACACCCTCAACCACCACGATGGCGTCGTCCACTACTAGACCGATCGCCAAAACCAGACCAAAAAGAGAAAGCGTATTGATGGAAAATCCGAACACGGGAAAAAGTACAAAGGTGCCGACCAGGGAAACCGGAACGGCCAGAAGCGGAATCAGCGTAGCGCGCCACCCCTGCAGGAACAGGTACACCACGAGAATTACAAGTGCGAGTGCGATCAAAAGTGTTACGACAATTTCTTTTATGCCTTCGGTGACCGCTCGCGTCGTATCCAGCGCGACCACGAAATCCATGTCTTCCGGGAAGCGTTGCCTCATCTGAGCCATTAGCTTCTTGACGCCTGCGGCAGCGTCGACCGCGTTTGATCCTGGCAATTGGTACAAAGCAACAATGGCGCTCGGCTTTCCGTTAAAACGTCCAGAGACACTATAGTCTTGGGCACCCAGCTCGATTCGCGCGACATCGCGGACCCGGACGGTCCCACCGTCGGGGGTTTCGCGCACTACGATTTGCCCGAATTCTTCCGGTGACACCAGCCGGCCTTGTGCGAGAACCGAGTAAGTAAATTCCTGCCCCTTGGGAGCTGGTTCGCCGCCCGCCTTCCCTGCCGGGTTTACCGTGTTTTGTGCCTGAATAGCGCTAACGATTTCAGGAACGGTAATGCCCATCTTTGCCAGCTGGTCGGGTTTTACCCACAATCGCATCGCATATTGGCCCGCACCGAATACCTGAACGTTGCCGATGCCCGGCGCGCGCAAGATCGGATCGGTAATATTGATGTACGCGTAGTTCGCCAGAAACTTGTCATCGTAGGTTCCATGGGGTGAATAAAGCGCGATCAGCATGAGGGGAGCGGTAACGGACTTTCGCACTGTAATTCCATAGTTGTTGACATCCACGGGAAGCTGCGAGGCAGCCTGTGTCTCGCGTGACTGGGCAAGAATCAGATCGTTGTTGGGGTCAGTTTTCACGTCGAAGTTCACGACCAGCGTCGTGTTCGAGTTGCCTGTGGCGTTCAGCGAATACATGTAATTCATGTTGTCCACGCCACTCATTTGCTGTTCGATGGGCGTTGCCACCGCCTGTTCGAGAGTTTGCGCGTCCGCACCGACGTAGGTGGCCAGAATTTGAATCTCCGGCGGTGCGATGTTAGGAAATTGCGCGATGGGCAAACTCAGGATGCTGAGGGAGCCAACAAGCACCAAGACGATGGAAATCACCATAGCCACGATGGGACGATTGATGAAGAACTTTGACATGGGATTACCTTCCTTGCGCTTCCACGGCAAACGGCTTGGGTTGCACCTGCATGCCCGGACGCACCTTCTGTATGCCCTCGGCAACCACGCGTTCGCCTGCTTTCAGTCCTTCCGCAACAACCCACTGGTTGCCGACACGGTCGGCGACTTGAATTGTCCGGATGTTCACTTTGTTCTGGTCGTCCACGACCGCGACCTGATAGCCGCCCTGCAGTTCCGAAACTGCACGCTGCGGTACAAGCAAAGCGCCCTGCTGAGTTCGAATCACCGCGCGAACTTTGCCATAGCCGCCGGGACGCAGAATATTCGCCGGATTGGCAAATAACCCGGCGATTCGAATCGCCCCGGTACTCTCATTTACTTGGCGGTCCGCAAAGTAGAACGTTCCTTCATGCGGATAGGTTGAGCCGTCGGCCAAAATCAGTTCCAGCCGTAGACTCTTGTCAGCCGCTTGCCGCGTCGTTTCCGTCGGGAACCGTCTCCTCCATTCGAGGTACTGCGGCTCACCAACAGTGAAATAAACCTTGATAGGGTCAACCGTTGAAACTGCTGTCACGGGCGGGCTGCTAAGATTCACCAGGGCGCCTACTTGAAGTTGCGCCTGTCCGGCGATGCCCTCGATGGGCGCGACCAGCCGCGTGAAATCCAAATTAATTTTTGCCGTTTCAACGGCTGCTTCAGCTGACTTGATTTGTGCCTTGGCTGTCGCCACCGTAGCCTTGGCCGCCAAATTGTTCTGCACGGCGTTGTCTAGATCCTGCTGGCTGGCAGCTTGCTCTTTCGCCAGCGGAGTATATCGGTTGACGTCGAGCTCGGTTCTGCCTTGAACCGCCTCGGCGTTGGCGAGTGCCGCAGTCGCCTGTGCCAACTGTCCTTGCGCTTGATCCAGAGCCGCTTGAAAAGGACGCGGATCAATCTCGAAGAGCAGCTGCCCTTTCTTGACGAATGCGCCTTCCTGATAGCCCTGCCGCATCAGGTAGCCTGTGACCTGCGCCTTCACATCGGCATTCGTAAATCCGTCGAGCGTGCCTATCCACTCGCCGTAAATCGGAACATCCTTCTGCTCGACTTGCACTACCTCAACGACCGGAGCGGCACCCGGCTGTGATGCCGATGTGTGTTTGGGGCGCGTAGCACCAATCACGATACCGATTACAACCAGGAAGAGTGCACCCGCTATCCAGAGTTTGCGTTTCGAAATGGTGTTCATGTGCCCCTCCTACGATGAAACAGTACTACTGATTCCCAAAAATGTGGATCGCCTCACGACTCCAACGGAATAAAGTGGAATCAATGCGCCAGCAACTCACGAAGCATGTTGGTCCAGCCTTCAGAGCTGAATAGCGCGAACCGGTTGACCCGGGAATCGCTTGGTCGCGAAAACCCCAAGCACGATAAAAATCAACATTACGACAACTTGCGTCACGAGAAATGGCGGTTCTGACCCCGTAGGCGCAAGTGCCTTGAGCGCGGGAATCTTCATGAAAAACTGTGCGATCAAAACGAATACGTTCAGATAAAGCGCTATAACCGAGCCGATTACGTAAACGCGACGCCACGCACCGGCAAGATGGAAGACGTAGAACGCCGGAATCGTCAGCGCCAAAACCAGCAAGGAAACAATGCCGACGCCGTGGGATGGCAAAAACTTGTGGAATGGGAACAGGAATCCCGTGAGGCTGGTGGCCGCAGTAGTTAGCAGAAATGTGGCAGTCCAGCTTTTCGACTGCTTCCCGGAGATAAGCGCGAATACAACAACCAAGCCGGCGAGAATTCCGACTAAACTCAGTGCCACGTGAAAAAGGGTAAACGCCGCCAAAGCTGTACTCATAGATTTCTCCTCAGTGCTGGATTGATTTCGGCGTTGATCTCGTCAGCCCATAAATAATGTGGCCGCAGTTAAAGGCTTGTATCTCACCATGCGCCACTGGCGCATGCAGACATGCATCGCGCTCTTTACGCTGACGCCTGATGGCTTTGTTGCAAGAACCCCAGCAGGTCGGCGTTGATCTGATCCGCATTGGTCGTGGGCATGCCGTGCGGAAAGCCTGCATAGACTTTCAGCGTTGCTTTCTTCAGTAACTTCGCGGACAACGGACCCGCAGCGACAATCGGCACAATCTGATCATCGTCTCCATGCATCACTAGCACGGGTATGTCGATCTTCTTCAGGTCTTCCGTGAAGTCCGTCTCGGAGAACGCCTTAATGCAGTCGTAATGTGCTTTGACGCCTCCCAACATGCCTTGCAACCACCATTTCTCGCGAATGCCTTCGGAAATTTTTGCGCCCGGACGGTTGTATCCGTAAAACGGCAATGTGATGTCCTTGTAAAACTGCGGACGGTTGGCCGTGTATGCCGCCCGCAGGCCATCGAAAACCGAGATGGGCTGGCCGGCAGGATTCTTTTCGGTTTTCAGCATGAGCGGTGGCACGGCGCTGATTAGCACCGCCTTTGCGACACGCTTGCTGCCGTGTCTTCCGATGTAGCGGGCAACTTCTCCGCCACCGGTTGAGTGACCCACATGGATTGCGTCCTTTAGATCCAGCTTTTCAGTCAGCGCCGCGAGATCGTCGGCGTAAGTATCCATTTCATTGCCGTCCCACGTCTGGTCGGAGCGCCCATGCCCCCGTCGGTCATGCGCGATCACGCGATAGCCCCGCTGGCCGAAGAAGAGCATCTGCCCGTCCCAGTCGTCCGCGGTAAGCGGCCAACCATGGGAGAAAACGATCGGCTGACCCGTTCCCCAATCCTTGTAATAAATCTGCGTGCCATCCTTCGTTGTGATCGTTGCCATACTTCCTCCTGGTTACTTCATCGCTGCGAATGCAAATCTCTTTTCGGTACAGAGCTAATTGCTATAACCCTCCGCAAAACGATCATTCTCGTTTGCTTGCCGTACATTTGCAAACGCGCATCACGCCGCCGGTGCCACTCGAAACTTGCCGCCACTGCGATGAGGCCGGCGCATATGTTTCAGGATCGATGACCTGCGTAGCGCGAGTTTGGCATGGAACAGCCGGGCCTTTGCCGCGGCTACCGAGATGCTCATGGCCTCCGCGATTTCCCGCATCGACCGCTCTTGCAACTGTTTCATCTCAACTACCTGGCGTAGAGTCGGCCGCAGGCTGTTAATGGCGTTCTTCAGAATTCTTTCCTTTTCGTGCTGCGCGAAACGCCTTTCAGGATTCGGCGCATGATCCGCTATGTCGTAGACCTTACTATCCGCGCCAAAATCGTCGGGACCGGCAATTGCGATCTCGCGCGAGGTTCGTTTCTTCCGGAGGTTCATGAGCGCAGAATTGATTGCGATTCGCGTCAGCCAAGTCGCGAAGCTGGACCTGCCGTCAAAGTCATTAAGGTGAACAAACGCTCTCAGCAGTGCGTCTTGAACCGAGTCTTCGGAATCTTCACGATTTCTAGTGATGCGATACGTCGCGCGCAGGAGCTGCGGAGCATGTCGCTGGCAGAGTGTCGCGAAGGCCGACGATTGCCCAGACTTGGCAGCCTGCACCAGATTCCTTTCCGCTGGTTCCTGAGTTTCAGACGCCGCGGCGCGAGTCTTTCTGTTTCCATTCGAAATTTCCAGATTTTCAAAGACCATAGGGCCTCACCCGCTACAGGATGTTTGTCGTGTTGCACTATGCGGCGTGAGATTCCGGAATAACATCCCGAAATGGAAGGTTTATTCAGTACCACTATGTGGTGCGCTTTTGAATACCACTTTCGGTGGATGCGGACTAGCATAATTGACAGTTTTTTAGTTTTTTTCCGCAAGCCCGATGCCTTCTGGCTCGACGGCGGCGCCTCATGTTTCTGGCTTACGGGATGGGGGCGGAATGACAATTTCGCGGCGCCCGAACAGGCGACCGTCAAGAGAGAAGGCTCCCGGCCCCAGCAGTGCCAGCGCGACTGCCGCAATAATCATTCCGGCAGCCAACAGCTTAACGTCATGCAAGGCCCATGAAGGCGTGGGAAACCAAGAAAGCGCGATACCCAGGAAACAAAACCCCACCAGCAGTACTGCGATCGGGGTGAGAAATCCCGCGGTAAGCACGGTACCACTAACGATTAAGACCAGACCGAGCAGCCATTTTTCCAAAGACGAATTGAACGGGCCGGAAAAACAAAAAATTCCTCCAGCAGCCGCAGAGAGACCAACGGCTGCACGCAATAGCAGCAGACCGACGCCGGGCCTGCCACCCGGAAATGTGGAATATAGTCTTTGCAGCGCGAATCTCCCTGGCGCGCATAAAGAGACGGGACAACTTAAGGTACGCGGATACGCACGGCGGTTGAAATCCCACATTGCGGAATCTTTCTGTACTACTTTCGAGGTACTGGTTTTGTGCTTTGCGTGCAGAATCGATTTCTTAGAGCTCGATGATTCCGCGACGCACGGCAATCGCGACTGCTTGTGTGCGGTCGCTGGCGCCGAGTTTTTCCATGATGTGCTTGATGTGGACCTTGACGGTTTCTTCGGTGATAAAAAGCTTGTCGGCAATATCTCGATTGCGGTTGCCACCTGCAATATGATTGAGGACTTCTATTTCGCGTGAGGTCAAGTCTTCGTCACTCATGTGCTCCGCGAGCTGTTCCGCCAATTGCGGAGGAATACGCTTCTTCCCAGCATGGACCTGGCGAATCACTTCCACCAACTCCTCTGGCGGCATGCTCTTGAGCAGGTAGCCGCGGGCGCCCGCTTCCAGTGCGCGCTGGATTTCGACGTCGCCTTCGAAGGTCGTCAAGATGATCACGCGGGCCTGCGGGAATTCCGCGCGAACGGCGATCATCGCGTCGATGCCGCTCCTATCCGGAAGCCGGAGGTCCATGAGAGTCACGTCCGGTTTATGCTTTCGGTATTCCGCGATAGCTTCCTGCGCGTTCGAAGCCTGAGCCACCAACAACATATCCGATTGATTGTTGATGATGGTAGCGAGGCCCTCGCGCAGAAGTGGATGGTCGTCCACGCTTAGAACGCGGATTTGAACTTTTGTCATCGCGCCCGCTCGCTTCCAGATTTGTCGTCATTTTTCCTTTTTTTATACAATCTGGATAACCAACCGGCTGGACGATTACCCGGTCGCACCTCGAAAGCGATGTTGCCGGGCACAGACAGTTCGACCTCAGTTCCAGCGACCGCGCGACTTAAAACTCTCAATTTCCCGGCAATTCTTTCGGTTCGTTCCTTCATGCCGGACAAGCCCCAATGCCCCTCGCGTCCCGAGCGCAATACCTGAGTGTCGATTCCGCCGCCGTTGTCGCGTATGAGAACGCGCAAGTGACTGGCCGCGTACTCTATCTCTACCTCGATCTCACTGGCTTGCGCGTGGCGAAAGGCATTTGACAGCGCCTCGTGGCCGATCAAATAGACCTCGTCACGGATCACGGAACGCAATAGCCGGGGCGTGCCCTCGACGATAACGCGAAAACTAATTTGCGACTGCACCGGGAATTCGTGCCGGATCTGCGAAAACGCGTTCTCGAGATCCGGCAAACTTGACTTCGATGAGCGGAGCCCCTGAACGGAATTCCGGCCCTCTTCGACGACGCGGCTCATCAACTCCAGAACTCGGCTGACGAGAGGTTTCGCGGGCGAGTCAGCGGTGAGACGGTCATTTGCGACGTGCAGCTGCATAGACGCGCTTAGAAATCCCTGCAATAACGTGTCATGCAGTTCCTGCGCAATGCGTGTGCGTTCGGCGAGTCGTTCTTCAAAGCGTATATTCATCTGTTTTGTCAGCCCCAACACACGGAGCCGAAAGAACGTCAGAATCACGAGCCCAATCATCAATATGCTAGTGAGGCGAAACCACCATGTCTGCCAGAATACCGGCTCGATCTTGAATTCGAGTGTGGATTCCGAGCCATTCCATACGCCGTCGCTGTTGCTGGCTATCACGCGAAAACGATAAGAGCCCGAATCAAGATTGGTGTACATGGCCTCACGCGCCGCGGTAGGTTCGCTCCAGCCTGGATCGAAGCCGTCGAGCCGGAACTTGAATCTGACGCGGGCTGGAATCGAAAGACTTAGTCCGACGTACTTGAGAATGATCCTCTGATGAGGAGCTGGAATGCGAACGCCTTGCACTACATTCATGGGCCGGCCGTCGGCGGAAATTTCCTCAACGTGCACCAGCGCCGGAGCGGACGTGAGTGTCATGGGCCTTGGATCAACGACCGACAGTCCACGGTACATGGAAAACCAGATCCGTCCGATGGAATCGGTAACGACCGACTTGTACCGCTTTACGCCTTGTGTACTGTCGAGGCCGTCTGCGAGACCATATTCACGCCAATCCGCTTCACTGACTGCGTCGCGCGAAAGCGCGTCACGATCTACGCGCAAAACATGGTTCGAAGTTGTTATCCACAGCGAGCCGGTTTTGTCTTCCTCGATTCCGAAGATTTGTTCATGCAGCGATTCTGGCACGTCGCGAAAAGTGTGAATGGTTCGCGAGCGCAGAAAGCCCAAACCGTTGGCGGTTCCAATCCACAGCGTGCCAGTCGAGTCTTGCAGAAGGCAATTTACCGTGCCGGGGGGCAAGCCGTTTTGGCTGGTATAAATCCGCCATTGTCCGTTCGCGAATTCATTCAGGCCGTTTGGCGTTCCAAACCACATCGTGCCATCGGAAGTCTGCAAGATGGAAGCAACCGAGTTGGAGCCCAAACCATTCGCAGTCGTATAGGTCTTGAAGCTGCCGTTTCTGAAGCTGCTAAGTCCTCCGCTCAGCGTTCCAGCCCAAACTGTTCCTTCACGATCCTCGTAAACTGCATAAACAGCATTTTGCGCGAGTCCATCCGCCCGTGTGTACGTACGAGTCGTGAAGGAGCCGCCTTTAGTCTGAAGGTGAGTAAGCCCCTCTCGCCGCCCTATCCACAATCCGTCTTGGCCTCCGCTAATGGAGTAGACGACATCTTTGTCCAGACCGGCACTCGTCACGCGTCTAACGCGGCTTTCACTGAGCCAGTACAGTCCGCCTTGCGATGCCGCCGCCCACGTGCTGCCTTCCGGGTCCACGTACACCGGCCCGTTGATTTCCGCGGGCAGACCTGCAGCGATGGAATAAGTCGTAAATGCACTTTCGCGAAGACGTTCAATTCCGCGCGTTGTTCCCATCCATAGATTTCCTTCGCGATCTTCAAACAGAGAAGTCACTGGGCCTGTTGACGAATTATCGCGGCGGTCAAACGAAGAATTTCCTCGGGCATCGATTCGCGTGAGGCCGTTGGGCGTGGCAACCCATATGTTGGAGTCGCGGTCCCTGATCATCACAAGACCCTGAATATCGTCGAGTACGTGGGAGGCTTCAGCAGGGGAGGTCCCTTTCCAGTGCACGACACCCTTGTCGGTGCCGATCCATACTTCGCCGCGATTGGCTAACAAAGAATTAACTTTCGTGTCCGGCAAACCCGTGCTGACCGCTGAGACTCGTCCGTGGTTGAGGTAATAAAGGCCAGCGTCTTTCGTGCCCAGCCAGACTTTGCCGTCCACTGCTTCCGCCAGGGAAATGATCAGTTTAGGGAGTTCGGTCACCGAGGCTAGTGTGACAAATTTACCTCCGCTGTATCGCATCGTGCCATTCACGAGTCCTGAAAACAAAATCTCGCCGTTTTCTCCGACGCACATCGCCGTGATTTCGCTTTCCTGGAGCTTAAGGTCCGCTAAGACGTCGCTAAATTTTCCGTCACGGTAACGCAGCAGTCTCGGCCCCCGCGGCCGCACCCACAAATTCCCCTCGCCATCGACGGCCAGACCCAGAATAGGACCGGCTGGGAATATCCCTGAGCCGGAAGGCTGTAAAAGGCTAAAGTTCACTCCTTCGAAGCGAACCAGGCCCTTCTCGGTCCCGATCCACAGATAACCATCTGGTGTCTGGGCGATCGCATAGACTGGACCGTCTGGAAAACCCTGTTCTGCGCTCCATTGGTCGCGTATGTATTCCGACATCGCCTTGTGCGAACTCAGACCGTTCGCAGAGGTCGCGAAATAAGCCACGACCACGGCTGCAATGAGCCATTTGAAAGACCAGTAAAGTTTCGGCCTTCCTCGATGGGCTCTATGGGAAGTATTCGAATTTCTCAATGACAACCTCGGCCCCGTTTTGCAGAGGATTTTTTGCGCCACCGAAGACATACAGATTCATGCGCACAGTCTCAATACCGGCAGCGGGCACTCCCGATGTGAACGAATGCTCGGCGACTACGCGCGCGCTGCGACTTGACGACTCACGAACCGTTTTGAACGAGACACGCCCCGGTTCCCAGCGAAGTGAATGTGTCATCAGTCCAGGAGGCAAGCTAAATCGCGAGGCGTTTTCAGGAACAAAAAAGGGTTGAACAACATACTGCGCGTTCTTGCTGGTAGGGTCGCCCCATTTTGAGATCTCAATGTCCATTTCGCGGTGGTTCTGATCTGATCCCCCGTAGTCCCAAGTGAACATACTAAGAACCACTGGCGGCTCCAACTGAGAAGTGTCGCGCACGACAAAGGAATAGGTTCCATATCCCAAATTGCGGGTAAGGGTTACTTCGGCGCAAGTCCATTGTCCCGCGGTCTTCGCTATGCGCAGATGAAGCGCTCCCTCCGAGTCCGCCCATGCGTTGTTTGGATCGTAGAAATTTTTCCCACCGCGGTCGCTTGGCGCGTCACGGATTCTCCACTCATACCCGCTGAATACGAGAGTCTTGGAGTCTGCTGCGCCGGCGCTACCGCCTTTCGCAATCGCCCTCGCCGTTACGCCACCGCCCAGCGACGGAAGTTCCGGCAGCATTGCTTGCGCATGATAGCCGGGTTCAACAAGGAGCGCAGCGTATTCTGTTCCCAGATGAGTTGAGTTTATCCATTTCGAATCTGGTTGTATCCTGGTGAGTTCCTCGTTCACCAGCGGTTGTACCCACCACGTTCCGTTCCTGGCATACAAAACGATCTGCTCGCCGGGGCGAGCGCCGGTTACGCGCCCCTGAATGATGTCCAGCTTGTCCGGACCGTCCTCTGCCGCAGGAGGGATCCGGGTAAATTCGATGGAAGGCACGGGAAGGCGCGATCGCGAACCACATCCACTGAACAAAATATAGATGACAAGGAGAAGAATTCGTTCTCGAGCGAGATAGTTCAAAGTTGCAGCTGGGGAACGCGTCATTGCTAGAAATCTATCACATCCTACAATTGCGATAACCCACTTGCGGGATTTCCTGGCGCAGCGAAATTCGACGACACGGGTGGACGACGGGAACTTACATACCCGAACGGATTCAACAGACAATTTTGTCACAGGGTCGCACGAGAATCTTTTTGCTACGACGGATCGAGTTCGTGGTTGAGGACCATCGCTTCGGCGATACGGCGCGCTTCCCGCAATGTTTCGGGAGTAGCAATTTCACCGCGTGGCGGTTGGGCAATGATGGTGTCGAGTTCTTCGGCAAATAAGCTGCTTAGCAGTTCTGGAGTGTGCAGGACAGGATCGCCTGCAGTATCAACAATCGGTGTGACGCGCGAATGTTGCAGTCTTTGCGCCAGCATCAGCCTGTAAATGCGGTCGGTCGCCAGGTCCTCCATGTATCCGTCGAGCAGGCTGGCGCCTTTTCCGTTCAACACGCCGTTGCGATAACGGATTACGGTGCGGATCGCGGCCCGCGTTCCGTCCAACGTGCGTTTCCCGACACCGGCAGGAACTGGTCGAAGATCCGGATGGCGTTCGGCGGAAGCGCGTCGAGCGTGTAATTGATTTGGCGCGGGAAATTGTTCAAGCGCTATCTGATTCTGATCGGGATGCCCGGTCCAGGCGCCATCCATCAGCGAATCGGCTTCATTCTTCTTGTCTTTTTGCAGCGCAGCCAAAGCGCGTGCGTTCAACTCCGGATCCTGGCGGCTTGGATAGAGAGCGGTCATGCCGCCGATCGCCAGCGCGCCGCGCCGGTGACAGATTTCCGGCAGCAGCCGGCGCAAATTCTGAAAGAACGGCACATCGTGCGGGATGGTATTGCGGTCCGGCAGCAGCCAGTGCGGATCATCCAAATTAAAATGAATCAGGCTGGCCATATAGTCCCAGCGACCAAGATTCAGCCCCAAAATGTGCTCGCGAAGATTGTAGAGAAATTCTTCCATCTGGTAGGCGAGCGGATGCGATTCCACCAGAGCCATACACTTTATGTAATTTTTCGGCCAGCCGCGGGCTTGTGCCAGGCTCTGAAACACATCGCGCCAGAAAAGCGCTTCTTCGGCGGATTCTGATTTAGGAATGTAAAACGCCAGCGGATGTTTCAGGTCTGCAGGTTCGACGGCAAAGACGATTCGCGCGACATCGAAAAGCGAGGCTGAACACAATTCCCTTTCAATCAGTCCGCCTTGATGGAGGTGCAAGCCGCGCGCGCGAATCCAAATCACGGTATTGCTCGGTTTAATGCCCACGTCACTGTTGCGCTTGGCATCGTGGTAGGTCAGCGAGCCACGAAGCGCCTGCAGAATATTTTCTACACCCAGGCGCTGATGTTCCCACTCGTTCACCGTGGAATCCTCGAGATCGAGCATCACACCTGGGGCGCCTGAATTGAGCATTTTTACGACGAGTTCGGCGTCATCGGCCGGCCCGGTCATCTGGTTGCGCTGATCCGCGCACCACGCGGGCACTTCGATACGCCAGTCTTCGCGTGTAGCTGGCGACGCCGGAAGATGATTTGGCTTGTTGCCGCGCAAAGATTGCTCGAGCGCAGCCCGCCTCGCTGACACCAGCGCGCGGTGACCAGCAGCAAACTTGTGGTGCAACGCTGTAAAGAATTGTAGAAATCCCGCAGGGAGTTCGCGTTCCGCTGCGCCCGCAGGTGCGTTATTTGCATGGAAGCCCTTGATGTTCTGCCGCGTAACGGCCATGAAGAATTCTCCCGGTCTAGAGGGAGGCTGAGGTTCCCACGACAGAGTTTAAGGCTTCTTCCGACTTGCCGAATTGCTTATTTTCGGTCGAACCTTCGAGCGCCTTGGTGGACGTGCTCCCACTGGTAATTACATGCTGTACATCATCGAAATATCCGGTGCCCACGAAGCGTTGATGTTTGACGGCTTCGTACTGATCGGTCTGCTCGCAACGAAATTCTCTTTCCTGAAGCTGCGAATAGGCGGCCATACCCTGCGTTTTATAGCCGCGCGCGAGTTCAAACATCGATAAATTCAGGGAATGGAATCCGGCGAGCGTGATGAACTGGAATTTGTATCCCATGGCCGCGAGTTCGCGCTGGAAACTGGCAATCGTTGAGTCGGAAAGATGTTTTTTCCAGTTGAAGGATGGTGAGCAATTATACGCAAGCAGTTTGCCGGGGAATTTTGCGTGTACGCCTTCGGCAAATTCTTTGGCCTCCTGCAAATCCGGTTTTGACGTCTCGCACCAGAGGAGATCGGCATAGGGCGCGTAGGCGATAGCGCGCGCGATGGCACATTTCAACCCCGAGCGAATTCCGAAAAAGCCCTCGGCAGTGCGGTCACCAGTCAAGAATTCGCGATCCCGCGGGTCGATATCGCTCGTAAGTAGCGCTGCGCTGTCCGCATCGGTGCGCGCCATAATCAGCGCGGGCACGCCCATGACGTCCGCAGCCAAACGCGCGGCGACAAGTTTCTGAATCGCTTCAACGGTCGAGACCAACACTTTTCCGCCCAGGTGGCCACATTTCTTGGCCGATGAAAGTTGATCTTCAAAGTGCACGCAAGCTGCTCCCGCTTCGATCATGGCTTTCATCAATTCAAATGCGTTCAAGTTGCCGCCAAAACCGGCTTCCGCGTCCGCGATAAGTGGAGCAAACCAATTGATTCCGTTTTTGCCTTCCGAGTGGCGAGTCTGATCCGCTCGCTGCAGAGCCTTGTTGATCCTCCTTACCATGCTGGGCACGCTGTCGGCAGGATACAGGCTCTGGTCCGGATACATTTCTCCGCTGAGGTTGGCATCGGCGGCGACTTGCCAGCCACTGACGTAAATTGCCTTTAAGCCGGCGTGTACCTGCTGGATGGCCTGGTTGCCGGTCATCGCGCCCAAAGCGGCGACGTAGGGCTCCGTGTGTAGCAGATTCCAAAGATTTTCTGCGCCCATCCGCGCAAGGGTGTGCTCGATGCGGACGGACCCGCGTAGTCGTTCCACATCCATGAGGCTGTAGGGTCGAGTGATTCCTTGCCAGCGTTGAAAGGACTGCGCATCAGGGTTCGCTGTAGTGAACTTAAAGTCGCTATTCATGTGATCTCCAAGGCAAGCGGCCCGCGCACCTTGTCGCGCAAGGGACTCGCCAACTCTGCGAGCAGTTTGCAAAACATTGCTGTGGTCAGTCAAACTGATTGTAGATATCAGGCTGATAGATATTTTCTATCAGCATAAATAAATAGAACAGTGTATAGGTGACTTGTGGAAATCGATCAGATCGAAACATTTCTGGCGGTTGCAAGCTACGGAGGGTTCCATCGAGCGGCACAGGCCCTCCGACTAAGTCAGCCTGCCGTGAGCGCTCGGATACAGATGCTGGAGGAATCGGTGGGCGCGCAGCTGTTTATACGAACAAAAACCAACGTGACGCTGTCTTTGGCCGGGAAAACGTTACGCCCCCACGCGGAGAATCTCCTGCGCGCGGTTTCACTCGCCCGCCAGGCGGTGCACGAGCAGCGGCCTGCCAGCGCCTCTGGAGTTCTCTCGATTGCCGCCGGCCTCTCCATCAGCACCTATTTGCTTCCGGATATCTTGAAAAAGTATCAATCTCTGCATCCCGGTGTAAGGGTGAGCGTGCGCTCAGGAAATTCCCTGCAAGTACTTAAAATGGTTTTGGACGGAGAAGTGGATCTGGGGCTGGCACGTTCGCTGCAGCATCCCGAAGTGGAAACCCAGAGCTTGCGGGATGATCCTCTTCTTTTCGTTGGGCAACCCGGCCACCCGGGGACCGGCAAGCGAAAACTAAAACTGCAAGAAGTCGAATCGCTGCCGCTGATTTTCTACGACCGCGGATCGAGCGACTGGACGTTGACGAACGGACTGTTTCGCCGGGCAGGCCTGTTGCCAAATGTAGTTCTGGAAGTGGAAGGCATCGAAACCTGCAAACGCATGGTCTTGCGCCGATTGGGCCTGGCGTTTCTGCCGCAACTGGCCGTAACCCGCGAGTTGAAGAACGGGAAACTTCGCACCATGCAAATCACCGATGCGGAGCCGCTGCACCGGAGTCTGGACGTGATTCGCTCGCGCCGCAAGCCGCTGGAAAAAACTGCGCAACGTTTTCTCGACCTTTTGCGGTCGGCAACGGTGGCCAGATGAGCGAGCGTCAGATACAAACTTGGCGATCTTAATTGCTGAATCGCGCCAGATTCCGCGCTCTGGCTTTTGCGGCTTCTTCTTCCCTGCGCTTGGGCGGTGCGGTTGTTTCGAGTGAATGAACAAGACGCGCAGCGACTGCGGTGATCTCATCGACGGCGGACAAAAACGAATTTTCATTCGCTTTGGATGGTTTGTTGAAGCCACTAATTTTTCTAACAAATTGCAGCGAAGCGGCTCGAATCTCTTCCGGCGTAACCGGCGGATCAAAATTGAAGAGTGTTCTGATATTTCGACACATTTTTCAGTGACCTCGAGCCGCCGCCGTAATCATACTGTTCTTCGGCGACCGTAGAAATGCTAAAACGGGACGAGATACGGAGCCAATATTATTTCCACTGCCGCCAGGCGAAGCCGCCGGCCGGCGTGCCCCCGCTTCCGTCATCGCTGCTCGCAGCGTCCCAGGCTGCGCGTGTGATGGGATGAATGGCTTCCATCTTTTTCTGCGTGAGTGATTTATTGATCGAGGCAAACTCTTTCGAAACGAAAGCGTCAAATTGAGTGGAGACGTCCGCGAGTTCTTTTTTCAACGAATCGATTCGCGCGGCTTGATAGTCCGTCGGGCGGCCTTCATAGTTCAGGATGTCTCCATAGAGTTCAGTGGTGTATTCCCGTATGCGAATTTCGCCGGTTACCGCGCCACCTTCCTTGGTAGAAACGATCTTCTTGCGCAGCTCGTCCATGCTATCAGCGGCTTGCTGCAGCCGCTTGGCGAGAGACGCGTCATTTTTGATCGTCGCAGAACGCTCAAGCAATGCGTCATGCATGGCGCTGATGCGATCCGCGTCGAAGGTCATGTCACCCAGAAAGTTGTAAACGCGCATGGCAGCGTCGAATTCCATCTGGCGGTCTTCGGGCATAAATTTGGCGCGCGGATCTTGCTGAACTACAAGCTGCGTGGTGTAGGTTTCCGTGCCGCGAGTCATCTTTACGGTGTATGTGCCGGGCACGACTCTTGGACCTTGCGCGGCTTCAAAGGCCGCAGTAGCGGCAGGAGGCACGCGGGGCGCCTTCAGGCGCATCGCCCAGTCTACGCGGCTGATGCCGCGACGGCTATTGGGAGGAAGCGTGTCTACAAGCTTGCCTTGCGAATCGAAAACTTCAATTTTCATTTTTCCGAAGATGTGGCGCTTCTTCTGATAGTAGGTAATCACCGCAGCATCAGGAGAATTTGGCCCGTTGAATGTGGCGCTGCCTTCGGCCCATCCGCCGTTCGAGACCAGCCGCTGCTGCGGCGGCCTGCCCTGCAGGAAAACAACGTCTTTGGCCATCACGTCGGGCGTCAGTTTTCGCAGCGGTGTGATGTCGTCAATAATCCAAATCCCGCGGCCATGGGTGGCGACGACCAGATCGGACTCGCGAGAATGAACGACAATGTCCCGCACCGGCACGCTGGGGAATTCGTGGCCTTTGTATTGCGCCCAATGTTTGCCGTCATCGAGAGAAACCCAGAGGCCGAATTCGGTACCGAGAAATAGCAGGTTCGGGGACACAGTATCTTCTTTAATGACGTGAGCAAAACCACGCACGCCGCTGTCTGGACCGACCACGGGAGTCCAGGTTTTTCCATAGTCGTTGGTCTTGTACACGTGCGGATCCATGTCTCCGAAGGTATGGCGATCGAACGTAGCATACGCGGTAGAAGCGTCATAAAGGCTGGCTTCGACCCAGGATACCCAGGAAGATTTCGGAAGATCGGGCACGTTAGAAACTACGTTCGCCCAGGATTTTCCCCCATCGCGGGTAAGTTGGAGATTGCCGTCGTCGGTCCCCACCCAAATCACTTTTCCGTCGCGCGGCGATTCACTGATCGAATAAATCGTGGTGTGAGTCTCGGCGTCGGAATTGTCGACAGTGACGCCGCCGGATTCTTCCTGCTTCTGCTTTTCGGGATCGTTGGTCGTGAGATCCGGCGAAATGCGATCCCAAGTCTGGCCGTGATCACGCGAGCGGAACAAGAATTGCGCGCCGATATAGATGGTGCCCTTTTCATTGGGGCTCATGTGAATGGGGGTGTTCCAGTTGAAGCGCAACTTCCCTTCACGGTAGTTTGGCGTAGGCTTGATGGCACGGCCATCCAGCGTGATGCGATTCACGCGACCGACGTTTCCGCCTTGCGCTTCTGCGTAGACATAGTGCGGGTCAGAAGGATCAGGAAAAATCCAGAAACCGTCTCCGCCGAAAAGATTTTCCCAGCGATTATTGGTTATACCACCAGGATATTGCGAATCGCCCATCCAAGCGCTGTTGTCCTGCAGCCCGCCAAAGACATGATAGGGATCGGCCTGATCCACGCTGACGTGATAAAACTGAGAAATCGGCAGGTTGTTGCCCTTCCACCAGGTGTTGCCGCCATCGCAGGAGTACCAGATTCCGCCGTCGTCACCGGCAATCAGATGATCGCTATTATCCGGGTTCACCCACACATCGTGAAAATCGCCGTGTGCGGCTCCGCCGATAACGCTGAAACTTTTGCCACCGTCCTCGCTCATGATCAGAGTGAGGTCTGGCTTGTACACTCTGTTTTCGTTCTTTGGGTCCACGATAAGATTTGCGAAGTAGAAAGGCCGCCAAACCATCCAGTTGCTGCGATCGCGCTCTTCCCAGGTTTTTCCGCCGTCGTCGGAACGGAAGAGCGCGCTGCGCGTCGATTCAATCAGCGCGTAGACAACATTCGATTTTGAGGGCGCTACCGTTACAGCGATTCGTCCCCATGGCTTGGCCGGCAATCCTTTAGCGCTTTTCTCGTCTAGTTCCTTCCAATTTGCGCCGCCGTCGCTGGTTTGAAAAAAGCCACTGCCGCTTGTTGCGGTGGCATTCTCTCCACCAGACCGGAATGTCCAGCCCTTCCGGCGAAAATCCCACATACCCGCGAAAAGAGTTTTTGAGTCACGGGGGTCCATCGAAATCATCGAGCAGCCCGTGGAAAGATTCGCGCCCTTCAGAATTTTGTTCCAGGACTTGCCGCCATCGGTGGTCTTGTAAAGTCCGCGGTCCTCGCTGTCGCTCCACAGCTTTCCCGGGACGCATGCGTATACGACATTGCTGTCTTTGGGATCGAGCAGGATCTTCGCAATGCGCTCGGAATTTTTCAGGCCGACGTTGGTCCAACTGTCGCCGCCGTCGGTCGATTTGTAGATACCGTCGCCCACGGAGGTGCTGTTGCGCGTCCACGCTTCGCCGGTGCCGACCCAAATGGTCTTTGATGCACTCGGATCAATGGCAATCGCGCCGATAGATTGCACGTCTTGTTTGTCGAAGACCGGTTTATAGGTTGTTCCGCCGTTGATGGACTTCCACACGCCGCCGCTGGCCGAGCCGACATACACCGTGAGCCGCCCTTCTTCTTTAACTGCAGCAACGGCGGAGACACGTCCGCTCATGGCAGCCGATCCGATATTTCGAGCGCCCAGACCTGAGATGGTATCCGAATCGAATTTTGCTCCTTGTTCTTGCGCCGGTGATGCCGCGACGCAAATCAGTACGGCCAACAGCAGCGTAACAAGGTAGGTCATGCGGTATGTCATGCAGCGAATGGAATTGCGCATATGGAAGAATCCCTTTTCAGCAGAGTTATGTTCACAGCTATTCGGCACAACACCATCTGCAATCTGTTGCATTTGGAACGGCCAGATCAACTGCCAGCCGGAGAAGCCTTGGCCTCGGGTTTGGAAACGGGAACCGAAAAGTGCGCGTCATCCATCGGCACATTCTGTTCGATTTTCTCGACGCTGATCTGGGCGCGCGAAGAACTGCCTTTGGGAGCCTGCTCAACCGAAAACGGATAATAGACCCCGTTCACTTTTTCGTAGTCGCCATAATAGACTTCCGATTCTTGCAGCGCGCCGCGGATGGTGGTCTGAATTTCCAGCTTCAACTCCAGAAACGAATCGGTGTCCAGGTAGTAGTAGCGCACATCGCCATTTTTCATGCTGAGCTTGATCTTGTAGCAGTCCGTGCCTTCGACCGAATCGTGCCCGACTAGCTCGGCCTTGTGCCCTTTTTCTTTGTAATCCACCAGCGGCCCGTCAATGTCGGCATCCACTACCAGACTCTTCAGGTCGTCCTGCGACAACAGTTCCGGGTCCTTGCGCCCGCCAAATGGGTTAATCTGCCAGCCCGCTTTACCGTCGTAGGCTTGCACCTGGGCCATTCCCTGAATGCTGAATTCTTCGCGAACCTTCCCCGGGCGTTTATTCTCCTGCATGACCTCGGCGCGAAACGAGCCCTGGGCAAATTTAGCAGTGGTGCGCGCCGTGTTAATGGATTTAAGCTTCTCGACCCCGCCGTGCGCCTGGATATTCTTGGCGATAACCTCGTCGACGGTTTGCGCTCGCGCGATAGACACGCACGTAAGCGCGGCCGCTAGAATCGCAACGAAAACTCTAACCATTTGGGAAAGCTCCTTTGATTGCAGCCAACGTCAACTAACTCCGCTTCCAGCCAGTCCTAACGAATTGCGCGCCGTAATAGTACACCAATTGACTGCAACCCATAGTTGCCACAGTCGGAACAGGGCCATGGATTAGACGAGTCAGGTCCGCAAACGGAAGCGGGGAGGTCCGTCATTTGCAAGGCCGGTTGCGAAGTTCTTTTGCAAAGTTCACAGCATATGATTAAATTCCAGTCCACGGAGATGCGCATGCCTGACGCGGGCAAACTTTTCGTGGGAACTTCCGGATACTCCTACAAAGAGTGGAAAGGAAGTTTTTACCCTGAGAAACTTCCGGATCGCGAAATGCTCCCCTTTTACGCGAAGCAATTCTCGACGGTCGAAATTAACCATAGTTTCTATCGTATGCCCACGGAGACTGCGCTTCTGAACTGGGCCAATGCGGTCCCCGAGGGATTTCGTTTCGCCTTAAAAGCCAATCAGAAAATCACGCATATTCAAAGACTGCGCGAGTGTGAAAGCACCCTGAAGCGCTTCCTGGAAGTCGCCAGTGTGCTAAACGACGGCAATCACCTTGGCCCGATCCTCGTTCAGCTTCCCCCT
>WNEZ01000652.1_pt1 | contig 38702 bp, 33 predicted proteins | sample 5400521 | NCBI WGS metagenome assembly WNEZ01 (sample SAMN13153339, study PRJNA577476) | soil metagenome | isolation source: 120 cm saprolite under Douglas fir tree site 2 hole 1 replicate 1 | place: USA:California | collected 2015-04-18 | reverse complement strand
CCCGGAATGCCCGTTCACCGTGCTCCGGCGTCCGATTCGCAATCGCCGACAGGCGAATTCCTGGTGCTGGTGTTCCAAGCTGCAGAGCTATGGCGCGGCCCGACGCGCCTGCCCCAACCATTCCGACACGGATCGGACGCCCCGTGGCCTCACGCTCTCGAAGTGCGGTATCGACAATCATGGGCTGCTTCTATGCTCGACCCGCGGCCGATTTGAGATCCGATTCGCAACCGACCATATATCTTCTTCATCACGCTCTCACGATAAACCAGAGCGCACCACCAAAACGTTACGATTTTGCGTCCACACTCACCCCAGAAACGCCCGACCCACTTCTTGTCGTAAAAACGCGACGCTTCAACGAACCAAAAAGTTCCTTTGCAAATACCGCCGGGCTTACGCCACACGAAACCGCAAGAGTTCTTATTGCGCTCCGATACTTCCCTTGCCTGAAAAAGACTCGGCTCATGCCGAAATATGCTTCACCCAGAGAGTCTTTAAGAAACCGGCGGCGTTCCCGTCCGATCGTAACCAAACTGGCAAGCAACTCCCGATAGAGGAAAATCGTCGCATTGCAGTACACGAGGGATTCCAGGTCGTACACGTGGGTCAAGCGAATGCTGTCATCCGAGTTCATCACAGTCCCACAGCCCGCTACCGCACACGCAGGATGCAGAAGCGCCAACTTGAAAAACAGCAACGTGTCTTCCCTCGTTCGAATCTGCTCGGCAAGGCCGCCAATATCCAAATAGGTTCTCCGCGAGATCACGCTTGCTTGGAGCATCATCGGCTGGATACGCATTAGTGCCCATTCCCCCGCGTCCTGCTTGAACTTCCAATCCTGGTCTATTTCGAACCCGCAAGCACGCCAATACGACGATCCACCCTCAATCCCTGATACTTCGACATCAGCAAAGTAGAGAGCAGCCTCGCCCCGCGTGCCCTCAATAGCATTTACCATCCGTTTGAGATGGCCGGGGAACCAACAATCGTCTGAGTCCAGAAACGCGATCCACTCGCATTTGGCCCCTCGTACCCCCCGGTTGCGCGCGGCAGAAACACCGGAGTTGGCCTGGTACATGCAGCGAACTCTGTCGCCATAAGACTCCAGAACCCTCCGTGTATCATCGACCGAGCCATCGTCAACCACGATGATTTCTGATGGTGCGTATTCTTGGGCCAGCGCACTCTCGATGGCCCTGCCAACAAGAGCAGCGCGATTATATGTAGGAATTACAGCGCTTATTTGGAGGCTCTTTTGCATTTCTGGCTATTCTAAATTGCTGTCGCAGACCTTAGCAGCTTTTCAGCTGTCTGCTTCGGGTTCAACACCAAATCCAGACCTTTTGCCACCGCAGCCCTTGTCAACCTGATCCTTGAAAGCGTATGACCACATTCACGGAACCTCCGCTTGTGATATTCCCAGAATGCTTTCTCTCGAAAGTGGAACACGCTCAGACCCAGGAATCCATAATAGGAGTCCAGGCTTTCCTTTTGACGTTTCTTGAGTTCTTCGGTTGTAAGGTAAATTGGGCCATACTCAACGAGATCACTGAGCCGCGATGATTCATAGCTGTTGAGCTCTCGACACTCCGCGCTCGCCGCCTCTCCGTGAATTCTTTCGTACGAAAGGACCTGGTGGACAAATCCAAAATCAGACTGCTGAAGATATTTGTAGCAGGCACTAGTATCCGCGTTGGCGGTGGAGTTAGGGAAAAAAGCCTCTTGTGCCCTGATCAGATCGGACCGATACAAAATGGAGGTTGGAGTTCCGAACACATACGGACCTCCGAGCAGCTGTGAACGGCAGACGTCCCGTCCGTGGGTCACGATGCTGGGATAAGGCACTTCATCCCATCTGACACGCCATTTTCGCCCATCGGTGCCGCCTCCGCTGAGCTGGTAGGATCCGACGATGCCCACGGAAGGGTGCTCTTCAGCAACGCTCACCATGCGTGCCAGGCATTCCGGGAACAGCCAGTCGTCGGCCGACACCTGCTTGCAATACTTGCTGTTGGGGGAGATAAGACGGAATGCCCGGTTGTGATTTGCTATGATGTCTAACAATTTGTTGTTGCTGTGGACTTGAATACGCTTTTCGTTTCCTGCATATGCTTCGGCAATCTGCAGGGTCTCGTCCGTGCTGTAGTTGTTGACAATAATGTATTCCCAGTTCGAATAGGTCTGGGCTAAAACACTCTCGATACACTCCTTCAGATACAAAGCACCGTTGTAAACCGGCGTGACTACACTTACTAGGGGCTCGTCATGCGCACTCATTGTTGGCACATTCTCCGTCAAAACGGGCAGCGATTTTTTAGTGCTGGGTTGACGGCATGGGTGTCATCTCCGCCGCCGCATCCGCGCCGGAAGCGGCGCTGCTATTGGCCGCAACTCTCTCCAGCCATATTTCCCGCCAGTATGGATACATCTCCTTCGGACAGAGCATGCGGCATTGGCTGTATCGTGCCTGGCAAACGACCGAATCCAGGACGATGCACGGGCTCTTCATTTCCACCATCTTTCCTGTCCTCTCATCGATGATCTTTGTGACTCTCTTGAGGATCCGGTAGGTTCCGCCACAATAGGGTACCAATTCCGCATCCCAGTACATGCCCCGATTCTTGTTCCCACTGTCCACCGTCTTCAGGATCTCTTCGTGCGACTTCACCCGGACTAGTTCACCAGGCTGCAAATTCAGCGTCCCCGACGGTGTCGGCTTACCCTCGGGGATCAGGCCCGGCTTCCTGGGAAACAGTGTGCCGCCCCAGACGGGGTGGAACTTGTTATAGAACCAACGCATCGCACGCCCCAGCCCAATACCGGCCTGGCTGAGGTGGTAATAGGTCGAATAAATCAAGCCACTGAAAATGCGCCCGAGACCCGCGTTTCCAGACCAGTAATCCTCGAAATATTGACGCACGTCCCACCAGGCAAGCGGCGTCGTCGCATGAGGTACTTGCGTGGCTTGGCAGACGTAGGTCGGCGCTCCGCCATTTGGATCGGATATCTGCGTATGAGCCCAGACCGCGGATTCGCTGCATCCGGTACCTGATGCAGCATCAACATCTCCTCCGGCGGGCGTCTCACTGCTCAAGCCAACAAAATTCTTAGGATCCCCGATGACCGGTTTGAGCCACGCATGTTTCCAGTAGAGCAAGCACCCCGCCTGGCAACCGTCATGGGCCTCTCCGTCACATCGCGTTTCCAAGTGGACGGTCGCTTCGAGCCGGCGCGTGCGGTAGGGATAAGACGTCGTATAGTCGCAGGTCTTGTGCGCCCGCTTGTAGACTTGGAATCTCTGCCCACAAAAGCGGAGCATCTCGGGCATAAACGGCATGCCGTCGAGCTGTCCCTTGTCGTCGAGGGTTTTCAGGATTTCCTCCTTGCTTCGGACTTCAACCCAGTCACCGGCGCTCAATTTCCTTTTCATCTTCATATCTACGTATCCACGCGGTGGCGACGGAGGGGATAAAACTCTAAACCACTAACCTCGTCTACTTTGTCGTCCCCGCAAGCCCCTGCCACCCGCAATGGCCCGCCGGTGCCGCGTTGGTAACCCTGTTATGGTTACCTTTGAGTTTCGCCCAAACCTATTGTCGTTCTAGTGCTTACTACCGCAGTCCAGCGGGATTATGACAGATGACTCAGCAATGATCCATTCCAGGTCTAGCCCTTGCTCGTCGCACTTGATGCGGGGATTACGGGCCAGTCGAAGAAGCCGGTGTTTCGAGTTGTGAGGTAGAACAGGTACAAACAACAAAGCCGTCAGACAGGTGCGCGACGCAATTATGCGGAGAAGGTCAGTTTCTCCCGCTGCGCACGCGGACGGCTTTCCACCGCTGGGTCTCGCAACCGGGCGTCTGAATTAGGAACTCCAAGATTCAGGGCTTTGGTCCAGAGCGCTCGCACGCTTGGGGATTGATACAGCAGCACCCCGAGTGCGGTCCCGGTTGTGTTGGTAAAAAGGTCGGTCATACCCGAGTCGCGGTTTGGGAGAAGCCGCTGTAGCGCTTCAATTGTGAAACTCAGGAAGAATCCCAGCAGGACAACCACTAGCGCAGCGCGCCTGGTGGGCTTCACCGAAGAAAGATACGCACAGAAGACAAACCCAACAGGCACGAAGCCGCCGATATTCACCCCCAGGTCTTCCCAAAAGCTCCAACGCTTCCAGACGCTCCTCGTATGGGAGTACTGGTCCCAGGTTGGACGCAGAAACGCTGGATGCAAAACGAAATAGTTGGCAGGCATTGTCAAGTTGGTTGCCGGGTCGACCAGGTTATGAACGGTGCTGCCCACACGCTCGTCAAACGGGTACAACGCAACCGGCAATTGTTCTCCCGTCAGTAGCGGGCCCTGGTCAGGTGTCCAGCTTTGAAAGTGGTCGCTCACCTGTGCCGGAGTCAGTTCGCGGTCATAAATTGCCAGTCCCGAGATCTGACCGGTCCAGCAGTCATCGATCGTGGAGTTAGCAAGTACCAGGGCGCCCGTAAGCTCCCGACTGACGATACCTGCGTCCGAAGACGTTCCCGCCAGAACACCGTTTACGTAGAGCTCAGTGTTGTTCTTGCTCGAAGTGATGGTCACGAATACACGCTCGCCGGCCCGGAAAACATGATCAACCCTGAACCATGGTTGCGTGACATTGCCCTGCTCATCAACCAAGTAGCGTTGAACGGCGATGCTCGTGCCGTACTGCCGCAGCAAAAAAGGTGCCCGCGGGTCTGGAGAACTGTCGAAGGCAAGAATGCTTCCGCCGCCAGTCCGCGCTGGCACCAGCCAGATTTCCAGGCTATGTCCGGTGTCGTTGGGTAAACGAGTGCTGCGGAATACGCTTGCGCTCAGCGCCGAGCCATGCCCGCTAAAGCGCAGCCCGTTCTCATTTTTCAGCCAGCTCACCGCATTACGCGGAGTGTGGAACGGCCAAAGCCCCGCGACAAAAATGCAGCCCAGCACGAACAGGCATGACCCCGAAACTATCTTCGCGTGAGCGCTACCAGGATTCGAATTGTTCATGGTTCAAGGGCCTGCGGGCGCGACAAGTTATTCGGGGAAAATTGATGCCGGGCGGGCAGTTCATGTTGGGGTGTATCGGCCAGTTCGTAGACGAGTTGGCCATCCACCGCCTTAGCGAAGGCCAGCACGGCACGCTCGGCGCCCTCGCCCACGATCCGCCATGATTCGCCGTCCTGCACGACGGACATCCGGTTTCGCGCCCTCCACCAGCAATCGATGTCGCGCGGAAGCGCAAACCAGAGACCTTCCCGCTTACGCAGATCGCCGAGCCAGCTGAGCAAGGCTTCGTAGACCGACCTTGTATCGGGCTCGATGACGTAGTCCGGATGAACGATGAAAGTTGCTAAGCCATTCTTGGCGAGAATCATCTCGAGCTGGGTTTTCCACAAGTCGATCGACCGCTCGTTCAGCAAGTGAAACAGCGTGTAATCCTGGACAGTCGTGAGTGGCAGTTCGAGAATGTCTCCGATAAAGTACGGCGTCACCGTACAGCAACCGCCGCGTTGCGGATCAAGAGGGGCGACATTCGGCATCGACATGTCGAAAGAGAAATCAAGATCCTTGTACCATTCCGGCTTGCGATACAGCACCGCCGCTCGAAAGCCGTTTGCCCCGTACTCCTGGCCATAGCGATTGATAAGGGCGGCCCGGCGCCGGAACTCTTCTCGCTCATCAAACAGCTGGCCGTCGTGATTCAGGTCCTGCACTCCAACTTCAAATCCGCGATCGCGAAATCGGTTTAGGAATTCGGGCGTGACCGGGTATCGACGCTCGGGAACGATCAGAAATGACGCCTTGATTCCGAAAGAATCATCAATGTCGAGTAGTTGCGCACAGAAGTCGCGTCCGGCCACGGTTTCTACATCGTGCGTCATAGAAACGCAACTGCGAGCACCATCAGGCCAAAACCATACAAACGGAACACGGTCGGTACCTTTGGCCTGGAGCGACAGCAACAGCAGGGTTTCGCAAATACTCTCGACACTTGTATCAACGGGCCACTGAGGGAATGGCGCTTTCTGCCAATCAGCCGCACGGAATCTCTGAATATGCTTGCGCAGCGAGCGGCTCGTAAGGGGACGAAGGCAGTAGTAGATTCCCTTTAGCGCTTTCTCGTATGCACCCAATTGGCTGCTTGGGTATCGCTCTAACCGAAGACTATCGATGACTTCGTTTGGATCGAACGGCAGCACGAGCTGCGTCTCATCAATTGAAATGCTGGGCAGCGTATCGCAGAGCGCGGAGCTCAGTTGCGCTTGATGAGCGCCGTTCGACGTGCGGCCATAACAAGTCGTATTGGGACCAAACTGGAAGTATCCCGCATCGGGAGATAATTCTCCGCTGAGGCGAAAGTCGAGGAATCCCTCCGGACACCGATAGTGATCCAGCACGGCTTGACTCAGCATACTTTCATCTTCGGCGGAGGCCAAGGAGATTGACAGATGTCTTAAATGTAATCGGGATCTTTAGCCAATGTCGAGCGCGCACGGCCGTAACAAGTCCGTAATCATCGAATACCTAACCAATGTGCCGATACACCAGGCGGCCCGCCCACGGCAAGAGCACGTCAGGCAATACGGAGAACAGGCGCCAAACTGCAGGCAGATCCGAGGCCATCACGCCCTTCTCCTGGGCGCTTTCTGGATACCGAAAGTAAGTGAGTCGCCTGCGGGTGGCGCCGAACCGGTCCTTGAACGCGGTCAGGCCCGCGTTATCCAGGTCGGTGCGGCCAAAATCGATCTGGTCCGCACCTGCCGTCTTACTCTCCTCGATCAACTTCCAGAACAGAAACGGCATGGCTGCGAGATGATGGAATCGCTTGTCGGAGCAGCCGTACTTGTAAACCACGGTGTTGCGGTGGTGGAGCGTTAGCATCGCCGCGATGGGAACGCCATTCTTGCGGGCTAACCGTAGCCTGTCTCATACGAGAGTTGCTCGCGCTCGGCTCGCCGGATACGGCGCTGGATGGAGTTCTTGTGTAAATGGCGAAAAATCTGCTCGAGCGAAGGCACCAAATCGAGCGTATGAAGCCAGTAAGACCGGCTTGCCACCAAAGAACAGTCTGAATGCGTGTCCCATGAAAGCGGCCGCAGTTCAATATATTTCCAGTGGTGGCGACGGCACTCAGTGCGCATCCATTCTGCGAGTTCGAACGAGTCGCCAATCTCATTGAGCAAGGGCTGGCAATGGTCCGCAAAGGGTAGTGAAACCATGCGGATTCCGGTGATCCAACTCTTGACCTGGCAGAAAACAATTCCATCCGTCAACCGCTTCCCCGGCGGCGAACTCGTCAGCACAACGGACTGATAGCCGTAGGTACTTGCTAACGCCTTGAGCCATCCCCGATGGTGAAAGACGGACGCCTTTGGATGGGACGCGACGAAATCATCCCAACGGCTGTCCGACAGCGGGTCTATGGTATGGAGTTGCATCGAAGTGGCACTCGCCGGTTCAAAGAACCCGCCCAAGTGTACAAAGTAGCCATCTTACTGAGATCGCTTGTCAAAGGCGCGCTGGTAGGCAGCGAGCAGATTTCCTACTGAATATTCCCAGGCCAGCTGCTGCTCTACTCTTCTGCGCCCGAACTCGCCCATCCTTTGCCGTTCTTCGGGATGCTCGAGCAGCCACAGAATTTTGTTCGCAAAGTTCGTGACCAGATCATGATTGTCGCTATAGAGAGATGCCTCGCCCGCGCTGAAGCGACCTTCTTTTAGACTGAATTGAACAATAGGTTTTCCCAGAGCCATGTATTCCATGATCTTGATCATGGTGGAAATGTCGTTCATCTCGCATGGCTTGTCGGGATTGACACAGACATCGGCGGTGGAGAGTACCTCCAGTAACTCTTTATAAGGAACTCGGCCGGTAAAGTTGACCGTCTCCTCCAGATTTTTTTCCTTTACGATCTGGCGAAGTCCGGCCAGCCCGGGCCCTCCTCCGACGCAGGTGAAGTGGACATCGCGGCGGCCCTGATTCTTGATGTGCAAGGCCACGTCAAGCAGGATATCCAGACCTTCCTGAACGCTCATCGTTCCAACATACCCGACGAGGTAAGACTTGCCGTATTTCAGGCCTGTTTGCGGAGGAACCAGCTTGAACGTAGCCAAATCGGGGCCGTTGCGGACTACGAACACATCCTGCGGATCAAGGCCGCCCCGGCTGACCGCCAGCGATTTGTAACTTTCATTCGTGGCCATCACCACATCGCTGAAACGGTACGTCAGCTTTTCAAGCCACACCTGGGTCTTGTAGAAGAAGTCCTTTCTCTCATACTTCGAGTAGTAGAGCTCCGGATTTGCGTCGTGATGGTCAAAGATGTATTTCACTCCGAACAGCTTGAACGGCAAGGCCACGAGGAAGATGTTGTCGGGGGGATTGCATCCCTGGATAACGTGAAATCCGCTCGTCAGGAAGATCCGCCAGGTGTACAGGAATTCACAGACCAACGCCCAACCATATTCCCAGAGATACCCGAAAGGAGTGTTCCCTTCTTTCGGCATCGGGTGCCGGTAGATGTGGACCCCTTCCAGCACCTCATGACTTTGGCTATACCCCTTGCCGCGCGGAGAAAGCACTGCGACTTCGTACCCAGCCTCGCGAAGTGCGCGAGCCTCCTTCCATACGCGGCCGTCAAAGGGTACGGGGAGGTTTTCTACGATTATCAAAATTTTCTTTTTCACGAATGTTCTCGTCGCTAGAAGTCCAGCGCTAGAGCGACTTGTAGAGTCCAGCCAGCGCGCACAGCATCGTCGCCTGCCCCCAGTGCAATGTGGCTGTCTTGTTGACCAGCCGGCGGGAATACCGACGGTAGTAGAAATAGCCGGTGTGGTCCTGCATGTTTTCGATGGTCCACTGAGCGACTTTCAGCGCTAGCGGCAGGCTTTCGGGATCGCGGTCCCGGAAGAAGACGAGCGTATCAATAGCTTGCGAGCTGCACTGGATGTCGAGGGGAAGGGTTTTGTGGTCGTAGTATCTCGGCGTTCCATCAGGAAGAAAGAAAGTCTTCTTCCAGTACTGATACCCCTTCATCATTTGCTCGTCGAAGCGGACATCTCCCGTGTTCTGGACGTAATGTTTGAAGCAGTCCAGCACGTAAGCGGTATGAAAGTTGTCTACCCAGTGGAGGCTCTCTTTTTCGCCGTAGTACCAAGATGAATCCGGTCTTTGGTGCTGGGCGGTGTATTGGATCGCCTTACTCGCTAACGTGCGATAGGACTCGTTGCGAGTATGAGAATAGGTGCGAGCCAACAAACTGGCACCCAGGGTGTTTGCGTTGTGCACCTGGCTGTTTTGGCCCGGGATGTAGCTGATGCAAAGTGCTTCGCCATCGGGGAACTTTTCGAGATCGCAAATGATGTGCTCGCACGCGCTGACCGCAACCTCCAGGTAACGTTCTTTCTGGAAGTGATCGTAGGCGTCCAGAAACGCGTGCCCGATGAGTGAGGTCCAGACTATCGTCGGAACTCCCTTGCGAAGATAGAAACTGCGGGACTGGTAATCAAAGTGGTTTCCCCAGCACGCACCGTTATAGCCAGGAGACTGGTGGTCAACGAGCCATTGCAGTGCAAACTCAGCTTTCTCCGCCCAGGAAGCATTGCTCGTCGCTTCGTGCAAACGCATGAAACCCCGTGCCAGAAAACCCATACCCTTGGTGGAATGATTTTTTGAGATTCCAAGCAGCGGGCGGAGGTTCAAGGGGAATCGCCGCACGCCTTGTTGGAGCACAGTCCGGAGCAAAGTCGTCTCGAATGTAAGTGGGCGCGCGAACCGTGCGTTGAGGCCGTCGAAAGTATCGTAGCCGCGATAGTTGTTTCTTTGCAGCCACGCAGAAAGTCGGGTAATGGATCCGAACAAATAGTTTTTCAAAACCGTGTCTCCGCTCAACACGGTGGGCTTGGTGGTCGGCCTTGCCATCTTTAGCTCCTTGTAATAGCGAACTTCGGCAGTCACTAAGTCAGATTGCGTCTCTCAATGAGGAACAGAGCCTTGTCGAGATGTCGTTCGAGCGTCCACCGGAATCTTCGCACCATCTCCTGCGCCGGTTTGACCAAGTGCCACCCAAACAAATTTTCAATCCACTCGTACTTCCAGGACAGGGAGGGAAGGCCGAGTTCGCATCCAAGTTCGTCGGCGATTTGCTCTGCGTGCCTCACGATGTGGCTCTTTTCGGGATAAAAGTAGATAAGCGAATCCCGCAAGTACTCCACGCAGGCGTGGCGAACCCGCCGACTATCTTCCAATGAACGCAGGTATTGGATATGCAACTGCATGGAGAGCCAGTGGGCCTCAATCTTGTCGGGAAAACGCCCAATAAAGCTTAAGCTGTTGAAGCGGAAAGCGCGGTAATAGACTTTCGCGTCGGGGATGAAGCGGACGCCGTCACTGGCGAGCAGGGCGCGGCAAAAGTATTCGCCATCATCGTCACCCAGCAACCTGACGTCCCAGGGGCCAGCCGCTTCTGTAAGCTCGCGACTTACCAACCAAGTCGCGGTCTGCATATAAATGTTTTGTTCCATCTTGCGCAAGAGCCATTCTATCGGAGATAGATCACACCACAACGCGGTCGGGATGAACTGTGCGCGATAGGGCCGGTACATGAAATATGCCCATGACGAAGACAGAAGGGTGCGCTTACTGACCCCCTGCTTCACTAATTCCATCTGCCTGGCGATCTTGTCAGGAGCAAGCAAATCATCCGCGTCGAGCCACTGAACATAGTCGCCACCGCTAAGTGAGAATGCTTTGTTTCTGGCCGCGGAAGCGCCCTGATTCTGCTGTGTGACGACTCGCACACCTTGTGACTCAAACTGCCGCGCAACGGCAAGTGTTTGGTCGCTTGAGCCATCGTCGACGACAATGATCTCGGTTCGCGGCCAGGTTTGGGAGATTGCTGAACGAATCGTGTCCGCAACCCACTCCTGCGCATTGTGTGCCGGGATGAGAATTGAGACGAGTGGTTCTTGAGCGCCTCGGACGATGACTGACCGGGAACCAATGAGGCTTGGCGTTACGCCAGAGCTGGGTTGTGTAAAGTTGCGTCTGCGCTTTCCCAATTTCCGGCTCTGACTTATAACCGTTCGCAACCTCACCTTTTCCAGGTATTGCTCCAATCGCCTGCGTAGGTAACTCTTGTGCGACCGCCAAGAGCCTTCCATCAGATGAATTCCGAGCTCGCCGAAGGAATTCCAATTGCGAGTGTCGCATACGTCGTCGGGAAAAAGAACGGTAACAGTGTTGGACAGCTCCGGATTTTCCGCTAGAGTTCGGGACACCAATCCAGGCCCCGTCGAGTTTAAGACCGAGAAATCCGATCCGGACAGTAATGGCATACCGCGCATCATTGGTGTGACCCAGTTGGGATCCTTTTGACCTCTCACACAGTTGGCGATGATTGCCTCGATGAAAGGATGCCCAGCAGCAGCCCCAAAGGCATAGTTTCCGATTTCCCAATCCATGTTGTGCTGGCTGCGCAGGAGACGGCTGTAAGTGAGCCCCTCGAATGGAAACACACAGCCGAAGTCCAACAAAGCAGACAGGCTGGAAGCGAGTAGCACATCTAGGTCGAAGTAGAACCCTCCGAGGCGATAGACAGCAAGATAGCGGAAGAAGTCGTAACGCTGAACGGGGACAGGAAAGGAATTAAAGACCTCCCGGTACTGCGGGAATTCCTTGTCAATAAATTGTTCTACCTGCTCATTGTCGAAAAACAGGTACTCATAGTCCGGGTTGAGCAGCCGCAAGTTTGCAATCGCAGCCCTGCAACGCATGGGCTGTTGCATCTGTTTTCCCGTCTGGATGATACGCTTTGGAATCCGGTATTGCATGCGACTCATAGTAGTGGTTTCTGCTCGAAGTATACTGACCACCGGAGCAAGGATTTCATGCTTTCCTTCCGGCTCCCCGGAGTTTTATGGAACAGCGGCAATTACTTTGCTCGAAGACTCGGAACTCTCACCGACCGACTCATTTGCTGGAGACAAACGCCGTTGCCAAACCATTTCCCGCAGAAGGCCTGCCAACTGAGTAAGGGGGGCGCGGCTTCCGTGCAACAAAGTGACTGCACCTACATAGAGAGTCCCGAACACCAGGGAAACCATCACGACGCGGGCAAGGGGCCATACCGAGCCCGACATGGCAAGCAATGATCGGACTGCCTGCACGAACAACTCAGCCGCACAGCCTGCGATGAGCGATGCAAGCAGGTATCTCCACACGACCGCGAGTACAGGAGCTATACCGAGTTGTATTGGCTTGCCCGCATACCAAAGCGATGGCAGCGTGATGACCCAGTAGGCGGCCACCCAAGCGAGGGCGATTCCCTCAGCCCTCCACCGCAGGCCGATGCACAGAAACAAACTCGTGACCACAAGATCGATCAAGCCCCATTGGAACCAACGATCCGCCCGGCCGAGGGACAAGTGCAGCCAGATGTGTGTTCCGTAGAGAAGCATGACTCCGATGCCAGGGCCGAACAACATGAAAATCCGTCCGGTTTCTGCCCACTTCGGTCCCAACAACACCAGGATCAGATCCTTGCCGACCAAAGTCAGATCGGCGCCGACCCCCATACCGACGAACGCCATGACACCCACTGCACCCAGAAAATAGCGCCGGTACTGGATAGCATCATGGCGAAGCCGGCTCAGAGCGGACACCGCGACCACGGTCAATCCGATCGAGAACTGGCCGGATGAAAGTGCGAACAGGTCATACGCCTTTTTGTAATAGCCCAAAGACGCTGGACCCAGGCGCCACCCGATGAGAAAGTTATCCAGGTTGTTTGTAAAGTAGCCGGTACAATAGCGTCCGTAAGTGCTGACCGCGAATCCAACCGTGGACCTGGTGCCCACTCGACGCCGCGGGAAACCCGGGAGAAAACGGCACGATGTCCAAGCACCGAGGCATGTGCTGACCGGCTGTGACACCGCCCCTGCGACCAATGCCCAGTAACTCCACCCCGCCCAACCGAGGATGACAGATACTGCCACAGCTATGGCGCGCGCCAAAACGTCAATAGTGGAAACCATCGAGAATCGCATGGCCCGCTTGAGCAAAGCCAATGGTACGACCGAGAGTCCGGTCAGGAAGATTGTTGACGCCATCGCCTCGGAGACCCCCGCTACCCGCGGATCTTTGTAAAACCGTGCCAGCAAGGAGCCTGATGCGGCGAATGCCAGCGCCAGAAGAAGACTGCCTGCCACGTTGATCCAGAACAAGTTGCTGGCGAGAGCGTGATCGATCTCTTCCCGCTGGACAATAGCCTCGGTTACACCGTTAAACCCAAAATTCGCCAGCAGGAGGCTGAAGGTTGTAACCATTGCGACCAGCCCGAAGTCCGTGGGAGTCAGCAGCCGCGCCAAAATCACGGTCGCAACGACCTGAATGGCCAACCCGGCGCCGCCGGAAAGTACAGTCACTCCGACACCCCGGACAGCCAGTTGGCGCAGTTCGTCGCCACCACCCGGAACAATAGGCCCGAACGTGCCGTTCGCGTCAAAGGGCCTCACTCTAACTCCTGCCGAGATTCCGAGATAAAGCGAGAATCGAATCCGTGTACAGCCACTCTGAACGCGAGGGTACGCATCTTCTGCATCGGCTTGTGCGAAGTGTCCGTTGTCGCGGCGAAAGAGGCCATCCTATCGCTTGCTGATAGGCGGCGCGACAGGTCCGTGAAAAATGTACTAAACATTCTGAATAATCGGCTTCAAGCTGGGACAGGAATTGAAGATCGTGTATTTTTGACACGGTTCAGTGCCGCCTGCATACGCTTGGTGCCCGAAACCCCGATCAGCCTGCGTCCTCAATCTGCTTTGTTACTAGGTTTTGCCGAACCGTGCCACAGCCTCGCCATGGCCCCTGAAAATCAGGAGGTCATGGCCTCACGGGCGAAATCGGTGTACCTCCCGCGGGCCGCGATCAATGCACTTTCGAGAGTTGAGCCTAACCGCATCCTGTGAGTAAACTTCCTCTGTAGTTGCTGCACAGGGAGGAAGCTTGCTCAGAATTCATTCGTTTCTAATTTCTCTTGTCTCCATCTTGTTGTGTTTTTCCGGCGTGTCCGCGGGCCAGCAGCTCTGGTCTGGCATCATCAATCCAGCGCGCGCCACGGATTGGACAAGCGCGGGAGTCGTTGGGGGCATTCCTTCAGGCTCTTGGACGCAGTGCGGTTCGACCATTGCCGCCTACTCGGGAAATGCAGCAACGATCAATAGCGCCATTGCCGCTTGCGGATCGAATCAATACGTCTTGCTGGGAGCCGGAACATTCAGTCTGTCCTCGGGGATCAACTTCGCGCACAAGAGCAACGTGGTTCTGCGCGGGTCCGGTGCCAACTCGACGTTCCTAATTTTCTCTGGAGCCGGAATAAGCTGTACAGATGGTTCTGCGTTAATTTGTATTAACAGTTCTGACGGAACCTACGGATGGAATCCGTCACTGACTACTCATAACTGGACAGCCGGGTACTCACAGGGGACAACGCAAGTTACGCTAGGCAGCACTTCTGGCGTCAGCACCAGTACAATTCTCGCGCTGAACCAATGCAATACGGGATACAGCGGTTCACCTTGTTCCGGTACAGCGACAGGCAACGGTAACTTTTTTAACTGTTCGGCGCAGTACAACGCCACCGGGCCCGTCGGCTGCTCTCAAAGCGGCGAAGATGGCGGCAACGGCACAGCAGGGCGGTTTCAGACTGAACTTTTTCAGGTCACGAACGTCAATTCCAGCACGGGCGTGGTCACGCTTGGGGCTGGATTAAAACATCCCAACTGGGCATCAGGTCAAACGCCGCAGGCGTGGTATTTCACGCCCATCCAAAATGCGGGAGTGGAGAATCTTTCCGTCGACGCGACTGGATCGGGTAGCTCATCCAGCTATGGAATCATGTTCTACAACGCGCTGAATGTCTGGGTCAAAGGTATTCGGGTCATCAACGGATACACTTCTCCACTGGCGTTCATCGAAGCCCTGCACTTCACGGCACAGGACAGCTATTTCTACGAGGCCCAGAGCGGAGATAACTTCGGCGTTCACCTGACGGTCACCACTGACGGGCTCGTACAAAATAATGTTTTCCAGCAAATCAATGTTCCGGTCATTATTGAAGGTTCGGACACGGGGAGTGTCATCGCCTACAACTTCACGATCTTGAATTGCAATTATCTCTCTGCCTCGGCAAACTGCAAGGCCGATAATGTGGATAATTCCTTTAGGCCGCACTCGAACGGCACGGATTACCAACTCTACGAGGGCAACGTCGGCACCAACTACTACGCTGACAAGGATCACGGGTCGCACCTATCGCAAACGGCATTCCGCAATTTCTTTACCGGCTGGGAATCCTGCGGCACCTCTGGCCCTTGTGGATCGGTGACACACAAAGACTTCGGTACGAACTCTATTTTGCTGGCGTCCTTTGAGGGCCGTTACCATAACCTGATTGCCAACGTTCTTGGCACGCCCGGTTTTCACAGTACTTACCAGTTCACCACCAATGCTGGATACACCGATCTGGCTATTTACGGCATCGGAATGGGAGCCAGTGGCGTAGCTGACGACTCCATTGTTGGGGCTACATTGATGCGCTGGGGAAACTATGACGTGGTACACGGTTCGGTACAGTGGAACACATCAGAAGTTCCCAGCGGAATTAGTGTATATCCAAACTCGGCTCCAACCACGACCTGCACGGCCAGTCTATCGTGTCCGGCTTCATTCTACTTGACTTCCAAGCCAGCATGGTTCGGTTCCACCCCCTGGCCTGCGGTTGGACCCGACATAACTGGCGGGAACGTTGGCCAATGCACCGGAACACGGGATACGTCTGGCGAGTTTGCGCTTCTTCCCGCCCTGAGCGGTTCGCAATGCACCGGAACCTCTCTCTCGGCTTCAGCATGGGGCGGTCACGTTAATGCTATTCCGGCGATGGCCTGCTACCTGAACAAGATGGGCGGTCCGCCCGACGGTTCGGGCAGTGCGCTGGCGTTCGACGCCGGTAATTGCTATGCCGGTTCGGGAGGAGGCACTCCTCCCCCTACAGGTCTCACGGCTAGCGTGCATTAGATCACCAAAAAGGTACACGAGCGACGTTCGGATAGAATTCGCCTCAGTTGGTTGGCATTTTCGGCGAGATTGGCGTCCTGGTCGATGACCTGAAGGAGACATAAAATCGGTTTCTGGAAAAGCGTGAGGCTGAGAATCTGTAGAATCTGGTACAGGCTGGCCTCCAACCCAAGCCGCTTGCGCACGATCGTCACCAGCCCGTACGTCGACACCGCGATCCAGATCTGAGTCTTCACAGCGTTCTCGCTGATGCCGTAGAAGGCCTTGATCCGCAGGTGCTGCCTGATCCATTTGAAGAACAGCTCCACGTGTCAGCGCTGGTTGAAAAGCGGGCGATGGTCAGCGCTGGGAGCGTGAAGTTGTTGGTCAGGAACTTCAGTCGCTTGCCGGTGTTGGCGTCGACGTAGCTCACGCGCCGCACCGGGTCCTGGTACAGCGAGGCCGACTCGAAGGACGACAGAATCACCGTCTGGTCCGAACGCCCGTGCTTTTGTCCAACCGGATGCGAGTGGCGCCGCTGGATCAACACGTTCGACTTGGTGGGCACCACGAAGAAGGCCGAGCTGAGCGTCAGCACGAACAACCGCTCGAAGTCCACCAGCGTCGAGCGCGCCACGTTGCCACGGAATCCCAAGTGATATAGTTTGCCCTGCAACAACATAGACAGGTTTCGATGTCGCGCAGACTCTCCCGATAGGTCAACTGGGCGAGGCCATCGCCAGATACTGATCCCAGCGGGTGAGGCCTCGCAGCCGCAGATCGCCCAGATAACGCTCGACGCAACGCCGGAACTCTCGGTCGGGAAGAAAGCTGATCAATTGCGAGAAGACGGTGCGCCGCTGATCCATGAGCCATTGCTTGCTCTCCTACCATTCAAATCGCGGCAAGCCAGAACTGACTTCAACTTGTGGGCAGCTGATACTTGCAGCCAGCACCTTGTAACTTAACCGGACAGCAGTGAGTCAAGGACTGTCATAGGTCCGCTGAAGCAAAGCTTCGTAGATTCCTTTCGGCCGAGGGCATAAGACTTTTAAACATCCAATTACTAGCGTCGTCACTCCCGAAAGTCCTCACTCCGACAATCCCGAACCGCGAATTGCGTCCAAAGCTCTAACGACGGGCAGAATGCGCGCGCCAGAGCCCACGGCATATCGCACGACATTCTCGAAGAACTCTGGAGTGCATCCGAATGGACTGGGGTTGGGAGAAACGTCATGGGTCGCAAAAATGACCCATCCCCGCGCATCCGTATTAACATCGATCAGATTCCTTACGGCTTGAATGTTATCCCTGCTTTTCTCCAGAAAGTACGCAGCTAGCTGATTGAGGTCCGCCATGCCAACGTTGAGAGTTTGACCACCACCCCGACAACACAGGAAGTGCTTGGCGATTATCCGTTTTATCATTGGTCGTGGTTCACTGATCGGATAGGAAAAGGACTTGAACTCGGCCCCGGGAACGAGTTCGGTGAGCGCGGCACGATTTTGAGTAATCGAGTCTTCAAACACTTCCTTTTCTGTTTGCCATGAATGGCAGTGTGAAAAAGTGTGACACCCTAGCTCGTGCCTCTGTTCCAAAAGCGCCGTCAGGTCGTCCAAAACAAATATTCGCCCGGATACCGAGTCCTTCCCAAGCAGTCCAAGAGACGTGTAGTAGGTCCCTGACAGGCCATAACGGTTCAAAATGTCGCCGCCAGCGAGGAATGCTGAGCGTGGAAAATCATCAAAAGTGAACGAGATCAACGGCACCTGCGTGCGGATCGCGAGCGGTCTCCTGAATAACACACGCGCGGCGTTTCTTTCAACATATCTACGAAATCGTGTCCAAGGAAAAGGCATTTAATTCTGCCCCACGTTCGAATGAACCGCTCCTCCGGAAGCCTGCAAGTCGCCGACAGCCTTGGATCGCGCCGCAAGATATTCTCTCAACCGGTTCGCCACATCCATCGAAAAGACCGCAGCTCCGTCGGCATTCAGGTGTTGAGAGTTCTGGAAAAACTCCTGATTCCCCGAGTATTTCCACCCGCTGTAATCCCACAGAGGAACCTCGAAGCGATCCGCCAATTGATGAAAATGGTCGAAAACCTCCGCGCGATTCTTAGTCAACGACTGCATTTCGATGTATTCGGGAGAGTATACAAATATCAACTGAATCCCGTTTCCCCGACACACACGAATTAATTCTTCCACCGCTTGAATTCCCGCCGGCTCGATCTCAAAACGTACGCCGTCCGGTCTGCTGGCTTTGAGACTCTTGAAATCGTCTGTCCATTTTCTTGATCGAGGATTGAAACCCAAGAAATAATCCTCTGGCGGCGACCATCCCAAAAACCCTTTCAATCCGCGAATCCAAGAGAAGTTCATGTCTTCGACCACATACCCGTACAAGGGCAGGTAGCGGCTTTTCCAGATGTTCGGGTTGATCTTCCGCAAGGCATCATACAGTTCGTGATCGTAAAGATACGGCGTATATTCGACCGGATCGTAGACTTCGCGGGTTGTCACGAAACTAAAGGCATCGAGATTGTGCACCACGACCTCAGGTGTCCGGTTGTGAGCGAGATACACTTTGAGAAATGCTACCTGCATGTCAGTCTGCGATCCGTTTCGGCCAAGATTGAAGGCAGTTCGTCCGGCAATCGCCTCAATCGTGCGTGGGTCATAGTGAGCCAGCGCTCTTGACGATCCCGTGATGACTACTTGGACGTTAACCTTGCCTTCCATGATCTGGTTCGAAGCACCAAACGCGGAGGTCTTGATACGCCGGAGTCCGGAGGTGATGATGGCATTTGTAACAAAGGTGAGCACCACAATCACGCCGAGGAAACCCGCCATCCGCCCTACCGCCTTCCACGCCTTCGGCATTACTTCTTGTTTTCTACCGGCTGTCTCCGTCACGATTGATCCTTCCCGTTCTACCTCAGGGCGTGCCGCTTCGGCACTCGCAGTAAGGAGCTGCGGCGAGAAAACCTCGTCGAAGGTCTCTTCGTTCGGCAACGGTAAAGGCCTCAGAATTGGAAGTAGATGAATTGCATCTGCTTGTAAACGCCAAACATCAGCACTGTCATGACGAGGATGGCATAAAGCGACCATCGAACCGGCATGGGCATTTTACCCACAAAGGAAGGAACCGACACTGCGTTACTCCAGAGCTGGCCGATTTCTAGCACGAGGATGGCCGCGATGGCAACCGGCAGTTGCCGCAACCAAAACTGATCGGTTGCTATCTTATGGAAATTCCAACCACTCGCCAAATGCGTGAACACGTATACGGCATCACCCATATTTCTTGCCCGGAAAACGATCCATGCCACACAAGTCAGCGTGAAAGTAGTTGATAGCATGATGGCTCTTCGGATGGGGGTGTGCTCATGCAAACCAACTGCGTCAAACAATCGATTTCGCCATCTCTTCGTAAGCCACCCAGCCACAAGATACGAGCCGTTTAGGAATCCCCAGAGTACATAGGTCCAGTTGGCGCCGTGCCACAGACCGCTGACGCTAAATGTAATCAGCAAGTTTACAATGTGCCGCCTCTTGCTAACGCGGTTGCCACCCAGTGGGACATAAAGATAATCCTTGAACCATGTCGAGAGAGAGATATGCCAACGCCGCCAAAATTCAGACACTGACAGGGAGTAGTACGGCGTCTTGAAGTTTTCCATCAACCGAAAGCCCAATACCTGCGCGGCACCGATTGCAATATCGGAGTAGCCGGAGAAGTCGCAGTAAATCTGGTAGGCAAAGAAAAACGTAGCCAGTGTCAACTGCAACCCGTTGTAGTAGCGTGGCGCCGAGTAGACGTCGTTCACATAGAGCGCCAGACGGTCCGCCACTACTAGCTTCTTGAAGAAGCCCCACGCCATCCGCTTCAGTCCACTGGTGACATCTCCATGGTCGAAGTCGTGCCACTCCATGAATTGATGCAGAAGATTATGTGGACGCTCGATCGGACCCGCCACCAATTGCGGAAAGAACATCACATACGTGGCATAAACAACAAAGTTTCGCTCTGCTTTCTGCCTTCCCCGGTAAACTTCTACAACATAACTCAAGCTCTGGAATGTATGAAAGGAAAGTCCAATCGGCAAGATAACTGAGACAACCGGGCGGGGCAGATGCCAGCCCAACAGCCCAGCCAGCCCCACGACGCTGCTGGTGAAAAACCCGAAATACTTGAAAATGAAGAGCACCGTGCAGGTAGACAGGATGCTCACCCACAGCAGAGCCTTCTTCTTCCGGTCATCGACGACCCGTTCGATATAGATCCCTGCAACGTAATCGATGAGGATCGTGACAAACAGAATTAAGATATAGGCCGGGATGAAGGCCATGTAGAAGATACAACTGGCCGCCAGCAGCCAATGCACCCGCCACCGTTGCGACAGGAAGAAGAATATCCCGGTTACAACCGGAAAGAAGATTGCAAACTCGAGAGAATTGAACAACATATTTATTAGTGATTATTTGGTGCGTAACGAGTGGTTTGAGTTATGTCTGTGTAGTTCTCGAGAGTTACACAGCTCAACGCAAGCCCGAGAATAAGCACGTTGGGATGCGCCGCGCGCAGCGCTTCCCGGGTCTGGCGGAGGTCGAAATGGCGGAGAACGGCGTGAAGCATCAACCCACCCACGACCAAGGAGGTGACGAACTGGCCGAAGCGCTTCATTCTTTCTTCGTGCCGCAGCCGACCAAGCCGGTGGTGGCAACGTGCGAGGTATTGTCAGTTGAGACCAGCATCGATGTTGCGCTCACTAAAGTTGTGGATTTCTCTCGTGCCGCTGCCAGCGCGATGGACGCCAGGATCGATAAGAACGGAATCAAGGGCACGCTGTATCTGGCCTGGGCGAGAATCGGCACGTAAACCGCGACAACATAGACGATGAAGAGCACGAACGGACCAATCGTCGGGAAACGTTTGTTTTTCACGCTCACCACCGTCCCGATTACGGCAAGAATCAGATACGGGAGCTGTACAAGTAGATTCACGCTAGTCGACATCCAGAACTTCCCTGCAAACCAGAAGTTGAATAGGTTGTAGGCCACGCACCTAGCACACAGCAAAGGATTCTTTTCGTATGCAGTGAAGACTCGATTGGTCAAGTACCCGGAAAAACTTAGCTCATCGTCGGTTGAATAGAATCCCTGGTAGTACCCTAGGTCTTTGAATTTATAGCCCTGCTCCAGGGCCAGCTTGCTTCTCTCGCGGGCTGCCTCCCGATCGAGAAGGACCCAGGGCTTGTCCTCCGAGTAATGGGTGCAGATGTATTGACCAGCATGCGCTGAGACTCCGAGCACGCTGGCTGTCGGCACAAAGCGTCCGGTCAGAGCGTAGTTACGACCAATCCATGGAGAGAGAACTGCGAACATGGCAATAATCACTATCGCAATGTTGCGACAGATAGTGAGCTTTGGGGTTCGCTGCCTCTCGATGACGAGCAGATAAGCGAGCAGAACGATCGGGAACAACAGTGGCGTGCTTCTGACCGATACGGTAAACCCGAGCACTGCTCCAGCCAGTGCATAGCGCGACCAAGTGTTGTTTTCAATGGCCATATACAGGACCAGCATGAACAACATCACAAAGAAAGTGAATAGGATCTCCACGCCACCACGACTCTCAGCGATCAGGGTTGCGGGATGGAAAAGGAATAACAAAGGGGGCGCGACGAGCAGTATCCGATTGTTTGAAATCCGTCGTGCCAGGCGCGTCATGAGCCAGCCCGTTGCTAGCGCCAGCACCATGTTGGCCAGCTTGACTGCGGTAAACGTGCTGCCAAACGCGAACAGGAGTCCGGCCAGGAATAGGGGATATCCGGGTTCGCGCATCAGGGTCTTGGCAGTGTCCGGATAGAAGCGATAGCCGTTTCCCTGCACCAGGTTCGCGGCGAGTTGGTCGTAGCCGTCAATAAAGCGATCCTGATTATAAAGAGGGGTTACACGGTCGCTGACCTGGGGAATCATGGCAAAAAGCAAGGCCGCGTGAACAATGGCAGTCGCGATGCCGAGACTGATAAACGGATTTAAGCGACGAATCATTACGAAATTATTGAAGGTGCGATTGGAACTCTAGTGGCTTACCCACTGGGGAAGCTCCGCGGTTGCCAGCGGGACGGTGTTGTCTTTCGCGTGCAATGAAACTCGATTCTTCCTCACATACCTCTTCAGAGCGGGGAAATCCACCAGCACGAGCAGGGTGGTGAACCAGATGGGGGTCAGGCGGGCGTACATGGACTCGGACAGGTTGTAGATAATCATCACGATCAACATGGCAAAGCGCACCCGTTGAAAGCGGTCGGCATTGAGGTTCTTCGTGAGGCGTCGACCGTACGCGACCAGCAACAAAAAGAGCAGAATCAAGCCGATGATTCCGCCATCCAGGTAAATGTCGAGATATCCGCAATGGGCGTTGGGGACGTTCGTTTTCATTGCCTCACTGATTTCGAACCCGCCTCTTCCTCCCCAGAAGTTCCAATAACCGGCGCCGATGAGAGGATTCACAGTGGTAGAAGTAATGTGTTGCCAGATATCGGTTCGGCCCGTGAAGGTCATGTTGCGTCCCATGGCCTCCACGATGGGTGCAATCGCCGAGTTGAATCGCTGGGCAAAAAACAGCAGGTACGGGAGAGAGAGCGCGCCGAGTAACACGATCCGGCTGACCATCTTCGAGGCAAGCCAGCCGCCTCTCACGATAAGCACAGTACCCACCAACAGGCACAGCATGGCGGTCTGGCTCTGGCAGATGTATAGAAGCCAGAAACCAATCCCGAGCAGCAGCAGGCGATCCCAGGGGAAGCGGCTCCATTGCCATCTGGCAGGCCTTGTTTCCAGGTAGTCCCAGATCAAAAAGAGGCTAAAGACCAGTACGATTTCGCCCAACGTGTTTTTCTGCTGGGTCACGCCGGTGTACATCGGCTCGCCTTCCACGGTGAAGGAGCGCGCCATGTTAGGGAACCACCTGATAAACACAACCGAGAGCGGAAACAGCACACAGGCGCAACGGACATAAACGGTGCGGACAGCTTCCAGGGGATTCTTTTCGGAAAAAATCACCGCAATTACGAACAACTCTCCGAAATCTTTGAACAGTCTCTTCGAGGAGCCGATTGGATCGCCGGACCACAGAATGCTGATGGCGAAAAAAGCGTAGAGCAGCATCAGCGGCATGTTCGAGGCAAAGAGTTTGCCCCATTTCACATGGCGCAACGTGGCGATGACGAAGGAGCTCCCAAGTACGCAAAAATAGAAAATCTGATCGAACGGATTTCTCTCCGCCTCGTTGCCCATGGCGCCCGAGACCGAACCTCCCCCGATCCAGAGCGAGACGGGTCTTGAACCTATGATCAGTAGCAGCAGCGTTGGGATCCAGAGGGCTGCGCTGCCTGAGCTGCGGCGCCTGGAATCGCGTACCAGCAGAAAGGCGATGAACAGAAGGCAGAGAATTAACGCGGGGAGCGCCATAGTATCAATGCGGCTGAGGTCCGTTTCTCAATGTTGCAAGGAGATTCAGTTAGTGTCAAGAAACAAGCGATGCTGGAGTTCCAGCGTCAGAAGTTTGTGGATCTCACTCGTGTAGTTCGCCTCTCCCTTGACATGCTGCTGAACCATGGATTCCAACGTATTGCGACGGACGTATGGCCGAGAAAGAGTTCGTGAGTCGAGCAGCATTTCCCGCACGTAACGGGAGAGCGCATCGCGGTACCAGATGCGGTAGTGGCAGAATTTGTGCCGGCCAAGAAAGAGTCGTTCCAAGTGCAGCGGCGAGAGCACGTGGTCGATTTGAGCCAGCCATTGCGGCATTCCATAGTCGTAGGCATACTCTGCCCGGAAAGTAAACTCGAGCAGGCCACGCACGATGGGCGCCGTCCATCTGCCCGTCCGACCACCCAGGCCGCGATCGGTCCGAAGTTGCTGGAGAGCTTTGTTGCCGTTTGCAATTAGGCGGGCACAGTCTTCATTGTCCTCGAAGATGTCGCTCTTTGGAATCGACGAATTCGGAGCACGGAAGGCGGTGCGCACCAGATCGTTGTCGAGAAATGGCGAGCGCAGAGTCAGCTGCGTTTGCTCCAACGCAAGAAGGCCATATTGGTACCAGGGCGCCTGCCGGAACGCAGTGAAGGAGACGGCATGCCCCTGAAGCTGCCGAGCATACGTGTCTTTCGCAAGATCGACCTGCAAGAGAAACTCCTGCTGGAAGAGTCCTGGCATGGGCACAACCGGCTTAAACGCTCGCAAGCGGCGCAGAATCTCGCTGCCATAGTTGCCCGTCATCCTCACGGGCGCGATTTGCGCGGCGAGTTCATTCGCGTAGAGATCGGCAGCACGGTTTACGGCGGCGCACCCATCGCTGACGTAAACCGCACGCTCCGCGTAGTGCGCAAAGCGTGAGAGAAACTCGTCGCCTACAGGGATGACCTGGTAAGGCTGTTTGCAGATCTTGGCAATTTCCTGCGCTATCATGACATCCTGGCAGTCGCGGTACGGGCCCCCAAACGTGTAACAGGGAAGCGACTGGAGCGGAGCCTTCCACCAGGCCATGATCATGCGGGTATCTAGTCCGCCTGTAAGGGACATACCTATCCGCTCCCGGCCGTTGAAGTACCGGGGAAGGTTCCTGGAGAATACCTCCTGGAGTTGCTGATAGTAGGCTTCCGGCTCCAGGGGACTCAGGTTTTCCCACTCCGACGACTCGAAGTACTTACCCTTACGCTCGAGTGCGCCGTTCTGAAACACCCAAGCTGACGCCGTCGGCAGCACTTGGATGCCCTGGAAGAGTGTCCGATCCTCCAGCACACAGCCGCAGGCGACAAACTCTCCCAGACCGCGAGGATCTGCCGTCCGCAGTTCAGGACGCACCTCGAGGATCGCTTTGGCCTCAACACCAAAATAGAAAGCCTCTCGCGACTGGTGATAGTAAATTCTATGCATGCCGTAACGATCGTTGAAAAGCGTCGTAGTTCCGCGTTTCTGATCCGCCACCAAGCCATGAAATTGGCCGTTCAGGCTCGCGGGAAAGCGGGAGTCTTCCTCGTAAAGATGGACGAGATACGAGGGCCCCTCATGTTCAACCTGGTGCCCGTGCTGTTGAAGGTCCAGAGGAGTCCTCGGATCGGGAAACTCTTCCCCGGAAAAGACCAGAACAATGTCCCCCTGCTCGTTGCGCAACGGCATGCTGTCCAAGGAGGATCCTTTCCGTGCAGCCCATCCAACATAGATGCCTAATGCTTCGTCCATCCAAGTACCTGTTGTGTACGAGGATTCGTGGCAAATCGCAGCGACCATCCGTTGCAACTCGGACTCCGCGCGCTTCATGGGCATCTTAGTGATCAGACCAACAGTTCCGGGCATGATTGTCTGTTTAAGTGGAGGTTTTTCGCGTCGCTTGAAGGTTCCAGAAACTCCGCAGGCTTCGGAGTCTCGCTTGCACTGACTCCGGGATGTGATCAATGAGTTTCCTTTGCAGTCCTAACCGCAGACCCAACCGGCCCGACAGCGTTAACGGCACGTAGTAACGCGGTAAATCGACCCTCTGAAAACCATTGTGCTCCTTGAAGTCGCTCAGACTGTCCCGCTGTTTTTTGCCGAAGGCGAAATGCGAATAAAAGAGGTATGGTATTTCCCGCTCGACGCAAGACCGCACGGCTTGCGCGATGAGAGCGTTGGTTGGCGCCTTATCCCGATGAGCAACCATCGAAATAACTTGCATCAGGCCCGCCTGCTGCCGATCTTCGTCGCTAACCACTTTGGCGAAACCTATGAGCGCATCCCCCAGAAAAGCGCCGATGAAGACACACCGATCGAGGAACGTACCGTTTTCTCTGCGGACGGTATCGAGGTCCTTCTGGTAATGGGGGAATCGACGTCCTTGCCGCGTCGGGGATTCGTTATAGACATTAGAAATACCTTGTACCAGCACATCATCGAAAGGCACCTCACGAACCGTTACACCGCTTTTCTCGGCTCGTCGCACCATGTTCCGAGTCTTCGCATTGATCTGCTTTGTCCACCAGTTTTCGAACGTGGAGACTCGTAGCGCGGCCAGGTTGTCCCACTCTGTGGGATAAGCGTATCTTGGCGATGTGTTCGGCAACTTCTCCACAAACGTGAAGAGGTCGATTCGTGTCCCACAGTTCCGAAGAGCTTCGATAGCAGCAGCCGGATTCGAGATCGTGTCGAACTGCTCCGCCTTGAGGCGCCCGGTCCGCATCACTCCTCGCTCTACATGTATCTCTTTGTCAAATATCTTCATTAATCACGTCTCGCGTTGTGTCACCAAATGCACCCCGAGGTGTGCAAGAAGTCGAGCGGCATGGTCGCACAGTTTAATCAGGTACTTCACAAACAAGTGTTTCCCGAAGACCGCCAGCACAGGTAAGGCAAGCGTGTAAGAGGGCACAGCCAGTAAGGACTTGGCTGCATTCCGGATGCGATGCCCTCCATGTTTTGGGAAGTTGCTGCCACGAAGCAGCGCACGTCTCAACAAATAGCGGCTCGTGCAACGCGATGCCGGAACCACCTCATAGACCGGTGCTTCGCTACACCACACGAACGAACACCCTTTTTCCATCATGCGCCGAAAGAAATCGACGTCTTCTCCGGCGGTATCGAATTCGGATTTGAACGGGACCTCGACGGGATCCAAGATGTTCCTCCTGAAGAGCACATTGCCAGTGCGGGCTTCAGGCCAGGTCACTTTGTATCCTGTCGCGTGGTTCGGTCGCTCGAAGAATCTGCCCTTCTTTATCCATGGTGGTGGATCGGACTCGAAATATGACTTCACCGGTCCAAGAACGCCGTCGGCTGCGTACACCTCCACGGCACGGAGCAGTTCCCAAAGCCACCGTTCTTCTGGAAACTCGTCGTCATCGATGAACACAATCAAGTCGCCTTCGGCGTGTTGCAGCGCCCTGTTTCGCACGAGTGCGATGTTCTGTTGCGGCTCGACGCAGTATGTCACGGGAAGACTCGAGGCACGCAAGAACGCGGCCACGACTGGCTCCGCCGACCGCGCGAAGTCATTGTCGGCCACCACTGCGGAGTAAGTAAATAGATTCTCCGTCTGCTGACTCTCCAATTTAGTCAAGAGTCTTCCTAAAAGCTCTCCTCTCTTGAAGGTGCAGATGCAAACGCTAATGTGATGGGCTGGCATGGCCGCGTACCGGTCAGCGTATGTGCGCCTTTTGGTGTGTGACAATCGAAGCGACCTTCCGTCTACCGCGCTCGGCAATTCCCAGGGCTGGCATCGTTGTGCGCAGCAGGTGGTGACCAAGGGGAAGACCGAAGGCACGTGCGGAACACCGACGGGATCTCAGGCACTCGAGCACTGCGTCCTCGGTGACACTGGGCTGAAGATCGAGCGCCATGGCTAAAGGAAACGATTGCCTGTCAGTGTGAAAATCCATACCCACAAAAGGGATAGAATCACCCGACTGCAGCAGGGCGGGAGCGGCTTTACTCGGCGCCCAGCCGTCATACTTGCGATTCCAAGCCTCTACGCCGAGGAGCCGGTCGGCCCAGTAGGGCTCAAAACACTGCCATGCATCTTTTCTGGACGGATGGGCGAGTACCGCCACGCCGTTGGCGACCCGCACGGCTTCTAACATCTCACGGGTTGGAAGACCTCCGCCCAAGAAAGGAACACCCCACACCAGAACATGTACGCGATTGGCGACGTCGCTATACTCCATGCCTGGTACGACCAGCATCTTGCTGGAACTTGCTTTAGCACACGCCTCACGGTACTCATCAAAACGCTGTGCCGTAAAGCCGCGGTCGTGCTCCGTCATCAGTAGGATCCGGTCGCCGCGGCGGCTGAACTTGTCGCTCAGGGCTTCCAGCGACCAACTTGCGTCGTACGACCACGCGGAGTGCACATGACAAGCGGCAAGGACTTCCATAAAGTTCAGTGTCGTGATTTGAAGACGTTGTCGTGGACCGTGTAATAGCAATCGGCAAGGAACACTTTTGGGTCGTCGCGTCGCCAGTTATAAAAGCTGTCTCCGCGATGAATCGCAAGGATATTGGCCGCCGTCTTCCAAAATGACGGCCAGCTCGTCAAGGCTTTTGACTTTGAGCCCCTCAGCACGAACAGGATATGCATGAACTCGCGGCCTACGTGCCGGCACACGACACCGGGGGCGGAAGATGACGTTGTGCCAACGCTGCACTGCTGGTCGATTGCCAACCGCACCTGCCAAGCTGGGTACTCAAGTCCTTGCCGGCGAGAGAGCGCCATGCTCCCCCAAGGTCTGCCGTTGAGCTCGACAAACCATAATTTGCCAGAACGGTCGCGCAAAAGCTCGAGCATAAATAGACCGTGCCAGCCAGCATTTTCGATGAGTCGTTTCGCTTTGGACCTGACGTCCTCAGACACTGGCTGCGAAACGCACGCACTCGATCCCGAACCCTGAGGATTCATCATGCGCAGCCTGCGATGAGCACTCCAGGCGCGGATTCCGTCCGGCGCAGCCAGGCCAAACACACCTTCGCCAGTTCCAATAACGAATTCCTGAACTAAAAGTGGTACGCGCTCTGCCCACTGCTCCACGGCGCGGTCTAGTTCGCCTCGATTCGCGCAAATCCATTTGGGGCATTCAACTACGCGGCCGTTCTGAGCGGGAACAGACTTGGCGGATTTCAATATGACCGGAAATGATTTTGCGGCACTAAACCTGAATATCTCGTCTGCGGTGCTGGTCAAGAGGGCTTCGGGAACGTCAAAGCCGGCTTCGCGTGCTGCCTGAAACTGCAAGTGTTTGTTCAAGGCCAACTCGGCGGCGCCGCCTTGTGGTCCGGCCAAAAGCCACGGCCGTTCCAGTTGAAGCGCACTGCACAACCAGACTGCCTTGTCGTCGAGTGGAAATAGAATCCGGTAGGCACCATTAGAGAGGTCGCCGAGGGAGGCCAACAGAGAGCGCAGGTCTGAAAGGGATCTTTCCAGTTCCGACTCCGGCGGGCAAATCTCGTGACACTCCACGTGGCGGCTGTGGCGTAGCGCTGACGCGCGCCCCCTGCGCGAAAAGGCAACTACCTGAAAACCGTCATCCACCAGGCTCCATATAACTTCGGGCGCTGCAAGCGCCTCCGCAAAGCCAACTAAGACGACGTCTCGTGACACAGTACCGGTCTGAGGAAATGCCGAGGGAGTTGGGCGACGGTCTACTTCTAAAGCCTTCACGAATTCGCTCGCTGCGATAGGCTACCGGCGTGGGACAGCGTGAAACGGGGAGCAATCGCAACGTCTCCGGCGTAGCGGTAGATCCTGCCTTCTGTTAGAAACCGGTACTCGTCCGGGTTGATCGGATGCGATTCCACTTCGACGACGGACCGGCTTGCAACGGCGAAAATGCGATCCAGCCGTTCCGCGGGCTCCAGTGGCGGCAGGGAAAAGAAGAAGTCGGTGAGACGATGCCGCCTGGCCAGCAAGCGGTCGATGACTCCACGATAGAAGCGGTTCACCCCGCTCTTTTCCCCCGGCTGCAACGAGAAGTTTCTGCGGGCGATGGTTCCGGCCGGCAACAACCCGGCAAAAAGCACATTGGCGCACAGGTGCATGTGGTGGTGGCCATCAACCCGGCGGGGTTCTGCACCGTAGATCCTGCGGAACTCCTCAAGTTGCGCTGCCACTAGGTACTCGAAGGAACTGACGAGTCCCGGATGATACACAACCTGGGACAGGCGGTTCCGCAAAAGAAAGTGAGCCACCCGCTCGTGATGCTCGGCGAGCCGGCCTAGCACCATCGGCGCCGAAAAAGGTGTGGTGAAGTTCAGGTGTAGACCAACATCGACTCCCTGTTCACGCGCCACCGCGGCGGCCCGCTCCGAGTCTTCCATGAGCACCATGGCACTCGCCGACGATACGGTGCCACATAGCACGCACTCGAGAATGCGGTCGGTGGTTTCGGCATCTCGTCCCCAGTCATCGGTATTGATGATGAGGACGCCGGTCCGAGACAACTCGCCGTTCGACCCAACCGGCTTGCTCTCCAAAGCTGGATCCGACGCAGGCACGGCACCAGTCGGAACAGAAAGATTGTTGGAGACTGTCACGAACGACTCTATTCTGTTTCCCGCGGTCCAACCTGAGGCTCAATAGACCGCTGCAAGGTTTCTGCGGAGGAAGGGCTGCCAACTGTGAGAAATTTCTTCAATCGCCGCATCTGCTCTCGTCGATGGAAATCGATCAGATCCCGCGAAACCGGCCGTTCAACGCGCCGGATCAACGCCCAGAAATAACCCATCCCAAGCGCTAGGCCTCCGAAGCCTAGAGGCGGCATAGTCATCTGATACGCGGTCCTGAACAATTCCCACAACGGATGGTTTCCCACAGCGTAGTCCTTGATGCCGAGCTTGAACCGTGACGCCAAGACGCTCCGCTGGGCTGTCCCCATTCCCCGGTGGTGCAGGCAAACCTTTTCCGTGAATGTTCGGGTCTTCCAACCCTTCATCCGCGCGGTGATGACGGCAATATGATCGATCGAGCCGCCCTTCACTGGCAGATATCCGCCGATCGCCTCGAAACATTCGCGGCGAAACACCTGGCACGCTCCAGAGACGTGCTCAATGCTGCCAAAGCGATAGTCGTAGGTCTCACCGGAAACTTCCTGGAACGGCGTTCCGACCAACCCCAGCGTCGGGTCTGCTGACAACTTCCCGAGCAAGAGTGAAAAGTAGTCCGCGTCGAACGAGATGTCAGCGTCCAGACTGACGATGACCTCGTAATCCAGATCCCTCACTCTCGCGTAGCCGGCGTTGAAGGCATGGACCTTCCCGGCGAAGTCGCGTTCCCAACGCTCTGGCATCCGCGCCAGCTCAATCCACGGATGATCGGAAGCGCATTTCTTAACGATTTCGTCTGTACCATCGGTCGAACCGTCACTGACGATGACCCACCTGAGCGGTGGGACGGTCTGCGCAACCATCGATTTGATCGTCGTTTCGATGAACTGCGCCTCATTCCGCGCGGGAGTGATGAGCACGTAAGTGGGGAGCTTCAGCATGTGGTGGGCTCTTGGCTGAGGCTACTTCAGCGCTGAATGCAACTCCGCGGACGGAGCAATGGGAGGATCTTCGTCAAGGCTGAAAGCCGGCTGCCGACCAATGCTAACGTAGTGGAAGCCGCGGGAAGTCAGGTCAGATGGGTTGAACATGTTGCGGCCGTCTACGATCAGGGTGCGCGAGACGATCTTACGCAGGCGATCCCAGTCCATGTTGCTGAACTCCTGCCATTCGGTCGTAATCAAGATGGCTTCCGCATCCTGGGCGGCCTCATAGGGGCTGGCGCAGTAGCGGACATCGGGAAAGACTGCCTTCGCTTTCTCGGTTGCCTGGGGATCGTAGGCACTTATGATCGCGCCCTCACGAACGAGCGACCGCAGAATCTCCAGAGCGGGGGCAAAGCGAACGTCGTCGGTATTTGGCTTAAACGCCAAGCCGAGGACGGCGATTTTACGACCGCGGATTACCCACAGCTCCTGCCGAATTTTCTCAACGAAACGCTCAATGCGACGCTTGTTGATGTTTTCCACTTCTTTCAACAACGAGAAATCACACCCGGCTTTCGAGGCGATTCTCACGAATGCCTGGACATCTTTCGGGAAGCAGAACCCGCCGAAACCGATTCCGGGATTCAGGAACGCGGGACCGATCCGGGGATCCATAGCCATTCCCAAAGCAACTTTGGTGACATCCGCTCCAACTGCCTCGCAGAGATCAGCGACCATGTTGATGAACGAAATCTTCATTGCTAGGAAGGAGTTGGACGCGTGCTTGATCAACTCCGAGGAGTTAGTATCGGTCACAATCCAGGCAGGCTTCTGAGTGTGCGTACACTCGGCGTGCACAGGACACTTGAAAGTCTGATCGAGGATTGGGCGATAGATTTCTCTCAGTTGGGCTGCGGCCTCTTCCCTTTCCACCCCGATCACGATGCGGTCGGGATGGAAAAAATCCTGAATTGCGGAGCCTTCGCGCAGAAACTCAGGATTCGAGACTAGGTCGCATTTCAGTCCCTTGCCGGCATACAGCTGAAGCTGCCGCTTCAGCTGTGCCCCGGTTTGGACCGGCACGGTGCTCTTTTCAATCACCAGGCAATAGCCGGTGGTGCGCTGGGCGATGGTGAGAGCAACATTGGCGACCGCGGAGAGATCCGCTTCCCCGTTCTCAAGTGGAGGCGTGCCCACGCAGATAAAAATCACCTCGGCGCCAGCGACCGCTTTCTCTGTTGTCTCAAACTGCAGTCTCCCGGCAGTGCAGTTCCGGGAGACTACGTATTCGAGGTGGGGCTCGAAGAATGGCAGTTGTCCATTGCGTAGGAGGGCGAGCTTGATCTCGTCGTTGTCGGCACAACGGACACTATGACCAATCTCCGCCAGACATGCTGCGGTAGTAAGACCGACATATCCGGCTCCAATGACTGAAATCTTCATGCGATTTCCTCGTATAGTGGGTAAACGGCTGGTTACGACGTACGGCTTGCCGTCTCAGGTTGCATGGCTTCGCCCAGCGCGCTCTTGGTTTTCGCTTCCAGAAAACACCTCACCTGATTGACGACGCGAGCCTGTTGTTCCGGGGTAAGAGTCGGAAACATCGGCAAAGAAACGATCTCAGCCGCAGCCTGCTCTGCCTTCGGAAAGTCTCCGGGAAGGTAGCTCAGAGCCCTATAGGCCCTCTGGAGGTGCAGAGGGATGGGATAGTGGATGCCGGTACCGATGCCCTCATTCTTCAGAAAGTCCATTAGTCCCTCGCGTTCATCCACCCGGACAACGTAAAGATGGTAGACGGCGCGTGACCAGGATGGCTCAAAAGGCGTTGCGACCGGGTTCTCGGCGCTTTCAAAAAGCCGGTTGTACTCGGCCGCTCGTTCGCGTCTCTGCTCGTTCCATTTTTTTAGGTGGGCTAGCTTGGCATGAAGGATGCCCGCCTGGACGGCATCCAAACGACCGTTGTAGCCCTCGACGTCGTGGTAGTACTTCTTCGCCTGACCGTGATCGCGAATCAAGCGAATCTGTGTAGCTAGCTTTTCGTCATTGGTCGTCACCGCGCCAGCTTCTCCGCACGCCCCTAGGTTCTTTCCAGGGTAGAAGCTAAACGCCGCGGCGTGTCCGATGGAACCCGCCGTCAGCCAGCAATTCTGCCTGCGCGAAAAATATTGAGCGCCGTGGGCCTGGCAGGCGTCTTCTACCACCATGAGACCGAAGCGATCCGCCAGTTCGAGAATGGCATCCATGTCCGCCATCTGCCCGTAGAGGTGAATGGGAACGACCGTGGTCACCGGGCGCCCGCTGCGACAGCTGATCAATTTGCCCGAAGCATCTCTCGTGCACTTCTGTTCAAGATACTCCCGCAGTCGTTCGGGATCCATGTTGTAGGTGCGCGCGTCGATGTCCACAAATTCCGGCAAGGCGCCTGCCTGCGAGATTGCTTCTGTCGTCGCGATAAATGTGTTCGGGACCGTCACCACCACATCGCCAGAACAGACACCGGCCGCTATCAAGGCAAAGCGCAGGGCGTCGGTTCCGCTGTTGACAGCAACCGAGTGTTGGGTTTCGCAGAAGGCAGCGAATGCCTTCTCGAAGTTCTCCACCATGGGACCGCCGATGAAAGCTGCAGTCTTTAGCACTCCTCTGACTACTTCCATCAACTCGGTCTCTAGCTCAGCGTTCGGAGTAATCAGGTCAAGGAAAGGAATTGCCGTATTATTATTCACCTTTGCTCCTGGCTAATGGTTAGAAAATATGTCCAACGGCGGACTGTTCGCGGCGCAGGGCTCATCCGTGTGCAACGGTTCTAGCTTGACGCGTAAAGTTGCTGCGCTCTCCGAGGCGAGGGTTATCCAGCTTGCTGTAGTAACTGGCATCCCGGTGTTCCTGTTGCCGCGCTTTGATCTTGTCGAGCAGAGGGATTGTCTGTTGAAATAGGACCCAGCCGTATTCGAGGGAACGGTGGTATACGTCAATCACTTCATCGAATTCCGGATAAATGGAATACTTCAGCTGGCCAATGATTGGACCGTCGTCGATACCCGGTGTGATTTCATGAATCGTGACTCCGTGCTCATCCTCTTGATTTTTCAAAGCCCAGTTGATCGGTGAGACCCCGCGATATTTAGGCAAGGGGCCGTTGTGCAAGTTAATGATTCTCTTGCACCTGTCGATGAACCAGGCTTTGATGATCTTGTCGTAGAACACCGACACTGCGAGGTCGATACTTCCGTTGGTTGTCGAAATTTGTGGTAGGTCTTTGTAATGGCCGGACTCGATTATGGGTAATCCGTTCGCCCTACCCCAAGTTGCAAAAGATTGTGTCCAGGCGGGCTCAGGCATGACTGGAACGATAGCGACCAGTTTGTACTTTTCGGAGTGCAGAAACCAATTGGCCACATTTATTGCCAAATCCCCCTTGCCCATGACAACCACAGTCTGCATCTCATCTGCTCCTTGGATACGGTAGATCATTCTTAGAAGAAAAATTGTTAACGCTTCGCCTTAGAGATAGACCAACGCTCCGCGCTTATTAAGAGACTCGCCAGAAGCGCCCACATGTCGCCCGATCGATAATTGACCAGCAAATTGTAGAGTCCTTGCTGCGTAGTCACGTTCACTCCTTTATCGTAGACTCGTAGCTTCTCGTCCGCTTCTAGGTCGTTCCAGACGAGCATCTTTTTCTCACCGCCGATAAGTGTGGTTCTAATCTTGACTGGCGACAGCCAATTTACGTTGATGTGTGCGATGACGCCGTTCGGAAAGTATGCAGTAATAAACGCGATGTCTTCCAGGCCATTGAGGTGACTTTGTCCTGACGCCACGATGCCCTCAGGCTCGTCTTTGATGAGGTAGTCCATGATTGAAAGATCGTGGGGAGCAAGGTCCCAGATCACGTTGACATCGTGCTGAAACAACCCCAAATTTACTCGTGTTGAGTCGTAGTAATAGAGCTTGCCAAGGGTGCCGTCATCGAGCAACTGCCTGATCTTTTTCACTGTGCCGGTGAAGAGAAATGTGTGATCCACCATAATCTTGAGGTTCTTCCGTTCCGCAAGATTGATGAGTTCTTCCGCTTGCGCCGCATTGCTCGTAAACGGCTTCTCAACAAATACATGTTTGCCGTTTTCGAGTGCAGCTTTGGCCAGCTCGTAGTGGGTCCAAACGGGAGTGATTACGGCGATGGCATCCACTTCCGATGACATCAAGAGCTCGTTGGCATCCGCATACACTGAAATTCCGGGATGGGCGGACTGAATGCGCTGGCGGGCCGCCGCGTTCTGATCACATACGCCAACAACCCGACATCCATCCAGGTTTCGGAGATTCCGAACGATGTTCGGACCCCAGTACCCATAACCGATCACACCAAACTTAAGCATAGGAATTCTCCCTAAATATTTGCCGATGCAGGAAATTTGGGGAGGGTGAATCTTCTAATAACGACGATGAGCTTACCGGCGCGTGGGATGAGGGAAGTGCGAGTGTTAACAGGCACCCTCCCCGGTAATGACCGCTCTAGGAGTCTGGAGCAGAATCTTCAAATCGAGCAACGGTGAACATTGCCGTGCATAGCGGATGTCCAGTCGGACCATCTCGTCAAATCCAACACGACAACGCCCTTGTACTTGCCAGAGCCCGGTGATTCCTGGTTTGGCTTCGAGCAAGCGGCGGCGATGCCAGGTCGCATAGGCCTCCACCTCGTAGGGCAACGGGGGACGCGGCCCGACCAATGACATGTCACCTCGCAGCACGTTAAAGAATTGCGGCAATTCATCCAGGCTCGTGCGTCGCAGGAAGCTCCCCACCGGAGTGATCCGAGTGTCATTGGTGAGCTTGAAAATGCCTCCCCCGGCGCCGTTGGTCGGTTGTTTGGCAGCCTGGCCGGCAATTAGTTTGCGAACATATTCCTTATGTTGGCTGAAATCGTTGTTTGCGCACATCGACCTGAATTTCAGGAAAGTGAATGGAGTTCCGTGTTCTCCAATGCGTTGCTGACGGAACAGAATCGGCCCCCGGGAAGTCAGCTTGATCGCTATTGCAATCGCGAAAAAAACCGGGGACAACACGACCAGCAGCAACAGGCTTCCCAAAACATCCATGCCTCGCTTCATCGCTCGGCCCAGCCGGTTTGCCACGTCGCGCTTGTGGAGATCGGGATAGAGTGTCGGGTTGCTCTGACGTTCTGTATTGTTCGGATCCCACTCCTCCGGGAACAAGTGAAACGAGAACTTGATCTGGCTGAACTGTTCGCTCGTGAGCCGACGGCGAATAACATCGCTGATCCGGGAAAGGATAGTGCTAAGGATGAGATTGTTTTCCAGCGTGATCTCCGTGAACATCACTCCCACGGCGGAGTTCGTCTCGTACCAACCCATGACGTCGGTTTCGCGCGAGGCGGTCTGTAGCGCGGAAAGAATGTCGAGCAGTATCCGGCCGTTCTTCTCCGTCGGCAGAGTGTGCCTCGCGTCCATGAGCAGGAGGACAAATGGACGCTGCGTTCGCTCGCTGCGCTTCCGTTCCAGCGAGATCATCCGACGGAAGACCTCTTCGGTGAGGACTTCCCTCGAGCCCAACCAGTTCTGCGGTTGAGACAGGCCATTGGCAGATTGCGGTTTTGGTGATGTGAGCGACACGGGATGGATCTCCTCGCACGCTACGGGTAGCAACAAGACCACCGTAGCTGTACTGACATTGAATCTTGCGATGGGGGAGTTTGACTTAAGGGAGAGGCAAAATTAACTTTCGGCGGCGGGTGAAGACGACCCCTCACTGCTCGCCGCCGAGCTGTATCGCGAATAATAATACTTGTGCTCATTGCTGCTACAACTGTTCACAACCACGCCAAGCATTGTGGAAGGGTCGATGACCTCCACCGCCCGCTCGAGCTGTTTCTTTTCGCACACACCCTCCCGCATTACCAGCAGCACTCCATCCGCCATCTTCATCCAGAGTGGTGTATCTGCCAGAGGACGGATCGGAGGGGTGTCGATAATAATCCAGTCGAAAAACTCTTCGAGTTGTTCGAGTAACTGCTTGAGCCGGCCCGATTGCATGAGCTCCAGTGGATTCTCGGGGGTCACGCCTGCAGGAAGGAACCAGAGACCGGAGCCCTCGAGTTTGTACACGACTTCACACAGCTGGCGCTCTCCGCGAAGAACCTCGCTGAGCCCCGGCAGGTTTCGATGAAAGCCGAACCGCCGCGCCAACTCGGGCCGTCTCAAGTCGCCATCGATCAGCACCGCGCGGAGAATCTTGCTCCGGGCTTGATTGAGCGCAAGGTTGGCTGCGATCAGACTCTTACCTTCTTCTGGGATGCTGCTGGTAATCACGATCCGTTGGACCTTGCGCCGTTCGCGCAGGTGGCGCAGCTTCAACCCCAGCACGCGAAACTTTTCCGCCGCCATGCCGCCCTGATCCGTCAGACACACCAGCCGGGAATCCGCCGCCACTGCGGGCGTGAGCACTTTCGCGGAGGCAAACGTCGCTGCCTCCGAAGACTCTGGTTCCGCCGCCGGCGGCGATTCGGGAAGAGACTGCGTGCGCTCGATTTCTTGTTCGACCCCGTGCAGCAGATCCGCGACCGAGTCGGCGTTATTCGGCAGGCTTCCGCCTGACCGCTCCGCCTCCGCTCGCTGCAACGCTTCAAATATATAGCTCATGTGGAGGCAACCTGTTGCCTATTGCAGCCGGCCCTTCGTCTCTGCTTGCTGCATGCGGTCCCGCACTTCAAGCAGCGTCTTCACCGCCAGCAAGAGTTCGTTCTGTTCCTGTTCTTTCGACACCTGGGTTCCGCTGCTGTTTCTCGGTTCGTCTCTCGGTTCGTTTCTCGGTTCCAACGCTACCACCCCAAGCCGCAAATCCCGCGCCACGCCGTCAACGATTTCGGGTGTGATCGTGGCCGCCTGTTTGGCGTAGCCGGAGAGCAGCGCGTTGTCGCAGATGGTGTTGATCAACCGCGGAATTCCCCGCGAGTGACCGAACACAGCCTCGATCGCACGCACGGAAAAAATCTGGCCGGCGGCCGGCGCCCCCGAGATCCGGAGACGGCGGCCCATGTACTCCCTGGTTTCGTTCAGACTGAGCGCCTCGAGATGGCAGCGCAGCGCAATCCGCTGTTTTAGCTGCCGGAGTTCATGGGAATCCAGTTTCTGATCGAGTTCCGGCTGACCGGCCAGCACAATCTGCAGCAATTTTTGCTGCGACGTTTCTAGGTTGGTCAAGAGCCGGATCTCTTCCAGTATTTCCGCGGATAAGTGGTGCGCCTCGTCCACCACCAGTATTGTCGTCAATCCCCTCTGATGTCTCTGCAGCAGGAAGCCATTCAGCACGTGGATCAGTTCGTCTTTGGCTTTGCCCGCGACCGGCAACCCGAAATCGAGCGCGATGTAACGCATGAATTCCAGAGGCGAAAGCGTGGGATTGAAAATCAGGGCGAAGGCCACATCGCGGCGCTGCAGTAACCCCAGCAGCGAGCGCAGAATGAGCGTCTTTCCGGTGCCCACCTCGCCCGTCAAAACTACGAATCCGCGGTGCGCTGTCACTCCGTAATACAACGAAGCGAGCGCTTCGTTGTGCCGCGTCGTGGGAAACAAAAACGACGGGTCCGGCGTGATTTCGAACGGATTTCGCTGCAGCTTAT
>WNEZ01000308.1_pt1 | contig 38727 bp, 37 predicted proteins | sample 5400521 | NCBI WGS metagenome assembly WNEZ01 (sample SAMN13153339, study PRJNA577476) | soil metagenome | isolation source: 120 cm saprolite under Douglas fir tree site 2 hole 1 replicate 1 | place: USA:California | collected 2015-04-18 | reverse complement strand
TGCTGCGGTGCGCAGATCGAGCGAGGCGACGAGCGGGAACGTCAGCAGGGCGGAGGCAGCCACATAGTCGGCGTAGCCACCTGTGACGGTGAAAGCCGCTACCGGCTGCCCAATGCTCAAGCCCTCGACGCCGTCTCCAAGCGCGTGGATATGGCCCGAGACCTCCAATCCCGGCACAAATGGCAGGGGACTGGCATGGTAGTCCCCGCGCCTGCCCATGATTTCCGCGAAATTCACTCCGGCATACGCCACACGAATAACAACCTGCCCCGGGCCGGGTTGCGGCTCGGGAACTTCTGTGAGCTGCAAGACCTCTGGCCCGCCAAAGGTAGCCACTGCGATTGCTCTCATCGGCTTCTCTCTTCCGCCCTAGATAGATCTGTCTCTAAGGTAACATACACTTCGTAGACCGCTCGTTATTCCCTGGAAGCAAGTGACTTTGCTGGTTGGGGGCATGGACAGATCGTTCCCGTCTCGTTGCACAACCCGTGAGGCAACGCACAATCCCTCGCATGGGCAAAAAGCGCGACGCTCAACATGGAGTGCAAAATCGCCCTGTAGCAATGTGCGTGACGACGCGTTCTTTCTCCTTTGCAGATTGCTTCTCACTTGCATTTCCCCGCATTGCTGCCCCACTGGCTCAGGGAGAAAGCAGCAATGCTGTAGCGGAAACGACTCCACCTGCTTGAATCCAACCTCCATACATTGTAGATATCCTCAGGAGAAGAAGCGCGAAGCTTGTCCTCCATAGCGTACCCTACGTATACGCTGAGTACAGCGCCTGTTCCAGGCTATTAGAGCTGTGTAAGGGTTGTGAGAAGCAAGGTGTCTCGCTCGTCTGCCTTCTGCGCCTGCTCCTCTTCTCAGAAGATGAAAGTCGGGGAAGTGGCCTCCAGCAGCGCTTTTAAGCGCCGAAGATCGCCGAGAAAACGTCTGCGCAAAATTGGCACCATTAGTGGGGAAAGCGGTCCCAGAAAACCATGCCCCTCGACGTTTGCCTGATACGTGAAGCGCGCCTGTCCATTCGCCTCCTCGACTCTCCGGCTTCCTGAGACGCGGATCGTTTTCGCCATCACTCCCGCGAAGTCGATTGCCCGGCCTGGCTCGTATTTCGTGACCTCGGCCAGGGTCGTCATTGTTCGCCCAAAGAAGCGAGCCACCTCCAGTGTGTGTGTCCCAAGCTGGGAACGCCCCGCGGGAGTCTGGCTCATCTCGATGATGCCAGCCCGCCATGCTCGATCACGCGTGTAATCGCTCACGAACGCAAAGACGCTTTCCACCGGACAAGCAATCGCGATGCTGACGATGATCTTCATACTGGCTCTCCTTCCGCAAGGTAAGATTTCATGCGCAAGCATACGCCATTACGGAAGAGACCGCCAGAGCAGAAAGAGCAAAAACCAGACAGGGCAGGAAGTTCTTTTCTCAGCAACATGTTATCCTGTTCAGTTTCAGTTTTCTCAGGAAGAAAACGCGTTGGAGAGAAAAGGTCTTTGAATCAAGAAACCGCCGGATACGATTTCCTGTGAGGCAATGCGCCATCTAAAGAAGTTGCCCATGTCACGTACGAAGTTGAGAAGTAATGAGGTGAGTAATTAAATCGGAAGATGTAACTTGCCGCAGCGGCAAGTTACATCTTCCATTTGCACCCAGACCGGCTGGAGGATGATCGCAATCACTCCACCGGGTCGTAACACGCGCTGTATTTCCTTCACCCCGGCTACTTGATCCGGCCAGAGCTGTACGGAATTAGCGGAGAGGGCTGTATCGAACGACGCATCTTCAAAGGGGAGAGCCAGAGCAGAGCCTTGCCGCAATTGCACGCGCCCTTCCCCGATAGCCAGGGCGTTGCGCCTGGAGGCCTGCCACAGCATGACCGGCGACACATCGACACCGGCAATAAACCCTTCTGTGGCTCTTGCCGCGAGGGCCTGGACCATCGCTCCTGGGCCAAAGCCTACCTCCAGGATGCGATCAGTGCTCCGCATGTCAAGGAGCGAGATCGCCCACTCATTGCGCAGACCGGTTGAATGGGCCATGATCACTCCTCCTAAACGACCCAACAACCCCCGCGGATGGCCAAATGTCGCATCAAGCACACGCATGCTCTCATCCTTTTTCACTGTCATTCCAGGAGGGATTCATTCACCCCCTCCCCTTTTCATACGATCCTTTTTCCCCTTGGTTGTACTCCAGTTTGCGAATGCCTCGAGAGGGCATGAAGCTTACCGCCTGGCCGCTCGGTGTTTCGAATGGTTCTCCCGATGTGTGCTTCGACGCAGGTATGATCCTCTGTGCTGAGGCAAAACCTGTCCAGAGACCGCCTTGATAAGCCGCCTCAGAGTAAGCAAGCGACCAGATGAAGATGAGGCTTGGGTGCATAGATCGTATCTGAGTCCAACGCAGGAATGATTCGCTGTCTTTGGGTTCTTCGCCGTGGAAAAGCTACCTGGAGCGTCAATGGAGCTGCTCACGAAGAGCGTCCTTGGATGTGTTGTCACGGGCCGCCGGTGGTTTCTGGTTCAAGAGATGGTCAACTCCTGGGAGGACAAGATCGCGGAAGAGAGTATCCATCCGCTCGGGTGACCACGTCATCTCCGTTTCGAGCCACCACTGCATCAAGGTCATGAATGCTCCTGCGACGTAGGATGCTACTGCTGCAAGCAGCTCGTCAGGTCCTTCCTTCTTTCTTGCCTCTCGTAACCGTTGCTCCACACGTGCGCGGAGGAGATCCTGGAAGGCCCGGATCACCGTCTGGATGCTTTGTCCTCGCAGGAGCGCTTGCAGGAGACGATGCTGCTCCTGGACATGCTGGAAGAAGGCCAGACTTGGGATGAAGTCTGCTGCATGCTGCTGGCGTGTTTCGATGTGCTGATCGAGCAGGTCGATGACCCGTGCAATTTCACTGGTCAGCAGGTCCTCTTTGTCCCAGTAGTGCTCGTAGAAGGTGGACCGTCCAATATTGGCGCGCTCCAGGATATGCTGGATCGTGATGTCATCGTAGCGTTTCTCAAGCAGCAGCGCGATCAAGGCCTCTCCCAGCAGCCGTTGGGTACGCATCGACCTCCGGTCCGTCTTCTGTGATTTCATCCCGCACTCCTGAACAGTTTGCCGCTCTTGTCCGCTAGCGGATATCCAGACGATTTTGCGTGTTGTGTTTCCGGGAGTTCCCGGCCATACTAAAAGCAGATACGCCGTTTCCTAGCGAACACACTGTTCAGTATACACCGGAGAAGATACTATGTCGATAAGCCATCTTTCCCCTCACCAGGCATCCAACTCACACCCTCACACAGAGGGGCGAACGATCCGGTGGGCGGGCCGCTATGATCTGCTCGTCTTCCTGTTCACGCTGGGCCAGGCTGGGAGGCTTCGCTCGCGCACCGCCGACCTGGCGCAGTTGACTCCAGGAGAGGCGGTGCTCGATGTCGGGTGCGGAACCGGTGATCTCACCCAGCAGGTCTATCGACGGGTCGGTTCGACCGGGCTGGTCGCGGGCATTGATGCCGCTTCTGAGATGGTCGCGCGCGCTCGTCACAAAGCTGAGCGCCGTCACATGGCGATTGATTTTCGGGTCGAGCCAGTGGAGCAGTTGACCTTCGCAGATCAGACCTTCGATGCCGTGGTCAGTAGTCTCGTCTTCCATCATCTACCCGATGGGCTCAAGCGACAGGGACTGGCTGAAATCTACCGCGTCCTCAAACCTGGAGGGCGATTGCTGCTTGTTGATCTTCTTGGCCCAACGCATCGCTTCCTACTGCACTCCCACCTGCAAACGACCCTGCCAGACCTGCTCCCGCTGCTCAATGAGGCGGGATTTCTCCAGGTGGAATGGAAGCGTGGCCCCTTTCCGGCGTTGGGCTCTATCCAAGGACGAACAGCACCCTGATCGGGAGAAAATGCATCTCCCTGATGCAAAGTGGTATAGCAGTAACCGGAGCGCTTGCTGAATCCCCAACGAAAGGTGAAGAGAAGGGGCAAGTATATGAATTTCGTATAGCCTTGCCCTTCTGCAGAGAATGAGGTATAGTATCCTCCAGGAAGCATTGTGACCTCCTGCCTACAAAAGAACGCAACATCTTTTGGCGAAATCATGAGCAAAAACACGCGACATGTTTTGCCAAACGGCGTAAAAAACGTACGTGACATCTTTTGCCAGGCCCGCTCACATTGCGTGTATACCGCATGAAACCCGCTGTAAGGCCGATGTAAAGCGGGCGAGCGGCGAGAGCATGACCGCCTGCCTTCCAAGCAGGTTGTCAGGAAACTACATTCCATCTCCTACCCCTTCATTATCTTTGCAATCATCCTCAGTGATCGTTCTGACCCTATCAGAAACTGCTATGGATGATAAGTGATCAGGGAGTCACGTTATTTGGGGTTCTTTTTGCGCGAGGCGCGAATGCAACGAGTGGAACGGATGGTGAAAGAAAGCAGGCGTCCATCAGGAAGGCGAGGAGAAGCCTGAATAACGTGGCTCCCTGTCTATGCTGTCAGTCAATCCACGCCCTCAGGCCTCAAGCCGAGGTCGCTATCGCTTGTGCTTGCTGCACCAGCGTCCAGAATTCCTGATCTGGTTGCCGCACGCTCCCATCCGAAAATGTGACCCTTTCGCACCTGGCCTTCCCGCCCTGATAGGCCTCAACACTCAGCACATCCACCCCGTCTTGCTCAAAAAACAGGTAATACTGTTTCTGTGTATCCTGTGTTGTACACTTCTTTGTCTGCTCCTGAGCTGAGGCAAGAGCATAACTTGTACGATACAGCTTCTCTAGCAGATCATGCTGATACACCATCAGTCCCTTTTTCGCCGTGTGTGCATCAAAGACCGCTAACGACAGACTATCTGGCCGGGCTGTTGCCGCTCCGGCTTCGGCCATCTTTTGCTCCAACAGGTGTCGGAATGCGGGCGTGGTGGCGCGTATGTGCTCTTCCACAAAGCTGGTACAGCCGGTAGCCGCGATCGTGATAGCAAGAGGAAAATCTCCGTTTGCCTGATGGAAGGAGAGCTCATAACGCGGACCTGTGGTATCCGCACATTCCGGAGGGCTCGCGCTTGTGGGCAGCTTGAGCAAAGCATCATAGATGCGCTGGGCGCTCACAGCCCCTATTTTCGCATGAATCGGTGGCTGAGACGGATTCACCGTATGGATGACGATGAGCTGATCGGTCTGGACAGGTGGCGTCGTGTCTTTGATCGCCTGGCGCAGCAGAACCGAGAATTCCTGAGTTGGGTTGCGCTTATCATGCTGACTGAATGTGACCGCGCCACAGCCACTGCTATCGTAGGTGGCGCTGACGATCTTTTTCCCTCTGTCCAGAAAGGTCAGTTCATAGAGTACGCCCATCACGGCTGGGCACGCTTGTGGCTGCTGGTATGGCGGGAGTGTGGTTGTTACCCGGTACAGCAGCTGTACCTGGTCAGCCTTCACCAGGATTTGAGTCTTATCCGGCCTCTGCGATGCGAGCGAAGGAATGGTGATGGTGAGCGTGTCTGGTTGCGCGTTTGCCGATATCTCCTGTGGCTGCGCTCCTGCGCGGGAACCACATGCCGACAACATTAGCCCAGCCAGTACACAGAGCAGCGTTATGGAAAGAGATCGTTGACCGCGTTTCATGCGTGTTCTCGCTTCCTCCCTCCCTGGTGAGTATCCAGACGCCTGGCCTCTTCCTTATGCAAGGGATGATCATTCTTGAGAGAGAGACGCTTTTACGGGAGTGTTGGTTCCCTTCTCTCGCCATCTACACCAAGGAGTCACGGTACCATTCACAGGGCACATGAACAATGCAACAACGCTGCTGCTCCAGTGCTCGGTGAGGGGAGTACGTCGCAGATCAGATGCGCTGTTTTTTTCTTTTACTGTGACTCCCTGGTGATACGTGCAAATGGAAAGAGCCGCAACCAACAAAGATTGCGGCTCTATTTTCTTCGTGTGCAGGTCCTCGGAAACACGCTCACACACTACATTTTTTCAGTCACCTTTGACAGCAAAACTGACAGCAAAACCGGTAGACAACAGTGGATTTCCATGGACGGCAGTGGACATTCGATTGGCTTCTGGGGCGGATGGAAGACATTGGTGGATGGCAAAAAACAAGAAGTGCCGAAGGGGGACTCCTGCCCATCCATTCCTTACATATGCCTTTGAAATGGCTTGTCTCCTTGATGAAATGAGTGTTCATCACGATGGAACCGATCGAATGACAGTTCATTTGACAGTTTACCGCTCAGAAAAAGCCTGAAATCGTGCAGGAAGACTGGTTTGATACACGGAAATACTGCTCAGGTCTCCAACTCTAGAGTCTGTTATGAACTTTACGGGCAATGGGCCATTACAAGGGCAAAACGATGCAGCATGAGCACCGTAAAAGCCAACAAGTGAAGACCGACCAACGTCTCGGGCAAGCGCTCATAGTCGCGAGCCAGGCGACGAAACCGCGTCATCCAGGCAAAAGAGCGCTCAATGACCCAGCCACACTACCCCCGAATGCTGTTTTCTGCTTCTGAGTGCTTGCCATTGCGCTCTCCTTTCGTGATTCGCTTGTATGATATCCTCATCAGAGTTGTTCGGCAAGTGACGCGTCAGTCCAGCGATGGCGAAAATCGTCTCCAATCGCGCGCTGATGATGCTGCCGAAGGCGTTCCTGCTCCGCTTCGTCAGCCCACACCACCCAGCGGTGCAAGGGTTCATCGAGTTGGCGCGCCTGGACCAACCCTTGACGGATCCAGTGAGAGAGACTCCCACGTGGGATTAAGAGCGTGCGAGCTAGCTCGGTTGGCCACCATTCATCAGGCAGGAGACCATCATGATGCCGAACCCGTGGGCGTGGCGCACTCACGCTCACATGGCGTTGCAACTGCGAGATCGTCTCCGCGCGAAAGCCAGCGTCAGAGAGTGCCTGGGCAATCCCGATGGCAGTCCAGCCAGCTTGGGTCAACGCCTGGACCTGGTGGCAGATCTGCGGATAGGTACTCAGTTCACTCAGTTTGCCAACCGGTCGAATCACGACCCCCTCGGTGTGGCTTCCGCCGATCCACTCAATACGCACATTCACCCGTTCGCTGCTGCCCTGCACGTCTACGATGACCCGCTCGATCACCTGACGAATGATCTCTTTGCGATCGGCATCAGTGGTGGTTGGAGCAGCCCAAAGCGTGGGAATATCTGTCGCCAGGCGACGAATCGCCTCCCGCTCGGTTTCCGAAAGGAGGCGTGGCTTCTGTTGGAGGAACCGATGATACTCCTCCTCAAGTTGAAGCTTCGCAGCCAGTTTTTCTTCCCAAGCGCGCTCTAGCGTCCGGGCCACAAGCCGATGCTCAGGCTCGACTGCATGGTACTGACGAGCTGCTCGCTCAGCCTCGTAGGCTACTCGTTCTCGCCGTTGCTGCCAGAGCCGATCCAGCTCGGCACGCTCCTGCTCCACCCGCTCGGTAGCGGTAAGTGACAACTCCAAGGTAGCTGGTTCTAAAGCGGCGAGAACCTGCTGACTGACGAAGGCGTCCAGGCACGGGCCTGCCAGATGTTGGCATCTGGGTTCTCCATAGTGGGTGTGACGCTCCACACATTCACACGTATGAAAGGGACCACCGCCATCGTAATGAACGTTCAGGCGGCAGCCACAGCGGGCACAGACCACCAGACCAGCTTAAGAGGGCGCATCCGCCCCGCGCTGCCCCCATTGCGTCGGCGCGAGCGCGGTTGGCCTGCAGCCTCCCCTGGTTGCGCTCATAGTGCTCGGGAGAAATGTAGGCCGGACAGTGGTTGGGCAGCAGAACGAGCCACTCGTCCTGATGAATCACCACCCGACCAGCGCGTGGGCGCTCCGGCTGCTTGCGACGCGGATCTTCCTGTCGCCGTCCATAGACGTAGGAACCCGCGTAGAGGGGATGTTTGAGCATCATCTGGACCGTGGCCCGATTCGGGCGGCGCCAGACCAGGTCCCCTTTGCCAGGACCCTCCCGCACGCGCACGCCAAGCTGGATCTGGTGGGAAGCCAGATAGCGGACCAAGCCGCCGAGGGTGCCCAGCTCCTCAAATTTCCGGAAGATGCACCGGACGACCTGCTGCACCTGTTCATCTAGGTCGAACTGGATCTCTCCCGTGGGGCTCCAGACATAGCCGACCGGCAAGGCAAACTGCAGTTCGCCCCGCTGGGCTTTGCTCAAACGCCCCTGATACATGCATTGTTTTAAGATATGCAGTTCGGCTTCTGACATTGTCCCTTTCATTATGTATCATCTGGCTCGTTTTCCCAGAAAACTTCATCGGAATCGAGCACAGAAGATACATAATGACAGTTAGATACTCATCTTCCACTGCGTTCCAGATGATATCTAACATACAGCCCTAACAGGAGTCGATCATTGTACAGCGCAGGATCGTAAATCCCATCCAGGTCAGCAATCAGCGTGTGAAAAAGCGCACAGAGCTCCAAGAGTTGATGCCAGTCCTTGTTCGAGCGCACCAGGCGCGACATCTCCACCCCAAAGATGATCCCGACATGATCCAGGCTCACCTCTGAGACCAGTCGTTGAAAGCCCACCCGCCCCTGCGCGCTGGTCCCTGACTTGCCCTGATCATCATCGATCACCAGGATGCGGTCGGCAGCCCATCCCAGTGCTTGGGCTCGACTCACCAGCCCATACTGCAGTCGCGTGGACTCCTGATGGTCCAGGACTTGCTGGGCGGTGGATTGGCGCACATAGACCAGGGCTAAACGTTCACGATGCCAGGCATGGAGTTTCTCCGTGCGCATGTCCTCGAGCGCGGGGAGGCCGGATTTACTTAGTGCTGTCGTCGCGTTCATCTGCATCCTCCTTGCGTGGGGTGAGGCTTGGCTCCAGCTGGCGTTCGAGCAGTTGACTCAGCAGCCAGAGGAGAAGCTTCCGATTGGCCTGCGGCAGATCCGCCCACGGATCGATGACCAGTCTGGAATCGGGCGGGGGGGAGCCGTGTTGAATGAGGGACTGGACATGGGACACCACCTTCCTCCTGCGGTGAAGCAGGGGCCAGCTGCCGGTGCTCAACCCAGGTAAGCAAGTTCAGCAGCCCACTAATACCAAGCATAGGGCGTGGCGTCGGGTCTGTCAATCGAAGTGTCTCAGGGGTATTGTGATTGGGTGTTCTCCACCACCCAGCGGCGTGGCAACAGCACGAACCCGCGCTTGGCCTGAGGCAATTTGACGACTTCCAGGCGCATCCCCTGTTCTTGGGCCGCTTGTGCCGCCGCATCGCCCGTGTAGCCTTGATCCACAAAAGCCACCTCCACGCTGTGTCCTGTCACCTCCTGCACGGCGGCCGCCAATTGGCCCACCTGCGCTCGATCCTGCTCATTAGCAGGGGTGACATGCAGCGCCAACAGATGCCCCAGGGGATCGACCGCCAAATGCACTTTGCTGCCTTTGCGCCGCTTAGCTCCATCGTAGCCAGCGCGATGCCCACTTTCGGGACTCGATTGCAGCGCTCGACTGTCAAAAATGGCCGCCGAGGGCTCTTCGTGGCGTCCTTGCGCCAGTCGCAAGATGGCACACAGGTCGTCGACGATGGCCTCAAACACGCCCGCTTGGAGCCAGCGCTGCGTCTGCTGATAGACCGCTGCCCACGGAGGCAGGTCATGAGGCATCATGCGCCACTGGGCTCCGGCGCGCACGATCCAGCGCAACCCATTAAAGACTTCACGCAAGTCGTGCTCGCGTTGCGGCCCCTCTTGCGTCATCAAGGTCAGGTAGGGAGCCACAAAGCTCCATTCATCATCGCTTACATCACTGGGATAGGTTTGTCTTTCCATATCCCTAGTTTACCAAAAGTTCATAACAGACTCTAGCGAACCAGGATAGTCGCGTGGCGTTCCATCAGGCCCGATGAGTCCGCCGCTTAAGCCTGCTACTCCACCATACCTTCGCGCGTTGCGAGCGACAAATTCTAGCGCAAGGCAAGCTCCTTGTGAAAAACCTAAGAGCATGGTGCGTTCAAGTGGTATTCCCGCTTGTGCCACTTGCGCAAGTACATTGGCAATGGCAGCCAGCCCAGACGAGAGGCCGGGTTCATTGCTGGCAAGAGGTGCCAGGAAGCTCTGCGGATACCAGGTATTGCCAGCAGCCTGCGGCGCAAGATAGACAAAACCCGGTTGGTCCAGTTCCACGGTCAAGTCCAGAATATTTTCCGCCGTCGCCCCACGGCCATGCACCATGACCATTGCTGCTTGGGCCTGATTGAGCGGCTCACCGGCCCTCAGGATTGGCTGACCTTGGTGTGGGCCCCTGACGGTGTGAAAGTGTTGGGGCATAAACTAATTCCCTCCACGGCAGGCCACCACAGGCCTGGCAATCCGATTGCGATGTCTTGTTGAGAGCAGGAGATGTACAGTCATGAACCGAGCCCCTTCAGCTCGGCTTGCCTGCACCTGCCGCCGACAAGCCGAGCACAGGCAACATCTGGCCCAGCTCTTCTCGATACGGCTCCAACCAGGCTGGCAGCTCCAACTGGGTTCCCAGCTGCTCAACTGGCTCATCCACCGTGAAGCCGGGCGGATCGGTCGCAATCTCAAACAGGATGCCTCCCGGTTCACGAAAGTAAATCGAGTGGAAGTACTTGCGATCCAGCACCGGCGTGACGTTGAGGTCGAGACCAGCCAGCACCTCACGCCAGGCTTGTTGTCGCTCATCAGTGGGCGTTCGCCAGGCCACATGATGGACCGTTCCAGCATCCACATGGCCGCGCCGCAGCCCCGGAGCACAGCGCACATCCACATACGCTCCCGGCCATCCCTCACCGACTTCGTAGCGGAACACGTTGTGTTCCTCACCGAGGAGACGAAAGCCCAGGGTCTCGGTTAAGAGCCTGGCTGTCCGCTCGTAGCCATCCTCCGACAAGGTGACGGTGTGCAGGCCCTGCATCGCATGCTCGGCAGGTACTGGTCCCTCTTTCCAGGCTGGACGCAGCTGTGCCTGCGGGTGAGCGACCAGTTCAAGGGCGAGCCCATCTGGATCTTGCAGGAAAAGGATGGTTTCGTCAAAACGTGAGGTCGGTCCTGTGGAGGAGACGCCTGCCTGGCTCAGCCGCTCGCGCCAATAATCCAGTGACGCGTGAGGAATGGAGAAGGACGTCACCGTCACTTGTCCTGTTCCCTGCCGTCCCTGTGGCACTCCTGGCCAGGCAAAGAACGTCAGCAGGGTGCCAGGATGACCCAGCTCATCCCCGTAATACAGAGGTAGGAGCGTGGGTCGTCAAAGTTGACCGTCAGTTTCACCAGGCGCAGACCCAGCACCCCGGTGTAGAAATCGACATTGCGCTGCGGGTCGCCGGCTATTGCCGTCACATGGTGAATGCCGAGAAGATCTCTACTCATAGTCTCTCTCCTTTTTCTCCTTCATGCATGGAGCATGCTTAGTAGGACGTGGCTCTCAACCACCTCAAGGACTCTCTCTCATTATATTTTATAATAAGGTCTGACAGCACTTCCTGGAAAAAAGGGGGTCCTCAAGTGAGGTCGAGCTTGCTTGCTCCCACGGCTCGCTCCATCTGGAAAGGCACCTCCTTCGATCCTTTGAGAGAATGTGCTGAGCGTAGCTGCTGGAGCGGACTGCGTCCGTCGGCACCCTGGCTTTCCCCCAACTCCCATCTGCTCATAGACTAGAGTATACGGATGAAGCGTCATGGGCGCGTCACCAGCAGCGTCACTGGGCGCGTCATTGCAAGCTGCATCGCGTTCTCTCGTCCTGACTGACTAGCAGTGCCACCAGCATTCAGGGCCTGCTGATAGGAGAAGAGCCGAGTGCGGAGAAACTCTCTATAGGTCTCCACTGGCCCTTATGTCAGCCGCCGGAACGCTTCTTGCTGGTCCTACCTCCTACCAGCAGGAGCAGGCCGCTTCACGAAGTCGTCTCGCACACGCGTTGCTTAAGGCATGAAGTGCGATTCCATTTAGCGTTCAACAATCATCGCCACGCCTTGACCACCACCAATACACAGGGTGGCCAGACCATAGTGGGACTCCCGCTTCTGCATTTCGTACAGTAATGTCACCAGGATGCGGGCTCCGCTGGCTCCAATCGGATGACCCAGAGCTATCGCCCCACCATTCACATTGAGCCTCGACCGGTCGAACCCAAGCTCCCTACCTACGGCTACTGATTGGGCGGCAAATGCCTCGTTGGCTTCAATCAAATCCATCTGGGCGACCATCAGCTTTGCCTTTTCCATTGCCAGTCGGGTGGCAGGCACCGGTCCCATTCCCATGATGCGTGGCTCGACTCCCGCAGAAGCATAACTGCGGATCGTTGCCAGTGGCTGCAGTCCACGCTGCTCTGCCGTTCTACGGCTCATGACCACGACGGCTGCCCCACCATCATTCAGCCCCGACGAATTGCCCGCAGTGACTTGCCCATCCTTCTTAAATGCCGGACGTAACCTGGCCAACCCCTCGGCCGTCGTCTCGGGTCGCGGCTGCTGATCAGTCTCGAAGAAGGATGGCCCCTTCTTACCCGGCACTTCGACCGGGATAATCTCGTCACGGAAGCGTCCCGTTTCGATGGCGCGAGCTGCGCGTCGCTGGCTTTCCAGTGCGAACGCATCCAGTTCCTCTCGGTTCAGGCCGAACTCTTCGCAGATGTTTTCGGCAGTGATGCCCATATGCACCCCGCTAAAGGCGTCGATCAGGCCATCGCGCAGCATCACATCGATCAGTTGGCCGTCCCCCATGCGATAGCCAAAGCGTGCCTTCTCCACCAGGTAGGGCGCACGGCTCATGTTCTCCATACCGCCAGCAACGATGATATCCGCGTCTCCAAGTCTGATAGCTTGTGTCGCCAGAATCACCGCTTTGAGGCCACTGCCACAGACTTTGTTAATCGTCATTGCAGGGATGTTATCGCGGAGGCCCGCATTGAGTGCCGCTTGCCGTCCCGGATTCTGCCCCAACCCCGCCTGGAGCACATTGCCCATGATCACCTCATCCACCTCTCCGGTTTTGACATTCGCTCGCTCCATGGCTTCCCTGATACAGGTCTCACCTAACTTGACGGCTGGCACTTCTGCCAGTCCACCCCCGTAGATACCAATGGCGGTGCGCACAGCACTTACAATCACCGCATCTTGCATGTCCGCCATAACTCTTTGCTCCCTTTCTCTGCGTTTTCAAACAACAATCAATAGCCCTTCTTCCATCATTTCCCCTCCATCACCTGCCTCAAGCTATTTTGCAGCTACTTTCTGCCTGGGTGGAATGTGGATCGGTCGCCCTTCCGCTGCCAGAACCGCCTCACGCAGTCCCTCACTGAGCGTCGGGTGCGGGTGGATCGTCTCGATGATCTCATCGCCCGTCAGTTCATTGCGCATCGCGACCGAGTACTCTGTAATCAGGTTCGTCGCATCTGGACCAATGATATGCGCACCCAACAGCTCGTTGTACTTGCCGAGAATGACTTTGGTGAAGCCCTCGCTCTTGGCACTGCCCACTGCCTTGCCATTGGCCACCCAGGGAAAGCGCTCGACCCGGACATCCGAATACTTCTCTTTTGCCTGGGCCTCGGTCAGTCCCACAAAGGCAATTTCTGGGAAGGTGTAGATGGGATTAGGGACAACTTTGTAATCCATCGTCGCCTTATGCCCCAGTGCGTTATCTGCTGCCACCTCGCCTTCCATCGAGGCGACATGTGCTAACCCTGCCCCGCGCACCAGGTCGCCGATGGCATAGATCCCAGGCAGGTTCGTTTCCATCTTCTCGTTGACGCGCACACGTCCTCGGTCGTTGGCGAGTCCCTGCTCCAGGAGGCGTTCCAGTCCACTCGTGTTCGCCTGTCGGCTCACAGCGACCAGCACATACTCTGCGCTAAAGCTCTGCTCACCCTTTGGCGTACTGGCCGTGATCCGCTTCTGCGAACCCTCGTCGGCGATGGACTCTACTTTGGCCTCCGTGACAACGGTGATGCCGCGCTTGCCGAGCGAACGGACCAGTTGAGTACGGACCTCGTCATCCACAGGCGCGAGAATGGTGGGCAACATTTCGACAATCGTTACCTGTGAACCCAGGCCATTGAACATACATGCCAGTTCAACCCCGATCACTCCACCACCCACGCAGATGATGCTGTCTGGAAGCTTTGGTAAGTGCCAGCAGGTATCACTGTTGATGACATTCCGTCCGTCTATTCCGGGAAATGGTGGCAGGAATGGTACTGAACCGGTTGCCAGGATGATCTTGTCAGCACTCAATTGCTGTTGTGCCCCATCTTGCTGGGCGCTCTCACCCCTGGTGATAGTGATCGAGCGCGAGGCATTAACCGTTGCCAGTCCATCAAACACGTCGATCTTGTTGCCCTTCATGAGGACGCCGACGCCACTCGTCATACGCTTGACGACGTTGTCAGTAAAGACGACCGCTTTAGACATATCAAGCGTGGGTGACTGTGGGAGCCTGATACCCAGTTCGTCCAGCGCGGACATGCTCTGCATCACATCGGCGATGTGCAGCATCGCCTTAGAGGGAATACATCCCACGTTGAGACAGGTACCCCCAAGATACTGCTTTTCAACGATGGCGACTGTTGCCCCAAGTTGTGCAGCGCGGATAGCGGCGACGTAGCCACCCGGCCCCGCGCCAATCACCGCGACATCATAGTGTGTAGTTGCCATGTTCCTTCTCCTCTGCGTTCAAAACAGTCATAGAGACCGTGACGAATCTTTAAGCCTGCTATGGTTCATTCCCCTCTGTCTCTTCCAGAGAAGGAACTGGTGTGAGCAGTCCTTCGTAGATAAAATCACGGCAGTGTTGGGCAACGACGTGCGGATCGACCCGCAGGCGAGCCACTCCGCTAGCCATTGCTGCTCGCGCCACGGTAGCAGCTAAGGCAGGGGCAATGTCATAGTTCATGGCTTGCGGAATAACCTGGCCTGCCTCCAGTTCAGGCTCGCTCACCATCGCTGCTAAGCGTTCAGCCACCGCCAGCTTCATTGCCTCATTAATCACGCGAGCACGCACATCCAGTGCGCCCCGGAAGAGACCAGGGAACACCAGGGAGTTGTTCACCTGGTTGGGATAGTCGGAGCGACCGGTCGCGACCACCCGTGCCCCTGAGGCTTTCGCCTCTTCAGGCAGAATCTCAGGATCGGGATTGGCCAGAGCAAAGACGATCGCTCCGGGGGCCATCGTCTTCACCATGGCTGATGTGAGGATACCTGGAGCTGACACCCCGATGAAGATGTCTGCATCTACTACTGCTTCAGCGAGTCCCCCGCTTCTGCGATCAGGGTTGGTCCGGGTCGCCATCTCTTCCTGAATAGGCGACATGCCTGCCAGACTCGGTCGCAGGATGCCATGGCGACCAACCAACAAGAGCTTGCCTATCTCCCAATCCAGCAGCAATTTGGCACAAGCGATACCTGCGGCTCCTGCCCCCACGATCACAACAGTCACGTCTTGTTTCTGTTTGTTCACTAAGCGCAGGGCGTTCATGATGCCTGCCAACGTCACCACGGCTGTGCCATGCTGATCATCGTGGAAGACCGGTATATCGAGCGAGGCACGGAGCCGCTCTTCCACCTCAAAGCAGCGGGGGGCGGAAATATCTTCCAGGTTCACTCCACCAAAGGCAGGGGCAATCTGCTCAACCGCTGCGACCATCTCATCCACGTCTTGCGTCGAGAGGCAGATGGGGTAGGCTTCGATGCCCGCGAAGGTGTGAAACAGGATCGCCTTGCCTTCCATGACCGGCAGTCCTGCACGCGGTCCAATGTTGCCGAGTCCAAGCACCGCACTGCCATCCGTCACAATCGCTACACAGTTACTCTTGCCCGTGTAGTCAAAGACGGCCTCAGGCCGGGCAAGAATCTGGCGGGCCGTCTCGGGCAAGCCCGGGTGCAGATAAAAGGAACTCAAGACGATGTGGTCTCGCACAGGCATCTTCGGCTGGATTTCCAGCACGCCTTGGTAGCGCCGATGCAGTTCAAGGGACTCCTCCTGCATGTTCGTGGCGCGGTGGGAGGGTGGCGGGACGGGCCGGTGTCCCTCATAGATGGTGGCCTGCGCCTGTTCTTCGACCTCGGCTGGGTCCCGCTCGACACGGGCCATGCCATGCTGCATGGCTACCTTGGCAACTGCCCGCGCCACACGTGGTGCTACCGAATAGTCCATGATCGACGGCACAATCTGTTGCGCAGAGAGACGTTCAAGCGGCACTAGGTCGGCGATGGCATGAGCAGCCGCGAGTAACATCTCCTGGGTAATGGCGGTAGCACGCACATCCAGGGCTCCGCGAAAGATGCCCGGCAAGATCAGAGCATTGGTGATCAGATTGGCAGCATCCATCCGCGCTGTCGCCACTACTGCTGCACCAGCGGCTTGGGCTGATTCTGAGCTGATGCCTGGATCGGGCACGGTAAGCGCGAAGAGAATAGGATTCGCGGCCATCAAGCCGATCATCTCAGGAGTGATGGTATTGCGTGAGGAGAGGCCAATCAGCACGTCTGCGTTCCGCAGGGCATCACTGAGGGTTCCCGTGACATCGGCGGGGTTCGTCTGGCGCGCGATGTCGAGTTTCGCCCAGTTCATATGCTGGGTGCGGTAACGATGAAGGATTCCTTGGCGATCACAGATCAAGATGTGCCCGAAGCCATCGCCGAGCAGAAGGTGGGCAAGGCCAATACCAGCCGGACCTGCGCCATTGATCACAATGTGGACGGACTCTTTCGCTTTGTCAACGAGCCTAAGCGCATTGTAGAGGCCACCCAGGACAGCAGCGGCAGTCGCATGTTGTTCGGCGTGCAGAACGGGAATATTGACGGCACGTGCCAGGTGGTCCGCGATCGTAAAACAGTGGGGGGAGGCGATCCCACTGAGGCAGAAGCCACCAAAGGTTGGCCAGATCGCCTGACCAGTGGCAATGATCTCTTCTTCATCCTGGGTGTTCAGACAGATGGGAAAGGCATCCACTCCGCCGAATGTTTTGAAGAGGATGCAGGCGTCTTCGAGCATAGGCATTGCCGCCATGGGACCGATGTTGCCGAAGCCGAAAGCCGACGAGCCATCGGTAAGCAGGGCGATCGTGTTGCCACGCAGCGTGTAGTCAAAGGAAGTCAGTGGGGCCTTCGCGATTTCACGACAAGGCTCAGCCACCCCTGGCGTATAGAGCAGGCTCAGCACAGAGCGGTCCTTGAGTGGGATCTTACTGGCTACACCGATCATGCCGCGAAAGCGCTTGCGATACGCCAGGGCTTTCTCCACTCCTAAGCCAGAGGGAGATAAGGAAGAATGCACAAATTGATCGCTTGTGCCCAGGTCGGAAAGCACCTGGTGAGCTTGTATTGACTCTTCCATTACCATAACATATTCTCCTTCTCGTGGTGACACGACGATCGCCTCTAGAACTGCTCTCTGTTCGTGAGGGACCATGAAGCCTACTACTCGCTTGGAATCTGGGGCTGCGTTGCAGGTCCGATCCAGACGGTTTGGATATTGACGAACTCGCGGATACCGAAAGCGGAAAGCTCGCGTCCGTAGCCACTGCGTTTGACGCCTCCAAACGGCAGACGGGGGTCGGAGGCAGTCATGCCATTGATGAAGACACCTCCCGACTCGATACGGCGTGCCAGCTTGCGCGCAAGCTCGATATCGCGCGTCCACAGGTTGCCACTCAGTCCAAACTGCGAGGTGTTGGCCAGCTCCATTGCGTGTTCAGCATCACGCGCACGAATCACGGCAGCAACAGGACCAAACGTTTCCTCCCGGAAGACGGGCATGTCCGGTGTGACCTCCGTCAAAATTGTCGGAGCGTAGAAGTAGCCTTTGCCTTCCAGTGGCTTGCCGCCCAGAGCTACCTTCGCACCCATCTTGACAGAGTCTTGCACCAGGGCATCCAAACCCTCGCGCAGGTCACTGCGCGGGATCGGCCCGATCTGTGTCTGTCGGTCAAAGGGATTGCCCACTTGAAGCTGTGCCGCGGCTTCAACGAACTTCTGCTCAAAGGCGTCAGCAACCGACTCCACCACGATAAAGCGCTTAGCAGCGATACAACTTTGCCCGGTGTTCTGGAAGCGAGCACGCACCGCCATCTGTGCGGCGGCATCGAGATCGGCGTCTTCCAGCACGATGAACGCATCCGAGCCACCCAGCTCGAGGACAGCTTTCTTCAACACACGTCCACTCGCTGATCCCACCGCCACGCCCGCTGGATCACTTCCCGTAAGCGTGACCGCGGCAATTCGTGGGTCGGCAATCAGTTTCGCCGTCTCTGCACCCGGCACCAACACGGTCCTGAAGACCCCTTCCGGCAGGCTGCTTTCTTGAAATATCCGCTCGATCTCAAGAGCAGCGAGCGAGACATTGGAGGCATGTTTGAGGACAATCGTGTTGCCAGCCATCAAGGCTGCTGCGGCAAAGCGAAAGACCTGCCAGTAGGGGTAGTTCCAGGGCATGACAGCAAGTATCACTCCCAGCGGCAGAAACGACACATAGCTCTGCGTAGCATTCGTTACGACATGTTCATCCGCCAGGAAACGCTCGGCGTTGTCGGCATAAAAGTCGCAGGCCCAGGCGCACTTCTCGATTTCTGTCTCCGCCTCGACAATGGGCTTGCCCATCTCGAGCGTGCTGAATTGAGCAAGTTCCGCTTTGTGCTCGCGCATGTAGCTGGCGACCCGGTGTAAGTGCATACTCCGCTCGGCAAACGAGGTCTCACGCCAATGGAAGAATGCGTTATGCACCTGGTCAAGCACTTCGTTGACTTGAGCCTCGCTGTAGGGCTCGAACGTTTGGATGATCTCTTCAGTAGCCGGATTAATTGATAGGATACTCATGGTGGTACCCTCCTTTCGCAATCAGCTGGGTTAACGTACTTAGGCGCTGGACAGTGTTCCTCCCAGGTACAGGTGACCGATCTCTGGATTGTCGAGAATTTCCTTGTGTGTCCCTTCCAGGCGCACTTTTCCGCTCTCCATCACGACTCCGTGGGTCGATATCCCGAGACCCGCACGCACATTTTGCTCGACCATCAGAATCGTTCTCCCCGTGCGGTGCATTAACGAGACCGTGTCAAACACCTGCTTCAAGGTTTGCGGATCCAGTCCCACTGAAGGCTCATCCAACAGGATCATCCTGGGGTCCAGCATCAAGCAGCGTGCGAATTCGACCAGGCGTTGCTGTCCCCCTGACAGACTCCCCGCCTTATCATCGGCACGCGTTTTCACGATCGGGAAGAGTTCCTCGACTTCTCTCAAGCGGCGGCTTACCAACGCGGTATCGTTCAGCAGGAATGCCCCGAGTCTGACGTTTTCCCTGACCGTCATCTCGGTAAACAAACTGTGGGTTTGCGGCACCTGCACAATGCCAAGAGAGAGCACCTGTCGTGGACTCATGCCTGCGATTGGATGTCCATCAAAGGTGATCTCGCCCAGACGCGGCTTCAAAAGGCCGCTCACGACCCGCATCACCGTTGATTTCCCGGCACCATTGGGTCCGACGATACAGGTAATCGACTCTTTCTCCACATAGAGATCGACCCCTTTGAGGATATCGCCGCCGCCATACCCGGCGACGACATGCTGCATCTGTAGTAACATATGCTTAATCTCCTAAGTAGGCTTCCAGGACTGCGGAATTCTTCCGCACCTCTTCGGGCTTGCCTTCCGCAATTTTTGTCCCACGATGCAACACCGTGATCCGGTCGCACAACCCCATCACAAATTCCATATTGTGCTCGACCAGCAGGAAGGTGACTCCCTGCTTGTTCAGGTCGCGAATACGATCCGACAGGTGATTGAGCAGAGTGGGATTAATCCCGCCAGCGGGCTCGTCCAGGAGAATCACTTGTGGCTCTGCAATCAGAATGAATGCGAACTCCAGTAACTTCTTCTGTCCATAGGAGAGGCTTCCCGCCTGCGCATCCTTGAGCCTTGCAATGCCCACGAAGTCCAACAGTTCCAGGGAGCGCCGTTGCTCGTGCGTCGAACTCCAGCGGTTGATCAACTCTCGCGAACCCTTCCGCTGTGCGGCAACGTGCATGTTCTCGAGCACCGTGAGCCGGGAAAAGACGCGCGTCAACTGAAACGTGCGGCCTATCCCCAGACTAAACACCTTATCTGGTTTTGCACGGGTGATAGCAGTATCTCTGAAACGCACCTCGCCCGCGTCTGCCGGTACATACCCGGTGATCACGTTAAAGAGCGTTGTTTTGCCTGAACCATTCGGGCCGATTAAGCCCATAATCTCACCCTGTTCCACGCTAATCGAACACGCATTCAGGGCCTGAATACCTCCAAAGGATTTGGTGACATCCTTCGTTTCCAGAATCCTCATACCTCTATGCCTCCTTGCCTTCTATCGCTACTGCTTCCTCCGATTGAAGAGAGGGAGCAACAACACGGGCACCTATTCCGCCGGCTCCTCGCGAGGCCGTCCATTCTGGCCATTTCTTACGCAGCGTCGGGATAATACCCTCGGGCAACAGGAGGATGATCGCCAGGAACAGCACCCCGTAGATGATGAGGTAATACCCACTGGCGCCGAACTGCAAGGTAAAGTATTGCTGGGTCGACTCCAAAACGAGCGCCCCAAGCACCGGCCCTGCCAGCGTCCCCAGGCCACCCAGAAACGCCATCAACGCAATGGCCAGATCGAAGAGCGCATCAAAGGCAAAGGGCGGAGAGATGGACCCGATGAAGTAGGCGTACATCGCCCCTGCCATGCCGACAAAGAAGGCCGAGATCACAAAGGCTACTAATTTGAATGGCTTCGTTTTTACCCCTAACCCTAAAGCTCTGTCCTCGTCATCACGAATCGCCAGCAGTCCAAGCCCATATTTTGAGTTGCGCACCCACCAGGAGATGCCAAGGGCGAACAGGAGCAGGAGCAGTGTGACGTAGTAGAAAGGCAAGTTGAAGAAATCGCCACTCCAATCAGGGATCGGCAAGCTGAGCCCGGTGGACCCATTGGTGAGCCCTTTCAGGTTGTATGCCATCAGTTGCAGAATGAAGAAGGTCGCAACCGTGATCACGACGAAGGTATGGCGACGCGTGCGCAATGCAATCCAGCCTAGCGGGATGGCGAATAGTGCAGCCACCAGTCCTGCCAGGGGTAGGAGTAAAAAAGGTGCATACCCTGCAGGCACATTCCAGGCCTGGCTCGCTAGCGTTATAGTGTAGGCACCTACACCAAAGTACGCGGCATGACCCAATGCGATGTAGCCTGTATAGCCCGAAAAAATGTTCCATCCTGTTGCCGCTACTGCAAACACGAGAGCAAAGACAGCAATTCCAGTCACGGCGGGATTTGAAATTACCAATGGAAACACGATGAACACGACGAGTAGTAAGACGAGTAGCCCTGATGTTCTGTATCTTCTCATTGCTTTCTCCCCTCAAGCTGCCCAAAGAGGCCCTGCGGGCGAACTAATAAGATGATCACTAATGCGATGAAGAAGACGGTGCTCGCCCAGACGGGAGACCAGACGACGGCGGTCACATCCTCTACCACCAACATACCTAAGGAAGCGATGAGTGCACCTCTCAGGCTGCCCATGCCACCAAGAATGATAATGGCCAGCAGGCGCGAGATCAGGTCGTAGTGGGTTCCCGGATTGAAAGCGGTCGTAGCGCCGAAGACCATACCACCTGCTGCCGCAAGCGCCACACCGGCGCCAAATGTGATTGCCGACACTCTGCCTACGCTAATGCCGATCAGCTCGGCTGCTGTGCGATTCTGCATGGAGGCACGCACACTTTGCCCAAATTTCGTGCGGTACAGCAGCAGATAGAGTCCGCCTAGCAGGATCAGACTTAAGGCAAAGCCAAACACATAAATGTACCCGAGATAGAACGAACCAATTTGAAGGGACGCATCCACATACCAGGCGTGGAGTTGGATGAGAGTCGTACTGAAGAATTGGCTCAGCACCCCTTCAATGATCAGGGCAACCGCAAAGGTGACCAGAATCGACAGCATCGTGCGGTCAACCTTGAGCGGGCGAATGAACGCCCATTCGATCAGGACACCGATGCCAAACATCACAGGCATGGTGATAAACAGCCCTAAAAACAGATCGATGTGTAAGTACGTTGACAGGACGTAGCTGAGATAGGCTCCCAGAACCACGAGCGCTCCCTGCCCAACGTTGATAATATCCATCACTCCAAAGATCAAGGTCAATCCTGAGGCCATCAGGGCATAGACACCTCCGGTCAGCAACCCTGTGATGATGGCCTCAATGATGATCAGCATTGCAACACATCCTTCCTCGTGCGACAACTCGCACGATCAATCGTACAGTGAGTGGTGATGGAGAGAACGCTCTCCTCCATCACCTGACCATCTCAAGACCACTGCGGTTTCGGGTACATCGGACTTGCCTTCGCTGCAGAGGACGGGTAGACGGGTATCAAATTTCCATTCTGCCACTGGAAGAGGTACGCCTGCGCCGCGATGTTTTGGCCTTTGTCGTCAAACTTCACCGATCCCTGCACGCTGTCGAAGGTAGCGCCCGAGTGCAGTTCCTTAATGAGCGCAGCATTGTCGATGCTATGAATTTTATTGACCGCCTGCTCCAACACTTGTCCCACAGAATATGCCTCGGCGATGTTCGCGCTGATCGCATCGGCTGTGCCACCATATTTCGCCAGGTAGGCTTTAACCATGTCAGCATTGCCGGGGTTATTAGCCTCGGGGTACCATCCATTTGGGACGAACACACCATTCGTGGACCCCATACCGACGGCCTTGATGAACTGGTCGCCCTGATCAGGCCCCGATGTTGCAATGAGTGCCTGAGGGTTATAGTGTTGTTGCCTAAAGGCATGCATGAAAGCGGTGATATCGGGTAGGAAGGTACCGAGCACATCCACCTGTGCGCCCGAGCCAATCACCTTCGCAGCGATCGGAGTGTAGTCTGTTGTCTCCGCCGGATACACTTGATAGGAGACGGTTTGAACTCCACCTTGTTCCAACATCTGCTTGGCCAGGTCTACTTGCGGCTGGGTAAACGGATCGTCCTGAGTCGCGTAGGCCGCCGTCTTAGGTCGCTCTGAGGCAGGTAGTGACAGGATATACTGCGCAAAGCTGACCAGGTTGTTAGCAATCGGGAGGGACACGTCGAAGACATTGTGTAGCCCTCTATCAAAGATCGAGGGACCTCCACCTGCACCTTCTAACATCGCATAGTTATAGCGGTTCGCAATCTGTGACGACGGTTTCGTGAGCAGAGTCGAGAATGGACCAAAGACCAGGTCAACGTGATCAAGGGTGATCAGTTTCTGGTAGTTGGTGACGACCTGCTGCGTGCTACTGGCATCAGAGAGAATGTCCAACTGGACTTGACGGCCAAGGAGGCCCCCCTTCTTATTAATCGTGTCTGCCCACAGTTGGTACCCCTGCTGGATCGTCTTTCCGTCAGCAGAGAAATCCCCTGAGAGGGACACCGAGATGCCAATTTTAATCGGCGCATTCGATTGGCTGCCCGAGGCCTGCCCACTACAGGCAACACATGCCAGGAGCACTATGCTGATAGCCCCAGCAGCAGAGACAATCTTTCTAAACCACATGACGTATCGTCCTAACACGCCTTTTCTCCTTCTCCAGTATCGACTGGACAACATCTTGACCACAGGACATCCCTTACAGACATCCTTTTGACCTCTCAATACCACTTCCGCGGCTTTTGATTAAACAATGATGAAATTCACCCTATCAGTCCCAGCGGCTCCTCTATCAGTTCCGCCAGGGTTGCCAGGAATTGCGCTCCCCGCGCACCGTCTATCACACGGTGGTCGCAGGAGAGACTGAACACGATCATTGGCTGTACGACTGCCTGACCACCCACTGCCACCACGCGGTCGGCCATGCGGCTGACGGCTAAAATAGCGGCCTGTGGCGCGTTGACAATCGCAGTGAAGGCATCAATTCCGTACATGCCCAGGTTACTGATCGTGAAGGTGCCACCCTGAATATCCTGTGGTCGGAGCTTACCAGCTTGAGCACGTGTTACCAACTCCTTGCGCCGCTTTGCAATCTCGCTCACGCTCAGTTCATCCGCACGATGGATCACGGGCACAACCAGGCCATCGTCAGTCGCCGCTGCCAACCCTACATTGACCTCGTCATGCAACGTGATGGTGCCAGCATTCCACGTCGCGTTGATGCGCGGATGCGCGCGCAGTGCTGCCGCCACGACTTTCACGAGCAGGTCGGTATAGGTCACCTTCTCTGAAGCCGCTGGTCGTTTCAGCAATTGCTCACGCCAGGCGATGAGTCGCCTGGCATTGACCTCTCGGACAAGGAAGATGTGCGGAACGCTCGTCCAGCTCTGCGTGGTGCGCTCGGCCATGATGCGCCAGACCGTGCTGATCGCTTCGCCCGTCTGTGTGCCGACAGGGCTTATGGCTTTTTCTACCGTCGGGGTAGTCACCACCTGTCCGTCTCCGATCTGTATGGGAGCAGTCAGCACATCTGCAGCCAGTACGGCTCCACCAGGTCCAGTGCCCGCAATCGCCGCCAGGTCTTTGCCTTGCTCAGCCGCCAGTCGCCGGGCCTTGGGCGAGGCTGCCAGCAGGCGTGTTGCATCTGGAACGGGTCCTGTCTTTTCCTGGTTCTGCAGATACGCCAGCACATCCGCCTTTTGAATGCGCCTCCCCGCCGGGGTAATGGCCTGTAAATCCACGTCGTACTCGGCAGCGATGCGCGAGGCCAGTGGGCTAGCAGGAGCGCCTGACTTGCTCGCTGCTTCGGCTGTTGATGTCACGGGCTCTACTGCTGGTGTCCCCGCTTGCGCTCTGGTTGTGGTGGAGATCGGGGTAGCACTCGGAGCGAACGCTTCACCGGGAGCCAGAATCGTGGCAATGACCTGCCCCACCGGGACCTCCTCGCCTTCAGTGGCGGTCACGTTGGTCAGGACGCCATCAGCTGGCGCTTCCAGTTCCACCGTGGCCTTATCCGTTTCGACCTCTACCACCGGCTCGCCTTTTTTGACCAGCTCCCCTTCGGCCTTGAGCCATTGCACGATCTTGCCCATATCCTGTGCCATACCGAGCACCGGTAAGATCATATCCGTTGCCATGATTGCTCTCCTGTCCTCTTCCTTAAGGTGCTTGCACAGTGTTGGCCTGGGCAGCAGCCACGACAGCCGCAGGGCGATTGCCATTGGCCAGGACATTGAGATTGGACTGGGTTTCACGCGTGGTGGGCAAGGGTCCTGTGGCCGTGTAATAGCGCACGCCAGCGACCAACAGTTCCTCAGCCGGGAAGCGGGTGATCACCTCACAGCCATCCTTCGTGACGACTAACTGCTCTTCGATGCGCGCTGCCGACCATCCATCCGAAGCAGGCCAAAAAGTCTCAAGAGCGAAGACCATGCCCTCTTCAATCACTTCTGGATGATCGAGCGAGACCAGGCGGCTGAAGATCGGTTTTTCCCAGATGGAGAGACCGACACCGTGACCGTACTGGAGGGCGAACGCAGCTTCCTCATTCGGGAAGCCGAACTCTTCCGCCTTCGGCCAGAGCTTGACGATGTCAGCGGTGGTGACACCTGGCTTGATCGCGTTGATGGCTTGATCCAGAATATCCCGGCAATACTTGTAGGCATCCACCTGCGCTTGCGAAGCACTTCCGACGACAAAGGTGCGGTAGTAACAGGTGCGATAGCCATTGTAACTGTGCAGGATATCGAAGTAGGCCGGGTCACCAGGTCGTAGCACACGATCACTGAAGACGTGTGGATGAGGATTGCAGCGCTCTCCCGAGATGGCATTGACGCCTTCCACGTGCTCTGAGCCCAGATCGTAGAGCACTTTGCTGACCAAACCCACCGTCTCGTTCTCACGCATACCGGGTTTCATCGCACGGTAGAGTTCGTCGTAAGCGGCGTCCACCATCATGCACGCAGTAGTGAGCAGCGTGATCTCATCTCGTGTCTTAATCAATCGCGCTTGTTGCATCAACTGCTGACCGTCCACCACTTTGATACCTTCTGCCTGTAGTGCAAACAGCACTGGCAGCTCAATTGCATCCACGCCTACCGGTTCGTTAAGAAGTCCGCGCTGTTCCAGTTCGATGCGGATCTTCCGTGCCACGTCTTCTGCTCGCCCAGCTTCGGGTAACATCGCTCCCCGCTGCGTGGAAATGCCTGCACGGGAACGCTCGCCCAACCAGGGACAATTCAGTTGGTGATGCCTGGCTGCTGAGCCAAAGTCCCACAAGATCGGCTCGTCGTCCTGTGGAAGGAGAGTGAAACGGGCCAGTTTGTCCATCGCCCAGGTTCCGATATGTGTCGCTGTGATGTAGCGTACATTGGCCATGTCAAAGCACAACAACGCACCCAGTTCAGATTCTTTCAGCAGTCTCTTGATGCGAGCCAGGCGCTCGGTGCGCAGCCGTTCATAGTTCACCCGCTCTTCCCAATCGACGCCCATCAGTCCATACGTTTTGATTGCCATCGTTTTGCTCCTTTAGATTCTGCCGCACAGCGTCTTTGCTAACACTGTGACCTTCTCTGGAGTAGGAACCGTCAAATCTTCCAGTACTGGCGAAAAAGGGATCGGCACGTCCATCGCACCCATTCGCTTTACTGGAGCATCCAGGTAATAGAAAGCGCCATCAGCAATAATCGCCGCGAGTTCTGCCGTCACTCCATAGCGCTCGTAGCCTTCGTCTATCACGATGGCCCGGCTGGTTTTCCTGGCAGAGTCTATCAGTGTTTGCTTGTCTAGTGGAAACATCGTGCGCGGATCTATGATTTCGGCACTGATGTCGACTTTCTCCAACAGCTCTGCTGCCACCAGGGCAACCTGAACCATGCTACTCGTTGCGACAATCGTGATATCGGTGCCTGGACGTTTAATATCCGCGACGCCGAAGGGAATGGTGTAGTCACCTTCAGGAACAGCTCCTTTGAGCTGGTACATCATCTTGTCTTCAAAAAACACGACCGGATTGTCGTCCCGAATGGCGGTTTTCAGCAATCCCTTTGCATCATAGGGCGTTGAAGGAAGTACAACCTTTAAGCCCGGAATATGGCTCACCCAGGCATGCAGGCTCTGGCTGTGCTGGGCCGCGGTACGGCGAGTCGCTCCCAGTGTGGTTCGCACCACCATCGGCACCTGGAGCTTGCCACCAGACATGTAATGAACCTTGGCGGCCTGGTTAAAGATCTGATCCATGGCCAGCCCGAGGAAGTCGCCAAACATGATATCCACGATCGGGCGCATCCCTGTCATCGCCGCCCCGACTCCTATGCCTGTAATACCTTGTTCAGAGATGGGTGAATCAATGACCCTGCCCGTGCCAAACTCTTCGACCAACCCGGAAAGTACTTTGAAGGGCGTTCCGGCTTCAGCCACATCTTCACCGAGGATGAAGATGCGTGGGTCACGGCGCATTTCTTCGGCTAAGGCTTCGCGAATCGCTTGACCTAACGTGATGACGCGTTCTTGCTGGGTCTGCTTTTGTGTTGCTGCGGTACTAAGCATAGACATCTTGATCTACCTCACTTGGGTCTGGAAATGGTGCGTTGAGACCGAATGCGACACCTGCCTCAACTTCGGCACGCACCCGTTGCTCTATCTGTTCAAACGTCCTGGTATCTGCCAGCTGTTGCTCGGTCAACCATTGTGCGAGGATGAGAAGCGGGTCTCGCTCCGTCTTCCAGTGTTCCTCCTCCTTTTTGGAGCGATAGTAGGAGCGTGAAATGTCACCAACGTGGTGACCGTGATAGCGATACGTATTGCAGAGTACGAAGGTTGGTCCCTCACCCCTGCGGGCTCGTTCTACCGCTTTCAGTGTGGCGGCATAGACTGCTCGCACATCCTGGCCATCCACTTCTTCAGTGGGAATGCCAAGGGCTGTGGCTCGTGCGGTCATACTGCCAGCAGTGGTCTCGCTATTGGCGGTATATTCGTTGTAGAGGTTGTTCTCGCAGACGTAGATCACGGGCAGTTTCCATAACGAGGCCATGTTCATGACCTCGTAGAGGACCCCCTGGTTGATGGCACCATCGCCAAAGAAGCAGACCGTGACCTGGTCGGTCCCGCGCATTTTGCTTGACATAGCGGCTCCCGTGGCAATCCCCGTACTCCCTGCGACGATGGCATTCGCGCCCAGATTCCCTCGTTCCTGGTCAGCGATATGCATCGAGCCACCTTTGCCTTTACAATAGCCAGGCTCTTTGCCCAGCAGTTCAGCATACATACGGTCCACCGAAGCCCCTTTGGCCAGGCAGTGCCCATGGCCGCGATGTGTGCTGGTGATGTAGTCATCACGCCGCAGGGCCTCGCACACTCCCACGGCAATAGCCTCCTCGCCAATATAGAGGTGGGCAAGCCCAGGCATTTTGCCAGTGGTGTAGAGTTCATTGACATGCTCTTCAAACACGCGTATTTTGAGCATTTGCTCGTACATATGGAGCCACTGCTCACGTTTCCCTGGTGCTGTTCCTGCCTCTTGGGAACTAGAAATCTCAGGTTGCAGCATTATTCCTCTCCATCATGATTTCAGTATGAATGCTACAGCGATGGCTGTAGGCTAATAGTTTTCCTACAAACGACGAATCTTTTACAGCGGAGGAAGCTGCGCATCAGGCAAGCTGATCCGTCAGCCTGCCAGTAGCAACAAGCCAGCGCACAAATTCAAAGCGACGGTAATCTGCATGCGTCTGCTGAAGCTCCCTTGCAGAAAAGTAAGCATCACGCAATTTACTCAAGCTCTCTATTTCGGCCTCGTTGAACCCGCTTGTGCGCAACATGTCATGATCTTCTTTGCGTTCCATCCAATACATGGCGCTCTCCTTTCTTGTCTAAGCCAGCCATCTGAGCCAGCACCTCATACACAATGGCAAAATCGTGTTTGGCTAAGCCCATGGCTCGCGCAGCAGTGAGAAATTCGTTGCTCACGGAAACCGTTGGCAGCGGTACATCAAGTTCCCTCCCCAGCTCAAGTGCCAGCAGCATATCTTTCTGCATCATGTTCACGTTGAACCAGGCCTCTTCTGGCATCTCGAGGATGAAGGGAGCACGGTATTGTAATGACGGTGAAGCAATGACACTGTTGAGAAGGACTTCAAGGGCGGTTTCGCGAGGAATGCCGCCTTTTTCAGCGAGGAGTAACCCTTCACAGAGGGCCATAAATTGGACTTGGAGATTGAGGTTCACCGCGATCTTCATCAAGACAGCCTGGCCGTTTTTGCCGACATAGTCCACTCTTGGCCCGATCGCCAGCAAAATAGGCTTGACTTGTTCAAAGGTTTCCCGATCGCCACCGACCATGAGCGATAATTTCCCCTGTTCGAGCGTGATGACACTGCCAGACACAGTTGCCTCGAGCATACGTGCGCCCTTTTCTGCAACATGTGCAGCAAGTTCTCTCGACTTGGTGGGGCTAACTGTACTCATGTCTACGTATGTTTTTCCCGGTCCCAACCCCGCTAAGACGCCATCTGCTCCTGACATTACCTCGTGAAGGGCGTGCGTGTTTGTCACCATGGTAAAAACAATATCTACCGTTTCCGCGACCTCACGAGGAGTGTCAGCCCACCGCATTCCGGCGTCCAACAGCCACTGTGCTTTCGACCTGGTACGGTTGTAGCCCGTCACGGTATGACCGGCATCGAGCAGACGTTTGACAACGCGACTACCCATTGCGCCCAGGCCAATGTAACCAAGATTTGCCATAGAAAACCTCCTCACACAAAATAGTTAGCCTTACGTAGATGTTGTACCGACGTCCGCCACTATTTGTCCTACCATAGTATTATATGATTATCATACAAACTTTTGAGAGATTTGTCAATCCTTTTTGGGGCAATTTGTTACTGATCTACGAAATTGCTCCTGTCTAACGGTGCAGCGAAAATATCGTGATTTGTTCCTTGCCTCAGTACTTTGCCAATTCGTCACACTAAGCTGTCAGCAGGTTGGTCGGGTCGTTCTTTCCCTATCTTTAGCTCTAGCGTAATTGCTCTACCATCTCGGAGATCGAGCAAAAAACGGCAAGTTTATTTCAAGAGGCTAGCCATCTGCTCGTGCGAAAAACCCACCTGCTCGCTCATTTCTCTCGACCAGACAGAGGTGAAGCAGACCAGGGGTTTCACGTCCGCGTGAGAAGAAGTTCCACCACCCATTGCTTGAATGCGTCACCCTCTTCCCAATGAATAGTCTAGAAGAATATCCGGGAGAAGTCACTGTCCATCAGATGGCATCTGACTTCCCCACACTTCCCATTGTGTTCCTCGCCGTATTCACGGCTCAAGGCCGACTTTGGTGAATCAGCTCAGGAAAGCAAGAGAGCGATAAAGAGCTCTCGGCTTCACGAGCCGTTTGCGAATTACCGTTTACTTCCCCCCGACTCGCCTTTTCACCAAAGTTGATCAAGAGGCTATTACGTAACTTGCCAGTTTTCCATTCCCGCTCACTGGCGGAAGGAATGTGGTGGCAATCGGGGGCGAGAGAACAGATTCTCCCACCTTTAGCTCTGCTATTGTGCGGTTGCCAAATGGCAAAGAATAACGGCAAACCGGTCGTGAGAACCGATTGCCAGGTAACCTTGCCGCGTTGCCCTGAAAAAGACGGCTGCAAGAACCGCTTTTACGAGCAGAGAAGGTTTCTCTTTTCCGAAAAGATGAAAGAATCCTGCTGGTAACTCAGAAATGGCAAACTGCACTTTCGGCAACATATTCTGGCGAAGCTCTCTCTTTAAGCTCTACCAATCACGCTCAAAAAGTGGCAACGTAATACGGCGATGCTGGAATCTAATCTGGCAAAGTACATGATCCTCCCATAGCATACTTTCCTCCCTCAGAAACAGCAGTCAGCAATGAAGCAGCTTGACAAATATGCTCAAATTTAGTATGTTTATACTATTATAATTTAAGATTATCATCATACTAAGGTAAGTGTGATCTATTGAATTGAGTGAGAGGACATGTATACACGGATACGATCAAGCAAACTGTACGAACAGATCGCCGAGCAGATCAAGCAGCGTATCCTCCAGGGTGAACTGCGTACTGGGGATCGTCTACCCACCGAGAACGAATTGGCTGAGCAATTCGGTGCCAGCCGCACGGCCATTCGTGAAGCCATGAAGACACTGGCTCAGCAGGGGCTGATCGATACGCGCCCCGGTCGGGGAGCTATGGTGATCAATGCCACCGCGCTGGCCATGCGCCACTCCCTCGAACTGCTGATGAGAGTCGAGCATGCGGGCGGTTCGGCTGATCTGATGGAGGTGCGCGAAATGCTGGAGCCGGAGATTGCCGCTCTCGCTGCCAGGCGCGCCACCCAGGACCAGGTGACGGCCATGCAGGAAGCGGTACGGGCGATGGATGCCAGTTTGCAGGATGCCGATGCCTACATTGCCGCCGACAACCAGTTTCACCGCGCCCTGGCCCAGGGCACACAAAACGTCCTGATGCTCGCCCTCGTCGACTCCATTGTCGCCCTGCTCAGTGAGCAGCGCAAGCAGATCTTCGCGGTTGAAGGCGGCACTGTGCGTGGACAACTCAATCATAAACGCCTCCTCGATGCCATTAGGCACCATGATCCCGAAGCTGCTCGCCAGGCCATGTGTGCTCACCTGCGGCAAGTTCGTCAGGATGCTGGAATTGCACCTGCCCAGCCGTAGTCATAATAGATGATGACTAGGATGCCAAGTTCAGACTGTTGCCCCTGAGAGACCTTTCTTTTCTCCAGGAGAATCGCTGGCAAGGACCGCAAGTGTACAACGCGACACACAGATCCGTTTCTGTTGCTCGTTGCGGATATCTATTTCCCAGATGTGGGACGTTCGCCCGATATGCAGAGGGAGCGCTGTTGCGGTCAGGAGCCCCTCCCGGAGGGAACGAATATGGTTGGCATTCACCTCCTGCCCAAAGGCGACCATTCCAGGCGGACAGTTCAAAAACGCGCCGACTGTTGCAGCCGTCTCAGTGAGCGCAACACTTGCCCCACCATGCAGATAGCCCCACGGTTGAAGATGTTGTGCGGTAACTGGCATCGTCATTACGACACGTTCAGTGGTGGCCTCTACTACCGTCATCTGTAAGGTGTGTGCTAATCCTTGCACTTGTGTTTCCATCTCTTTGTTTGTAATCAACCATTTACGCGTTGCCGAAAATCCAGGCAGCAGCAAAGACGAGTGCTCCACCCCCGACGACTTGTAGCACTGACAGCCACCAGCTGGTCCCAAAGAATCGGTGCCGAATGGCGGCAATCAACAACAGCTCGACCGCCACTACGATATACGCGAGAAGCAGGGCGACGTGCAAATCTGGTACGAGAAATGGCAAGGTGTGTAACGACCCGCCAAAGAAGGTCATGGCACCGGTAATGCCGCCACGCAGCATAGGATTACCTCGCCCCGTGAGCTGCCCATCATCGGAGAGCGCTTCAGAGAAGGCCATACTAATTCCAGCGCCAGTGGCTGCAGCGATGCCCACTATAAAGGCGGTGAAGGGATGATGTGTCACAAAGGCGGCAGCGAAGATGGGGGCTAGAGTCGAGACCGAGCCATCCATTAGCCCGGCCAGTCCAGGCTGGACCACGCGCAAAAGAAAACGGCGCGAGGCCTCATCGCCTGATGCCGCACCCGAAACAGACGAGACGATATCCGATAGAGACGAAGATACTCCCTGTTTGGAGGATTCGTCCTGAGCATTATGCTCCTTTTGAAGAACGAGCGGCTTTGTTCCTTTACTCCTACTTCTTACCATTGTATTCTCCTCCTTTTTCTTTCCTCTCTGGAAATTAGTATAGAGTTCAACATGGGCGTTGTCATGACACCGCGGTGGAAAGCGAGGAATGAAATGGACTGAGCATGTATCACACGAAAGTGTGAAAAGTGTAACGAGGCACAATCCCACTCCGGTGTCATGACATCTTTCGCACTGAACGCTATGTTGCTTTACAGGATGAAGAAGGAAAGGCAATACATGAGCAGAAAAACAAAGGAGAGTAGTATCAAGAATTGGAGAATGCAGGGTTGGAGTTTCCACACCGCTCAATGGAGGTGGAAGTCACTGAAACATTATGGCGCATCAGAGAGCAGGCCGAGACTGCGTGCCCGCGCCACCGCCTGGACGCGGGTATGCACTCCTAGTTTCGAGAAGATGTTGCTCACATGACGCTTGACCGTATCGATTGCCAGCACCAGCGTTTCAGCAATCTCCTGGTTTGAATCTCCCCGTGCTATCAAATGAAGCACTTCCAATTCGCGTTCGCTCAAGGGATCTAGCAATGGCTGCGCCGTCTTACGCTGCCCTGCCCTGGGAGGCTGATACTCAGGCAGCATGCCATCCTGGAGAAACGCTGCGAGCACTGTATCCAAATACGGCGTAGGCCCTTTTCGCCGTTCTTGTTCCCGGAGCTTCAAGAGGAGGGTTGCCATCTGCGCTCCTTCGTCTGCAAAACTGCGAATGTTGCCCTCGGGTTCGGCCAGGCGTATGGCCTCTGAGAGAGCCGTGAGGGCCTCATGCTCCCGGTCAAGCATTTGGTAAGCCAGGGACTGCAAGACCTTCATCTCGATGACGTGGCTCCAGCGTTCCTGTTTCTGCGCACCGACCTGCAACGGTTCCAGGAGCGATAAGGCTTCAGCGGGCTTCTTCTGGGCCAGCAATAGTTGTGTTCGTGCCACATCCTCGCGTTCACGCACAAATGGGGAATGCATACTGGCTTGCTGCGCGAGTTCCTGCGCCCAACGCGTGGCGCGATCCAACTCTCCACTTACCAACCAGAACTGTACCCAATCAACGATAAGGTATGCATCGCGCCGGTAGGGGCTATAGGTTTTCGCCAGGGACTCTTCTGCCTGTTGGAAGGCAAGGCGCGCAGCATCCATCTCTTGTCGCGCCAGGTGGACACGCATCAGTACCGTGTATCCTAAATATAACGCAACGATGGTTTCCGTCTGCTCACTCAGCTGGACTGCCTGTAATATAAGATCCAGAGCCTCATCAAGACGGTTCCATTGTCGCAGGACATTGGCATGAAAGATATACGCCCAGCACACCATCGCATGCGGCAGTCCGACTGGTGTACTTCCCAGCAGAGCAGCGTGCTTGGCCACCTGTACCACTTCATGCAGCTTTCCTTGTAAGAACAATGAATACGCCGTTCTGCTCGTATAAAGAATGGTGGATGAGATATCCCCTGCTGCTTGCGCGAGCGCCGTTGCCTCCCTTATGCTTTGGATAGCGGCCACGATGTCACCAAAGGAATGATAGGCCAGCGACTGTGCATACGCGACTTCTGCACGCGCCAGGAGATTCTGTTCTGAGAGATGGGCCAGGGCCTGCTGGCAGAACGCCAGGGTGGCAGGCCCCTCACCAAGGTAGTAGCCGGTAATGATGGCACTATAGGCAGTGATTTCTCCGAACAGGTTGTCCCACTGAGAGCGTTCGGACGGTGGAAGTGCTCCAGTATCAGCGGTCTCGTTGGTCGGAGCCGGTATAGTGGCCCGCAAAGCTATTTCTGCATGGTGCAGCCAGCTTTCCATGGTCGTGTAAGGAGCAATCATGAACAGTGTCTTAGCATAGGCCAGGCACAAACGGGGCCGTGAGCGCACAATCTCGACAGGGAGCTTTTCAAGCCAGCGTCTCACCATCGCATGCTCACTGTTCCCCCAGATGAACGCATATTCTTGCTCGATCAAGTCAGCCACCCGAGGCCAGTCGCGTGCGTTGATGGCATGACGTACTGCCTCATTGAGATACCCCTGCTCGGCATACCAGCGGCTGGCTAGGAGGTGCAGGGCAGACACCGTTTCGCCTTCAGTCTGCTCAAGCCGGGAGCGCAGTGCCTCGGCAAACAAGGCATGGTAGCGATACCAGCGCCTATGCCCATCCAGCGGCACCACAAACACACTCGCGCGCTCCAGGAACTCAAGCATCTCCTGGCTGTCCGCCTTTTGGGTCACCGCATCACAGAGGGAAGCCGAAAGCCGCTCCAGGATGGAGGTACGCAACAGAAACGTCTGCACAGGCGGCGACAGCCGCCGCAACACTTCCTCCATCAAATAATCCAGGATGTAGCGCTGACTCCCGCTCACCTCATCCAGCAGATTACTGGGAGCAGTGTGCCCTTGCAGGGAGAGACCGAGCAATTGCAAGCCAACCAGCCAACCCTCAGTCCGAACGGTCACATCCCGGATCATGGCTTCGCGTAACTGAATGCCCATCACCTCGTTGAGGAAAGCCATGACCTCCTCCGGCGAGCAACGCAACTGGTCGGTTCGCACTTCCAGTATTTGCCCCCGTGATCTCAGTAGAGAGAGCGGCAAAGGAGGGTCGGTGCGAGTGGCCAGGATGACATGCAATTGGGGAGGGAGATGCTCCACGAGATAGGTGAGGGAGCTGTGAACCTCAGGCTCGGTGATCAAGTGATAGTCATCTAAGACCAGGAGAAATTGCTCGATGCTGCTCGCCAGTGTATTGATGAGCGCCTGCAAAACATAACGCAATGGCGGCTTTGACGCTTGCTGCGTTTGTAGATAGGCCAGGAGTGGAGCGCAGAGACCCGGCTGCTGATTATCCAGCGCCGTGAGCGCATATGTCCAGAACAGCGTCGGCTCATTATCTCCCTCATCCAGGGAAACCCAGGCCACACGCGGGGATTCAGGGGCATCCTGCGGGAAGGACTGCAGCCAGGCGGAGATCGAGGTGGTTTTACCGAAGCCGGCAGGAGCAGAAATGAGGGTGAGTTTGCGCCGCAGGCCTTCATTGAGCAGGTCGGTCAAGTGCGGGCGTGGAATCAGAGGATGTGATGAGGTAGGAACAAAGAATTTGGTAGCCAACAACTGGCCATTGAATGGTGTTGGCACATCCATGGTGATAGCTCCTGCACGTGTTGTTAACCTTCCACAAACCCTTACGAAGATAAAATATCATGCAACAGAGCTTCAGGTCAAGTATGAGCTATCAGGGCGGGACTTGCACCTTTGGATTGCAGAAAACAGAAGGTCACACGAAAGTGTGATCGCTGCTCGTTCGCACAATCCCACCCCAGCGTCATGACACCTTCCACCTAGAACAGTACACTGATGTACATAGCGACAAGCTAAGGAAGCTGCGCAGAACACAGTGTGAAGAGTAACGAATTTCTTGCATGAGAAAGGAAGAATGACATGCAGACAAAGCAATTTGGCAAGACAGCTATGCAGATTACACCGATTGGCCTGGGAGCCTGGGCTATAGGCGGCGGCCAATGGGAAGCTGGGTGGGGTTCACAGGATGATCAGGAATCCATTGCGACGATCAGACACGCGCTGGACCTAGGCATCAACTGGATTGATACCGCAGCCGTCTATGGGCTGGGCCGTTCTGAAACCGTTGTGGGCAAGGCTATCAAAGGGCGCGAGCGGCCCTTTATCTTTACGAAAAGCTCACTGGTCTGGGATGAACGCAGGAAAGTGGGCCATAGTCTCAAAGCCGACTCGCTGCGGCGTGAAGTTGAAGCCAGCCTGAAACGGCTCGACATCGATGTCATCGACCTGTACCAGATTCACTGGCCCGATCCCGATTCTGATATTGAAGAGGGCTGGAGTACTCTTGCTGCACTGAAGCAAGAGGGAAAAGTGCGCCATATCGGCGTTTCGAACTTCAGCGTAGAGCAGATACAGCGCGCGGAGAAGATCGCCCCCGTTGAGACATTGCAGCCGCCCTATTCGCTTGTGCATCCCGATGTCGAGAATGAGATCCTTCCATACAGCCGACAGCATCACATCGGCGTCATTGTCTACTCCCCAATGGCCTCCGGTCTGCTCACAGGCAGCATGACCAGGAAGCGCATCGCGAACATGCCCGATGACGACTGGCGCAAGAAAGGCACCGAGTTTCAGGAGCCTCGCCTATCGCGTAACCTGGCTCTGGCAGACCTGCTGACTGTGATCGGTAAGGCGCACAATGTCACAGCAGGTGTTGTGGCCATCGCCTGGACACTCCACAATCCGGCGGTCACTGCTGCGATTGCCGGCGCACGTCATCCCGGCCAGGTGGACGAGACGATCGCAGCAGCCGAGTTCCGCCTGAGCGAGAGTGAGTACGAGCAGATCAGGCAGTTCATCACAACTCACCCATAATGTTAGATGCAAGAGGACAACGATTTCGTGCAGGCAGGCAATCTCTACCGCGACGTGATGTCCGAGACGGACCGGCAGCACCTGGTCAACAATATCGTCGGACACATGAGCCAGGGCGTCGAGCGCTTCATTCAAGAGCGCACGGTCAACACCTACTGGTACCCTGTCGATCCCGATCTGGGAGCGCGGGTGGCCAAAGGTCTCGGTTTGGAGATCACGTCTGAGCTAGCCTCGTCGGTTGGGGGAGAATAGCCGCTCTTAGAAGGGGCAAGACGCGTTCAAGGAAGCCCAGGGCCTGGTCATACAGGCGCTGGTGCTTCCAGAGGCCAAAGACCAGCTGCACTCATATGCGCGTAGCGGCGCTGGAATCCTCATGTACAGGATTCCAGCGCCGCGCCTCTGCTGGCGCTGAATAGCCAGCAGGGCTTCTAATTGCTTTCAGGATGATTACGGGAATGGAGGAGATAATGATCAAATGGAACGAAAGCCGATCGCGGAAACTCTGGGTGAAGCCGTCGAGCAGGAAGGCCGCAACTTTATTTCGCCCGAAAAATCATACTTTGCACGTAAAATGATAGCTCTGAGTCCACAACTCTATTCTTCATGAACATCGACAGAGATGAAACGGAGCGGAAAACACAACTTCTTGATTACCCGACTACCCCTTGACACGAGAGAAAGGAGTAATGTATGCTCTTTTTATCAGCCGACTGATGGATCTGCTGAGATAAGGAACATAGACAATGCTTTCACAGGAAGATGGTGTCGGAAAACAATTAATCTTGCTCAGGGGTGCGCAGCAGCACTACCTGGATCGTGCGTTACGTGAACTTGGCCTGTACTGCGGTCAGGACGCCTTGTTGCTTCACCTGGCACACGAAGAGGGGCTGACACAGGTGCAGTTGGCGCAACGGATGAGCTGTGAACCACAGACGATCAATAAGACACTCCGACGCATGCAGAAAGCTGGCCTGGTCGAGCGCCAGAGCGATCCCGAGGACGGGCGGCTGACACGCGTCTATTTGACGCCACATGGTTATACCCTGGTGCAACCTCTTCAGGAGATTGCGTCGCGCTGCGAGCAACGCCTGACAGCTGGTCTGACGCGCGAGGAACGCTTACTGGTGCGCCGCTTGCTGATGCATATGCGCGGCAACTTTGATGCGCCCCTGTGCGATCTCTCGGTTTCTGATGAGGAGTAGCGCCTTTTTCTTTTGCCATGATACTAAGCCGGCTGATTATCAACCGGCTGTTAAGTATGGACACTACATAAGGAGAATAGCAAAACATATGAGTACCAGCGGAAGGCAAACTCGCCCGGCGCTTCGCAGAACAGGAGCCGTCCACCCGACCAGCTCGCGCTGGCTGTCGCTGCTCGTCCTGTGCGCCGGCTTTCTGATGATCATCCTGGACTCGACCATTGTCAATGTGGCGCTCCCCTCGATCCAGCGCGACCTCGGCTTCTCGCAATCGAGCCTGGCCTGGGTCGTGAATGCCTACTTAATCGCCTACGGCGGCCTCATGCTGTTGGCCGGACGGCTTGGCGATCTGATCGGTCGCAGGCGCGTCTTCCTGAGTGGGCTCGCCCTGTTCACGGCGGCCTCGCTGCTCTGCGGCGTCTCGGTCAGCCAGCCAATGCTGGTCGCCGCGCGCTTTGTGCAGGGGGTCGGTGGCGCAGCCAGTTCG